>OFET01000175.1_pt1 | contig 79272 bp, 79 predicted proteins | sample 1521211 | NCBI WGS metagenome assembly OFET01 (sample SAMN03766358, study PRJEB24113) | microbial mat metagenome | isolation source: enrichment culture HLUCC-A from microbial mat sample contains cyanobacterium...
CAGCGCGGTGAAACAGACGCCAGCGGTGCCGCACGCCCGCTCTACGCCGCCGCACGCAGCAGTGGCGTCAAGCTCGCACCGAGAGGCGCCCAACCGCATCGCCGTGAATAAGAGAGGCTAGACGGCCGAACTCGCCTTCTCAACCACGATACGCCCGCGGCGCGAGGCGCCGATCATCTCCGCCCGAAACGCCGGACAGATCACGAACCCATGTGCACGCCTCCACTCGTCGTCATCGTGTTCGGCCTGCCCCTTGCCGGCGTGCCGACTCCGGTCGCTCGGATCCCCGGCCCGCGCCCGGGCAGGCTTACGGCTCGATCCGCACGGTCAGCATGTCCCCCGCGATCGCGCCCGGCCCGGCCTCGTCCGGTTTCTTCTGCTCGATCGTGAACGGCGGCGAATAGCCCGCTTCCCCGAAAGTGAACGCGATCAGCTTGTTGGTGTCGAAAAAGACCTGCCAGTAATGATCGGTATGGCAATAGGGCCGCACCGCCAGCACCGTGCCGCGCTCGTTGAAATCGAGGATCTCGACATCGGGCGCCGGATCGGCGAGCACGTTGGGAATGGCCGCGAGCCCGGGCTTCAGCCGCGCACAAGCGAAGCCTTCCTGTCCCGCGAAAGATCGGGTCGCGCACCGCCGGCACCGCGCGGCGGACGATCGGCGGCTCGACAAGGCGCGCGGCTTCGCCCAGTGACGCGCCATGACGCCCGTTCTGCCCGATGAGCCTGCCGCGCGCCCGGTTCCAGCGCGCCCGGCGCTCGCCTGGCCGGCGGCGGCGCTGGTGGGGGGCGCGGTGCCCGCCCTTGCCATCGTGCTGTTCGCGCAGGCGCCCGCTGCCCTGCCGCTCGCGTTCCTCGCCGGGCCGGTCATCGCGGTGGGCCTGATGGGGGCCGGGATGATCGGCGCCGCCGCCGACGGCCGGTTCGGGGTCGGCGTGCTTCTTGCGCTGGCGGCGGGCGCGGGCCTCGTCCTCCTCGCGCACCTTTTCGGCATGGCGCCGCTCGCGCACCCGCTTTCGGCCGGAATCGCGCTCGCCGCCGCAAGCCTCAGCTTCGCCGCTCGCGGTGCGCTCTTCGCCCGCTCCGCCGCGCAGCGGGGCTGGTGGATCGCGCTCTTCGTCATCGCGGGCGAGGTTTCGATCGTGCTCGCCGCCTGGGCCGAACCGGACGCCCTGCCGGACTGGCTGCTCGCCCTGCTGCCGGCGCAATGGGCAAGCAGCGCGATCCAGGCGGCCGTGACCGGCGGCGGGGCGCGCGCGGCGGGAGCGCCGCTGCTCGCGCTTGCCGGGACGGCGGCGAGCACCCTGCTGGTGGCCCGGCTGTGGCCGCGCCGCTGGCCCTATCTCGTCATGTTCACCGCGTGGCTCGCCCTGTCGGCGCTGGTGCTGCACCGGCCCGGCCCGCCGCTGCCCCAGCCCCGCGCCGAGCCCGCCGCCGCAGCGGCTTCGATGACCGGCGCGGGAGCGGGCCCTCAGAACCGGATCGACGCCTCCACCCCGTAGGTCCGCGGCGCGCCGCGGGTCAGGTAGTCCTGGTAGAAGGCGTTGAGGTTGAGCCCGTAGACGTAATAGAATTCGTCGCCCAGGTTCCTGCCCCACAAGGAGAGCGAGAAATCGTCGCGCTGGTAGGTCACCCGCGCGTCGAACAGCCAGTAGGCGGGGTTGCCGCAGGCGAGTTCGGGCGTGGCGAGCAGCACGCTCGATCCCGGGGCCGGCCGGTCGCAGGGGTCCTGCCCGTAATCGCCGAAAGGATCGAAGAAATATTCGCCCATGTAGCTCGCGTTCCCGCGCAGGGTGAGCTTGTTGCGCCCGTCGTCATAGGGCACGAGCTCGACCCCGGCGTTGAAGGTGAGTTCGGGCGCGTTGGGGAAATCATTGCCGTTGATGTTGAGCGTCAGCGCGCTCGGATCGCCGGGATCGATCTCGTTGCCGCGGTATTCGGAATTGAGATAGCCGAGCGCCGCGTCGATCCGGATGAAGTCGGCCGGCTGCCAGGTCAGCTCGGCCTCGGCCCCGAACAGCCGCCCGTCGGCGGACCGCAGGAAGCTCGTCGCGCCGATGATCTGCGCGATCTGCTGCCCGCTGTAATCGTAGTAGAAGCCGGCGAGGTTCAATTGCACCGTATTGTCGGCGAACTGGCTCTTGAGGCCGACCTCGTAGGCGTTCACCTGTTCGGGATCGACGAAATAGACCTGGCTGATGTCCTGGTAGGCGAGCGCGTTGAAGGTCCCCGCGCGGTAACCGCGCGAATAGCTTGCATAGAGCAGCAGGTCCTCGCTCGCCTCCCAGTCGAGGATGATCCGGCCCGTGAGCTCGCCCGTGTCCTCCTCCCGCCGGACCCGGTCGCGGGTCCCGTCGAAGGGGAATTCATAGGGCACGGTGCTGGCGAAGATGTTCTGCCCGCCGAGGTCGAACAGCACGGACGACCCGTTCTTGTAGCGCACCGTGTCCCACGTGTAGCGCAGGCCCACCGTCAGGGAGAGGCTGTCGGTGAGGTCGAGCACGCCCTCGCCATAGACCGCGAAGCTCGGCCGTTCGATCGTGAACTGCTGTTCGGCGAGGATCGGGCCGAAGGGCGGCGCGCCCGCCGCGGCGCAGGCGGCCTGCACCGCCGTGCCGCCCGCGCTGTTGGTCGCGGCGACATCCGCGTTGAAGGCGATCAGCGAACGCGCGTCGAAGAAGCCGGCGGGATTGACCACCACCGGCGCGCAGAAGCCCGGATCGTTGATGCCCAGCGTCGGATCGAGCGCGAAGGCCGGCAGCGTGCCCAGCGAATTGCCGACCGCGATCGGGATGTTGTTGAAGCTGTCGGGAACCCCCGCCCCCTGCAGCAGCGGGCGCAGGAAGCCGAAGAAGTCGGGCTCGTCCCGCGTGTCGATCGAATCCACCCCGAAATAGGCGCCGACAATGCCGCGGAACGGCCCGCCGTCGTCGAAGCTCAGCCGGGTGTCGAAATTGAGGTTCTGGCTCTGCGAATTGTAGCGGATGGCGCAGACATTGTTGGGCGATCCGTCGCAGTCGAAGGGAGATAGGCGGAAAGTCGCCTCGTCATAGCCCATGATCGAGGTCAGGGTGAGGTCGTCGCTGAGCCGCCCCTCGACCGTCAGCGCCGCGCCATAGCTGTCGGTGAAATAGCGCCCGGCGGTGTCGGCCTGGACCTCGTCCTGTTCGAGCAGGCGGCCGCCCAGTTCGGGCCGCGGGAGGAAGCGCGAATAGCCCGCCGCATCGGTCCGGTTCTCGAGATAGCCGATGCCGTAGGGCAGATCCTGCCGCGGGTTGGAGCGCGCGCCGTAGAGCTTGAGCGTGATCGACAGGTCGGGGCTCGGCTCGAGCAGGAAGGTGACGCGCCCGGAGACGTTGTTGGCCTCGGCGAAATCCTGATTCAGCGTCGGGTTGAAGGTGTAGCCGTCGGCGTCGAGATAGGTCCCCGCGATGCGCACGCCGAGCAGGTCGTCGATCAGCGTGAGGTCGAGCGCACCTTCGGCGAAGACCCGGTTGAAATTGCCGTAGCTCATCGTGAGGTAGCCCGATGTCCCGTCGAGCGTGGGCCTGCGGGTGATGAAGTTGATCGCCCCGCCGGTCGTGTTGCGCCCGAACAGCGTGCCCTGCGGCCCGCGCAGCACCTCGACCCGTTCGAGATCGTAGAGCTGCTGGCCGTGGCTGGCGCGGAAGGACTGGTAGACCTCGTCGACATAGACGCCCACCGGCGATGCGGTGGCGGCGGAAAATTCGTTCGCCACCCCGATCCCGCGCAGCGAGAAGTTGGGCTGGGTTTCCGAATAGGCGCTGGTGACCTGCAGGTTGGGCAGCGCCCCCATGAGGTCGCTCGTATCGGTGATCCCCCGGTCGGCGAGCTGGTCGCCCGCGATGGCGGAGATCGCGATCGGGACCTTCTGGAGATTCTCGCTGCGTTTCGTCGCGGTGACGACGATGGTGTCGATGCCGCCTGCCCGGGCGACCTCGTCGCCGGTTTCGCGGTCGGGGCTCTCGGCCGTCTGCGCCCATGCCGGGAGCGCCCCCGCCAGCATGGTGGCAAGCGATACGCCCGAATACAGCGCCAGTCGGGCCGGATTGAAACGATGCTTCACGGTTACTCTCCCCTGTTTCGGCCCGGATTGGCCGGTTTCGTCCGTGCCGGGTGCCCGCGCCTTGCCGGGTCGGCATGGAAGTCCCTCAATTCCTGCTTGCGGACCTTGCCCGTCTCGAGCCGCGGGACGCGCCCGACGAAGGCGATCTGGCGCGGGATCTTGTTCGGGGCGATGAGGCCCGCGAGCCGTTCGCCGATCGCGGCCGCGCGCGCGGCCGGGTCGGCGGGCGGGCCGCCTGCCGCTTCGACGATCGCCTGGACCACCTCGCCCATGTCGGCATCGGGCACGCCGAACACGGCGCAATCGACGATCTGCGGATCGGCCATGAGCGCGGCCTCGACCTCGGCCGGGTAGATGTTCGCCCCGCCCAAGATGATGGTGAAGGCCGCGCGGTCGGTGAGATGGAGGAACCCGTCCGCATCGACATGGCCGATGTCGCCCATCGTCGCGTAACCCTGCCGGCTGGTGGCTGCGCGCGCCTTGGCGGGATCGCCGTGATAGGCGTGGGCGCGGGGCCCCTCGAAGAACACCTCGAACCCGGCGACCGGCCCCTCTTCCCATTCGCCCGGCGTGAGGACGTTGGCCAGCCCCGCGTCCCGCGCCAGCACCACCTTCGCCCCGCTGTCGGCGAGGATGTGGTCGCGTTCCGGCGGGGCGAGCCGCTCGGACATCGGCACGAAATAGAGGCCCGACGTCTGCGCCGGCCAGGCCGCCACGAAGAATTCCGCGCCGTTGCCGAGGATCAGCGCCACCGTGTCCCCCCGCGCGCAGCCCAGCGCCGCAAGCCGCCCGGCGAGCCGCTCCGCCCGCGCCGCGAGTTCGCCATAGGTCAACGCCTCCTCGCCCAGCACGAAGGCGACCCGCTCGGGTTGCTCCCGCGCGATGGAGCAGGGGTGGCTCACCGCGCGCGTTCCCGGGCAAAGGCGGGGGCGAGATGCGCGGTCTCGTTGATGCTGACCACCGTCAGCCGGTCGAGCGCGCGCCCGCTGACCCGGCTGATCGAGCCGTAGCCGGGCACGAAATGGGCGATTCCCGGCAGGCCCAGCGCGTGGGCAAGCAGGATGTTGATCGGGAAACCATGGGTGAAGATCGCGATCGTGCGGCGATGATAGGCCTCGAACAGGGCGCCGAAGCCGTCCAGCGTCTCGGCCACGAAGCGGTCCTGGTCGATTCCGAAATAGCCCAGCGGATCGCCGAGGAAGCGGGTCCATTCGGCCTGACCCCTGGCCCTGACCATTTCCGGGTTGGCATAGTCGCCCCCATAGCGGTCGACCTCGCCCAGAGCCTCGATCACCACCGGTTCGAGCCCGAGCGCCTCCACCGTCGGCCGGGCGGTGTCGGCGGCGCGGGTCATGCCCGAATGGACGATCCCCTCGATCCCCTCGTGCTTCAGGAAGTCCCGCAGCCCGCGCGCCTGGGCGTGACCTTCGGCCGAAAGCGGGGGATTGCCCGCGCGCGAGCCGCCGGGCGTTTCGGGCTTGCCGTGCCGGACGAGGAGGAGGCGCATGTCAGGCCGCCTTTCCCGCCGCGGGGGAGGCGGTCGCGCGCAGGGCGTGATAGCCCCCGTCGACCTTGAGGTTCGCGCCGTTGACCCAGGCCGCATCGGGCGAAAGCAGGAAGGCGATGGCGGCAGCGATCTCGTCGGGCCGCCCGTGCCGCCCGGTCAGCTGCGCCGCGGCGGCGATCCGGTCGGCCCCGATCGACCGCTCGAAATCGGCGAGGATCGGCGTTTCGACGGGGCCGGGGCTGACCGCGTTGACCCTGATCCCGCGCGGGAGGAAGGCGCGCGCGGCGTGTTCGGTCCAGCGGTTGACGAGCGCCTTGGACCATTCATAGGCCGCCTTGCCGTCCGTGACCCCGCTCGCCCGGGCGATCTCGCCCGGCGGCAGGGCCAGCAGGTCGTCTAGCGCCGCCGCGTCGAGCGGGCAGCGCGCCGCGGTCACGCTGCTGACGACGACGATGGCGCCGCCCTCGGCCAGCTTGGCGGCGAAGGCTTCGGCAAGCCGGCGCGGCGCATCGGTGTTGACCGCGAAGATCGCGTCGGCCGGGGCGGTTCCGGGCAGGCCGGCGACGAGCGCCAGCGCGTCGAGCGGGGCCGCGACCGATTCCGCTGCGGCGGCGATCTGCGCGGGGTCGGTGAGGTCGCAGGCGATGTCGGCGTCGCGCCGGTCGAGCCCGATCACCTCGTCCCCCGCCGCCCGCAGCCGCTCGGCGAGGGCCGCGCCGATCCCGCTCGCGCTGCCGGTGACGAGGACGCGGCGGCTCATTGCCAGCGCACCCGCATCGCGGTCCAGCCGGTGAACCAGTTGGACGGCAGGCGTTCGGGCGGCTCGACGATCTCGATGTCGGCGAATTCGCGCGCCATGGCCGCGAACAGCATCCGCGCCTCGAGCCGGGCAAGATGCGCGCCAAGGCAGAAATGCGCCCCCACGCCGAAGCCGACATGCGGGTTCGGCCTGCGGTCGAGCACCAGCTCGGCCGGCCGCTCGAACACGTCCTCGTCGCGGTTGGCGCTGGAAAACCACAGCACGACCTTGTCGCCGGCCGCGATTCTGGTGCCCGCAAGTTCGGTGTCGCGCGCGGCGGTGCGGCGCATGTGCGTCACGGGCGAGACGAAGCGGCACATTTCCTCGACCGCCGTCGGGATCAGTTCGGGCCGTTCCCGCAGCTCGTTCCAGGCGCCCTGCCGCACGAGCTGGTGCAGGCCGCCGGTGACGAGAAAGCGGGTGGTCTCGTTCCCCGCGATGGTGATGAGCATGAGGTAGGCGTCGAGCAATTGCTGCTCGAGCGGCGCGTCGTCCAGTCTTGCGGTGACCAGCCGCGTGGCGAGGTCGTCGCCCGGAATCCGGCGCTTCGCCTGGACGAGGGCGCGGAAATAGTCGAACAGCTGCCCGCGCGCGGCCGCCTGTTCGGCGTCGCTTGCGCGCATGTCGCTCATGAGATTGGCGTGGTCGACCAGCGCGGGGGCTTCGGGTGGCGGGACGCCGAGGACGTCGGCGATCACCAGCATCGGCATCCGCACCGCGATGGCAGCGACGAAATCGAACACCTCGCCCCGCGGCGCCTCGGCGACGAGGTTCTCGACGATGGCCTCGAACCGGTCGGCCCGCGCGGCGATCGCCTCGCGCGAAAGGCCGGGCATGGCGACGGCCCGCAGCTTGCCGTGGAGCGGCGGGTCGGCGTTGTGGACGCTCGGCGCGCCGTGGCCTTCGGCGCGGCGGTTCCGGATCTGCGTGCCCTCGCCCGAGATGAACATGCGGTGGTCGCGCGCGGCGGCGACCACGTCCGCGTGGCGGGTCGCGCACCAGAACCCCTCACACCCGGGCTCGGGATTGAACCACAGGCCGGGCGCAGCGCGCAGTTCGGCGAAGACCTCGTGTTCCCGGCTGGCCTCGAACGGCGCAAGGTCGAGGAGGTCGATCCGGCTCACGCCGCGCCCCCCGCCAGCGTGCGGTACCAGATGAGCCCGCAGCTCCTGCCGAGCCGTTCGATGAAGGCATCGTCCGGATCCTCGGCCGCGAGCCCGATCTGGACATAGGCGAGCTGTTCGGTGAGCGAGCACAGGCCCTGCGCGACCATGGGCACGTCGGCCACGGGCGCGATCTCGCCGCTCGCCGCGAGCCGTTCGATCCAGCGCTCGGTCCGGTGGACGAAGCGGTCGCGCATCTGCAGCCAGACCCGGCGGAAATTGCTCACGTCCTCCTGCGCCGCCGCTTCCCGCGCGACCCGCAGCAGCAGGCGATCGCGGCGGTAATCGGCGAAGAACTGGATGTTGCGCGCCTCGAGCCGTTCGAGCGAGAGCACGTCGTCCTCCCCCACCGAACGGGCCGAGGTCTGGCGCAGCTTGTCGTTGAGGCTTTCCAGCACCGTGAGGAGGATCGCGTCCTTGTCCTGGAAGTGGCGGTAGAACAGGCCGTGGCTGGTGCCCGCCTCAGCGACGATGTCGGCGACCCGGACCGCGCCGTAGCCGTAACGGCCGAAGCACACCCGCGCCGCCGCGAGCAGCTTTTCGCGCGTCGCCTTGCCCTTGCGGGTGGGAGGAAGCTCCAGTTGCGCCTGGTCGGCTGCCTCTTGCGTCATCCTTGCTCCCCGAAAATGCCCCCTTCGCAAGGGGGCCAAGTCCCGGCCCCGTTGGTCACTGATTGCAAAAGTGATGTCAATGTCAATTTTTTGGCTGACAGGGCGCGGGCTCTTCGGCATGATCGCTAACCGGGCCGGAGAAGGATGGACAAGGTGAACGAAACGCGCCTGCCCCGGCCCGGGACAGTGATCATGCGGTCAGAACGGGGAGAGGCTCATGATGAGGTTGGAAGGCAAGGTCGCCATCGTCACCGGCGCGACCGGGGGCATCGGCGGGGCGACGGTTCGCAAACTGCTGGATGAAGGGGCGAGCGTGATGCTCGCCGGGCGCGACGGGGATCGCCTCGCCGCGCTGGCCGCGGCGCTCGAGGCTGGCGACCGCGTCGCCACCTGCGCCGGGCAGCCGGCCGCGGAAGACGATGTCGCGGCGCTCGTCGCGGCGACGGTCGAACGGTTCGGGCGGCTCGACGCCTTCGTCGCCAATGCCGGGTCGGAAGGCCGGGTGATGCCGCTCACCGCCACCAGCCTCGAGGATTTCGAGGCGGTCCAGCGCACCAACATCAACAGCGTGTTCCTCGCGATCAAGCACGCCGCCCCCGCGATGCAGGAAACCGGCGGGGCGATCGTCGCGATCTCCTCGGTCGCGGGGGTCGTGGGCGTGCCGGGAATCGGCGCCTATGCCGCGAGCAAGCACGCCATCTGCGGCCTCGCCAGGGTCGCCGCGCTCGAGCTCGCGCCGGCGAGGATCCGCGTCAACTGCGTCGCGCCGGCGCCGATCGACAACGCCATGATGCAGTCGATCGAAGGCCAGGCGAGCCCGGGCGATCCCTCCGCCGCCCGGACCGGCTTCACCGCGCTGATCGCGATGGGCCGCTACGGCACCAACGAGGAAGTCGCCAACCTGGTCGCCTTCCTCGCCAGCGACGAGGCGGTCTATTGCACCGGCGGCGTCTATCCCGTCGACGGCGGGTTCCTGGCGGCATGAGGGGGGCGAAGATGGTCGATACCGAACCGCGGCTCGCCGCCATGCTCGAGGCGCGCAAGGCGCGTCGCGCGATGCCGCCCTACATTCCGCAGCGCGACGCCGATATCGCGGCCCTGCTCGAAAGCTTCTTCGCGCGCGAGGAGCCGGGCGCGACCGTCTCCGATGTCGCCCGGATCGGCGGCGGGGCATCGAAGGAGCAGTTCGTCTTCTCGCTCGCCGGGCCGGACGGGGAGACGCGCCGCTATGTCCTGCGGATGGACGCTCTCGAGGGGATCACCGAGACGAGCCGCGAGCGCGAGTTCGAGATCCTGACCGCGTTCCAGGGCGTCGTGCCGGTCCCGCGCCCGATCTGGCTCGATGCCGAGCCGTCGCATTTCCCGATGCCGGCGATCATCATGGAATTCGTCGCCGGGGTGACCAAGCCCCGGACCGACGGGGTCAGCGTCACCGGCCTCGGCACGGTGCTGGGCGATCCGCTGCGCGGCATGATCGCCCCGCAATATTTCGAGAATCTCGCCGCGATCCACAAGTTCGACTGGCGCGCGGCGAACCTCAAACATTTCGCCGCGCCGCTGGACGATCCCAAGCAGCCGACGCGCTGGCTGATCCAGTTCTGGAAGGAACTGCTCGAACAGGACGCGGTCACGCGCGAACCGGTACTGCGGCTTGCGACGCAATGGCTCGAGGACAACGTCCCCGATTGCCCCGACCCTTGCGTGGTCCACGGCGACTATCGCACCGGCAACTACCTGTTCGACGAGGTGACCGGGCAGGTCACCGCGATCCTCGACTGGGAGATGGCCTATATCGGCGATTTCCACGCCGACCTCGGCTGGCTGCTGCAGCCGGTCTTCGGGAGCAGCATCGACGGGGTCTTCCGTGCCAGCGACATCGCCCCGCCCGAAGAGATGATCGCCCGCTACGAAGCGGCGAGCGGGAGCGCGGTCGACCGCGCGAAACTGCATTACTTCACGGTGTTCAACGCCTGGAAAAGCTACATCCTCGTCTCGGCGTTGGGGATGCAGGCGGCGCGCTCGGCGCACAACCACCAGGACGTGCTGCTCACCTTCCTCGCCGCCACCGGGCCGATGTTCGTCGACGAACTCGCCCGGCTCCTGATGATGGAGGAAAGCCGATGAACCCTTCGGTCGACGATCGCCTGAACTCGGTGCTGCGCGCGCTCGAAACCGTGGTGCTGCCCGCGCTCCCCGCAACCGCGAGCCTCGCGCAGGAACAGGTCATGCTCGCGATCGGGCACATCCGGATCATCCAGGCCCAGCGCGACGCGACGCCCGGCTTCGAAACGGGCGAACTGGACGACCTGAAACGCATGGCCGGCGCGATCCTCGCGCTCGACGCGGCGCCCGCGGCCTGCGCGCCGCAACGCGCCGCGCTCGAGGCTGCGCTCGAGGGGTCGGGGGAGGAGCCGCGTGCCTCGGCCGAGCGCCTGCGGGTCGCGATCGACGACCTGCTCGTCGCCGCGCGGCAGGCGGGCGAGGACGTCTATCGCGCCGCGCTCTCGGACACGATCCTGCCGCTCGCCCGCGAACGCGCGGCCAAGGACCGCGAGTGGTTCGCGGTGATGGGCTTCGACATCGACCTCAGCGCGGCCTGACCGTCCGGCCATGGAAAGGCGCGCACGGGTGCGGTTCGACGGCGGTTTCGCGATGACCATCGGCGGCGGGGCGCATCGGGCGGCGCGGGCGCTGCCGGTGATCAATCCCGCGACCGGGCAGCCCTTTGCCGAGGCGCCCGATGCCCGCCCGGACGACCTCGACGCCGCCGTGGCGGCGGCGCGCGGCGCCTTCGCCGCATGGGCCGCGACGCCCCATGGCGAACGGGCGCGGATGGTGCGCGAGCTCGCCGACGCCGTCGAGGCCGATGCCGACCCGCTCGCGGCGCTCCTGACCCGGGAACAGGGCAAACCGATCAGGGACGCCGCGCGCGAGGTCGCAGGGCTGGTGTCATGGCTGCGCGCCGCCGCCGGCTTCGCCATCCCGCGCGAGGTCCACGAGGACAGCGGCACGCGCTATTGCGAGACGCGGCGCGTGCCGATCGGCGTGGTCGCGGCGATCGCGCCCTGGAACTATCCGCTACTGCTTGCCGCCTTCAAGCTCGGCCCGGCGCTGGTGACCGGCAATACCGTGGTGATGAAGCCTTCGCCCTTCACCCCGCTCGCGACGCTCAAGCTGGGGGAGATCGCGCGAGGCATCCTGCCGCCCGGCGTGCTCAATGTGGTGAGCGGCGGGGACCAGCTCGGCCCGTGGCTGACGGCCCATCGGGGGATCGACAAGATCGCCTTCACCGGCTCCACCGCGACCGGGCGGGACGTGATGCGCAGCGCTGCCGACGGGCTGAAGCGGCTGACTCTCGAACTGGGCGGGAACGATCCGGCGATCGTCATGCACGACGTCGATCCCGCGGGGCTGGCAAAGGCGCTGTTCTGGGCGTCCTTCGGGAATTCGGGGCAGGTCTGCGTCGCCTCGAAACGGGTCTATGTCCACGCCGGCGTCCACGACGCGGTGCGCGATGCGCTTGTCGAATACGCCGCCGGGGTCACGGTGGGCGACGGGATGGACGAGGCGACCATGCTCGGCCCGGTCAACAACCGGAGGCAATATGACCGGCTGCTGGACCTGTGGGCGGATTGCCGGGCGAGCGGCCTCGCCTTCGCCTGCGGCGCCGAGGTGCCGCAGCGACCGGGCCATTTCCTGAACCCCGCGATCATCGACAACCCGCCGGATACCGCGCGCATCGTGCAGGAGGAACAGTTCGGCCCGATCCTCCCCCTTCTGCGGTTCGACGATTACGACGAGGCGGTCGCCCGCGCCAACGCCTCCCCCTTTGCCCTCGGCGCCACGGTCTGGGCCGGGGACGAGGAAGCGGGCTGGGCGCTCGGCGAGCGGCTGCGCGCGGGCAATGTCTGGGTCAACGAATGCCGCCCGCTCTCGCCCCTCGTTCCCTTCGCCGGCCACGGCCAGTCGGGTTTCGGGGTCGAGAACGGGCTTGAGGGCCTGCTCGAATACACCCTGCCGCGGACGATGAGCCGGGTTCGCCCTATTGCGGCGTCTCGCTGACGACTTCGCCGTCGATCACCACGCCGACCGCGTGCGAGGTATATTCGAACGGGTCGCCGTCGAACAGCGCCACGTCCCCGTCCTTGCCGACCTCGATCGAGCCGACCCGGTCATCGACCCCGACGATCCGCGCGGCATCGATGGTGATGGCCGACAGCGCCTCGTTCCATTCCAGCCCGTTCGCCGCCGCCATCGCCGCTTCCCACAGCACGACCCGGGTCTTGGGCACATAGCCCTCGTAGCCCGACTGGTAGGCGAAGGGGATCGCCGCGTCGCGCAGCACGGCGCCCGTGGTGAAGCTCGCATTCTCCAGCTCGCCATATTGCCGCGCCATCGGCGGGTGGAGGATCACGTCGACGCCCGCGGCCTTGATCGCGTCGGTCAGGAGATAGGCTTCGGACGCCCCGTCGAGGACGAGGTCGATGCCGAATTCCTCCTTCAGCCGGAGCGCGCTCATGATGTCCTGCGAGCGGTGGGCCGTCACCAGCAGCGGCCGCCGCCCGGCGAGCACTTCGCGCAACACCTGCGTCTGGAGGCTCGGCGGCTTGGCCGCGGCCTTGGTGTCGCCCTCCTCTTCCTCGCCGGCCTGCGCGTCGAGCAGGGCCTTGCGGAGCAGCGCGATCTGCTTGGCTCGGGTGCCGGGCGATTTCGACCCGTCGGTGAGCGCCCAGGGACCGAGATTGGCCGCGACCATGGCGTCGCCGCGGATCATCGCATCATCGGCGGTCAGGCCGGCGGTCTTGGCGACCATGGTCTGCCCGGAAACGAGCGCGCCGGGGCCGTGCCCGGTGTGGATCGTCGTGATCCCGAAGCCGCGCAGCCATTCGACCAGCACTTCCTGCGGGTTGTAGGCGTCGATCGCGCGCAGCTGCGGCTGGACCGGGGCGCTCTCGTCGAGCTGGTCCTGGTCCTCGTCCTGGTTGAGATAGCCCGCGAGCCCGACGACCGTGCGCGCATCGACGAGGCCGGGGGTCACCACCTTCGCTTCCATCACGCGGACACCTTCGGGGATCGGGGTGCTCGCCTCCGGCCCGACCGCGACGATCTTGCCGTCGTCGATCACCACGACGCCGTTCTCGATCATGGGGCCGGCCATGGTGTGGACCTGTTCGCCCCTGACCGCGATGTCCTGCGCCTGGGCCGGGACGGCGAGACCGAAAACGACGGCCCCGGCGAGCAGCTTGTTCACGATGGTCATTGCCCGCCCTCCCCGGCAGCGATTTCCCAATGGTGGTGCGACGCCTCCAGCGGACTGCCCGCGCCGTATCCGCCCGTCGCCATCTTCAGGTCCTCCTCGCGGCTGCGGTCGAACAGCTTCTCGCCTTCGACCCAGGTTTCGAGGATGTGGGTGTAGACCGAGAAGGGATCGCCATCGAGGATCAGGAAATCGGCGTCCTTGCCCGCTTCGAGCGAACCCACGCGGTCGTCGAGGCGCATCTGCTTCGCCCCGTTGATCGTCAGCGCCCGCAGCGCGCCTTCGCGGCTCATGCCGCCGCGCACCGCCATCGCCGCTTCGCGCAGCATCATGCGCGAATCGACGATCGGGTCGTCCGAATGGATCGAGACGAGCACGCCCGCGCGCTCGAGGATGCCCGCGTTGTCGAGCCTGAGGTCCATCGTCTCGAGCTTCCCGCCCGGCGCATCGAGCGTGATGTTCGAAACCGGGATGCCCGCCTCGGCGAGCTTGTCGGCGACCTTGTAGGTCTCGGTCCCGTGCTGGATCAGCACGTCGAAATCGAATTCGCGCTTGAGGCGAAGCACGGTCATGATGTCGTCGGCGCGGTGGGTGTGGAAATGCACCAGCCGCTCGCCCGAAAGCACCTCGCACAGGGCTTCCTTGGCGAGGTCGCGTTTCTTCCTGTCGCCGTCGCAATAGGCCTGCGCCTCGACGAAGCTTTCGCGCACCAGCGCCGCCGATTTCGCGCGCGTGCCGGGAAAGCCGCCTGCCCCGCGCATCGAATTGGTGCCGTTCGCCATCTTCATGCCGCCCAGGGCCTCGCCGTCCTCGTAGGAGAAGGCGATGTCCTCGGCGGTCTTTCCGTCGCGCAGCTTCATGTAATAGGTCTGGCCGCTCATCAGGTGGCCCGAGCCCGGCATGACATTGGCGGTCGTGACCCCGCCCGCGCGCGCCTTGGCGATGTTCGAGGAGAGCGCGTCGATCGAATCGAGCGCGCGCACCTCGGGCTGGATCGGTCCCGAGCCGTCCGCCCCCGCGACCTGGCCGATATGCGAATGGGTGTCGACGATGCCGGGCATGACCACGCGGCCCCGGAGCGAGCGCCGTTCCGCGTCGGCGGGGATCGCGACATCGCTGCCGACCGCGACGATAACGCCGTCCTCGATCACGAGCGCGCCGTTCTCGATCGTCTCGCCCGCCATGGTGAGGATCTTCGCATCGGTGAAGGCCAGCGCGCGGTCCTGCGCGGCGGCCGGGCCTGCGGCCAGCAGGGCAGCGCCGAGCGCGCTCCCCGCGAGGGGCGCGACGCCCCGCATGATGGTGATCGGCTTCATCGCGAAGCGTCCCTCCCTTGTCCTGTGATTCCCCGCGCGGACCCTAGTGACCTCGCTTCGCCTGACAAGCGAAAAGTCGATTGCGAACCAGCGCGTTACCTTGCGCTCGGGCCGGCAGGCTCAGGTGAGCCGCGCGAAATTGGCGACGCCGGGGGCGGGGGTCCGCAAGGCGGGCTCGCTTTCGCTGCCGCCTTCGCTGCCGCCCGCGATCCGGCCGAGCGCGGCGGCGAGCGTCCCGATGCGGTCCGCCGCGAGGCTGTAATAGACCAGCTTCGCTTCCTTGCGCGTCTCCACCAGCCCGGCCTTGCGCAGCACGCCCAGTTGCTGCGAGAGCGCGGGCTGGCCGATATCGGCCGCCTGGTCGATCTCGCCGACGCTCAGCTCGCAGCCGCTCAGGACCTCCAGGATGCGAAAGCGCAAGGGATGGGCGATCGCCTTCAGCTCCTCGATCGGAGGTGCCATGGTCATGCGTCTTCTCCCGCGGGATCGAGGAACCAGGCGACCGGGTCCCTCGCCGCATAGACTGCGTCGAGATCATGGGTCGGGGCGCGCAGCAGCGGGTCGCCCTTGCGCCAGTTGGCCGGCGCCGCCCCGCCCCGCGCGTCGACCGCCTGCAGCGCCTCCAGCGTCCGCAGCATCTCGGGCACCGAACGCCCGACATTGGCGGGATAGCAGGTCATCGCCCGGATCGTGCCCTTCGGGTCGATGAAATAGGTCGTGCGGACCGCCGCGCTGTCGCTGTCCTGCGGCGCGACCATGCCGAAGGCGCGGCCGATGACGAGCGTCGGGTCCTCGACGATGGGAAAGCGCACTTCCACCGCGAACCGGTCACGGATCATCCTGAGCCACGCGAAATGCGCGAACAGGCTGTCGACCGACAGCGCCATCAGCGCGCAATCGAGCGCCTCGAAATCCTTCGCGTGGCGGGCCAGCTCGATGAATTCGGTGGTGCACACGGGGGTGAAATCGGCCGGGTGCGAGAACAGCATCAGCCAGCGCCCGCGAAAGGCGGACAGGCGCACCGGGCCGATCGTGCTGCGGGCCTCGAAATCGGGCGCGCTGTCGCCGATCCGGAGCCCCGCCCGCACGTCCACGGGGCGGAATGGGTTTTCGTTTGCCTGGTTCATTACTCGCCTTCATAGCACTTGACAGGATGAAGGCAATACATATACACAATTTATGTAACCAACTAGGAGAGTGTCATGGACAACAGCGACTCTGCCCTCGCAGCAGCCACCAGCCAGATCGAAGCCGCCAGCGCCGAAAAGGCGAAGCGCCCGACGATCGCCGGTTTCTTCGACGAAGCCACCTTCACCGTCAGCTATGTGGTGCACGATCCCGCCACCGACGAGGCGGCGATCATCGACTCGGTGCTCGATTACGAGGGGGCTTCCGGCCGCACCTCCTACGGCTCGGCGGATCGGATCATCGAATACGTCAATTCGAATAATCTGAAAGTGACATGGCTGATCGAGACCCATGCCCATGCCGACCACATCTCGGCCGCGCCCTACCTCCAGGAAAAGCTCGGCGGGAAGCTCGCGATCGGCAAGGAAATCGTCCGCGTGCAGGACGTGTTCGGCAAGCTGTTCAACGCCGGCACCGACTTCGCACGCGACGGATCGCAGTTCGACCACCTGTTCGCCGACGGCGAAACCTTCAAGGTCGGCACGCTCGACGGCATCGCGCTCCACGTTCCTGGTCACACGCCCGCGGACATGGCGTTCATCATCGGCGATGCGGCCTTCGTGGGCGACACGATCTTCATGCCCGATTTCGGGACCGCCCGCGCCGACTTCCCCGGCGGCGACGCGCGCCAGCTGTTCAAGTCGATCCGGCGGCTGCTCTCGCTTCCCGACGAAACCCGCCTGTTCCTGTGCCACGACTACAAGGCGCCGGGCCGCGACGAATATGCCTGGGAGACCACGGTCGGCCAGCAGCGGCGCGAGAACATCCATGTCAAGGACGGCGTGAGCGAGGACGAGTTCGTCGAGATGCGGACCACCCGCGACGCGACGCTCGCCATGCCGAACCTCATCATGCCTTCGGTGCAGGTCAACATCCGCGGCGGGCGCCTGCCCGAGCCGGAGGATAACGGCGTGAGCTACATCAAGATCCCGGTCAACGCGGTATGATCCTGCCCGGCTACCCAGAGGCCGCGCCGCTCGCAGGGCTGGCAGGAGGAATCCTGATCGGCCTTGCAGCGGCGATCATGCTGCTCGGCGCGGGCCGGATCGCGGGCGTCTCCGGCATCGCCGCGCGCGCCGTCGGGCTCGGCGGCAGCGGGATGGAGCGGTCGTCCGCATGGGCGTTCGTCATCGGCCTGCCGCTGGGCGCGCTCGCGATCATGGCGGCGTCGGGCGGGATCGAGGCGAGCTTCGCATCGCCGCTCGTCCTCGCCATCGCGGGGCTCGTGGTCGGCGTCGGCACGAAGCTCGGCAGCGGCTGCACCAGCGGACACGGCGTGTGCGGGATGAGCCGGTTCTCGGCGCGCTCGATCGTCGCGACGCTGACCTTCATGGCGACCGGCATCGCCACCGTGGCGGCGATGAACGCTCTCAACCTCGACGTGCTGCAATGAACGCGCGCGGAATCGTCGCCCTTCTTTCAGGGGCAGTGTTCGGCGCGGGGCTGGCGCTCGGCGGGATGACCGATCCCGCGCGCGTGCGCGGGTTCCTCGACCTGTTCGGAGACTGGGACCCGACGCTGGCCTTCGTCATGGGCGGAGCGGTGCTCGTGATGGTGGCGGTGTGGCACCTGCTGCAACCGCGCCTCGCCCATCCGCTCTTCGCCGATGACTTCGCCATCCCGACCCGCAAGGACCTCGACGCGCGCCTCCTCGGCGGGGCCGCGCTGTTCGGGATCGGCTGGGGCATTGCCGGGCTCTGCCCAGGCCCCGGCATCGCCGCGCTCGTGATCGAACCGGTCGGCGCGGCGGTCTTCGTGGCCGCCATGCTCGCCGGGATGGGTCTCGTGCGCCTCACCGAAAGGAAATCCTGATGGACATTCGAGAAGTTGCCCCCGGTTTCGCCGTCTCGCCGCAGATCGCGGCAGAAGACATGCAGGCGCTCGCCGACAGGGGCTATGTCGCCGTCGTCTGCAACCGCCCCGATGGAGAGGAGGCGGGCCAGCCCCCGCTCGACGAATTGCGCGCCGCCGCCAACGCGGCCGGGCTCGCCTTCCACCACATCCCCGTGGCGGGCGGGGCCTTCCCCGAAGGCGCCATCGCCGCCTTCGCCGCGGTGCGGCGGGGCACCGAAGGCCCGCTGCTGGCCTATTGCCGCACCGGAACGCGCTCGATCACGCTCGAGACTCTGGCCAACCCGATGGGCCTCGGCGCCGACGAACGGCTCGAACGGGCGAAGGCGGCGGGATATGATCTCGGCGCCCTCGCCCCGCGGCTCGGCGGCTGAACGATCACGAAAGGGAGAGGACACATGACAGGCACATCAAGGCACACCGTCGTCGTCATCGGCGGCGGCGCGGCGGGGATCGCGACCGCGAGCTCGCTGCTCGCGCGGCGCAAGGGGCTCGACATTGCGATCGTCGAACCGTCGGAAACCCACGCCTACCAGCCCGGCTGGACGATGGTCGGCGGCGGCGTGTTCCAGCCCGAAGTCACCGTCCGCCCGATGGCGAAGGTCATGCCGCAATCCGTCACCTGGCTGAAATCCGCCGCGGCGACGTTCCAGCCGGAGGACAACCAGGTCACGCTCGCTGATGGCTCCACCGTCATTTACGACGTGCTCGTGGTCGCGCCGGGCATCCGGCTTGCCTGGGAAAGGATCGCCGGGCTCGAACAGACGCTCGGGCGCAACGGGGTGACCTCGAACTATCGCTACGACCTCGCGCCCTACACCTGGCAGCTGGTGCAGGAGATGCGGAAAGGCCGCGCGCTGTTCACCCAGCCGCCCATGCCGATCAAGTGCGCGGGCGCGCCGCAGAAGGCGATGTATCTGTCCTGCGACCACTGGAACCGCCGCGGCGTGCTCGACGAGGTCGAGGTCGAGTTCTGCAATGCGGGCGGGGTGCTGTTCGGGGTCGCCGACTATGTCCCGGCGCTGATGGAATATGTCGAGAAATACGGGATCGACCTGAGGCTCGGCAACAACCTCGTCGCGGTCGACGGCGAAGCGCGAGAAGCCGTGTTCGAGACCGAGAGCGGGGAGATCACCCGCGAATTCGACATGCTCCACGTCGTCCCGCCGCAGGTCGCGCCGCAATTCCTCGCGGACAGCCCGCTCGCGGCGGAGAGCGGCTACACCGATGTCGATCCGCACACGCTCCAGCACGTGCGCTACCCCAATGTCTTCGGCCTCGGCGATGCCGGGTCCATGCCCAATGCCAAGACCGCCGCCGCCGCGCGCAAGCAGGCCCCGGTGGTCGCGGTCAACGTGCTCCAGCAGCTCGACGGCAAGGGGCCGCGCGCGGGCTACGATGGCTACGGCTCCTGCCCGCTGACGGTGGAGCGCGGCAAGATCGTGCTCGCCGAATTCGGCTATGGCGGCAAGCTCATGCCGAGCTTTCCCGAGTGGCTCGTCGACGGAACGAAGCCGCAGCGCCTGTCCTGGATGCTCAAGGCCGATTTCCTCCCTTGGCTTTACTGGAACGGGATGCTCAAGGGACGCGAATGGCTGGCCGGCCCGGGCGGCCTGATCGCAACGTGACGGAAACGAGCGGGGCATGTTGAAACGCTATCTCCCCATCCTCGAATGGGGGCGGACCTATGACCGGGAGGTGCTGACCAGCGACCTCGTGGCGGCGGTGATCGTCACGATCATGCTGATCCCGCAGAGCCTCGCCTATGCCCTGCTTGCCGGGCTGCCGCCGGTGGTCGGGCTCTATGCCTCGATCATGCCGCTGGTGCTCTACGCGGTCTTCGGGACCAGCCGCACGCTCGCGGTCGGGCCGGTCGCGGTGATCTCGCTGATGACCGCTTCGGCCGCCGGCGCGGTCGCCCAGCAGGGCACGGCGGCCTATCTCGAGGCGGCGGTGACGCTCGCCTTCCTCTCGGGGATCATGCTCGCCCTGCTCGGCCTGCTGCGCGCGGGGTTCCTTGCGAACCTGCTGTCGCATCCGGTCATCAGCGGCTTCATCACCGCAAGCGGCGTGCTTATCGCGACGAGCCAGCTGCGCCACATCCTCGGCATCGACGGGGGCGGCGACAACTGGCCGGAAATGCTCGGCGGTCTCGCCGCGTCGCTCGGAACGACGAACCCCTGGACGCTGGCGATCGGCCTGCCCGCGCTCGCCTTCCTGTTCTGGGTCCGCAAGGGCGCGAACCCCGCGCTCCAGCGGCTCGGCCTGCCGCCCAAGCCGGCCGACATGCTGGCCAAGGCCGGACCGGTCGTGGCCGTGGCGCTGACCATCCTCGCGGTGATCGTCCTCGAGCTCGGCGAAAAGGGCGTCGCCATCGTCGGCGAAATCCCGCAGGGCCTGCCGCCCTTCACCCTGCCCTCGACCGATCTCGCGCTGATCGAGGCGCTGTGGGTCCCGGCCCTGCTCATCTCGATCATCGGCTTCGTCGAAAGCGTCTCGGTCGCGCAGACCCTCGCCGCCAAGCGCCGCCAGCGCATTTCTCCGGACCAGGAACTGATCGGCCTCGGCGCGTCGAACATCGGGAGCGCGCTGTCGGGCGGCTATCCGGTGACGGGCGGCTTCGCGCGGTCGGTGGTCAATTTCGACGCGGGCGCGCAGACTCCGGCGGCGGGCGCGTTCACCGCGGTCGGCATCGCGCTCGCCTCGCTCTACCTGACGCCGCTCCTCTACAACCTCCCGATCGCGACTCTCGCCGCGACCATCATCGTGGCGGTGCTGAGCCTCGTCGATCTCAAGACGCCGGGACGGCTGTGGGCCTATTCCAAGGCCGATTTCGCCGCGCACGTGGCGACCATCGCCATCACCCTCATCGCCGGGGTCGAGCTGGGCGTGATCGCGGGCGTCGGCGTCGGCCTTCTCCTCTACCTCTGGCGCGCCAGCCGGCCGCACGCCGCGATCGTCGGCCGCGTTCCGGAGACGGAGCATTTCCGCAATGTCGAACGGCACCGGGTATTCACCGTCCCCCATGTCCTCTCGATCCGCATCGACGAAAGCCTGACCTATCTCAACGCCCGCTGGCTCGAGGAATACGTGCTCGAACGGGTCGCGGAAAAGCCCGAGCTGCGCCACGTCATCCTGATGTGCTCTGCGGTCAACGCGATCGATGCCTCGGGCCTCGAAAGCCTCGAGGCGATCAACTACCGCCTGCGCGATGCGGGGGTCTGCCTGCACCTGTCGGAGGTGAAAGGCCCGGTCATGGACCGGCTGCAGCGCTCGCATTTCCTCGAAGAGCTGAACGGCGAGGTGTTCCTGTCGCAGTCGCGCGCCTTCGAGGCCTGCGCGCTCGACAAGGGCGGCGCGGCCGAACCGCAGGACCGCTGGCTCGCCCGGGGGATGATCTAGGCGGCGGCAAGCGCGGCGAGCAGGGCGAAGGAGGCGAGCCAGTGCTCGCCCATGTAATCGCCCGTGACGTGCGGCATCGCCGCCCGGCGATGCGCCTCGGCGCGGGCGAGCAGCAGCGCCGCCGCCGGGTGGCGGGGAATGCAGGCAGCGATCTCGCGCAGGCACCACGCGCGGCTGAGGTTCAACCCGTCGAGATGCGCGATCTTGCCGTCGCTGCGGTCGGAAACGGTGACCGGGCGGCATTCGCGCTCCACCCAGCCATTGGCGAGCACCAGCGCCTCGACCCACGGTTCGAAGGCGCCTGCCGGCATGACCCGGCTCATCAGCAGCGCGGCGGTGAGGACGGGGGAGAGGAATTCGTCGCCCCCCGGCTCCCACCCGGCATAGTCGCGCCGCTGCCCGAACGCGGCCATCGCCCATTCGTCGGCCGCGGCGAGCAGGACGGGGTCGCGCGTCTCCGCCCAGTCCCGCGCCAGCGTTAGGGCGAAGGCGGTGTTGAAATGGGTGCCGACCGTGATCGGATAGGTGAGAAGGCGCAGGTACTGCGAAAAACGCTCCGCCAGCGCACGCGCCAGCGGTTCGAGGTGGGCGGCCCAGTCGGCATTGCCGTGCCGCTCCGCCTCGGCATGGAGCGCGAGCAGCCAGCCCCAGCCATAGGGCCGCTCGAACCCGCGCGATTCCGGCCGTTCGAAATAGGCCAGCTCCACCGCCAGCTTCTGCGCCGTGAAGGTCGTCTCGGCCAGCGCCGCGATCCGGGGCGCTTCCGGCATGGCCGGATGGAGCCGCCTCAAGGTCAGCAGGGTCCACCAGCCATGCACGCAGGAATGCCAGTCGTAGCTCCCGAAGAATGCCGGGTGCAGGGCGCGCGGCACCAGCGCGTCGGCATCGCTCCCCAGCACATGGCCCGGCGAGTTGGGATATTCGCGCGCGACATGGCCCAGCGCGGCCCGCGCGAACCGCCGCGCCGTCTCCTCGCTCAGCGCCACAACAGGAACCCCGCGACATAGATGATCGCGACATTGACGACCCACAGCGGGATCGCGGTCCCGACCTGCTGGCGGATGACGCCGTACTGGTCGCGCAGCTCCAGCAGCACCGCGGGCACGATGTTGAAATTGGCCGCCATCGGCGTCAGCAGCGTGCCGCAGAAGCCTGCCAGCATCCCGACCGCGCCGATCACCGCCGGGTTGCCGCCGTATGTCTCGACCAGCAGCGGGATGCCGATCGCGGCGGCCATGACCGGGAAGGCGGCGAAGGCATTGCCCATTATGACGGTGAACAGCGCCATGCCGAGGCAGAAGACGATCACGGTGACGAGCACGCTGCCTTCGGGGATGACCAGCCCGGCCAGTTCGCCGATCGAATCGCCCACCCCGGCCAGCGCGAACACGGCGCCGAGCGCGGCGAGCATCTGCGGCAGGATCGCGGCCCAGCCGATCGAATCGATCAGGCGCCGTCCCTCCTCGACCGGCGCGAGGGCGGGCGGGCGCAGCCACGCCATCGCGACCGCCAGCGCCAGCAGCACGCCCACCCCGAAGAGGAGCAGGGTCTCGCGCCGCTCCTCGAACAGACCGGTCGCGCCGAGCGGCGTGTAGTTGTACAGCAGGGTCCCGGCGACCGCCGTCAGCGGCACGATCAGCGCGGGCAGGAACAGGCGGTTGCCGAAGCGCTCGGAAAGCACCTGCCGTCCGGCTTCGTCGGTGGTCGCGGGATCGCTCCGCCCGATCAGCCCCGCCCCCGCGATACCGACCAGCGCCAGCACCAGCACGCCGTTGACGAGATCGGAGACGTGGCTTCCGAAGAAGAAACTCGCCGCAAGCAGCCCCCAGAAGGCGGCGTTGCCGATCCGCTTCGGATTGCCCCGGTCGGCGAGGCTGGCGAGCGACCACGCCGCGAAGAACAGGCCGGCGAGGACATAGAGCCATTCATAGGTGATCATCCCGCCACCTCCCTGCGCGCCGCCCCCAGCCGCCGGTCGAGCCACAGGATCCGCGCGCCGTGGATGACGAAGGCGAAAATCGCGGTCGGGATCGCCCAGACCGACAATTGCAGCGGCGTGAGCGGGTAGCCGTAGCTTTCGAACACGCCCTGGATCAGCAGGATCGAGGCGATGGCGAAGAAGATGTCCTCGCCGAAGAACAGCCCGACATTGTCGGTCGCCGCCGCCATGCCCTTGACCGCCTCGGCATCGTCCCCGGAGAGTTCGCCGTGGGTCTTGCGCGCCGCCGCCTCGGCCATGGGCGCGACCAGCGGGCGCACGGTCTGGGGGTGGCCGCCGATGTCCTTCATCCCGATCGCCGCGGTGACCTGGCGGAAGCCGAGATAGAGCACGAGCAGCCGGCCCATCGTCGCCCCGCGCACGCTTTCGATCGCGGCGCGGGCGCGCTGCTGCAGCCCGTAGCGTTCGAGCAGGCCGATGACGGGAAGGATGATCCAGGTGACCGAGATGTAGCGGTTGTCGTTGAACGCGCGCCCCAGCGCCTCGATCACGGCGACGAGGTCGAGCCCGCCGAGCAGCCCGGTGACGAGCGCGGCGAACGCGACCACGAACAGCGGGTTGAACCTGAAAGCGAAGCCGGCGACGACGAGCGCGATGCCGACCAGCGGCCAGTGGTTCATGGCACGGGCGCTCCCCAGCCGCCGCCGCCGGGCGTGAGGATGACGAAGGTGTCGCCCGGCCCGACCTCGACCGAACCGGTCGCGCCGAGTTCGACCCTGGTGCCGTCCGCCCGTTCGACCCAGTTCGCCCCGGGCGCCGCATCGCCCCCGCCCGCGATCCCGCGCGGGGCCACCTTGCGCCGGTTGGCGAGCATGTTGGCGCGCATCGGCTCGAGGAAGGTGACGCGCCGTTCGACCCCCTCGCCCCCGCAATGCCTGCCCCTGCCGCCCGAACCTGACCGCACCGCGAAGCGTTCGAGCCTCACCGGAAGGCGGGTTTCGAGGATCTCCGGATCGGTCAGGCGGCTGTTGGTCATGTGGGTCTGCACCGCGTCGGTCCCGTCATGGTCGCAGCCCGCGCCCGAACCGCCGGCGATGGTCTCGTAATACTGGTGTTCGGCATTGCCGAAGGTGAAGTTGTTCATCGTCCCCTGGCTGGGCGCGAGGCGGCCGGTCGCGGCGAAGAGCGCGTCGGTGACCACCTGGCTCGTCTCGACATTGCCCGCGACCACCGCCGCGCCCGGCCGGGGATTGAGCATCGAGCCTTCGGGCACGACCAGCTCGACCGGGCGCAGGCACCCGTCGTTCATCGGGATGTCGTCGTCGATCAGCGTCCGCAGCACGTAGAGCGTGGCCGCGCGGGTGATCGATCGGGGGGCGTTGAAATTGCCTTCGTGCTGCGGGCTCGTGCCGGTGAAGTCGAACACGGCGGACCCGGCCTCGCGGTCGATGCGGATCGCGACCTTGACGGTGAGGCCGTTGTCCATGTCGTAGGCGAATTCCCCGTCTTCGAGCCCGCCCAGCAGGCGGCGCACGCTTGCGGCGGCGTTGTCGATGACGTGGCCCATGTAGGCGGCGACGACCTCGCCCCCGTGCTCCATCGCCGCGCCGCGCAGCAATTCGGCCCCGCGGGTGCAGGCGGCGAGCTGCGCGCGCAGGTCGGAGATGTTGCGCCCCGGATTGCGCGCCGGATGCGCTGCATCGGCGAGCAAGGCGCGCATCTCCGCCTCGCGGAAGCGGCCCTCGTCCACCAGCAGGACATTGTCGATCAGGACGCCCTCGTCCTCGATCCGGCGGCTTTCGGGCGGCATCGATCCGGGCGCGATCCCGCCGATATCGGCGTGGTGGCCGCGCGCCGCGACGAAGGCATCCGGTTCCTCCGAGGCATCGCCGTAGAAGACGGGCACGATCACCGTGATGTCGGGCAGGTGCGTGCCGCCGCGGAAGGGATCGTTGAGGACATAGGCATCGCCGCGGCGGAACCCCCGCCCGTCGCGCCTGCCCCCGCGCGCTTCGATCACGCGGGCGATGGAATCGCCCATGCTTCCGAGGTGGACCGGGATGTGCGGCGCATTGGCGATGAGCGCGCCCGCGGCATCGAACAGCGCGCAGGAGAAATCGAGCCGTTCCTTGATGTTCACCGATGTCGCGGTCGAGCGCAGGACGACGCCCATCTCCTCGGCAATCGCCATGAAGAGGTTGTTGAAGATCTCGAGCCTGACGGGATCGACCGCGGTGCCGATGGCGCGCTCGCGCCGCAGCGGCTCGGTCCGGGTGAGGACGAGGCTGCCCTCCCCGGCAAGGCGCGCCTGCCAGCCCGGCTCGATCACCGTGGTCGAGCCGGGATCGATCACCAGCGCGGGGCCGTCCACCGCCTCGCCTTCCTCCATCGCGGCGCGTTCGACCGCGCGCCATTCGCCCGAGGGCTCGCCCGCGAGCGCGGCCGGCTCGGCCCTGGCGGTGCCGAGCCCGCCGCTGGTCCCGCTCGCCTCGACGCTCAACGCATCGACGATGATCGCCGCGGCGTCATCCGAATAGCCGAACAGCCTGCGGTGCAGCGCGCGGAATTCGGCGGCCATTCGCGCCGCGTCCGTGATTGGCACGGTCAGCTTGCTGTCGCTCCCGGCGAAGCGCAGGCGGGCGCGGCGATCGAGCGTGATCGCCTCTTCGGCAATGCCCTGTTCGATGAGCGCCCCGCCCGCCGCGGCGGCCAGTTCCGCGAGCGGAGCGGAGAAATCCGTCCCCAGTTCCTCGCCGAAACTGACCTCCCGGATCGCCTTCACGGGGGCAAGTCCGATGCCGTAGGCCGACAGGATGCCCGCAAGCGGATGGACCAGCACCGTCCCGATCCCGAGCCGATCCGCCACCCGCGCGGCGTGCTGCCCGCCTGCCCCGCCGAAGCAGGCGAGCGCATAGGTCGTCACGTCATGCCCGCGCGCGACCGAGATCTTGCGGATCGCGTTCGCCATGTTGTCGACCGCGATGGCGAGGAAACCCTCGGCGATGGCATCCAGCGGCTGCGGCTCGGGCAGGCGCGCCGCGACCTCCTCCAGCCGCGCCCGCGCCGCCGCCGGGTCGAGCGGTTCGTCGCCCCCGGGGCCGAAGACCCGCGGGAAGAAAGCGGGGTCAAGCCGCCCGAGAAAGAGGTTGCAGTCGGTCACGGTGAGCGGCCCGCCCTTGCGGTAGCTGGCGGGGCCGGGGTCCGCGCCCGCGCTATGAGGCCCGACGCGAAAGCGCGATCCGTCGAAGGAGCAGATCGACCCGCCGCCCGCGGCAACCGTGCGGATCTGCATCATCGGCGCCGCGACCCTTACGCCTGCCACTTCGTTGTCGCCGGTCAGTTCGTATCGGCCCGCCCAATGCGCGACGTCGGTGCTGGTCCCGCCCATGTCGAACCCGATCAGCCTGGCGTGGCCGAGGGGTTCGCTCGCCGCGACCATGCCGACGACGCCGCCCGCCGGGCCCGAAAGGATCGCGTCCTTGCCCCGGAACGCGCCGACCTCGGCGAGCCCGCCGTTCGACTGCATGAACCGCAGCCGCCCCACCTCGGGCAGGCGAGCCTGGAGCGTGTCGGTGTAGCGCCGCAGTACCGGCGAGAGATAGGCATCGACCACGCTGGTATCGCCGCGCGCGACGATGCCGATCAGCGGGGCGACCTCGTGGCTCGCGCTGACCTGCGAAAAGCCGGTTTCGCGCGCGATCTGCGCCAGCCGCCGTTCGTGTGCGCGGAAATGCCAGCCGTGCATCAGCACGATCGCGATCGCATCGCAGCCCTCGGCGCGCAGGGCCGCGAGCGCCGCGCGCGCGCCGTCCTCGTCGAGCGGGGTCAGCACCTCGCCCGCCGCGCTCACCCGCTCGTCCACCTCGACCACCCGCCGGGCGAGCTGTTCGGGCAGGACGATGCGCCGCGCGAAGATCTCCGGCCGCGCCTGCGTCCCGATCCGCAGCACGTCGGCAAAGCCGCGGGTCGTCACCAGCGCGCAGGCTTCGCCCTTGCGTTCGAGCAGGGCATTGGTCGCGACCGTGGTGCCGATGCGGACTTCGGCCACCGGGCCTTCGCCATGCCGGGCCATCAGCCTAGCGATCGCCTCGCTCGCCGCGTCGTCGTAATGGCCGGGGTTTTCGGACAGGAGCTTGTCGGTCACCAGCCGGCCGCCGGGCGTCACCGCGACGACATCGGTGAAGGTGCCGCCCCGGTCGATCGCGAAGCGCCAGGCGGGGGAAGGCGGGCTCGGCTCCGTGTCCTGCATCCCCGCCGCTAAACGGGATGCGCGGCGTCAATGCAAGCCTTGCGGGATGCGCGCGCCCGCCCGTCAGGACGCCCAGGGGCCGGTGATCGCGAGCGTCAGGGTCGGCCGATAGGCGTTGACGAACAGCCACTTGCCATCGGGCGAATAGCACGCTCCGGCAAGCTCGGTCTGGGTCCGCAGGCGCGCGAAGTCATAGGGCCTGCCGTCGGGAGCGATCCCGCGCAGGTGGTTGTCGACCACGTCGGTGTACTGGTCCTCGCACACGATGAGGTGCCCGTTCGGGGCAACGCACAGGTTGTCGCCGTAGTTGAACTGGTCCGCGCTTTCGCTTTCGAAGAACAGCTCGAACCGGTCGGGCCGGTCGCTGCGACCGGGCGCGAGGCGGAAGACCTGGCCGAGCCCCCTGGCCCCGCCGCTCGTCGCGCAGGCGAACATCTCGCCCTCCCCCATGTGCAGTCCCTCGCCCCGCGCGATCAGGGCCGCGCCCCCGGCGGCCGCCCGCCCTCGCAGGTCGTCGGCCGGCGCCTCGACATCGTCGAGGTCGATCCAGCGCACGTCGTAGCCTCGCCCGACCGCCATCGCCGCCCCGTTCCAGTTGCGCGTGTCGGCAAGCCCTTCGAGCGCCATCGCCTGCAACCGGCCGCCCTTGACCAGATCGCCCGGAACCCGGGGCACGAAGCGATAGAGCACGCTGTCGTCGCGGTCCTCGGTCATGTAGACGAAGCCCGTCGCGGGATCGACGCAGGCCGCTTCGTGGTTGAAGCGGCCCATCGCGGTGAGCGGGACCGGATCGACCAGCCCGCCCGCCCGCGCGGGAACCTCGAACACCCAGCCATGGTTGCGCGCCAGCCCCTCGCCATATTTCTGGCCCGGCCCGGTCGGCGCTTCCTCGCAGGAAAGCCACGTGCCCCACGGCGTGACCCCGCCCGCGCAATTGCGGATCGTCCCCCCGAGCGAGCGGAACTGCCGCTTTACCGCCAGCGTTTCGGCATCGAGCACGATCGTGGTCGTGCCGCCCGGCACGAATTCGCCGTTGCGCATTCCGAACCCGCGCGCGATGCGTCCGCCCGCATCGTGCTGCGGCTGGAGTTCGTGGTTGCGGACCAGCGCGATCTCGCCATTGCCGAGATCGAAGGCGCCCATTCCGTCGGCCCGGTCGGGCACGGTGCCGCCGTCGTCCATCGCATCGCCAAGCCGCGAGAGGATGCGGTAGGAGAAGCCTTCGGGCAGGTCGAGCAGGCCCTCCGGATCGGGCCGCAGCGCGCCGTAGCCGGCCGCCCTGCCGCTCGTCGGGCCGGATCGCAGCGCGCCCGCCGCGCCAGCGGCGGAGCCGGTGCGGCAGCCGCTCGCGACGAGGGCGGCGAAGGCGACGCCGGTGGCGGACAGGAACCGGCGGCGGTCGGAGCGGAAACGGGGCATTGGTCTTCTTCCGGATCGGGGACGTGTCGCGGGGGATTAGCAGGACCGGATGGCATTGCGATGAATGCGGGCGCCTTGCTCGCGCCCTATTGCGCGATCCGGCAGAACCGTCCGCGGAAAAAGCCGAGCGGCGCGGCGGTGTCGGATGCTTCGGGCGCGTCCATCGCGGTCACTTCGCCCAGGATCATGGTGTGATCGCCCGCAGGGTGGGTCGCCCATGACCGGCATTCGATCCGGCCCAGCGCGCCCTTCACCACCGGCAGGCCCGCCGCGCTCCAGTCGAAATCGGAGGCGATCAGCCCGCTCGAGGCGCGCGCGGCATAGCGGCGCGCGATCGCCTGCTGGCTTTCGGCGAGGATGCTGATGGCGAAGCGTTCCGCCCCCAGCCACTGGGCGAACTGGCTCGATGAATTCTGCAGGCTCCAGCACACCAGCATCGGGTCGAGCGAGACCGAGACGAAGGAATTGACCGTCATCCCCATGACTGCGGGCGCGCCATCCCCTTCACCCGGCGCGGAGACGACGCACACGCCCGTCGCGAACAGGCCCATCAGCCTGCGGAACTCGGCGGTCACATCCGGATCGGCCGGGTCGGCGTCGGGCAAGGCGAGGGTCTCCGAAGGATCGAAAGTGGCGGGGATCGGGCGGTTGTCGCGTCTATGCGCCGTCCCCGATAGTGGCTGCGCGCGTCAAATCAACGCCCGAAGCGCGCGCGGGTGCCGGACCGGAGGCCCGGTGCCGGGGGCTTGACCCCCGTGGCTACGGCGGGAAAGAGGCGGGCACGCCTGCGCCGCCGCGCGGACGCCGCCACCGAACGGGGACCACACGCACCATGCCCAGCAGACCCGCCCCGGCCACCCGCCGCATCGAAACCGGCAACGGGCTGCTCGCCTTTTTCGACTGGCGGGGCCAGCCGGGCAATGCCGATCCGCCGCTGGTCTTTGCCCATGCGACGGGGTTTCACGCGAGGGTGTGGGACGCGGTGATCGAGCTTTTCCCCGAGCGGCGCTGCATCGCGCTCGACCTGCCCGGCCATGGCCGCTCCGAAGGCGGGCCGGTTTCGGACTGGCGGGCGGTGGCCGCGGACGTGTCGGTGGTCCTGCAAAGCATCAAGCTGCGCGGCGCTATCGGCATCGGCCATTCGATGGGAGCGCACCTGCTCGTGCAATGCGCCGCCGATAGCCCCGCGACCTTCGGCCGGCTGGTGCTGTTCGATCCCGTCATCTGCGCGCCCGAATTCTACGCCCCCGCAGGCCCGCTCTACACCGGCGACGCGCCCCATCCCGCGATCCGGCGAAAGCGCGATTTCGATTCGCCCGAGGCGATGATGGAGCGGTTCCGCGCGCGCGATCCCTATTGCCTGTTCGACGCCCGCGTGTTCGAGGATTACTGCCGCCACGGCCTGTTGCCGCGCGAGGGCGGCGGCTTCGAACTCGCCTGTTCGCCGGAGGTCGAGGCGAGCATCTACGCTTCCAGCCGCAGCAATTCCGGCATCCTCGAGGCGGCGAAGCGGGTGGACGTCCCCGCGCTCGTCATCCGCGCGAAGCAGACCGAGTTCACCGATTTCAAGAGCTCGCCGACCTGGCCCGCGCTCGCCTCGATCATGCCGCGGGGGGAGGACCTTCACCGCCCCGACCGGACCCATTTCCACCCCTTCGAAGACCCCGCCGACGCCGCGCGCATCATCGCCGGCTTCATCGGCTGACGGCGCCGTCCGGGGCGGGTCCTCAGGGCGCTTTCGCCGCCTCGAGCAGGTCCGCGAAATCGCCCCGCGCCCCCGCGATCTCGTCCGGCACGGCGCGCACCATGTTGCGCCGGATGACGCTTGCAAGGCCGCCATAGAACTGCACCAGCGCATCGCGCACCGGGTTGGCCGGATCGACCGAGAGCGCCAGCCACAGCGCGATCCCGTGCGCCCGGGCGAGCGATTCGCGCGGATTCGCGTTGGGCCGACGCTCGAGCGCGGCGAGCGCCTGGCCGAGCGCTGCGACCACCTCCTCGAGACAGATCCGGGTGAGTTCGCTGCCTCGCGCGGCCTCGATCCGGGCGTCGAGTTCGACCCTGCGATAGGCGGTTGCGGCATTTCGTTCGGGCATCATCATCGCCTCGATTGTCCGAAGGCCGGAATTCATCGTCCGAAAACCGGCCTTGATTGGCTGAAAACTGGTTTCAATTGTCTGAAAGCTGGAACGTCTGGCGCAGGAAATCGAGCGTCGATTGCGACGCGGCGATGCGCGTTTCGGACCGGACGAAGCTGCGCGTCAGCCGCTCGCGCAGGGCAGCCTGCTGTTCCTCGATCCGCGCGAGCCGTTCCTCGCCGCGCTCGACCAGCCGCTCGAACCGCACCACCGACCCGCCGAGCGAACCGGGATCGGAGCTCAGCGAATTGTCGCGGGCGAGCTGGTCGATCGTCGCGAAGACCCCGAACACTCCGGTCGTGAACATCGCCGCGGCGCCGTCCGGGCTCGCCTCGAGCGTCGCGGAAAGCCGCGCGTTGTCGAGCCGGAAGGTGCCGTCGCGGTTGAGCGAGAGCCCGAGATCGGCAAGCGTCGACGGCTCGCCTTCGGCGGCGTCGGGCATGACGACCCGGCTGGTCAGGCCCTGCAGGTCGCGCCGCAATTCGCGCGCGCCCGCATCGCTGCCGAGCGTGCCGCCCTCGACTGCCGCGTTTTCGGCGAGGAGTTCGACGAGATCGTTGAGGGCGGCGGTGACATCGCCCATCACCGCCGCGATCGCGCCGGGATCGTCGGCGAAGGAAATCGTGGTCGGCGCGTCGATATTGGTCGCGGCAAGGTCGAGCGTCATGCCGCCCGGCAGGCCGGTCACGCGGTTGGACGGGCTGGAGCGCGCGACCGTGTCGAGCTCGAATTCGGCATCGCGCGCGGTGGCCCGCAGTTCGCCCGCATCGCTCGCCGGGGACCAGGCGAGATAGGACAGATCGCCCGGCACGGCTTCGGGCGGGGAAGCGGCGCTCGCCGGTTCGAGGACGAAGCCGCTCGCCGCCCCCTCCTCGCCCTTGATGACGAGCTGCGCCCCGTCCGCCCCGGTGGCGACATAGGCATTAAGCGCGCCGCCGGCCTGCCCGTTGATGCGGGCGGCGAGATCGGCAAGCGTGTCGTCCGGCCCGACCGCGAGGTCGAGCGGGGCGCGACCCGTGTCCTCGGCGAAGCTCGCCCCGTCCACGCGTCCGAAACGGATCGTGAGCGTGCCTTGGCCGACCGGCGCATCGGCGCTGGCGTAACCGCGCGAAACCAGCGTCTGCCCGCGCGCGAGCTGCGTCACCTCGAGCGAGAAGCTGCCCGAAGGGGTCACGCCCGGGGTGGTCGCGACCCGGGCCACCGCCGGATCGCCGATCGCCGCACGCGGGGCGACATCGCCGCCGCGGATGCGGTCGCCCAGCGCGCTCGCGAGGCCGGTGAGCGTCGAGCGGAGCAGCGAAGCGGCCGAGATGCGCGCCTCGAGCGTCTCGTTCTCGCGTTCGATCCGGTCGCGCTGGACGCCATAGCTCGCCTCGGCGAGATCGTCGGCGAGCTGCATGAAATTGATCCCGCTGCCGCCGCCGAGGGCCGAAAGGATGGATGCGCCGGGATTGTCCATGGCCCCAAGGACGGACACCCCCGCCCGGGTTTAAGCGCCGCCGGGGGCGGGGGTGCGGTTCCCCTCGGCATCGAAGCGCAGATCCGCGGGCACCTCGATTTCGGGCAGGCGCGGGGCCTCGCCGCGCTTCAGCGACATCACGAAGGCGACCAGCGCGGCGATCGCGACATAGAGCTCCTCGCGCACCATCTGGCGGGTGCGGGTGGTGAAATAGACCGCGCGGGCAAGCGCCGGGTATTCGAGCACCGGCAGGCCGTCCTCGGCAGCGATCTCGCGCATGGCGAGCGCGGTTTCGCCGCGCCCTTTCGCCAGCACCACCGGCGCGGGGGCGAGCGCGGGGTCGTAGGCCAGCGCGACCGCGAAATGCGCCGGGTTGACGATCACGAACTGCGCCTCCTTCATCGCCTTGCCGATGCTCCCGCGCGCAAGGTCGCGCTGGCGCTGGCGGCGGGCGGCCTTCATCTCGGGCGAGCCTTCGGCCTGCTTCGCCTCCTCGCGCATTTCCTGGTGGCTCATTCGCAGGCGGCGATTGCGCTGCCATGCCTGGACGGGATGGTCGATCGCCGCAATCAGCAGCAGCCCGGCGACGAGCGCGCCCGCCAGCCCCGCCGCCGCGACCTGGGCATGGCCGAGCTGCGCCGAAAGCGTGCCGCGCCCGAGCCCGAGCACCGCGGCGAGATTCTCCGCCGCCCAGACCCACGCGATCGTGCCGAGCAGGGCGAGCTTGACGAGCCCCTTCGCCAGTTCGACCAGGCCCTGCGTGCCGAAGATCCGCCTGAGGCCGTTCACCGGGTCGAGCCGCGCCCCCTTGAACGCGATTGCCGAGGGATTGAAGCCGCCCTGCCCGGCGGCAAGCTGCACGGCGATCGTGACGATGATCGTCGCCGCCCCGATGGCGAGAATCGGCGGCAGCATGGTGCGCGCCGCGAGCCCGCCCAGCACCTCCGGACGGAACGCTTCGAGAGTGCCACGGTCGAATCGCAGCGCCGCAACCGCGATCCGCGCGAGCCCCTCGATCAGCGGCGGCGCGGTCAGGATAAGCATCCCCGCGCCTGTCGCCGTGCCGACCGCCGTGACCAGTTCGCGCGAGCGCAGGACATCGCCGCGGCGGGCGGCGTCCTCCTTCTTCTTTGGGGTCGGCTCCAGCGTCTTGTCGGCCGCGCTCTCGCTCACGATGCGGCTCCCGCGACCAGCCGCGCCGCCTGGCCGAGCGCGACTTCGATCAGGGCGACGAACTGCTCGACCATGATCGGCATGACCACGATCAGCGCGGCAATCCCCGCAAGCACGCCCGAAGGCAGGCCGAGCGCGAAGAGATTGAGCGCCGGGGCCGAACGCGAGATGACGCCGGTGACCATCTGCACCAGCATCAGGACGAAGATCACCGGCAGCGCGATCGCCGCGGCGGTGGCGAAGGCATGGCCCGCGAACAGGGCGAGGTTCCACGGGCCGGTCCGGCCAGGTCCGCCGCTGCCCGCGGGAAGGAGGCGGTAACTCTCGATCAGCAGCTCGAACCATAGCAGGTGCCCGCCGATGGCGTAGAACAGCAGCGTGAGGACCAGCCCGAGGAAGGTGCCGAGCGCGCCCGATTGCGCCCCGCTCGCCGGATCGATCGAGGTCGCGATGGCAAGGCCCATCGTGCCCGCGATCTGTTCTGCGGCGATGAGGGGGATGGCGAAGGCGATCTGCAGGACGAAGCCCAGTGCCGCGCCGATCACCGCCTCCTGGAACACGGCAAGGATCGCGGCGAAGCTCGTCATTTCGGGAAGCGGCGGGAGCGGCGTCCAGCTCGCTACGAACACCCCCAATGCGACGCCGAGCAGGGCGCGCAGCACCGGCGGCACGGCGAGCGCGCCGACGACCGGCGCCGCGATCAAGGCGGCGGCGCAGCGGACCGACAGGAACAGCACCTGCCAGAGCTGCTCGTCGAGCGCGCCGAAGCCGACATCGAGGACGTTCACAGCGGGTCCGCCTCAGGTCGCGACGAGGGCGATCTGGGCGAAGACCTCGCGCAGGAAATCGCCCAGCAGCGCCATCATCGAGGCTCCCAGCACGACGAACACCACCGCGACGACGGCGAGCTTGGGGACGAAGGTCAGCGTCTGCTCGCTGATCGAGGTCGCCGCCTGGACGATCCCGACGAGCAGGCCCACCAGCAGCGCCGAGAGCAGCACCGGCGCGACGATCAGCGCGGTCACCCACAGCGTCCGGTCGGCGAGCGCGAGCAGCTGGGCCTCTTCCTGCATGGCCGCTACCCGAAACTCATCGCGAGGCTGCCCATCAGCAGCGCCCATCCGTCGACCAGCACGAACAGCAGCAGCTTGAACGGCAGCGAGATGATGGTCGGCGACAGCATCATCATGCCGAGGCTCATCAGCACGGACGCGACGACGAGGTCGATCACCAGGAACGGCAGGAACAGCATGAAGCCGATCTGGAAGGCTGTCTCGAGCTCGCTGGTGACGAAGGCGGGCAGCAGGATCGAGAAGGGAATGTCCTCGGTGCCGTCGAACCCGCCGCTGCGAGCAAGGTCGGTGAACATGACGAGGTTGGTCTCGCGCGTCTGGCGCAGCATGAAGCCGTGGAAGGCCTCGCCCGCGCGGGCGATCGCGGCGTCTGCGGACAGGCTCCCGGCGGCGTAGGGAGCGATCGCCCCGTCGTTCACGAGGTCGAGCGTCGGGGCCATCACGAAGAGCGAGAGGAACAGAGCGAGCCCCGCCAGCACCTGGGCCGGCGGGGAGCCCTGGAGGCCGAGCGCCTGCCGCAGGATCGAAAGCACGATCAGGATCCTGAGGAAGCTCGTCATCATCAGGACCAGCGCGGGCAGGATGGTGAGCAGGCTCATCACCAGCAGAAGCTGGAGCGAGATGCTCAATGGCGCGCCGCCCGCTGCGCTCCCCGCTCCCTCGCTTCCGAGCGCGCGCTCGATCGCCCCGCCGATGCCGGGGCTTGCGTTCGCCGTAAACGGCGCGGCAAGCGGCGCGGCCGTCGGGGCGGCGAGGGCCGGTTCGGGCGGGAGGAAGATCGCCGCGGCCAGCACCGCCCAGGCGGCGAGCAGGATCAGGAGCTTCCGGATCACGGCGCGTCTCCTTGCGCCCCGCGCGCAAGGCCAACCTCGGCCCGCACATCGGCCCGTGCATCGGCCCGTGCGGGGGGCCGTGCGGGGGCCTCGCCCAGCCGCACCAGCCCCCCGCGCCCGGCACCGATCAGGATCTCGCGGTCATGGAACCGCACCACGGCGAGCCGCAGGCCGGGCGCGACCAGGCTCGTCTCGACAAGGCGCAGCACCCGCCCTTCACTCGCGCCGCCGACCAGCCGGCCCTGCAGGAAGCGCGTGAGGCGCAGGCTGCCATAGACGAGCGCGCCGAGCAGCGGCAGCAGCAGCGCCAGCCGCAGGAGGTATTCGCCCATCATGCGTCGTCGCCCCCGGTCGCGCTCGCAGTCGCTTCCCCGCCCCCGACCCCGCCGGTCCCGCCCGGCGCATCGGGCTCGGGCGGGGCCTCGTCGCCCTCTTCGCCCGCGAGGCTGACGATGCGAAGGGCGAAGCGCCCGTCCTCGGCCACCACCTCGCCGCGCGCGATCACCCGGCCATTGGCGGTGACGTCGAGCAGTTCGTCGGTCAGGCGGTCGAGCGCGACGACGCTCCCTTCGCCGAGCGCGAGGACATCGCGCAGGCTCATCTCGGTCCGGCCGAGTTCGACCGAAAGCCTCACGCTCACATCGCCGAAGCGCGCGAGAGCGGGGTTCAGGGCGGTCATTGCGAGTCTCCCTGCGACGCATCGCCCGGCGCCCGGCGGGCCGCATCGGGCAGGCGGGTGAGGCGGATCGCCAAGCGGTCGCCCAGGGTGCCGAGCCGTCCCCAGCCGACCACGCGCTCGCCGATCCGCAGCGGCAATTCGCCCGGCACGGCGAGCGCGATGGTGTCGCCCGGGGCAAGCCGCCCGAGCCGCGCGAGCGAGAGTTCGAATTCCGCGAGCACGCCCTCGAGCGCGAGCGGGATCGCGCCGAAGGGCGCCCCGGCCGCACCGGCGCGGGCCGACCGCGCGCGCCGGGCGGGACGCGGCGCGGCGGTCCCGGGGAGGAGCGCTTCGAAGACCCGCTCGGCAAGGGCGAGGCGGGCGTCCCATTCGCGCCCCTCGGCATTGGCGAGCGACAGCGTGAGGAGCACCGCGGGCGCATCCGGGGCGAAGGGCTTGAGCCGCCCCGCGCTTTCGCTGCGGAGGATGACGCCGGCCTCGCTCTCCGGCCCTATCCCGGTCCCGTTCGCCCCGTTCGCCCCGTCGCCGGACCCGGCGGCGAGCGCGCGGGCGACGATCGCCGCGACCCGGTCGATCAGCAGCGCCGCCGAACGCGGCAACCGGTCGGGCGCGACCGCCGTCGCCGCTCCGGCCCCGTCCGGCACGCCGCAAGCAACCTCCCCCTCCCCGCCGAAGGAGCGGTCGGTCAGCGCGATCGCGGTCGCGAAGGTGAAGGATAGCAGCGCCGTGCGCTCGGCATCGCCGCAGCGCAGCAGGCTGTTCGCCGCGAGCGGCCCGATCCGGGCGAGCGCATCGCTCCCGCGCAGCAGCTCGGGTTCGGAAACGGTCACGGCGAGACTGTCGCCGGGCAGCAGCGCGCCGAGTTCCCGCGCGAGCGTGAGGGCAAGGTCGCGCCGCCAGAGAGCGAGGATCCCGGCCCGCTCCTCGGGCCGCGGTCCGCGCCGCACCAGTTCGTCGCAATGTCGTGCAGGGCGCCGCACGCGGAATCGCGCGCGGGCTTTGGCGCCGGGCGCCGATCCGGCGGCCGGGGCGAAGGAGGGCATCATGTTCACTGGACGAGGAAACCCTTGAAATGCACGTTCTCGATCCCGCCGAAGCCCTCGTTCTCCTCAAGCACTTCGTTGATCGCCCGGGTCAGGCGCTGGGCAAGCTTTTCCTTCCCGTCGACCGCGTAGACATCGGCCTCGGGCGTCGCGGCGAGCTGGACGAGGATCGCCGAGCGGATCGCGAGCTCGTGGTTTGCGACCCATTGCAGCACCCGCCCGTCGCGCCGCGTCGAAACCGCGAGATCGACCTGGATCAGCGCGGGCGAATCCGCGAGGTTGGAGGTGAAGCTGTCCTCGAAACTGTAATAGGCGGTGCGGTATTCGCTCCCGCCCTCGCCATAGACGACCGGGCCTTCGTCCTTGCCCTTGCCGCCGGCGGGGGCATAGGGATCGGCCTCGCCCTTGGCGACGAACCCGGGCACGTCCGGCCCCTCCTTCGCCCCGCCGCCGAACAGGCCCGCGGCGAAGGCGCCATAGGCCCCGCCCGCGCCGACCGCGACGAGCGCGACGCCGCCGAGCGCGATCTTCAAGACGCCCCCCTTGGGCTTGTCGCCTTCGGCCTTGTCCTTGCCCTTGGCCATGGAAACTCACCTCCTCCTGTCGTCATCGCGCCCGCATCGGCGCGCTCAGGCATAGAGGCCCGCACCGCGCGCCCTGCCATGGGTCGCCTGCGCGCCGTGCCCGGCCGCTTCATCCGCAGGCGCCGGGGCCTCGCGCCCGTCCTGATCGAATTGGGCGATATATGGTTGAGGCGAACTCTGCCCCGACCCCGGGGAAGACCCGTAGCCGGCCTCGCCCGCGGCTTCGGCCTGCGCGGCGCCGGAGCCCGGGTGCTGCCCCCCGGCGGAGCCCTGTCCGCCGCCGCCGGACCCGGTTCCTGCCTGCGGCTGGGCCTGCGACTGGGCCTGCGTGTGGGTCGGCGATTGCCCCTGGCTCGAAGTCCCCCCCGCAGCGCCGGGCGGTTCGGGCATCCGCAGGGCGATCGAAAGACCGGCCTGCGCCGCCGTCTCAGGCGCAGGGGCGATCCGCTCGAACGCCCCGCGTTCGGCCAGCGCCTGCCGCACCGCCGGGACGAAGCCCGGATCGCGCGCGCTGAGCGTCGCGCGCAGGTCCTCGCCGCTGCCTTCGAGCCGGACCCGGACGAGCCCGAATTCGCCGTGGCGCAGGTTCACCTCGGGGCGCAGGTCGCGCTGGGCCTGGCGGCTGTCGGAAAGCCGGTCGAATGCCGCCTCGACCTCTGCCGCGAGCCTGGCGTCGGGGCGGGCCTCGCCCGCGGCCGGAGCCGTCTGGAGCGGCGTGGCGGCGGGGCCGGGCGAAGCGGGGGACGCCGGCGCAGCTGCGGGGGCGGCGGAGGAGGCGGGGGCAGGCTCGTCCGGCAGTGCCCGCGGTTCGACCGGCTGCGCCCGATCGCCCGGGGCCGGGGGCGGCGCGGGCTGGTCGGCGCCCGGCTCCTGCGGAACGGGCAGGGCGGGACCGGCGGCTGGCGCTTCCGCGCGCGGGATCGACCCGTGCAGGGGCGCTTCCGCGGGCGGGGAACCGGCAGCCGGCGCGAAACCCGGAACGAGGCCGGAGCCGGGCGCAAGACGGGCAGATGCGGGCGCAGCGGTCGGTCCGGCGGTCGCGGCCGACTCGTGAGCTTGGGCGGCTTGGGCGGCTTGGGCGGGGTCCGCGTTAGGCGCGGCGGGCGGCGCCGTGGCGGGCGCGACGGCGCGGCCGCGCACCGCCCGCAAGGGGGCTGGCCCGATCGGCGGATCGCTCGCGCCGCGCCGGGCCTCGGCGCCCTGGCGCACGGGTTCCGCCGGGCGGCCTCGCGCGGCGCGGGGTTCGGCGGGCGGCCCGGCGAGGGTTGCGGCGGCCGGATCGGCGCGGAGCGCGGCCGGGGGGACCGGCTCGACCGGGATGGTCGCGATATTCTCCGGCGGATGCGCCGCGCTAACGGGTGCCGGAACCGGCAGGGCAGGCGCGCCTCGCATCGGCGGCGCACCTTGCGCGCCCGTCCGGGGATCGGCCTGAACCGCCGGGGGCAGCGGGATCGAGGGGAAGCCCGGTTCAGCCTCCTGCGCCCCGGGCTCGGCAGGAGGCGCGGAGCCGTCTTTCTCGGACGAAATGGGGACGGGCGCGGGCACGGCCGGAGGAGCGGCCGGTTCCGCACCAGTCCGCGATTCCACCTCGCCGCCATCGCGCGCTGCCGCTGCAGGTCGCAGCAGTCCGGCCGGCGCGAAGTCGGGATCGGGGCCGGGCAGGCCCGCAAGCGGCAGGCGTTCGCCGGTGTGCGGCAGGTCCCTGCCTCGCGGCGCTTGCTCCGGCAAACCCGCCTCGGACGGCCCCGCTTTGGGCAAGCCTCCTTCGGCAAGGCCCCGGCTGGCCGGGCGGGGCGGGCCTTCCGGCCCTGCGGCAATGGCGGGAAAAGCGGCTGGCCCCCGCCCCGCGGCCACGCCCGCCGCGGTCGGCTGCACGGACCGCGCGGCTGGACCGGACAGCGCGTCGGCGAACGGCCCCTGCGCCAGACCGGCCGGATCGCGCCCCGCCGCAGCGGGTGCGAGCGCGCGCGCTAGCGCGAGGTGCGAAGCCTCCAGCGCGGCGGAAAAGCCCGGCGCGGCCTCGCCCGCGTTCGCCTCGACCGCGTTCGCCGCGAGCCCTTCAAGCGGGGCGGCGGGTAGCCCGGCGGGCGACGCGAGCGGGAGAGCTTCGGGCAGGGCAGGATACATCGGCGGGGACCTCCTCGACGGCAGGACGGGGCGCGGGGGTTTCGCACCCGGGCGACAGCGCGCTCACGAAGAACGCTGCAACTTGCGTGCCAGCGGGCCTGCCGCCGCGTCTTCGCGGCGCTCGCGCGCCATCTCCTCGGCCCGCCGCGCGGACGCCGCTCGCGCCTCCAGCATCTCGAGCCGCCGCTCCGCCGCGGCGAGCGCGCGCGCCTGGCACCCGGCCTCGCGCGCAGCCTCCTCCCCGCGTGCCTCGGCCTCGCCCGCGAGCCGCACGAGCGCCCCGGCAAAGCGCAGCCGCCCGGCAAGCGCCGCGCCGACCTGCGCGCCGCCATGTCCGCCAGGCCCGGCATATTCGGCGGCCATGTCCCGGCTGCGGACGGCGAGCGCCCGGCTGCGCTTTTCCTCGGCCAGCGCCCCGGCGAGCCCGCCGAGCGCCTCGCGCCGCGCGATCCGGCCAAGCGCAAGCTGGCGGGCGACCAGGGCGCGGCGGCGTTTCGTGCGCGGGGTCACGCGGCGCCCTCGATCCCGGCGACCAGCGCCTCTAGCGCGGCGAGGCTGTCCGCAAGCCCCGCCGCTTCGCCCCGGCCCTGCTGCAGGAAGGCGTCGATCGCCCCCGCAGCGGCGAGCGCGCGGTCGAGCACGGGGTCCGAGCCGGCGCGATAGGCGCCCATCAGCACGAGGTCGCGGTTCTCCTCGCGCGCGGCGATCAGGCTCCGCAGGCGGCGCGCGGCGCTCCCCGCCGGGGCAGGCACGATGTCGTCCATCACCCGGCTCAGCGAGGCGGGCACGTCGATCGCGGGATAGTGCCCGCGCTGGGCGAGGTCGCGCGACAGCACGATGTGACCGTCGAGAATCGCGCGCGCGGTATCGACCACCGGGTCCGCCACGTCGTCCCCGTCGGCGAGCACGGTGTAGAGCCCGGTCACCGCCCCGCCCGTGCGCGCGGAATTGCCCGCGCGCTCGACCAGCCGCGTGACCGCCGCGAGCGCGGAAGGCGGATAGCCCCGTGCCGCGCCCGGCTCGCCCAGCACCAGGGCGAGCTCGCGCGCGGCATGGGCGACGCGGGTGAGGCTGTCGAGCACGAGCAGCACGCGCTTTCCGCGGGCGCGGAACCATTCGGCGATGGCGCAGGCATACTGGCTGGCGCGCAGGCGCAGGTTGGGCGCGTGATCGGCCGGGACCGCGACCACCACCAGCCGCCCCCGCCCCGCCCCGGCCATGTGGCGGGCGACGAAGTCGGAGACCTCGCGCGCGCGTTCCCCGATCAGCGCGACGACGGTCACGTCCGCCACGGCGCGGGCCGTCATCTGGTCGATCAGCACCGACTTGCCGACCCCCGATCCCGCGATCACGCCGAGGCGCTGGCCCACGCCCATGGTCGCAAGCGCGTTGATCGCGCGCACCCCGCAATCGAAGGCTTCGCGCACGGGCGCGCGTTCGAGCGCCCCCTCGCGCCGCCCGGCGAGCGGCCAGAGCGCCTCGCAGGCCGGCGCGGGGCCGCCGTCGATCGGCCGCCCGAGCCCGTCCACCGCGCGCCCGAGCAGCGCCTCGCCCACCCGCACCTCGCCCGGCGACCCGCAGGCGCGCACCGCGGCACGCGGGCGCAGCAGGACCGGGTCGCCGAGCAGCATCATCAGCGAACGCCCGCCGCGAAAGCCGATCACCTCCGCCAGGCATTCCCCCGCGCCGCCCGTGTCGATCGCGCCGAGCGAGCCGATCGGGAGCGGCAGGCCCGAAACCTCGACGAGCCCGCCGTCGCAGGCGGCCACGCGCCCGGTCAGCACGGGTCCCGTCGACGGCGCGGCGCGGGCCAGGCGCGCCAGTTCGATCTGCAATTCCGCGATCATGCGCCGATATTCCCGCCACCGCCCCGCACCGCCTCCGCGATGGCGCGACGCCATTCCTCCGGTCCGTCGCGCACCGCCCCGTCCGCCCCTTCGAGCCTCAGCGCCCCGCGTTCCAGCGCCGGGTCGGGCACCACGCGCCACTCGGCGAGCGCCCCTTCCCCCAGCGCCGCGATATCGGCGGGATGGAGATGGAGCGCGAGCGCCGCGGGCGCCTCGCCCAGCAGCCGGGCGGCCTCGGTGCAGCGCGCGGCGAGCCGGGCGGGATCGGGCGTCCAGTCCCCCAGCACCTTGGCACACAGCGCGGTCACGGTCTCGGCCAGCGCCGCTGCCAGCGCGTCGAGCGCCGCCGCGTCGAGCGTGCGGAAGGCGAGCCGCAGCGCGCGGCGATGCTCTTCCTCGGCGGCGTGCGCGGCGAGCGCGGCGGCGCGTCCGGCGGCCTCGCCCCCGGCCCGCGCCTCGGCCAGCGCGGCGGCAAGCGTTTCTTCGGGCGAGGGGCCGGGCGGCGGGGCGGGCGGAGGCTTGGCGAAGGGCGCACCGGGGCGAAAACCGTCCCGCCGGTCCAGCGCGGCAAGCCATCCGGCGGGCGGGCGGCACGGCGCTGCCCCGGCCTCCGCGGCACCGGCGGCGATCAGCGCGGCGATAGCGTCAGACGAATTCGCCATCGTCCCCCCCGATCACGATCTCGCCCGCATCGGCGAGGCCGCGCGCGAGCTCGACGATCCTGCGCTGGGCCGCCTCGACCTCGCTCCTAGCGATCCGCCCGCGCAGCTCGATCTCGTCGCGAATGCCGTCCGCCGCGCGGCTCGACATGCAGGCGAAGAAGGGCGCGCGCTGGTGTTCCCCCAGCCCCTTGAGCGCATCGACCAGCGCATCGTTGTCGACATCACGCAGCAGGCGGCTCATCGCCTGGCGATCGAGGTCGAGCAGCATTTCGAAGGTGAACAGCTCTTCCTCGATCCGGCTCGCCAGCCCAGCATCGCGCTGGGCAATCGCGGGCAGGACGAGGTTCTTGAGATCGCCCGCGGCCCGGTTGATGAGGTTCGCTGCCTCGCGCGGGCCGCCCATGGTCAGCGCCGCCGTCCCGAAGCTCGCCCCGATCCGCTGCCGCAGCAGGTCGTCGATCATCGCCACCGCCGAAAGCGACACCGGACCGATCCGTGCGACGCGTTCCACCACTGCGGCCTGGACCGGCTCGGCAAGGGCCGAAAGCACCTCGGCGGCCTGGTCGGGATCGAGCAGCAGCAGCAGCGCGGCGATCACCTGCGGGTGCTCGTCCTCGATCAACCGCACGAGGATCGCCGGGGCGAGCCAGCTCGCGAGTTCGACCATGCGGGGCCGGCCCTCGGGCTCGATCCGCTGCATCATGCTTTCCGCCCGCGCCGGGTCGAGCGCGCTTTCGATCAGCTGGCGCACCTGCGCGCCGCGTCCGCGCGCGGGGATGATCTCGCGCCCGGCCTCGGCGACGAAGTCCGCGATCGCCTCGGCCATGCGGGTGCGGTCGATCTCGCCCAGCGCGAGCATCGCGGCTCCGACCGCCTGCAATTCCCCGGGGTCGAGCCGGGCGAGGAGGCCGGCCGCCTCCTCGTCGCCGAGCAGCATGAGGAAAACCGCCGCGCGCTCGATCCGGGTGAGCGGCGCGCGCGTAATGGCGGGCGCGGCCTCGTCCGGCTGCCCCTTGGCGGCGTCCGCGTCCGCTGCCTGCGCGCTCATGCGGCCTCGGCCCCGCCTGGCTCGATCGCGGGCTCGGGCGGGGCTTCGAGCATCCGCTGGAGCGCCGCGACCGCGCGTTCGGGCCGGCTCGCGGCGAGCTGGCGGGCGAGCCGGACCTGCTGCGGGAGGTCGGCGAATTCGTCGGCCGGCTCGCCCTCCTCGCCTTCCGCCGCGTCCCGCGCAGCGGGCGCGACGTCGGCGGAACCCTCGCCCGCAGGCTCGACCGCGGCCCCGGCCGTCTCCCCGGTCGCGGGGCGCGCGCGCTTCATCAGCGGTCGGACGACGAACAGCAGCACCAGCAGCACCGCGACCAGCGCCGCGCCATGACGCAGGGCCGGCATGAACCACGGCTGTTCCCACAATTGCGGCTCGGCCGGAGCAATGCTCTCGAAGCCGCCGACCACCACCTCGACCGTGTCGCCGCGCGCGGGATCGGCCCCGACCGCCGCAGCGACGAGGGCTTCGAGCTGTTCGGCGGTCATCGGTGCTGCGGCGACGAGCGCGGCGTTGCTGACCGCGACCGCGACCGAAAGCCTGCGAAGCCCTCCCGGGCGCACGCTGGTCACCGCGACTTCGCGGCCGAGTTCGTAATTGCGCTGGACCGCGCTTTCGCTGTCGCTCGGACCGGCGCCGACGGCAGCGGCGGACGCAGCGGCCTCGGGCGCGCCGTCGACGAGATCGGCGGGCGGCGGCGGGATGTTCGCATCGACCCCGGGCACGCCGCCGACGGGCGCGCCGTTCGTGCGCGTCGCGCTGCGCTCGCTCTCGGAACGGATCACGCCCTGGTCGTCGAAGCTCTCACGCGCCGAGGTCACCTCGGCCTGGTCGAGATCGACCTGCACCTGGCTGGAAAAATTGCCCGCGCCGAGAAGCGGCAGCAGCAGGCTCGAAACCTGTTCGCGCAGCTTCGCCTCGAATTCGCGCTGCAGGGCGAGACCTTCGTGTTCCTCACCCTCGGGGGCGGAGAGCAGCCGACCGTTCTGGTCGACCACGCGCACCGCGTCCGGGCTCATGCCGGGGACCGATCCGGCGACGAGATTGACGATCGCATCGACCTGCGCGCGCGACAGGCTCCGCCCGCGCGCCAGCGACAGCATGACCGAGGCACTGGGCGCGTCCCGCTCGCGCACGAAGACGGAACGTTCGGGCGTGGCGAGGTGGACGCGCACCGCCGCGATGCCCTGGATCTCCCTGATCGTCAGCATCAGCTCGCGTTCGCGGGCGAGCCGCAGGCGTTCGCCCTCCAGCGTGCGCGAGGAACCGAGCGGGATCGCGTCGAGCATTTCCGCCGCCCCCTGCGGCGCGGGCAGGGCGCCGTTGCTCGCGACGAGCGAGGAGGCGGCGTAGTAATCGCCCTCGGCCACGGTGATCGCGCCGGTCGACGGGTCGACGCGGTGATCGATCCCGCCCGCGGCGAGCGCCTCGACCACCTGCCCGCGCTCGAGATCGCCGAGACCCGAGAAGAGCAGGCGCTGCGGCGGTTCGGCGATGGCGAGCCAGAGCGCGGCGACGAGCCCGACCGCGCCCAGCGCGACCACGCCCGGCAGCGCGCGCCGCACGGCGGGCTGGGCCATGAACCCGGCGACCCGCCCGCGCCAGCCGTCGCCCGGCAGGGCGGTTCCGAAGGGGACGAGGCGCGGCTCGGACACGGCGGGCAGCGCCCCGCCCGCCGCAAGCGGCTGCGCCTGGGGCGCATTGGCGTCGGCCACCTATCAGCTCCCCATCCGCATGATTTCCTGGTAGGCGGACAGCAGCTTGTTGCGGACCTGCAGCGTGGCCTCGAAGGCGACCCCGGATTCCTGCCGGGCGAGCATCACCTTGGCGACATCGGTCACTTCGCCGCGTTCGTAGGCCGCCTGCATTTCGGCCGAACGCTGCTGCGCCGCGCTGACCTTTTCGAGCGCGTGGCCGAGCGTTTCGGCAAAGCCCGCGGCGGGCGCTTCCCCCTGCCCGCGCGCGGGCGCGGCGGCGGGGGACGCGCTTGCCTCGCGCACCTCGCGCAGCGCCTCGCTCCGGGCGAGGACCTCGCGCCGCAGGGCGAGCACGTCGGCAAGCCCCGCCTGCACGCCGCCGCCGGAACGGACCGGGCTCATGCCTCACCCCCTGCCGCGATGAGGCCGGACTCGCGCATCGAGGCGAGCCGGTAGCGCAGGGTCCGCTCGGAAATGCCGAGGCTCGCCGCGGTCCGGGCACGGTGGCCACCGTGGCTGTCGAGCGCGGCGAGGATCGCGCGCGCCTCGGATTCGAAGGCGACCTCGGACAGCGAGCGCCGCGCGCGTGCATCGGGGCACGCGGGGGCACCGGCCGCGGGCAGCACGGCGCGCACCGGCTGGTCGAACACGACGTGTTCCGCCGCGATCGCGCGCGCGTCGCCTGCGAGGAGGAGCGCGCGGCGCATGACGTTTTCCAGCTCGCGCACGTTGCCCGGCCAGCCATGCGCCTCGAGCAGGCGGAGCGCGTCCGGCTCGATCCAGCGCGCGCCCGCGTTCGCGCGCGGCGCGTGGCGCAGCAGCATGGCGAAGGCGAGCGGGGCGATGTCGCCGCGCCGCACGGCGAGCGGGGCGAGCGCCAAGGGGAAGACGTTGAGACGGTAGAGCAGGTCCTCACGGAAACGCCCGGCGGCGACTTCGGCCGACAGCGTGCGATTGGTCGCGGCGACGATCCGCACGTCGACCCCGACCGCCTCGGTCGCGCCGAGCGGGAGGACCTCGCCCTCCTGCAGCGCGCGCAGGAGCTTGGCCTGCAGGGCAAGCGGCAGTTCGCCGATCTCGTCCAGCAGCAGCGTCCCCCCGTCGGCGGCGCGGAACAGCCCCTCGCGCGCTTCGGCAGCGCCGGTGAAGGCGCCCTTGCGGTGGCCGAACAGCAGGCCCTCGAGCATGGCCTCGGGCATGGCCGCGCAATTGACCGCGACGAACGGCCCGGCCGCGCGCGGCGAGCGGCGGTGGACGAAGCGCGCGAGGACTTCCTTGCCGGTGCCGGTCGGCCCTTCGAGGAGGACGGGAATGTCGCTCGCCGCGAGACGTTCGGCGAGGGTGAGGAGCGCGAGGCTGTGCTCGTCCCCCGCGACCGGCCAGCCCCCGCGCCCCGCCGCCGCGAGCATCGCCGCGCACGCCGCTTCGGGCGCGGAGGGATCGTAGGCGAGCGCGAGGCGCGTCTTGCCGAGCGCGGCGAGCGCGCCCGCATCGGCATGGGCGAGCTCGATCTCGACCCGGTCGGCGCGGCGGCCGCCGGGCGGGCAGGCGAAACGCCCGTCCTCGCCCAGCACGATGCGGCCCTGCTGCCAGTCCTTGCCGAGCAGGGGCAGGGTCGCCTCGAGCAGCGCGGCGTGCCGCGCGCGCACCCGTTCGAACCCCGCGACGTCGTGATGCGGCGCGGCAGGGCGCGGGTTCGGCGCGGTTCCGCGGGCGGCCGGGTCCGAGACCGGAAAGTCGTGGTGACGAGGTTCGCTCATGCTTGTCCCCTTGCGTGGCAAGGGATTGCCGGGCGCGCGTCCAAGATGTCGCAAATTTAAGCCCCCGTAGGAGCCCCTAGGCCGCGCCCCCTGCCGGCCGCCGCGCCCGCGCCGCCACCCTTAAACATCGCGCCGCCCGGTCGCTCTTAGCCCCGGCAGCCGCGGCCCGCCGCCCTGCGCAAGACCACACGGGAGTTTCGATCAATGTCAGTCATCAACACCAATATCTCCGCCCTGCGCGCCCAGAACGCGAGCACGGAAGCCAACGAGATGCTCTCGACCGCGATGGAGCGCCTCTCGTCCGGTCGCCGGATCAACAGTTCGTCCGACGACGCGGCGGGCCTCTCGATCGCGACCGGCTTCACCTCGGACATCCGCGCGCTGAACCAGGGCGTCCGCAACGCCAATGACGGCATCGCCCTCGCCCAGACCGCCGAAGGTGCGCTCGAACAGGTGACCAACATGCTGCAGCGCGTGCGCGAACTGGCGATCCAATCGCAGAACGGCACGCTCGACAACGAGGACCGCGGCTTCCTCGACACCGAAGTCACCCAGCTCGCCGAACAGATCGACGACGTGCTGTCGAACACCGAGTTCAACGGCGTGACCCTGTTCAGCACCACCAGCGGCACGGACGTGACGGTCAACATCCAGCTCGATGCGGGCCGCTCGATCACCCTGACCAGCACCGCGATCGACGGGACCAATCTCGGCGACACCAACTACGACGTGTCGAGCGCCTCCGCCGCCGCGGACACGATCGATCTGGTCGACAACGCGCTCAGCGACGTGAACACGACCCGCTCCTCGCTCGGTGCGGGGGTAAACCGGCTGGAATCGGCGATCAACGAACTGGCGACGACCGCGAGCAATTTCTCCGATGCCCGGTCGCGCATCGAGGACGCCGATTTCTCGCAGGAGACCACCGCGCTCGCCAAGGGGCAGATCCTGTCGCAGGCCTCGACCGCGATGCTCGCCCAGGCGAACCAGTCGCAACAGAACGTGCTGTCGCTGCTGCGGTAACCGAACCGCGGCGCGGCACGCATCGCCCACTTGCCGGTGGCAGCAGGGTCCGGGGCCGCAAGGCTCCGGACTTTCGCACGTCCGGGTGCCGCGCAGCGCCGCCGCCGGCCGCGTCCGGTCAGGCCGCTGCGTCCCGGCGCGCGGGCGCCCCACCCACCTTGTCCTTCCCATCCGCCCCGCTCACCGCCGCGCCGAGCGGCTCTTCGCTTCCGCCCGCAAGGCGCAGCGGGCGAAACACGATTTCGACCATCATCGGCGGTTCGCCCGGCACCGGCTGGCGGGGCGGGATCACGATCGCCGCATCGCCGCGCGTGCATTCGACGATCCGCGGCGCGATCTCGCGCATCCCGTCGAACAGCGCCTCGACCGGCTCGGGATCGTCCGGGTTCGCCTCGGCGCGCAGGCTGTCGACCGGAGCGCGGGTGATCGGGCCGATCTCGGCCAGCGCGACCCTGCCGCCGAGCACGAGCGCGATCGCGTGCCCCTTCGTCCCCAGCGGGAGGCGCGCAACGTGGAATCCGTCATGCGTCGCGCTCGCCGCGATCCGCTGGACGCTGGCCTGGTGCGCGTCGAAATGGATCGCCTCCAGCTCGATCGCGGTCCCCGCGCTGTCGGCATAGGTGAGGCCGAGCCCGCGCATCTTCTGCACCATCAGCGCAAGCCGCGCCTCGATCGGTTCGGCGGCGAGTTCGGCGGGGAGGAACATCCGCTCCGATCCCTTCAGGTAGAACAGCCCGCGCCGCCGCATCCCCTCGCGCGCGCCGACGGGATCGAACAGCGCGACCATCCGCTCGCTGCCGAGATTGACGTCGTGTTCGAAGCGCGCGAGCACCTCGACCTCGCGGGCCAGCGGCAGGAACAGGAAGCGGGCGAGCGCATGGGCCGCGCCCTCGCGCCAGGCGCGCGCGGCATCGGGCTCGCCCGCGCGGATCGCCGGCGGATCGAGCGCGGCGCGGGCGAAGCGCACGCAGCCCGCCTGGACCGCCTCGCGCACCCGCGACTGGCCGCCCTTGACCGCGCTTTCGCGGCGCACCGGCCGGCCGCTTTCGGTGTAATCGACGACCGAGCCGAGGTCGCAGGTCGCCAGCTGCTCGATCACCGCGACATTGCCGCACAGCGCTTCGAGGAATTGCGGGTCGTGATGGCGCGCGTCGATCAGGCCCCGCTTGTCGAGCCCGCTCGCATCCATTTCGCGCAGCAGCAGGTAGCGCCCGGCGACGTGGCAGCCGAACGCCCCGGCGAGCAGCGCGTCGATCCGGTTCTGGGCCGACCCGTTGTAGCCGAGATCGATCAGCATCAGCGTGTCGCCCGGCTGCGGGTCGCAGGCCGCGCGCACGTGCTCCACCAGCCGCCCGGCGAAGGCGCGGGCGCGGCGATTGGTGATCCTGCGCCGCCGCGCCGAACGCAGTTCGGCGATGAGCGCGAGGCTCGCCTCGACCATTTCCTGCTCGGTTCCGGGCGCGCCGACGATCCGTCCGATCTCCTCCTCGTCCATCAGCATCTGCCGCGCGAGCGTCGCCGGGTTGAGCCCGAATTCGAGCCCGAGGTGCCGCTCGTAGGCCGCGCGCGAGGTGAGCGAGGCGGCGGTCGCGACGAAGCGGCTGATCTCGACCCGGGCGGCGCTTTCGGCCTCGCCCCGCACGCGGTGGACGAGGTGCGGCAGATGCCCGTCGCGCAGCATGAACAGCCAGTGGACCCGCCCCCCGCGCGCCTCGGCGAGCGCCGCCGCCTCCGCCCGCAGCCAGTCTTCGAAGGCGTGGAAGACCGGGCCGAGCACGGCAAAGCCCAGCGCCTCGGCCGGGTCGGCGATGGCGGGTTCGTGGAGGGCGAGGATCGCGCGGTGCGGCTGGAGCCCGTCGATGCGCCCCTCGGCCGGCCCGATCAGCGCGCGACTCGCCCGTTCCAGCCGCAGGCGCCGGCGCGCGGTCTCGCGGAACTGGACAAGATGCAGCGCCGGGATGCCGAGCGCGCGCGCGCCCTCGTAATCGGCCGCGCGGTTGTCGCCGATGTGGAGCATTTCGCCCGGCCGGCATTTCATCGCCTTCACGACCCGCACCAGCAGCCCCTCGCGCTTGGAAAAGCCCGCCTCGCACGAAGTGACGATCCGGTCGATCAGTCCCGCGACCTCTGCCCCGGCGGCGCGTTCGATCAGCCGGGCGAGTTCGGGCGCGGCGAGATAGGTGTCCGAGGTGACGACGATCCGCACCCCCTTCGCCTTCGCCGCGCGCATCAGTTCGACCGTCGGCGCGAAGGCGAAGCAGGCCGCGGCTTCCGCGTCGAGCTCCGCCCCGATCGCATCGCTCACGGCGGCGCGAGAGGCGTTCGGCATCGCCGCATCGTAGATTTCGGCAAGCCGCACCTCGCCGCGCCGTTTCAGCGTCCGGGCGAGCTTGCGCGCATTCTGTTCGGCCGCCACGCGCCGCAGGGTGCCGAGGGCCGGCAGGGCGGCGAACACGTCGCTCGGCGCATGGCAATCGCGCCACAGCAGCGTGTCGAAGCAGTCGAGCGAAAGCACGTCGAGCGGCCCCTCGAACCGCTCCAGCACCCGGGGCAGGTCGGCGGGAAGGATCGTGTCGGCAGGGCGCGGCGGGGTTCGGGCGGTCATGGCGGGCTTTCCTTCGTGCGGGAGGATCGGGGGTGAAGCGGAGGTAAACCGCCATGCTTGACCGGGCCCTTGCGCGGTCCCCCGCAGATCTTCCTAGTCGAAGGCGCCGGGGTCGGGCCGCTGGCGCATTGCGCGCGCGTTGGGATCGAGCAGGAGCAGCGAGATGCGGCGGTTGCGCGGGTCCTCGGGATTGGCGGTGATCACCGGCTCGCGATCGGCGACGCCCTCGATCCGGGCGAAGCGGGTCGCCGGGATGCCGGTGCGGATCAGTTCCTGCCGGGTCGCCTCGGCCCGGCCGGCCGAAAGCGACCAGTTGTTCGCCGGCACCCCGGGGCGCCAGGGCAGCGAATCCGTGTGGCCGCGCAGGATCAGCGGGGCGCCCTCCTCGGCCAGCGTCTCGCCGATGATCGCGAGCAGCGCCTCGGCCTCGCCGGTGAGGATGGTGGTGCCGAGCGCGAACATCGAGAAATCGGCATCGTCCATCAGGTCGATGCGGATGCCCTCGGGCGCGCGCAGGACCCGCACCTGCCGCGCGAGATGCTGCAGTTCGCGCCGCTGGACGAGCTTGTCCTCGATCGCCTCGCGCAGTTCGCGCAGCTGGTCGGCCTCCATCTCGCCGCGCCCGCCGCCCTCGACCGGGCCGCCGGTCACGCCGCGCGGGATGGTGATCGCGCGCGTGCCGGTCTGGCCCATGGCGTTGGGATAGCTGTCGACGTCGGTGATCGACGAACCGCCCAGCATCCCGTCCGCCCCGGCGCTTTTCTGGCGCATCTTGACCAGCGTGGGTGTGAAGTAGTCCGCGATCCCCTTGCGCTGGTCCTCCTCGGTCGCGCCGAGCAGCCAGAGCAGCAGGAAGAAGGCCATCATCGCGGTCACGAAATCGGCATAGGCGACCTTCCACGCCCCGCCGTGGTGGCCGGCTTCCTCGATCGTGACCTTCTTGACGATCACGGGCGCGGGGATTTCTCCGGCCGGTTTCGGATCGGCTTCGGCCATGGCGTCAGCGGCCCCGCATCATGTCCATGAGGTCGGTCAGCTTGGGCCGGTGCGCGGGCGGCAGGCCCGAACGTGCCGCCTCCAGCACCAGCGGCTGCGGATGGCCATGCAGGCTCGCGATGATGACCTGCTTGATCGAATGGTAGATCTGCGCGTCGTGCGTGTTGATCTGCTTCAGCCGGCTCGCCATCGGGCCGGTCATGCCATAGGCCAGCAGCACGCCGAGAAAGGTGCCGACGAGCGCCCCGCCGATCATCTTGCCGAGGATCTCCGGCGGCTCGTTGATTGCGCCCATGGTCTTGATGACGCCCAGCACCGCCGCGACGATGCCCAGCGCCGGAAAGGCGTCGGCGAGCGACTGGATCGTGTGCGCGGGCTCCTCCATCTCGTGCAGCTGGACCTTGATCGCGGTGTCGATCACCTCCTCGACCGCGTGCGTGTCGAGCGTGCCGGAAGAGACGACCATCAGGGTGAGCGGGTCGCAGATGAGATCGCGCACCACCTTGTCCTTCTGCAAGCGCGGATATTCGCCGAACAGGGTCGAGCTTTCGGGATCGGTGACATGGCTTTCGAGCCCGACCGCGCCTTCTGACCGCATCAGCTTCATCAGCTTGGACGTGAGCGCGATCGCGTCGAGATGGTCCTGGTGCGAATAGCGCGGCCCCTTGAACACGGTGCCGAGCCCGCCGCCCAGAAGCTTTATCTCGTGCATCGAATTGCCGATCAGGATCGCGCCCAGCGCGGCCCCGCCGATCATCATGAATTCCAGCGGGAGCGCAGCGAGGATCGGCCCGAGCGAGCCGCCGGCAAGGGTGAAGCCGCCGAACACCATGGCGATGAGGACGACGAGGCCGATGGCGGGAAACACGGGGGTTCTGTCTCCGTCTGGATGTGCGCGCCGGTCAGAGCGCGTCGAACAGGGTGAGCGAACTCACGCGGGTGAAACTGGCCTGGCTCGCCTCGAGCGCGGTGAGGGTCTGCTGCAGCCGTGCGATCGCCTCGCCGAGATCGGTGTCGCCCGCTTCGGAGGCCTGCTCGGCGCGCAGGATTTCCTGTTCGACCTGGTTGCCGCGCACGGTCTCGACCCAGGCAAGCCGGGTGCCGAGGATCGTCGCCCCGCGCGTCGCGCTGTCGAGCGCGGTGTCGAGCCCTTCGATCGCTGCGCGGGCCGCGCCCGCCGGGTCGGGGGAGCCGCCGCTCATCGCATCGGTGAGCGCGCCGAGCACGGCGAAGACGCTCGACGGGGCGCCGGCGAGGTCGAATTCGAACACCTGCCGCCCGTCGAGCCCGCGCGCGATGTCCGTCCCCGGCGCGATCGTGACCGCGGCTTGCTCGGTGTTGCCGGCATAGCTCACCGCCCCGCTCGCATCGCGCACGAAAGCCGGCCCCGCGGCGGTCCCGGCGAAAAGCGGTTCGCCCGTCAGGGTCACGCCGTTCGCGCGGGTGAACAGCTCCTCCTCCATCTGCGCGAGTTCCTGCGCGATGATCGCGCGGCCGTCCGGACCGGTCGTGTCATTGGCCGCCTGGATCGCGAGCTCGCGCGCACGCTGGAGGATGGCGGCGACGCCGGCCAATTGCATCGAGCCCGAATCGAGGTCCTGCGAAAGCCTGGTCGCATTGTCCTGTTCGACCCGGGCGAGCCGTTCGCGCCGTTCGAGCGCGCGCAGGCGGGCGGCGGCGGCGGGGTCTTCCGATCCGCGCGAAATCCGTTCGCCGGTGGCGATCTGGGCCTGCAGCCTCTCGAGGCCGGCGCGCAGGTTGCCCATCTGGTCGAGCGAGCGCTGGAAGAAGGCCCCGGTGGAATTGCTGACGAAACTCATGGGCGCGCCTCCTTTCGTCAGGCGAGGCCGAGGATGGTGTCGAAGATCTCGCTCGCCACGCGGATCACCCGGCTGTTCGCCTCGAAAGCCTGTTGCAGCCGGACGAGGTTCGCCGCTTCGGCGTCGAGATCGACCCCTGTTTCGGTGAGCAGTTCGGCCTCTGCCGCCGCCGCGATGATCGACAGGCCCTCGCGCGTGGTCGACAGGCCGGCGATCCGGCTCGACAGGGTGAGGAGGACCTCGTCGGTTTCGGCCACCGGGCCGTCCGCAGCGCCGATCGCGGCGATCAGCCCTTCGAGCGCGGCGGTGTCGCGGCTGCCCGCCCCCGCCCCGGCGGTCGCGAGCCCCGCCCCGCTCGCGAGCGCGATGCCGATCGTGCGCGCATTCGTGCCCGAGAACAGCGGCTGGCCCGCCGTCCCGTCGGGCGCGGTGCCCGCGCCTTGCGCCGCGTTCCCGCTGGCGATGACGGCCCCGGCGATCCGGTCGATCGCGCCCTGCTTGCGCCCGTATTCGACCAGCGCCGCCTCGCGCCCGGCCATCGCGCCGGTATCGGGTTCGAAGAACAGGTCGCCGAAGCGGAAGCGATAGGACCCGTCCGCCTCGCGGTCGGCGGTGAGCGTGTTGAACCGCCCTTCCTGCACCACCAGCAGCGGGCTCGGCGCGGCGGAGAGGCGCACTTCGACCGCGCCCTTCTCGTCGAAGCGGGTGACGATGCCGAATTCGTCGCTGATCTGGCGCAGGGTCGCATCGCGCGCGTCGAGCAGTGAGGCCTGCCCGGCCGAACCCTCGCGCGCCGCGGCAAGTTCGCGGTTGATCCGGGCGAGTTCCTCGGCAAGGCCGCGGACATTGTCGACCCCCGCCTCGACCTCGGCCTGGACCAGCCGCCGCGCGTTGCCCAATGCGCTGTCGGCAAACCGAAAGGTGTCGGTGAGCTGGCGCGCGGTTTCGAGCGCGACGGTGCGCAGCGCGGGGTCGAGCGGATCGCTTTCGAGGCTGACCAGCGCCGCCTCGTAATCGACCAGCGCGGGATACAGCCCCGATTCCTCGAGCGCGGTTTCGGCGAGGCGAAGCCCGTCGAGCTCGGCGCTGGTCCGCGCGAGGTCCGCAGCGCTCTCGCGCGCCTGGCGCTGGACCAGCACGCTGTCGATCCGCCTGATCTCGCCGAGCCTGACGCCGCCCAGCGAATCCGCCGAATTCACCCCGATCGTCGCGCTGCCGACCAGCTCGTTCTGGCCGAGCGTGCGGCGGGCGTAATCGGGATTGGACGCATTGGCGATGTTCTGCGCGGTGAGCTCGATGCTCGCCCGCGCTGCCGCGGCGCCGGTCCGGCCGATATTGATGAGCGCGGTGGGCATCACGCCTCATCCTTGCCGGGGAGGTGTTGCGCCAGCGCTTCCTCGATGCTCCGGGCGAATCCGAGGGCGCCCGAGGCAGCGACGATCCCGGCGAGGTGTTCGTCGCGCATGGCGACGTATTGCCGCATTCCCCCGCCGGTGAGCGGGGTGTCCTCGGCAAGGCTCGCCGCGCGCGCGCTCGCCAGCATCCGGCGGACCATGATCGCCTCGAATCCCTCGGCCGCCTCGCGCAGGTCGCGCCGTTCGGGGGAGAGCGCCTCGGCGCGCGCAGGCGAAACCGGGCCGATCACAGCACCACCATTTCGGCCTGGAGGGAGCCCGCCCGCTTGAGGCTTTCGAGAATCACGACGAGGTCCGCCGCGCCGACGCCGAGGAGGTTCAGCGCATCGACGACTTCCGAAAGCGAGGCGGCGCCGGGCATCAGCGCGACCCTATCGGATTCCTCGGTCACGGAAATCGCGCTGTCCTCTTCGAGCGCGGTCTCGCCACCAGCGAAAGGTTCGGGCTGGATCACGCGCGGGGCCTCGTCGATCCGGATGACGAGCTTGCCGTGGCTGATCGCGGCGGGGGCGAGCCGCACCGCCTGGTTGATGACGACCGTGCCCGTCCGGCTGTTGACGATCACCCGCGCCGCGACCGGGGCGGGCGTGACGGAGAGCATCTCGATCTCGGCCAGCAGCGCGGCGCGCGTGTCGGCCGTGGCGGGCAGGGCAAGCGCGATGCTGACCCCGTCGGCGACTTCGGCCATGCCCGGAAAGCGCGCGTTGATCGCATCGCGCACCCGCGCTGCGGTGAGGAAATCGGCGTGGTGGAGGTTGAAGCGCAGGGATGCGCCCGCGTCGAACCCGGTCGCGACCGCGCGCTCGACCGTGGCCCCGTCGGCGATCCGGCCGACGGTTGCGACGTTGACGGTGAGCTGCGATCCATCGCGCGCCGACACGCCGAGCCCGCCGACCGCGACATTGCCCTGCGCCATCGCGTAGATCGCCCCGTCCGCGCCATAGAGCGGGGTCAGCACCAGCGCCCCGCCGCGCAGGTCGCGCGCCTGCCCGATGGTGGAAACCGTGATGTCGATGCGCTGCCCCGGCTTGGCGAAGGGCGGCAGTTCGGCGGTGACGATCACCGCGGCGGCGTTCCTGAGGTTGGGCGACACGCCCGGCGGCAGTTGCAGCCCCAATCGCCCGGACACGCCGCGCATCGCCTCGGTGACATAGGCGAGGTTGTCGTCGCCCGTGCCCTGCAGGCCGACGACGACGCCGTAGCCGGTGAGCTGGTTCGCGCGCAGGCCCTCGAACTGGCCGAGATCGCGGATCCGTTCGGCCCGCGCAATGTCGGGCGCGAGCGCGAGGAGCGCGGCGACGAGCGCGGCGAGCGCGATCCACAGGCGGCGGCGCAGCAGGGCCATCGCGTCCTCCCTCACAGCGGCGAAATCCAGTTGAAGAAGCGCGACAGCCAGCCCGGCCGGCTCGCCTGCTGCACCGCGCCCTTGCCCGAATAGACGATCCGCGCATCGGCGACCCGCGAGGAGGGCAGGCGGTTGTCGGCGTCGATGTCGACGAGCCTTATGCGCCCGGCGAACTGGACCCATTCGTCCCCCTGGCTCAATTGCATCAGTTTCTCCCCGACGACTTCGGCGGTCCCGTTGGGATGGATCGCGGTGATCGTGACCGTGAGGGTTCCGTTGAGCCGGCTCTGCTGCGCGGCGTTTCCGCCACCGTTGAACGACCCGTCGCCGCTCGCGTTAAGGGCCTGCGGGTCGAGCAGGGAAAGCGGCCCTGCGGCGGGCGGGACGAGCGCGAAGGCCCCCTCGCGCGTGGTCTGGCCGGAGGTGCTTTTCGATGTCGTGGTGCTTTCGACCAGCACGATCGTGACCATGTCGCCCGGCGCCCGCGCCCGGGTCCCGGTGTGGAGCCCGGCATAGCCCTCGCTCGCGCGGAAGATCGCGCCCCGCTGGCCCGGCTGGGGCGCGGCGAAGGCATTGGCGACCGGTTCGGCCGCGCGCGCATCGCCCGGCTGGGGCGCGCCCGGCGGCGGAGCGGTGAAGCCGGGGCGCGGGCCGCCGCCGATGCAGCCGGCGAGGGAAAGCGCGAGCGAGAGAGGAAGCGCGAGGGCGAAGACGCGGCGCGGCACGGCCTTCCTCACAGCGTCTGGTTGGCGTTGCGGAGCATTTCGTCGACCGCGCTCACCATCTTGGAATTGATCTCGTAGGCGCGCTGGGCCTCGATCATCTCGACCAGCTCCTCGACCACGTTGACGTTGGAGCCTTCGAGCATCCCCTGGCGCACCTGCCCGCGCCCCAGCTGGCCCGCGATGCCGAGTTCGGCAGGGCCGCTTGCGGCGGTCTCGATCAGGAAATTGTCGCCGATCGCGCGCAGACCGGCCGGGTTCACGAAATTCGCGACCTGGATCTGACCGAGCTGGACCGGGGCGGCCTGGCCGGGCTGGACCGCGCTGATCGATCCGTCGGGCGCGATCGTGAGCGATTGCACCCCTTGCGGGACCTGCACCGGTGGCGTCACCGAATAGCCCTGGCTGGTGACGAGATTGCCCTGCGGCGAAAGCGTGAAATTGCCCGCGCGGGTATAGGCGACCTGCCCGCCCGGCGGCAGTTCCACCTGGAAATAGCCCGGCCCGTCGAGCGCGATGTCGAGCGCGTTGCCGGTCGCGTTCAGCGTCCCCTGGCTCTCGATCCGCGAGGTGCCCATCACCTGCACCCCCGTGCCGAGATTGAGGCCCACGGCATAGGCGGTCTGGTTGGTCGATTGCTGCCCGGCCACCCGCTGTTCCTGATAGGCGAGCGTCGCGAAATCGGCACGGTCGCGCTTGAAGCCGGTCGTGCCGATATTGGCGAGGTTGTTGGCGATGACGCGCATCCGCGCATCCTGCGCTTCGAGGCCGGTGCGCGCGACGTGGAGGGCGGAGGTGGGCATTTTTCGACGGGTCCCTTACTGGAGCGAGAGGAGGCGGCTGCCCGCCTCGTCGAGTTCGCCGGCGGTGCGGATCACCCGCGCGCGCTGTTCGAAGGCGCGCTGGGCCTCGATCATCTGGACGAGCGCCTCGGCGGTCTCGACGTTCGAGGATTCGAGCGCGCCGGGCGTGACGGTCGCGGTCGGATCGGGCGGGAGCACGCCGCCGCCGGGGACTTTGAGGAAACTGTCCACCCCCTTGGCGAGCGCGCTGCCCTCGGGCGAGACGAGGCGGATGCGATCGAGCGTCTCGGCCCCGGCGCCGGGCGCGGCAGGGTCGCCCGCGAGAACCGAGCCGTCCGCGCCGATCGCGATGGCAAAGCCCGCGGGAACGGTGATCGGACCGGCATTGCCCAGCACCGGCAGGCCCTCGCCGTTCTCGAGCACGCCCGTCGGGCCGACGCGCAGGTCCCCGCGGCGCGAATAGACCTCGCCCCCGTCCGGCCCCTGGAAGGCGATCAGCGCGCGGCCCGACACCGCGATGTCGAGCGGGCGGCCGGTGGGGTTCACCCTGCCGCCCGTAAGGTCCGCCCCGCGCACGCTCCCGCGCGCCATGGCGCGGGCTTCGGGCACGGCGTCGGCACGGAGGGTGGCGGGGGTGACGGCGAAGACCTCGCGCCGGAACCCGGGGGTCGAGGCGTTGGCGAGGTTGTTCGCCGTCGCCCGCTGCCGGTCCATCGCGGCGTTCATCGCGGTAAGCGCGGTGTAGATGAAGCGGTCCATCTCCTATCGCCTTACGAGCGCAGGTTCAGCACGGCCTGAGAGATCTGCGTCGCGGTGTCGATCGCGCGGGCATTGGCCTGGAAATTGCGCTGCGCGGTGAGCAGCGAGACCATCTCCTCGGCAAGGTCGACGTTCGAACGTTCGAGCGCGCCCGACAGCAGCTTGCCGTAATTGCCCACCCCCGGCTCGCCATAGACGGGCGCGCCGGATTCGGCGGTCGCGTTCCAGTTGGTCAGCCCTGCCGAGCGCAGCCCGTCGGCAGCCGGGAAGGTCGCCAGCGCGATCCGCGCGACCGGTTCGCTGGTGCCGTCCGAATAGGCCGCCGAGACGAGCCCGGTCGAATCGATCGAAACGCTGGAGAGCGAGGAGCCCGCCGCGTTGGTCACCGCGATGACGAGATTGCCCGGAGTCGTGCCGGTGGTAGCGCCGGTCGCATCGACCGCCATCGCCTGGACGAGGTTGCCGTTCGCATCCTGCAACTCGCCGCTCGCGACGATGCGGAAATTGCCGTTGCGGCTGAAGGAGATGTCGCCCGAAGCCGGGTTCGCGGCGGCGAAGAAGCCGTCCCCGTTGATCGCGAGGTCGAGGCTCCGCCCGGTCTGTTCGAGCGGGCCGAGGCTGAAATCCTGCGAGATCGCGGACACGGTCGAACCGATCCCCGGCGTCTTGCGCGGATCGGTGTTCGAACCGCTCGCCACGAGATCGGCGAAGGCGGCGTTGCTCTTCTTGAAGCCGACCGTCTCTGCATTGGCGATGTTGTGCGAGATGACGCGCAGGTCGGTCTCGGCGTTCTTCATACCGGACAGCGAGGTGAAGAAGGACATTGGCGATTGCTCCTTTGCGGAAGGGAGGGGAATCAGGCGATCGAAGGCGCGGCGGCGGCGGCGGCGCGGGCCGCCTCGGCGGCGGCTTCGGACGCGGCGCGCGCGGCTTCCTGCGCCTCGATCAGCCGGTCGAGCTTGGCCGAGATTCCCTCCAGCGTCGCCCCGCTCTCCGAAGTCGCGGCGAGCGCGGAAAACTGCGCCATCTGCGCGAGCATCTGTTCGTTGTCGACCGGCTCCAGCGGGTCCTGGATCGTCAGCTGCGTCGTCAGCAGGCGCAGGAAATCGCCCGAATCGAGGCTTGCCAGCGGGTTGTCCGCGCGCGGCAGGCGGGAGGGCGCGTTGAGGCGGTCGAGCGCGGCCTGCGCGCCCGGGGGGATCGGGTCCATCACTTGCTCCTGAGCGTGTCGAGCATCAGCCGCTTGGCAGTCTGCAGCGCCTCGACGATGTTCTGGTATTGCCGCGCGCTCTCCATCAGCTCGACCATCTCGGCGCTTTCGTCGACGCCGGCTTCGAAGACGTGGCCGGTCTCGTCGGCGAGCGGGTGGCCGGGATCGTAGCGCTTCACCGGCGGGGTTTCGGATCGCACCAGCCCCGCGCTTTCGACCCCGACCAGGCCGGAAGCCTCGTCTAACCGGGCGGCGAAGACCGTGCGGATCGGACGGTATGCGGCGTCCTCGGTGGAAGAGACCGAACCCGCATTGGCGAGGTTCGAGGTCGCCGCGTTCATCCGCACCAGCTGCGCCGACATGGCGCGGGTGGTGAGATCGAACAGGCTCATCGCCCGGGGACCGGACATGGTCATTCTCCCTTCAGCGCGCGGGTGATGGTGGAAACCTTACCCTCGACGAAGGAGAGCGTGGCCGAATAGCGCAGGGCGTTCTCGGCGAAGGCAACCTGTTCGCGCCCGAGCTCGACCGTGTTCCCGTCGAGGCTCGCCATGGTCGGCGCGCGGTAGACGAGGTGGTTGCTCGCACCCGTGTCCGCCCGCGCAGGGTCGAGCCGCGCCTCGAGCGCGCCGGCGAAGTCGATGTCGCGCGCCTTGTAGCCCGGCGTCGCGGCGTTCGCGATGTTGGACGCGATCAGCCCCATGCGCTGCGAACGCAGCTCGAGCGCGGCGCCGTGAATGCCGAAAAGTCGCTCGCTCATGAACGCCTCTGCTCTCTCCTGCCGCGTCGCCCGGACCCTCGCCGCTGGGGCGCGGGGGGCGGTGGAAGTGTCGGTTGCGGGCCGCGTAAAAGCGCGGCGACCCCCGCTCTGCATCACCCGTGCCAATTCGCTTGCCGTCCGGGCTCTGCGCCCTTTTCCGCCGGTCCGAACGGGGTATCCCGCCCGTCTCGCGGCAGGTTCGTGCCGCCCGGGCACGGCACCGGGCAGGATCCTGCCGCCCCGGGCATGCGCGCGCCTCTTAATCCTTGCGCCGCGGCGCCGTTCTTCCCCCCGCGAGGGGCGCCGGTGAGGAGGACGATTGCTGCATGGACGGGCCGAGCGATCTGGCCGGACTGCTGGACCCCGGCGCGCTCGCGATCGTCGTCGCGGGGACGCTCGTCGCGACCGCGGCGCGCTGCGGCTGGCGCGATTGCCATGCCGCGCTCGCCGCGCTGCCGCGGCTCGGGGGCAGCCGTTTCGACGAGGGCGCGAACCGCATCGCCATCGCCCGGACCCTGCGCGCGATCGAGGCGCAGGGGTTTCGCGCCGCCGACGTGCCGCTGCCGCCCGATCCCTCGCTTGCCCGGCTGGTCGCCGCCTATCTCGCCAGCGGTTCGACCGAGGCGCTCCATTGTGCCCGCCGCGCCGAACGCGCGAGCCGCGAGGTCGCGCGGATGCAGGCGGTGAGGGTCTTCGAATATGCGGGCGAGCTCGCCCCGGTGTTCGGCCTCGTCGGCACGCTCTACGCGATCGCCGGCCTTGCCGACACGCTCGGCGGCAGCCCGGTCGAGACGGTCATGGCCGGGATCGCCACGGCGGTCCTGTCCTCGCTCTACGGCGTGCTCACCGCGCATCTCGCCTGCGTGCCGCTCGCCCGTGCGATCGAGCGGCGCGGGATGCGCGAGGAAGGCGCGCGCGAGGCGCTGGTCGAATGGTTCCTCGCCCATATCGAGAGCGCCCGGATCGAGAGCGCCCGGATCGAGCGCGCCCGGACCGGTGCGGCGGGTTTCGGCCACGGCAGGGTGAGGACGTTCCAATGACGGCGGGGCAGGCAGGCGGCGACGGCGCGGCGTCCTGGCAACTGGTGCTGGCCGATCTCGCGCTGATCCTGTTCCTCGTGACGCTCGCGGCGCTGGCGGGCTCCCATGAACCCGGGCGCACCGAGGCGAACGGAGGCGGCGGGCCGGAGCAGGGCGGGCCGGCGCGTTTCGCCCCCTCGCAGGCGCTCTACCGGGCGGGGCCGGATGCGCCGCCGCTGGACGAATGGCTCGCGCGGCAGGAACGCGACCCGCGCGCGACGCTGACGATCTATGCCCGCCACGATCGGGCCGGCGAGAGCGCGGCCTGGGCCGCGGCGCAGGCGCTTTCGCGCGAGGCTCGCGCGGCGGGCGCGGCGGTGCGGGTGGTGATCGAGCCGGGCGAGGAAACGGCGCTCCACGCCAGCCTCGGCTATGACGGGATGCGGTAAGCAAGGGGATCAGGCCGCGATCACGCGGTTGCGCCCGGCCTTTTTCGCTTCGTAGAGCGCCGCGTCCGCCCGGCCCAGCGCGCCCCTTGGATCGGCGTGATCGGTGACTTCGGCGACACCGGCGGAAAAGGTCACCTTGCCGAAAGGCCGGCCCGTCTCGCGGTCGAGCAATTGCCGGTCCGCCTGCGCCCGCCGCATCGTGTCGAGCCTGCGCCACGCGGCGGCGCGGTCGAAACCCTGCAGCAGCACCGCGAATTCCTCGCCCCCGTGGCGCGCGACGAAAACCGTGTCGCTGGCATGGCTGCCGAGCGTCCCGGCGATCGCGCAGAGGATCCGGTCGCCCGCATCGTGGCCGAAAGTGTCGTTGATCGCCTTGAACCGGTCGACATCGCAGAAGGCGACGCACAGCCGCGTGCCCTTCGCGCGCGCCTCCTCGATCGCGGCGGCGAAGCGGCGTTCGAAGGCGCGGCGATTGGGCAGGCGGGTGAGGTGGTCGACATCCGCCTCCATCCGAGCCCGGGCGAGGTTCTCGCGCAGCTGGCGGGTTTCGGCCTGGCTCTTCTCCATCGCCTGCTCGACCTGCTCGATGCGGGCGAGCATGGTGCGGGACATCTCGATCACGCGGCCCAGGTCGCCCGCGCGGCCCCCGGCGAGGCTCGCCTGCGCCATCGCCTCGATCTGCGCCCCGATCGCCCCGCGGTGGCCGCTCGTCTCGTCCTGCGCGGTCTTGGTCGTCCGGGCGAAGCGCAGGACGGCGTATTCGAGCCGGTCGGTGAGCTTCTCCAGCTCGGCCATGCGCCCGCCGATCTCGGGATCGAGCCGCATCAGCGTGTCGAGCCAGCGCTGGTCGATCGGCTCGCCCGCCGCCTCGCGCGCGGCAAGGCTCGCGGCCAGTTCGGCGCTGGCGCCCGACAGCGCGTTGCAGACCAGCGCGAGATTGGCGCCCGTGACCGCAAGCCCGTGGGAGAGCATGAAGGCCGCGATCCGGTCGAGCAGGGCGCGTCGGCCTTCGGGCGTATGGCGATCGGGCGCTGCGGCTTCGCCCGAAGCCGCCGGCGCGTCGCCGGCCAAGGAGCCCGCGCTCTGGCGAGGCGGCTTGCCCCCGCCGGGCCGGCGGCGCCTGAACTGCGAAACGTAGACCATGTGTCCCAGCCGCACCCTCGGATCGCGTGCACACCTGCGCCTTTTCGCAGGGTCGGCTTAAGGCCCGGCGCGCAAGGAACACCGCGAACGCCCCTAGGGATGAATACCGAGGGCGGGCGGGCACGCCGGACCGCGCGGCAGGGCTGGCACGGCGCTTGCTTTGGCGAGAGGCAGCACCATTCCCGCAGGAGACGCCCGTCATGCCCCCGCCCGTCGCGACCTTTCCGCCGCCATCCGCACGCCCCGCCAGGCCGCGCCGGGCGGGCTTGCCGGCCTTGCGCGGCCTCGCTTTCGCCCCGCTCGCGTTCATCCTAGCCGCGGCGCTGTCCGCCCCCGCGCTGGGAGAGGGCGCGGGCGGGGGCGCGGGCGAGCGCACCGATCCGGCCGCGATCGACGCCGCGGTCGCGGCCTTCACCGGAGCCGCTCCGGGTGCCCCGGGCGGCGCGCTCGCCCCCGCCGACCGGCGCCTGCGCCTCGCCCCCTGCACCGCCCCGCTCGCGGCCGGGTGGCATGGAACGGCGCGCTCCATGGTCCGGGTTGAATGCCCCGATCCGGGCGGCTGGCGGGTGTTCGTCGCGCTGCGCGGCGGACCCGCGCCCGCCGGGGCAGGAGCGCGAAGGGCCGGGGCCGGGACCGCTCCCGCCGCCCCGTCGGTCGAGCGCGGCGATCCGGTCACGGTGATGATCCGCGGGCGCGGCTTCACCATCCAGCAAGCCGGCGAGGCGATGGAGCCGGGGCGCGAGGGCGAATGGATCGGCATCCGCCTGCCGTCCGCCGCGCGCCCCGGCGCGCCTGGCGGCCGGGCCGAGCCGGTGCGCGCCCGCATCCTGCGTCCGGGCCTCGCGGTGATCCCGCTCGGCGCGCGGCGCGAATCCGTCGCTGCGCTCGCGGCGACGGAGTGATCCCGCCTGCCCTTTTTCACGGGGCCGGGGTTAAACCGCGCCCGGCCCGTCCGTCCTTGTGATCAGGAATCCACGACATCGGGAATCCTTCAGGAGACGCAATCATGCCCTCTGTCGAATTGAGCAAGTTGCAGGCCGCCACGCCCGCGCGCGCCCTGTCCGCGGGCGGTGGCGCCGGGCTTTCGGCCGCATCCGCAAAAGGCCGCGCGGGCGCGGCGGCTGCGTCCGCGGGCGATCCGCGCGGCGTCACCATCGAGGTCGGCGGGCGGATCGACGCAAGGCTCGAACCCACCGCGCCGCCGCTCGACCGCGAGCGCGTCGTGGAGATTCGCAAGGCGCTCGAGGAAGGCCGCTACCCGCTGGTGCCGACCCGGATCGCCGATGCGATGATCGCGGCGCAGGTCAGGCTCGGGCTCGAGAAGTGAGCCGCGTGCCCGCCGCCTCCCCCGCCGGCCCCTTCCCCGCGCGGGACGATGCCGTTGCCGCCCTGCGGCAGATGATTGCCACGCTCGAACGCGAACGGCAGGCGCTTGCCGCGCTCGATGCCGGGGGCCTCGTCGAGGCCGCGCGGACCAAGGAGGCGCTGTGCGATGCGCTCGCCTCGCTTGCCCCGGCCGCGCTCGATGCGGAAACGCGCACCCTTGCCGAGACCGCCCGCCGGCTCAACGAGGTCAACCGCCGGGTCCGCAACCTCCTCGCCGCCAATGTCGCCGCCCGGATCGAGGCGCTGGGCGGCGCGCGGGCGGTCCCGGCGGCGACCTACGCCCCGGCGCGGCTCTTCCCGCGCGCGGCCCGCGCCGAAAGCCTCCTGCCCGAGGGGTGACCGCCGGCCTAGGCATTCGCCCCGAAGCCGCGCGCCCGCCCGTTTCTGGCACGCGGATTGCACCGCCCGATCCGCCTGCCGCCGCATCGCGCGGACCCCGCCGCCGGGGTGCGCCTTGCGGCGGCGAGCCGCGACAAGGACCCCGAAGCAAGCGAGGCAGGACGAGACGTGCCCCATCCCATGCTCCCCCCCGCCGGGACCGCAGCCGGCCGCCCCGCGGACGCTCGCGCGCATCCGGCGCTGGTGCACGGGGACGCAGGCCGACCGGGCCGGATCGCGAGCCGCGCAGGCGCCGCGCCCCCGGAGCCCGCCGAGGCAAGCCCCGCCCCGGCGAACCGGATCGAACGTGCGATCGCCGATGCGGCGCGCCGCACAAGCGTCGATTTCGGCTATCTCGTCGCGCAGGCGCGAGTCGAATCCGCCATGAACCCCGATGCCCGCGCCGCCACCTCGAGCGCGACCGGCCTTTACCAGTTCATCGAGAACACCTGGCTTTCGACCATGCAGCGCCACGGCGCGCGCTTCGGCCTCGGCGAGATCGCGGCGCGGATCGCGCGCGGCCCCGGCGGAGAGGCCGAGGTCGCCGACCCCGCCACGCGCCGCGCGATCCTTGCGCTGAGGCGCGATCCCGAAGTCGCCGCGCTGATGGCTGCGAGCCTTGCCGAGGACAACCGCGCCGAGCTCGCCCCCGTGCTGGGCCGCGAGCCCGATCATGCCGAGCTCTACCTCGCCCATTTCCTCGGCGCGCGCGGCGCGGCGCGGTTCCTCACGGAAATGGCGCGCGATCCCGGCCAGAGCGCGGCCGCGCTCTTCCCCCGCCCCGCCGCCGCGAACAAGCCGGTGTTCCACGGTGCGGGCGGTCGGGCACGCAGCCTTGCCGAAGTGATGGAGCAGCTTTCGGCAAGGCTCGAACGGGCCGGCGCGCCCACCCCGCACGGCCCCGCGCGGCCGCCTTTCCCGGTCGCGGGCGACGCCGTGTTCGGCCCCGGCGCGCCGACCGGGGCCAACCGCCCCGTGATCGCGCCCCTGCCAACCCTCTTCGAGGCTCCGCCGCCGCCCCCGGTCCGTGCGATATCGAGCGTGCTCTCGGCGACGTTCGGCGGGACGGGCGGCGGGACCGGCGGCGGGACCGGCGGCGGGACCGGCGGCGGGACCGGCGGCGAAACCCCCGGGCTCGAGCGCGCGGGAGAGCGCGTCCGCGCGGCCTATGACCGGCTGAAGGCGCTCGGCCTGTGAACGCGCCCGCCCCCCTGCCCGGCGCCCTCGCCCCCTTCGCCCGGCGCTTCGGCGGCGCCGGTGCGGCAATGGCGCTGCCCGTCGGCATCTTCGCGCTGTTCGCGCTGATGGTGCTGCCGATCCCGACCGTCCTGCTCGACGTGTTCTTCGTGCTCAACATCGCCATCGCGGTCGCCGTGCTGATGGCGGCCCTCAATTCGAAGGAGCCGCTCGACTTCTCCTCCTTCCCGACCGTCCTGCTGTTCGCGACGCTGCTGCGGCTCGCCCTCAACGTCGCCTCGACCCGCGTCGTGCTGGTCAGCGGGCACGAAGGCGGCGCGGCGGCGGGCGAGGTGATCGAGGCCTTCGGCCAGTTCCTCGTCGGCGGCAATTTCGCGGTCGGCCTGTTCGTCTTCGCGATCCTCCTCATCATCAACATGATCGTCATCACCAAGGGCGCGGGGCGCGTGTCCGAAGTGTCGGCACGCTTCGTGCTCGATGCGCTGCCGGGCAAGCAGATGGCGATCGACGCCGACATCGCCGCCGGGCTCATCACCAGCGCCGAAGCGCGCGAGCGGCGACGGCGGGTCACGGTGGAGGCGGATTTCCACGGCTCGATGGACGGCGCGTCCAAGTTCGTGAAGGGCGATGCGGTGGCGGCGCTGCTGATCCTCGCGGTCAACGTGATCGCGGGCTTCGCGCTCGGCATGATCGGGCACGGGCTGTCGGCGGCGGAGGCGGGGGAGCTTTACGTCACGCTCGCGGTGGGCGATGCGCTGGTGGCGCAGGTCCCGGCCCTGCTGCTCTCGATCGCGGCCGCGGCGATCGTCACGCGGGTGTCCGACACGCGCGATCTCGCCGGGCAGATCGGCGGGCAGTTCGCCGACCCGCGCGCCTGGCTGCCGGTGGCGCTGATCCTCGGCGGGATCGGGCTGGTCCCGGCGATGCCGCAGGCGATCTTCCTGCCCGCCGCGGCCATCGCGGGCGGCATCTGGTGGGCGCTGCGAAACGCGGCGCGCCAGCCGGTGCCGGACGATTCGCCCGCGATCGAGGAGGGGCCGCCCGACCGGATCGAGCTCGCCGATGTCTCCGACCAGACGCTGGTGACGATCGAGCTCGGCTACGGGCTCGTCCCGCTGGTCGACGAGGCCCGCGATGCCCCGCTCGTCTCGCGCATCACCGGCATCCGCAAGCAATTGTCGCGCGATCTCGGCTTCGTCCTGCCGCAGTTCCGCATCCGCGATTCGCTCGATGCCGCGCCCAACGACTACGCCGTGCTGCTCGGCGGGGTGACGGTGGCGAGGGGTTCGGTCCGGCCGGGCCGGCTCCTCGCGATCGACGCCGGCGACGTGCGGGGCGAGCCGCCCTATGCCGCGCTCGGATTGAAGGGAGAGCCGACGCGCGATCCGAGCTTCGACTGCCCCGCCCTGTGGATCGATCCGGGCGCGCGCGATCATGCCGTGGCGGAAGGCTTCCTCGCGGTCGATGCCTCGACCGTGATCGCGACCCATGCGAACCAGGCGCTGGCCGAGGCTGCGCCGCAACTGCTCGGCCCGTCGGAGGTGCAGGACCTGCTCGACGCGCTCAAGGATCGCAGCCCCGCGCTGGTCGAGGCGGTCCATCCCGATCCGCTGTCATTGGCCGCGCTCACCCGCATCTTCCGCGCGCTGATCGGCGACGGCATCTCGCTCGCCCACCCGCAGCCGCTCTTTACCAGCCTTGCCCTCGCGCTGCAGAAGAGCCACGATTTCGACGCGTTGATCGACGCCGTGCGGATCGATCTCGGCGCGCGGCTGGTGGCGCAGGTCTGCGCGCCGGGCGAACGACTCAAGGTCGCGACGCTCGAGGCGGGGCTGGAAAGCGCGATCCTCGGCGGCATGACCGATCCCGCGACCGGCCAGCCGCTGATCGAGCCCGAATGCGGCGGCATGATCGCGCGGCGTATCGGCGAACTCGCCGCCGAGCACGGGCCGCTCGCCCTGATCGTCCAGCCGCCCGCGCGGCGCGCGCTCGCCGGGCTGCTGCGCGCGCGGGCGAAATCCTGCCTCGTCCTGTCGATCAACGAACTCCCCGCGAGCCAGCCGGTCGAGGTCGTCGCCGTGATCGGTGAGGCCGCGCAGGAGGCGATTGCCGCATGAGGCACGATGCCGCCTTTCACGCCGCCTATGGCGCGGCGAGCCAGGCCGAGGTCGAGGACCGCGTGCGCCGCTTCCTGCCGATGGTCCACCGCGCGGCGTGGCATATCTATGGCATGGGGCGGGACGGGATCGAGGTCGAGGACCTCGTGCAGACCGGGATCATGGCGCTTACCGAATGCGCGCGGCGCCATTCCGGGCCGGGCGAGGACGGGTTCGCCGCCTATGCCAAGATCCGCGTGCGCGGGGCGATGCTCGACCAGATCCGGCGGCTGATGAACGACACCCGCACCGCCCGCAAGCGCCGCGCCGCCTATGAACGCACGGTCGAGCGCCTGCGCATGGAGACGGGCCGCGAACCGGGCCGCGCCGAAATCGCCGCCGCGCTCCGCATCAGCGACGGCGAACTCGTGGCGATCGAGGCGAGCGCGGTCACGATCACCTCGATCAGCGAGGAATACGACGAAAGCAACGCCGCCTTCGCGAGCGAGGAACCCGACCCGTTCGAGGCGCTGTGCGCCGCCGAGGACCGCGAACGGCTGGCCGCGGCGCTCGGGAGACTGCCCGACCGGCTGAAACTGGTGCTGCAATTGTTCTTCGTCGAGGAGCTGAACCTCACCGAAATCGCCGCCGTGCTGGGGGTCAGCGTGCCGCGAGTCCACCAGCTGCGCGCCAAGGCGCTGAAGGATTTGCGGGCGCTGATGGAGGAAGAAACGGGCTGAATCCCTGCGAAGGCAGGGACCTCAGGCAAGGAAGCGCCACGCTATCCCCGAGTCCCTGCGAAAGCAGGGACCCCAGGCGAGGAAGCGCCTTGCCGAGGGAGGTCCCCGCCTTCGCGGGGACTCGCAGAATGGGGCACTCACGCTCGCTTCAGCCGAACTGCCCCTTCTTCGGCCCGAGATAGCCGAACAGATAGGCCCCCACCTTCCTCATCTGGATCTCCTCCGAACCTTCGGTGATTCGATAACGCCGGTGGTGGCGGTAGATGTGCTCGAACGGGGTGTGGCGCGAATAGCCGATGCCGCCGTGGACCTGCATCGCCCGGTCCGCCGCCTCGCAGCACAGGCGGTTGGCGTAGTAATTGCACATCGAGACCTTGTCCGAGATCGTCCGTTCGATCTCCTCGTGGGGCATGTTGTCCATTTCCCATGCGGTCTTGAAGATGAGGAGCCGCAGCATCTCGGCCTGCGTTGCGAGTTCCACCAGCGGAAACTGGATCGCCTGGTTGCGCGACAATTCCTGCCCGAAGGGCTTTCGTACCCTCGCGTATTTCACGCTCTCGTCGATGCAGAACAGCGCCGCCCCGCAGGAGCTCGCCGCCTGCCTGATGCGGTTCTGGTGGACGAAGCTCTGCGCCAGCGCGAGGCCCCTGCCTTCCACGCCGAGGATCGCGGAATCGGGAACCCACACGTCAGTGACCGACAGGCGCGGGTGGTCGGTCGGCATGTTGAAGGTCCACAGCCATTCCTCGATTTCGAGGCCGGGCGTGGGGTTCGGCACGAGGAAGCAGGTGATCCCCGAGGCGTCCCCGTCCTTGCCGCCGGTGCGGGCGAACATCGCGCAATGGGTCGCGGTGTGCATCCCCGTGATCCACATCTTCTCGCCATTGATGAGCCAGCCGTCCACGCCGTCGCGCGTCTCCCTCACCGCGCGCGTTTCCATGTGGGTCGCGTCCGATCCGTGATCGGGTTCGGTCAGGCCGAAGGCGACGCGGCGCTTTCTTTCGAAGCCGCCTGTGATGAATTCCTCTTTCTGCTCATCGGTCCCCCATTGCTCGAACATGGCGACGAAGGGGAAATTGCCGACGATGGAGTGCTCGTTCTGGAGATCGTTGTGCAGCCCGAGGCCCTTCCTCGCGAAATGCTCGCGGATGACCGCCATCCACAGGTTCGAGCCGTCCTTGCCGCCGTATTTCTTGGGCGCGGAGAAACGCCAGTGACCCGCCTTGTCGGCGCGTCGGGTGGCCTCTTTCAGCAAGTCCTCCCATTCCTCGCGCGGAAGGCCGCCCGCTTCCCAGTCGGTGCGCGCGTGTTCGCGCCGGTGGTCGAAGAAGCGGATATTGTCGTCCTGCTGTTCGAGCGGCTTGATCTCGGCCTCGATAAAGGCGTCGAGTTCTCCCAAGTAGGCTTGCAGGTCTGCGGGAATGGCGAAGTCCATTAGTCGATCACCTCTGTTGATTCGCTCCACAAAGCCCGCGCTACTGCGAGCGCCGGGTATTTCGGGGAGTCGGTTTCCAGCTTGTCGAGTGCGTCACGTCTGAGCCGCGGTATGGTCGGGTCTGTCATCATCGACCGTTTGCCCGACAGGAAGTCGTCAGCCAGTTCCTTGTCCGAAACGCGCGGACAGATGGCATATTGGCGGGCCAGAATGCCAAGCGCGTTGCGGGCGACAGCGAGTTGGAAGCGATCATGCCCCTCCAGTCGATCCTTGATTGTTGCCAGCCATTCGGACACGGCGGTTGCAATCTCTCCGGTTTGGGCCTCGCCGAAATACAGATAGTCGTCGGACATTCGTTCTTTCGGCGTGATGCCGTCGGTAAGCGCGTCCTCCTCGAGCAGCATAAGCAGATCGAGTTCCTGCTCGCTCGTCCGGCGCGAGATCACCACGCGTTCGAGCATCCGGTCGGAGCCGTCGCGCCAAACTCGCGCACAGCGCAGGCACCCCATGGCCCACCACACGGTGCGGTGGACCAGCCAGTAGCGGAAGCGGTCGCGGTCGACCGTGCGCCCGCTTTCGGCCTCGTAGGCGGCGAAATAGTCTGCGAGGCTGCCGAGGCCCAATGCGGGCCGGTCGTAGCGGTGGAAGCGCCACACCGCCATGCAGCCGAAGGCGAGGTCCTCGTGGCTGTCACCGAAATGGGCGAGTTCCCAGTCGAGCACGCCGGTAAGGTCGGAGTTCTCCGCGAGGATATTGCCCATGCGGTAGTCGCCGTGGTTGAGGACCGGCTCGCAAGGCTCAGGGCAATTGTCCTCCATCCACTTTAGGCCCAGCGCGATGATCGGCCTGTCGCCGCCCGCTTCCTCGAACTGGCGGCGAAGGTCCGCGATCGCCGCGCGGTAATCCATCACCGGCACGTCCCCGGGCACGTCTCCCGGCCTGAGCGAATGGATGCGGGCGAGGTCGCGCGCGACCTGCCGGAGCAGGCCCGCGGGGTCCTCCATCGCGAGGATCTCTTTCGGGTTCGGCGTTCCGGGAAGCGCGCGCATGACGAAGCCCGAGCCGATGCCGTCTTCCGGGGCAAGTTCGACCACGACTTCCGGCGCGGTGACGCCGGCGGCGCGCGCGGCGCGGATCACGGCCGCCTCGGTCGCATGGCCGTAAGGGCGGTCCTGCATGAATTCGAGGGAGGGTGCGCGGCGCAGGACGAAATCCTCGCCCCCGGACGAAAACCGCCAGCTTTCCATCGTCGCCCCGCCGGTGAGCCGGTGCAGCCCTTCCGGCGCGCCCATCCCGGCCCGCGCGAGCGCCTTCGCCAGCCCCTCCGCGAGCGTCCGGGCGTCGATCATCGAAACGCCCTTTTTCCCGGCTTTCCTGACCGAAAACCGCGAGCGGGCTTCGCCTCGGCCCTTTTCACGTCAAATCCGCGCATCCGTCCCCCAAGGCGCGCCCGCCGGGCACCCCCGGCGAGTGGCTTTCATCAACCAAATCCCCTCACACCGCCGCGACTCGCCCCCTTGTCGGGCACAAGTCGCGGCGCGCGTGATGGGAAGGTTACGCCGGCACGTTGTCGCGCTTGACCGTGATCGCCTGCGGATAGGTGAATTCCTTGAGCCCCTCCTTGCCGTATTCGGCGCCGAAGCCCGACTGCTTGTGCCCGCCGAACGGGGCGAAGGGCGAAAGGTGCATGAATTCGTTGACCCACACCGTCCCGGTTTCGAGCTGTTCGGCGATCTCGACGCCCTTGTCCGGGTTCGCCGTCCAGACCGCGCCCGCAAGGCCGTATTCCGAATTGTTCGCGCGGGCGATGACCTCGTCCTCGTCCTTGAACTTCATCAGCGGCATGACGGGGCCGAACTGTTCCTCGGCGACGATGCGGGCATCCTCGGGCGGGTTGTCGAGGATCGTGATCGGCACATAGTAGCCGGTGCCGGACGGATCCTTCTCGCCGCCCAGGAGGAACTTGTAGCCTTTCTCCCTAGCGTCCTCGATCAGTTCGAGCACGCGTTCGTACTGCTTCCTGTTCTGGATCGGGCCGACGCCGGTGCCCTGCTGCGCGCCGTCGCCGACCTTCACGTTCTTCGCGTATTCGACGATCGCGGCCGACAGCTCGTCATAGATGTCCTCGTGGATGTAGACGCGCTTGGCCGCGATGCAGACCTGCCCGGCATTGGCGAAGCTCGCCCAGAAGAGCTGTTCGGCGACCTTCTTGGGATCGGCGTCGGGCAGCACGATCGAGGCGTCGTTGCCGCCCAGTTCGAGCGTGATGCGCTTGAGGTCGGCGCTGGCGCCTTCCATGATCTTCTTGCCCGTGGCGGTCGATCCGGTGAAGGTGATCTTGTCGATGTCGGGATGCTGGGTGATCATCGGGCCGAGGTCGTCCTCCCCGGTGATGATGTTGACGACGCCCGCCGGGACCTTGTCCGCGATCAGTTCGGCGAGGCGCAGCGTGGTGAGCGGGGTGAAAGGCGAGGGCTTGAGCACGATCGTGCAGCCCGACAGCATCGCGGGCACGATCTTCTGGATCGCCATCATCACCGGGAAGTTCCACGGCACGATCCCGCCGACCACGCCCACCGGCACGCGCCGGACGCGGTGGAGGCGGGTGTCGTCGTCCTGCACCACCTCCTCATCGAGGCTCAGCGTCGATTGCGCCGCCGCCATCCCGGCGGCGCCGTAGATTTCCTGCTGGGCCTGGGCGTGCGGCTTGCCCTGTTCGCTGGTGAGCAGGCGGAAGAGTTCGTCGGCGTTCTCCTTGATCGCGGCAGAGATCGCCATGATCGCCGCGCGGCGGTCGTCGATCGGGGTCTTGCGCCAGGTCTTGAACGCGGCCCGCGCGGCGGCGACCGCCTTGTCGAGCTCGTCCTTGCCGCAGGCGGGGACCTGGCCGATCACTTCCTCGTTCGCCGGATTGACCACGTCGAGCCATTCGCCGGTCTCGATCATCTCGCCGTTGATGAGGTTCCTGTACTGCTTCGCCATGGTGTTTCCTCTCTCTCGCTTGTCCCAAGCCGACCGCCGCCCATCGCGCGGGGAGTCGGTTCGGAAGGGAAAGTGACGTGTTGCAACTCAAAACGCAATTCCGTTTCGTCGGGCAGGCTAGCGGGCGCACCCGGCGGGCGCACCTGGCGATTGCGCTATGGCGGCGAGGCTCTATGCAGCCCTTCGCCAGGAGAGCAGAGGAAGGAACCCCGCCATGACCGACACCGCCCGCCCCGATCTCGTGATCTACGGCAGCCCCGTCTCGCCCTTCGTTCGGAAGGTCGCCGCGGTCCTGGTCGAGAAGGACGTCCCCTACGAAATCGAACAGGTCAACGTCTTCGCGCCGCCGCAATGGTTCCGCGACATTTCCCCGATGAAGCGCATCCCGGTGCTGCGCGACCGCTCCGTCGCCGAGGAAGGCGTGGAAGGGACCATCCCCGACAGTTCCGCGATCTGCACCTATATCGAGGCGAAGCACCCCGCACCCGCGCTCTATCCGGCGGACCCGCTGGCACGGGCCCGCGCCGTGTGGATCGAGGAATATGCCGACACCGCGCTCGCCCCCGCAGGCGGGCTCGGCATCTTCCGGCCGATCTTCTTCGCCGTGTCGAAGGGCGAGGAACCCGACCTCGCCAGGGCGCGCGAGAGCTGGGCGAAGGACATGCCGCCGGTGCTCGACTACCTCGACGCCGCGCTCGAAGGCCGCGCCTTCTTCGCCGGCGACGCGCTGTCCATTGCCGACATTTCGGTAACCACGATCCTCATGCAGGTCGCCCTCGTCGCGCACCTGCCGCTCGACAGTTGGCCCGCCCTTTCGGCGCATTACGAGGCGATGCGGGAGCGTCCGTCGATCGCCGGGTCCTTCGAAGATGCCGACCGCTTCGTCCGCAAGGCCTTGCAGGGCCGCTTCGACCTGACCTAAGGCTCCGCTTGCAAAGGGGCTTTTCGGGAAAGACGTGGCGGCCATGGCGAGCGAATGGTGCATCGGGATCATCGGCGGGTCCGGGCTCTACAACATCGAAGGGCTCGAGGACCCGCAATGGATCGCGGTGGACACGCCCTGGGGCGCGCCCTCGGACGAAATCCTGTGCGGGCGGATCGGCCGGGTGAAGCTGCGCTTCCTCCCCCGCCACGGGCGCGGCCACCCGATTTCGCCGAGCGAACTGAACGGCCGCGCGAACATCGATGCGCTCAAGCGCGCGGGCTGCACCGACATACTCGCCCTGTCGGCGGTCGGGTCCCTGCGCGAAGAGATCGAACCGGGCCGCTTCGCCGTGGTCGAACAGTTCATCGACCGGACCTTCAGCCGCCCTTCGACCTTCTTCACCAGCGGCTTCGTCACCCATGTCTCGATGGCCGATCCGACCTGCCCGCGGCTGTCGACGATGATGGCGAAGGCGATCAGCGCGGCGAAGGGCCGGGTCGCGGTCGGCGCGACCTATCTCGCGATGGAAGGCCCGCAATTCTCGACCCGCGCGGAGAGCCGGATGTACCGCCAGTGGGGCGCAGACATCATCGGGATGACCGCGCTTCCCGAAGCCAAGCTCGCGCGGGAGGCGGAACTGCCCTATGCCCTTGTCGGCATGGTCACCGACTATGACTGCTGGCGGGCCAATGAGGAATGGGGGGGCGAGGCGGTGGGCGTTGCCGAGGTCGTCGCGCAGATGCAGGCCAACGGCAGGCTCGCGCGCGAGGCGGTGCGGCGCTTCGTCGAGGCCCTGCCCGACAGGCGCGAGCCCTCGCCGATCGACACCGCTCTCGACGATGCGGTCATCACCGCGCCGGACGAACACGATCCCGCATTGCTGGCCAAGCTCGACGCGGTGGCCGGGCGGCTGTTCGCCGAGGGCTAGGCTTTCGCAAGGCCCGCGAAATGCGCCTTCGCCTCGGCGAGGGTAACGACATCGCCGTACTTGGCGTTCATGTCGAACAGGTTGGCGCGGTGCACGTCCTCGTGGCGGTCGCCCACCGCTTCCTCGACCACCAGCGGGATGAACCCGTGCTGGCAGGCATCGACGCAGCTCGCCCTGATGCAGCCGCTGGTCGAAACCCCGGCGATCACCACGCTGTCATGGCCCGCCGCGGTCAGGGTCGAGGCGAGCGAGGTGCCGAAGAAGGCGCTCGCATACTGCTTGGAGACGACCAGTTCGTCCTCCGCCGGCTCGAGCCCCCTCGCCCACGCGCCCATGGCGTTGCCGCGCACGAAATTGGCGAGCGCGCCGACCTTCCGGGCGAAGCGTCCCCCGTCGCGCATCGAGGGGTGATAGACCACATTGGTGTGGATCACGGGAACGCCCGCCGCCCGCGCCGCCGCGCGCAGGTCGATCGCGGCGGCAAGCGTGTCCTCGACCCTGGCATAAAGCGGGCTGCGGGGGTCGAAATAGGCTTCGACCATGTCGATGATGAGGAGAGCGGGCCGCTCCCCGAAACCGATCCGGCCCTCGAAGACACCGGCATAATTGCTCTTTGCGTCTTCCCTTTCACCCACCCGAAGGGCTCCTTTTGCATGCGCGGCCGGATCGGGCCGCGATTCGTCAGAAGTCGTATCCCAGTTCCACCCCGAAACGGCGCAGGCCGCCGGGCGACAGGAACGAGCCGCCGAATTCGACCGCCGGGATGACCTCGTTGAGATAGCGTTCGTCGGTGAGGTTCTCGGCGAAGGCGGTGAGGCGGAAATTCCCGGTCTCGATCCCGACGCGCAGGTCGAGGATGCCGAATTCGTCGCGTTCGGTCACCGAATATTCGGCATCGCCGACGGAGGCCGGCAGGGCCAGCGCCGAGCCCGGCAGCAACCCGCTGAACAGGGTCGGGTTGGCGTCGTCCTGGAGCGTGTGGAACCAGGTCGGACCGGTCAGGCGGTAATCCGCGCGGATCACGAAATCGATCGCGTCGGTGATCGGCTGGACGATCTGGCTGCCCAGGTTCACCGTGTAGTCGGCGGTATAGGGGCTTTCGTTGCCGACCGTGTTCGGGCGCGAGGAATTGGCCTTGATCTCGCTTTCGGTGACGTTGGCCGAACCGAAGATGTCCCAGCCCGGCAGGACCTCGAAGGCAAGGTTCGCCTCGGCCCCGTAGACCTCGACCTCGTCGATGTTGGAAACCACCCGCAGGAGGCCGAATGCGCCGACGAAGAATTCGAAGAACTGCATGTCGTCGATCCGCGTGTAATAGCCCGCGACGTCGAAGGTCACCCGGCCACCCAGCGCGGAACCCTTGATCCCGGCTTCGAACGCGCTCGAGACTTCCTTGTCGTAGATGTCCTCGATCAGCACGTTGGTGCCGATGAACTGGTTGAAGGCCTGATCGACGATCGCGGCCGAACCCTGGTTGTTGAAGCCCCCCGACTTGAAGCCGACGCCCCAGTTGGCGTAGAGGTTCACGTCATCGCTCAAACGGTAACGCAGCGAGACCTTGGGCTGGAACTGGCGGAAGGTTTCCAGCTGGTCGGGGAGCGGCTGCACCACCCCGTTCACGACCTGCTGGCCCGGGTTGATCGGCCCGCCGGTGAAGGGATCGAACACCGCCGGCACGAGGCTGGTCGCGCGGCGTTCCTCGATGTCGTAGCGCCCGGCAAGGCCCACTTCGAAACGCTCGCTCACCTCGTAGTCGAACGAGGCGAAGGCAGCGTAGACATCGGTGTCGAACGCGTCGTTGAACAGCTGGCTGGTGGGATTGATGCTGTCCGGCTCGTTGTAGAGTTCGGGGATGACCCCCTGGCCGAGATCGGCGCCGATGCTCACCCCGACCTCACGATCGATATGGAGGTAATAGGCCCCGACCTGCCATTCGAGCGGACCGTCGCCGTTCGAGGCGAGGCGGATCTCGCCCGAAAAGTCGCTCTGGTTGCGGACCTGCAATTGGGTCCCGTCGCAGGTCGTCGGGCTGAACGCGCCGAAGGTGGAGCCGGTGGCCGGGTCGAAGATGAACGGCACCGGGATCTGCCCGACGAAGGTCGGCGCGTTCAGCGGAAAGCCGGTGAGCTGCGCGGTGCTGGCGAAACAGGCATCGGACGCCGCGACAGATACCGGGGTCGCGCCCGGAAAGGTGAAGCGCGCGAAATCCGCCGAGGTCCCGTCGGCGACGAGGAACTGGTCGACATCGCTGTAGAGCGCCCAGGCGGTGAGCGTGGCGAAGTCGAACTCGTGCTCGATCTTGGCCGAGACCTCGAAGGTTTCCTGCGTGTTGATCGGGCGGATGTTGCCGTAGAAATCGAAGGGGTGCTCGTTCACATCCTCGTAGAAGGCGGGGTCTACGCCCGCGAAATTGGGCAGGTGGAACGAGGTGTTGTAGGCGATCGAGGCGCCGTCGAGATCGGCATAGCGCGCCTTCACGTCGATCTCGGTGTTCGGCCCGAGATCGGCGACGAAGCGCCCGTCGATCGACCAGACCTCCTGGTTGTCGACGAAATGGCCGTCGAGGAAGCGGTTGAAGAAGAAGCCGTCGGTGTGGAAATAGCTGCCCGAAAGGACCAGCCCCGCGCCCTCGCCGACGGGCGTCGCGATGTAGCCGTTGGCGCGGTAGGTGTTGTCCTCCGCCGCGCTGACGAGCACGCTGCCTTCGAGGAAATCGCCCGGCTTCACCGTCTGGATGACGATCGCCCCGGCCGCCGCGTTGCGCCCGTAGAGCGCGCCCTGCGGGCCTTTCAGGATCTCGATCTGGCGGAGCGTGCCCTGGTCCTGGTTGAGCTGCGCGGTGTTGGTCTTGAGGATGCCGTCGACCACCAGCGCGACCGAGCTTTCCGCGTCGCGCGCGCCGTTGATGCCGCGGATGTTGATCTGGGTGTCGCCCGCCTCCGCGGTGCCGGTGACGATGGTGACGCCGGGGGTGAGCTGGACGAATTCGTCGGCCCGTTCGATCCCGGTGCGCTGGAGCGTTTCGGCGGTGAAGACCGTGACCGCGGCCGGCACTTCGGAAAGCGTTTCCGACTGGCGCCGGGCGGTGACGATGATCGCGCCGGGGTCGTCGCCCTCGGCCCGTTCGTCCTCCCGGTCCTGCGCAGCGGCCTGGAGCGGGCACAGCAGCGCGCCCAGCGCGGCGCTGCCGGCGAGAATGGTCTTCATCTTCCTCATCTGCGACGACTCCCCTGTCGACCCGGGCGCGTCCACGCGTCCGGCGGGTCGGCCCGATGTCCGACCCGTTCCTGCAGACGGGGACGGCACGGCGCTCCTTGGTGCCCCGAACCATGCCGCTTCCCCCGAATGAGCGAGACGTATTGTATACAATTTGCGCGCGTCAAGAAAAATTGGTAGCGCTGCACCCATAGCTTACGCGAAGGGCGCAGGTGGTGATTTCGGGTAACACATCGGCAGGACCTGCGCGGTGACGCGGGCATCGGACAGGGCCTATGCCAAGATCCGCGCCTTCCTCCTCGGCGGCGGCGCGCATCCGGGCGAACAGGTGACCGAGGAACGGCTGGCCGAGGTCGCCGGGGTCAGCCGAACCCCCGTGCGCGAGGCGATGCGCCGGCTCGAGGCCGAACTCCTGCTGGTTCGCAGCCCGTCGAAGCGGATCTTCGTCGCCGACTGGTCGCGCGACGACATCGACGAGATGTTCACCCTGCGCCAGATGCTCGAAGGCCACGCGGCAAGGCGCGCCGCGCGGCGAATGACGGCGGAGGAAATCGACCGGCTCGAAACGGTCAACGCGGACCTGCGCGACGCGATCGCCGGGGACCCGCCCGACATCGCCCGCTTTCTCGAAGCCAATCGCCGGTTCCACGACATCATCACCGCGGCCGCCCGTTCGCCCCGGCTCGCCCAGGTGCTCGCCATGCTGGTCGAACAGCCGGTGCTGGTTCGCACCGCGCGGCATTACTCGGTGCGCGACCTCAGGCAGTCCGCGCGCGACCATGACGAGCTCGTCGCTGCCTTCCGCGCGGGCGATCCCGACTGGGCGCAGGCGATCATGAAGAGCCACCTGCGCCGCGCCTTCCACACCTTCGCCGATGCGGCCGAGGCGGAAGCGCGCGCCGCGAATGACGCCGCCGAATGATGGGCGGAATGGCTTCTAGCCCGGATTATTCACCGGCAGTGGTCTGACGGGTTGGCGGGAGTGGCGTAAGCATTTGCATTGTTGTAGGAATGT
>OFET01000176.1_pt1 | contig 78352 bp, 87 predicted proteins | sample 1521211 | NCBI WGS metagenome assembly OFET01 (sample SAMN03766358, study PRJEB24113) | microbial mat metagenome | isolation source: enrichment culture HLUCC-A from microbial mat sample contains cyanobacterium...
CTGGAACGTCCAGCCGTCAAGCTGAAACCCCAGTGCCTTCCGGACACCGCTTACGCAGGATTGGGGTTTGCTACCTGTATCCGGCTCCGTCAAAGAGGCCCCGGCACGTCGCAGGCTGATCATAACCCCAAGCCCCGCTTCCTGCCAAGCATCCAGTCCACACCTCCGCCCGGCAGCCCGACGCCGCCAATCTGTTGCCCCATCCGTCGCTCCAGCGCGTCGTTCCAGGGGACGAGGTTGAAGCCCATGCCGTTGTCGATCATGGCGAAGCGGCCGCTGGGGAGTTGGGTGCTGCCGACGAGTTCTCCGCCGAATCGGCTGCCGGGTTTGATGGGGGTCCAGTCGCGGCCGCGGTCCACTGCCATGGCGCGGCCGACGCGGGCGATCTCGCGGGCTTCCAGTCTCTGGACGAGGTCGCGCGGGGCGCGGATGCGGCCCTGGCCGAGGTCTTGCACATCGCCGCGTTGGACGAGGACCTGCTTGCGGCGTCCCATGGCGCGTTTCATCTCCAGCCCGAAGCCTGTCTCTCGCAGATCGGTACTGCCCTGTCGCATCAACTCCTTGTCGAGCCAGGTCGCGCCATCATGGGTGACCTGCCTGTCCAGCCCGATGGGGGAGAGCATCTCCATCCGCGCGCCGGGGCCGTGTCCTTTCCGGTCATGGGCCAGCCCGCGCGCGGGGAGGTCCTGCGGGACCTTCCAGTGATCTTCGCTCCAGCGTTCCACGATCCCGGCGCGGCGCAGGGCCTCGAGGCGGCGCACATGCGCGGCGACGAAGCGCTCCGGATCAGGAGTGATCTTCTCTGCCCGGGCGATCTCGATGTGCCGGGAGGGGTGATAGGTGCCGTCACTTCCGGTTGCGGCGAGGATGTTCCGGTCGGCGGCGCGGGGTTCGGTCGGCGGCGGCGCGGCGGCCACGATCATCCCGCGGCCGATGCCGTCGCAGCGGTCCGCACGCAGCTCGATCTGGTGCACACGCCCGTCCGTGCCGTCGATCACAAGCTGCACCTCACCAGATTCCGCGCAGCCTCAGGCCAGTAGCGTTAGGATGCCGCGCTGGTCGGCCATGTCCTGTCGGGAAAACCGACCTATCTTCGCTGCCTGTCATCACATTGTGCCTCTCTCTGCTCCTCGGACGATACAGCCGTAACGCTCAATCCCCATAGCTCCAAGATCAGCCCGCGCTTTCCTCCTTGTCAGGTTTGTCGCCGCTGCAGCTCACGCTGACGGCAGCCACAAACCTTAGACGAAGACGCCGTCCGACGCCTGGTATCCAGCGACCGCTTCAAGCGCTTCGACGGCGGTCTGAAGCGGTCGCGTTCTCCCGGCTTGGCTTCGCGGGCTCAGCTATCGAATTCGCCTATAAGATTTGCGACAACGGCCGAAAGCGGCGTTGTTGCGCGCCCGATGAGACCGGACAAGGCCTTGCCGTCATCAAACAGGGCACCGGTTGCTGTGCCGGTGTCCATCGCAGCAAGGAAATCCGCGAATTCAGGCGGCATTCCGGTTTGCGCCAACGCAGCCGCATAGTCCGCCTCGGTCATGTCGACATAGGGGATGTCCTTGCCGGACTGTCTGGACAACTCGCCAGCGGCCTCGGCCATGGTGAAGGCATCGTCACCGGCCAACTCATAGGTCCGTCCTTGCTTTGCAGGATTGATCAGGACTGCGACGGCAGCATCGGCGTAATCCTCGCGCGTCGCGGCCGAGATTCTGGCGTTTCCTGAGGCTCCGATCAGGACGCCGTGTTCAAGGGCTGCGGCCATGCCCATTGTGTAGTTCTCCATGTACCATCCGTTGCGCAGCAAGGTGGTGGCGACCCCTGAGGCGGCAAGCGTGTTTTCGGTAGCGATATGTTCGGGGGTGACGGGGGTTGGGTTGACAGCCCCGTGTAGGACGCTGGTATAGGCGATGTGCCGCACGCCTGCGGCCTTTGCGGCCTCGATTACCGCCTTGTGTTGCGCCGTCCGCTGACCGATTTTGGAGCCCGAGATCAGCAGCAGTTGATCGACGCGAGCCAAGGCCGGAGCCAGTGTAAGCGCGGCATTGTAGTCGAACGCACGCACCTCCACGCCAAGGCCCGCGGCCTTTTCCGGGCTGCGCGCCAAGGCGACGATCTGATCCGCGCCAATTCGTTTTTTGAGTTTTTCGACAACGATTTGACCGAGCTGGCCGGTGGCCCCTGTGATTGCGATAGTCATCTGACACTCCTTCTGGAACGATGGGAAGCCAGATAGCACCTTTACTTACCATTCGTAAGTACATACAAAAACGTAAGCATAATTTGGTGAGATTCCGCATGCCTAGCCTCAGTGAAACAATCCAGTCCGGGGGGCTGAAGGGCAACCTATTGGCAACGCAATGCCCGTCGCGCCAGATCCTGAAGGACGTGACGAGCCGTTGGGGCGTCCTAGTGCTGATCGCGCTGCAAACCGGCACGCTGCGCTTTGCCGAATTGCGCCGTACCGTGGGCGGGGTCAGTGACCGGATGCTGTCCCAGACACTTCAAACGCTCGAAAAGGACGGATTTGTCAGCCGCTTCGTCTACGATGTCGTGCCGCCACATGTGGAATACTCCCTGACCCCCATGGGCCGCGAAGTCACCGAACTGGTCCGCGCCCTGGCCGATTGGATCGAGGAGGCGACACCTGGGATCATGTCGAAGACTGCGCCGGCTCAAACCGTGGAGGCGGCTGTCACAACGTCTGGCTGATGCCATTTCTGGCAAAACCGACGGGTCGCACAGCCACGTCCCTTCTGCACATCACAGTTGGGTGACGCTCTGACGCTACGGCATCAATTGTCGGCGTCAGCCGTGTCTTGACCGCTGATTTCAGTAGCGGAATCCGTCATACGGGCTCGGAGCAGCCATTCGCCGCGCTGGTCACGACCGTCGGCTCTGGGCCGGGAACATCGAGCCTGCCCTCACCGTCGAACAGGGCGGAAAGCGGTCTGATGGTGATGCCGCATGCCGGACGAATTGAGAATTGGAAGCTAAGTGGAGCGCGCACCTCATGGAGCCGGACAGGGTCAAAGCGTCCGGGCTCACCATATCCGTCATAGCTCTCAGGGAGCGTTTTCGAGGATGCGCTCTGGATGACACGTAAGAAAATCCGCGGCGCAGATTTTTTATATAAATCAATCACTTAATGGAGTAAATGGCGGAGAGACAGGGATTCGAACCCTGGGTGGGCTTGCACCCACAACGGTTTTCGAGACCGCCCCGTTCGACCACTCCGGCACCTCTCCGCGAAGGGTCTGGAAGGCTCAGATACTGATCCGCGGGGCCGGGCGCAACCCCCTGTCTGACAATCGCTTGAACGGGCTTGGATTGCGTCGCCCGGACGCCTATCCCTGTGGCTATCGTCGCCCTGAAAGGACATCCGATGCTTCGCCTTGCCCATGCCGCCGCCTTCAGCCTGACCCTGGCCGGACCCGTCGCCGCGCAACAGGCCGATCCCGCCGAGGTCTTTGACGCGATGCGGATGGACGACCTGTTGCGGATCATGCAGCAGGAGGGGCTGGCCTATGGCGACGAGATCGGCCGCGACCTGTTCGGTGCCGCGCCGCCGGCCCGCTGGGACGAGCAGATCGCCGTGATCTATGATCAAGACCGGATGGGCGCCACGATTCGGGCCGAACTGGCCGCCGAACTGGAGGGGGCGGATGTGCAGGCGATCCTGGACTTCTTCGCCTCCGACCTGGGCCGGAACGTGATCGCGCTGGAACTGGCCGCGCGCGAGGCCCTGCTGGACGACGCGGTCGAGGACGCCAGCCGCGAGGCCGCCATCGTCGCGATGGCCGACGAGGCCCCGCGGGTGCTGCAGGTCGAACGCTACATCGCCGCCAATGACCTGATCGAGACGAACGTGGTCGGCGCGCTCAATTCCAATTATGCCTTCTACATGGGCATGATGGATGGCGGCGCGCTGCCCGGCCAGATGGGCGAGGATCAGATCCTGTCCGATGTCTGGGGGCAGGAACCCGAGATCCGCCAGAACACGACCGAATGGCTCTATTCCTTTCTGCTGATGGCCTACGGGCCGCTGTCGGACGAGGAGATGGAGGCCTATATCGCCTTTTCGGAAAGCCCGGCGGGCCAGGAGATCAACGCCGCCCTGTTCGAGGCCTTCGACGGGATGTTCATCGACATCAGCCGGGCGCTGGGTGTCGCCTCGGCCGAGGTGATGACGGTCCAGGAGCTTTAGCCGCCCGCGACCATGATCGCGACGACCAGGGCATCGGGGCTGGCGGCATGGAGTGCGCGGTCCGATTGCAGCTGCACGACATGCAGGGCGCGCGCCCCTGGCGGCACGCGGGCCAGGTCCTGGGCGCGGGTCAGGGTCGGGCCGCCGCCCTGGCGGATCTCTTCGATCAGGGCGGGGTGGGTCTGTTTGACCAGGATCTCGACCTGGCCGCGCCGGTCCGAATAGGCGGCGTTGTCCAGCCCGGTCGCGGCGGCCCGAAACGGCCAGAGCAGGGGATTGCCCAGGTGGTTGGCCTGACCGGTGCAGCCAGCCAGTGCCAGGGTGCAGAAGGTGACAAAAATCCGGGTCATCACGGTCCTTCCGGCTTGACTTGCGGTTCAGATCGCCACATAAGCCGCCATCCCGGCAAGTGGCTTGTCCGGGTCAGGCATAATCTCGCCCTCAGGGGCGCGCTGTCCAGGGGTCGCGGCTGCGACAACGCTCTTCGGCGGAAGAGGACCCCAGCGACGCGGGTGAAAAAGGAAAAGCACATGTTTGCGGTTCTCAAGACCGGCGGCAAGCAGTATCGCGTCACCTCGGGTGACGTGCTGCGGGTCGAAAAGCTGGCCGCCGAGGCTGGCGAGAAAGTCCAGTTCAACGAAATCCTCATGGTCGGCGCGACCGTCGGCACCCCGCTGGTCGAGGGTGCGGGCGTCCAGGCCGAGGTGATCGACCAGATCAAGGGCCCCAAGACGATCAATTTCGTGCGTCGTCGCCGCAAGCACAGCTCCAAGCGGACCAAGGGCCATCGCCAGCAGCTGACCCTGGTGCGGATCACCGATATCCTGGAAAAGGGTGCGGAAACGTCGGGCGTGAAGGCCGCGATCGGCGGCGCCGGGTTCGTGGTTGCCGCCGGGGCTGCCGTTGTGGCTGCCGCCACGCCGAAGTCGGCCGAAACCCCCAAGGCCGAAAAGAAGGCCGCGCCGAAGAAAGAGGCGAAAAAGGCCGAACCCGAGGCCGAGGCCGAGGTTCTGAACCAGGTCGACGACCTCAAGGAATTGTCGGGCGTCGGCCCGGCGCTGGAAAAGAAACTGCACGAATCCGGCGTGACCAGCTTCGCCCAGATCGCCGCCTGGACCGACGAGGACGTGGCCGCGATGGACGAAAAGCTCAGCTTCAAGGGCCGGATCGAGCGTGAAGGCTGGATCGAACAGGCCAAGGCAAAGATCGAAGGCTAAGGAGACAGACCCATGGCACATAAAAAAGCAGGCGGTTCCTCCCGTAACGGCCGCGACAGCGCGGGCCGGCGCCTCGGCGTCAAGAAATTCGGTGGCGAACACGTGATCCCCGGCAACATCATCGCGCGCCAGCGCGGCAACAAGTTCTGGCCGGGCGACGGCGTCGGACAGGGCAAGGACCACACCCTGTTCGCCAAGGTCGAAGGCAACGTGTCCTTCCGCAAGGGGTTCAAGGGCCGCACCTTCGTATCCGTCATGCCGCTGGCGGAGGCCGCCGAGTAAGCCGGATCCGGAACGGACAGGATTTTCGGGGATCGGCGGAACCGCCGGTCCCTTTTTCGTTAACCGGTCTTTCAACCCATCGGGTCAAGACCCAAATGTCACAGGATCGCCGCGATTGCGTGCCAGGGGAGGAGCCTGGCCCGTTCCCGGCGGCTTCTGCGTATGAGGAGACGCGCATGATGCTCGATTCGATTCCGAACCTGCCGGTCCTGAAGGCCGAGCGTTTCATGCTGCGCCCGATCCGCAAGTCCGATGAAGGCTTGCTGTCGCTTTACGCCGCCGACGAACGGGTCGCGCGGATGACCCGCAGCATTCCGCATCCGCTGCCGCCGGGCGCCATGGCCGCCTTCACCCGCCGCTACCTGGCCGAAGACCGCCCGGGCGATGTCTGGGTGATGGATGGCACGGCCTCGGGCGCCGGAGAGATGCTGGGCCTGATGCTGCTGGAACCGCTCGGGCGCGACCAGTCGGAAATCTCCTACATGGTCGCGCCGGCGTTCTGGAATACCGGCATCGCGACCGAGGCCTTGCAAACGGTCCTCGATGCCAACCCCCATGACGCGGCCCAGATCTGTGCCGAGGTGTTCCAGGACAATCCCGGCTCGGCCCGGGTGTTGACCAATTGCGGTTTCGACTATCTCGGCGATGCCGAGGCCCACAGCGTCGCGCGCGGCGCCATGGTGCCGACCTGGACCTACCTGAGGAAGATGCGTCCGTGACAGATGTCCTGCGGACCGCGCGGCTGGTGCTGCGTCCGCTGCGCCTGTCCGATGCCGACGACATATGCGCAGGCCTGCAGGATTGGGAGGTCACCCGCCGTCTGGCGATGCCGCCCTGGCCCTATCGGCGCACCGATGCGGTGGCGTTCGTGCAAGGACCGGTGCGGATCGGGGCGCGGGGGATCGACTGGCAGGGCCGGCTGGTCGGCGTGATCGCCGTCGATGACAGCGGCGAACTGGGGTATTGGCTGGCCCGGCGCGCCTGGGGGCAGGGGATCGCCACCGAAGCCGGCCGCGCCATGGTCGACCACGCCTTCACGGTCGGCCGCCGGAGGGTGCTGAACTCGGGCCACCAGGCCGACAACGCGGCCTCGGGGCGGGTCCTGGCCAAGCTCGGCTTCGAGGTGACGGGTCAGGAGATGTGCCACTACGGCCCTGTCGGCCGGTTCCTGCCCTCGGTCCAGCTGCGTCTGACCGCAGATCGCTGGAAGGCCTTGAGAGCGCTGGGTGAATAGCCTATTGCCTGACCCCTGAACGCCGGGATCCAAGCACCATGAAATTTCTCGATCTTGCCAAGGTCCAAATCCGCTCTGGCGCGGGCGGGGCGGGCTGCGTGTCGTTCCGGCGAGAGAAGTTCATCGAATACGGCGGCCCCGATGGCGGCGATGGCGGCCGCGGCGGCGACGTGATCGCCGAGGTGGTGGACGGGCTGAACACCCTGATCGATTTCCGCTACCAGCAGCATTTCTTTGCCAGAAACGGCCAGCACGGCATGGGGTCGCAACGCACCGGCGCCGATGGGGCCGATATCGTGTTGCGGGTGCCGGTGGGCACCGAGATCCTGGACGAGGATGAGGAAACCGTGCTTGCCGACCTGACCGAGGTCGGCCAGCGGGTGATCCTGGCCAAGGGCGGCAATGGCGGCTGGGGCAACCTGCATTTCAAATCGGCGACCAACCAGGCGCCGCGACGGGCCAATGCCGGCCAGCCCGGGGTCGAACGCACCCTGTGGCTGCGGCTGAAACTGATCGCCGATGCGGGCCTGCTGGGGCTGCCCAATGCCGGCAAGTCGACCTTTCTGGCCGCGACCTCGAACGCGCGGCCGAAGATCGCCGATTACCCCTTCACCACCCTGGTGCCCAACCTGGGCGTCGTCGGTGTCGATGGCGCCGAATTCGTGGTGGCCGATATTCCCGGCCTGATCGAAGGCGCCCATGAGGGCCGTGGCCTGGGCGACATGTTCCTGGGCCATGTCGAACGCTGCGCGGTGCTGCTGCATCTGATCGACGGCACCTCCGGCGATCCGGTGGGCGATTACCGGACGATCATCGACGAGCTCGCGCAATATGGCGGCGGCCTGGCGGACAAGCCGCGCGTCACGGTGCTGAACAAGATCGACACGCTCGACGCCGAGGAGCGCGCCTTTCTGAAGGACGAGATCGAGGCCGGGACCGGCACCGAGCTGATGCTGATGTCCGGCGCCACCGGCGAGGGCGTGACCGAGGTGCTGCGCGCGCTGCGCCGTCAGATCACCGAAGATCGCCTGCGGATGACACCGCAGGAGGACACGCCGTGGCAGCCCTGAGCGATGCACGGCGGCTGGTGGTCAAGATCGGCTCGGCCCTGCTGGTCGATCGCGGCACCGGCGACTTGCGCGCCGACTGGCTGACCTCGCTGGCCGCCGATGTGGCGGCGATCCGGATGCGGGGCACCGATGTGGTGCTGGTGTCCTCGGGGTCGATCGCCCTGGGCCGGGGCGTTCTGGGCCTGCCGAGCGGAGAGCTGATGCTGGATCAAAGCCAGGCCGCCGCCGCCGTGGGCCAGATCCGCCTGGCCCGCGCCTATGAAGAGGCGCTGGCACCCCATGGCATCACTTGCGCCCAGGTTCTGGTGACGCTCGAGGACAGCCGCGACCGGCGCCGCTACCTCAATTCCCGCGCCACGATGGAGACCTTGCTGGGCCTGGGCGTGACCCCGATCGTCAATGAAAACGACACCATCGCCACCGACGAGATCCGCTATGGCGACAATGACCGGCTGGCCGCGCAGGTGGCGGTGACGATCGGCGCCGACATGCTGGTGCTGCTGTCCGATGTCGACGGCTTCTATGACGGCAATCCGCAGTTGAAGGCGGACGCCCATCGCTTTGATGTCATTGACAAGATCACCCCTCGGATCGAGGCGATGGCGGGCGATGCCGGCTCTGGTCTGTCGAAGGGCGGGATGAAGACCAAGCTGATGGCCGCGCGGCTGGCGACCGAGGCCGGCTGCGCCATGGCGATCACCTTGGGATCGCCGCTCAACCCGTTGAAAAGGCTGCAGGACGGGGCGAATGCCACCTGGTTCGCCGCGCAGACCACGCCCAAGGCCGCCCGCAAGCACTGGATCGCGGCGATGAAGACCGCCGGCACCGTCGTGCTGGATGCGGGCGCCGTGGCCGCGCTGAGGGCCGGCAAAAGCCTGCTGCCCGCCGGGGTGCGCCAGGTCACCGGCGCCTTCGGGCGGGGCGACCCGGTGTTGATCCTGGATCCCGCCGGCCAGCGCCTGGGCACCGGGCTGAGCGCGTTCAGCGCCGACGAGGCCCGTGCGATTCTGGGCCGCCAGAGCCGCGACATCGAGGATATTCTGGGCTACAAGGGCCGAAGCGTTCTGATCCACCGCGACGACATGGTGCTGCAATGAAAGACCTGGGCGACATTCCCGAGATGATGACCGAGATCGGCCGCCGCGCCCGCGCCGCTGCCGAAACCCTGGCCTTCGCCGCGCCCGAGGCAAAGCGGGCCGCGCTCGAGGCTGCGGCCGAGGCGCTCTGGTCGGCGCGGGCCGAGGTGCTGGCGGCCAATGCGCAGGACCTGGCCCATGGGCGCGACAAGGGGCTGTCGCCGGCGATGATGGACAGGCTGGCCCTGGACGAGGACCGGATCGCCGGTATCCGCGACGGGCTGCGCGCGGTGGCCGCCCAGGACGATCCGGTGGGCCGCGTGACCGAGGAATGGGACCGCCCCTCGGGCCTGCATATCCAGCGGGTGCGAACGCCGCTGGGGGTGGTCGGGGTGATCTATGAAAGCCGGCCCAACGTGACCGCCGATGCCGGGGCGCTGTGCCTGAAGGCGGGCAATGCGGTGATCCTGCGCGGCGGTTCCGAAAGCTTTCACAGCGCGCGCGCGATCCATGGCGCCCTGCAGGCGGGGTTGCGCGCGGCGGACCTGCCCCGGGACGCGATCCAGCTTGTGCCGACCCGCGACCGGGCCGCGGTCAGCGAAATGCTGACGATGGTCGAATATATCGACGTGATCGTGCCGCGCGGCGGCAAGGGGCTGGTGGGCCTGGTGCAGCGCGAGGCGCGGGTGCCGGTCTTTGCCCATCTCGAAGGCATCGTGCATGTCTATATCGACAAGGGTGCCGATGCCGACAAGGCGCGCGCATTGGTGATGAACGCCAAGACCCGGCGCACCGGCATCTGCGGTGCCGCCGAATGCCTGCTGGTGCATCGCGATGCGCGGGCCCTGGGCCAGCGGATCGTGGATGACCTCATGGCGGCCGGGGTCGAGGTCCGGGCCGAGGGGCTGGAGGGCTCGGTTCCGGCCACCGAGGCCGATTGGGGCTGCGAATATCTTGACATGAAGATCGCGGCGAAAGTGGTTGACAGCATTGACGAAGCGATGGCCCATATCCGCCGGTTCGGATCGCAGCACACCGATGCGATCGTGACCGAGGACGATGCGGCGGCGGCGCATTTCTTTGCCCGGCTCGACAGCGCGATCCTGATGCGCAACGCCTCGACCCAGTTCGCCGATGGCGGCGAATTCGGCATGGGCGCCGAGATCGGCATCGCCACCGGCAAGTTGCATGCCCGCGGCCCGGTCGGGGCCGAGCAGCTGACCAGTTTCAAATACCTGGTGACCGGCGACGGGACATTGCGCGCCTAGAACGCGATCCAGAGCGCCTCTTCGCCGGCCTCGGCCACGATCCGGCGGCCCGCCTCGGCCGCGGCCAGCGGCATGAGCGCGTAGTGCACGGTGCCGCCGGCCAGGGTTTCGGGCGGTTCGGCCCCGGTCAGGCAGGCCCAGAGATCGGGATCGGCGGCGACGCGGGCATCGCGCGCCCGCAGCGACCAGCCGGGATCGCGCCGCACGGTCAGGGTGCCGCCGCGGGGCAGGGCGCTTTCGGCACACAGGATCGCCAGAAAGGCCAGCCGCGCCTCGGGGCGGGGGATGTCGCCGCCGGCCTGCCAGTCGACGCGCAACCGGCTGTCGCGGGTCATGTCGGCCAGGATCGCGCGCAACTCGGCCTCGGCCACGTTCTGATCGGGGGCGGCGGCGCCGAAGGCGATGCGAAAGAACCGCAACCGCGCCTGGGCGGCGGCCACCGCGCCCTCGACAAGCTCCAGCTCGGGGCCGCGGGCACCGGTCATCTGCAACAGCTCGACCCCGTTGCCGATCGCCCCCAGCGGGTTGACAAGGTCGTGGCAGATGCGCGAGCCGAGAAGGGACAGAAGGTCGGTCATCGGCGACCGGAAAGGGTGGGCATGGACAATCTCAACGACTTCCTCGAACCGGGGATGCTGGTGCGCCATCCGGACCGGCCGGATTGGGGCACCGGCCAGGTGCAGTCGAATATCGGCGGCAAGGTCACGGTGATGTTTCCCGATGAAGGCAAGGTGGTGATCGATGGTACGCGCGTGGCGCTGGAGCCTGTCCTTGGTGGTTGATACGCCCTCCGGTTGTAGCAATGCCCCCTTCGGCACGCAAGGCGGTGCCCCGCGGTGGACAAGCGCGCCGCCCGGCCCTAAGGGACGCCGGACCAGTGCAGCAGGAGCCGCATGACCAGCCTGTCCCCCGATTTCGAGGTCCGCCTGGCCGGCACCGAGGCCGAGCGCGACGCCGCCCTGCGGCTGCGCTACGAGGTCTTCGTCGCCGAACTGGGCGGGGATGGCGCGCTTGTCGATCACGCGGCGCGGCGCGAACGCGATGCCTTCGACGCCCATGCGGACCAGCTGTTGCTGCTGGATCATGCCCGGCAGGGTGGCGCGCAGGTGGTCGGGGTCTATCGGCTGCTGGACCGGGCCGGGGCCGAGGCGGCCGGCGGGTTCTATTCCGCGGGGGAATACGATCTGGACCCGCTGTTGCGGTCCGGGCGGCGCCTGCTGGAACTGGGCCGGTCCTGCCTGCATCGCGATTATCGCGGCGGCTCGGCGATGTATCATCTGTGGCAGGGCCTGGCGCAGCTGGTGGCCGATCGCGGGATCGAGGTGCTGTTCGGCGTCGCCTCGTTCCATGGCACCGATACCGCCGCGCTGGCCGAGCCGCTGTCGCTGCTGCATTGGCGCCATCGCGCGCCGGCGGCGTTGCGGGTCAGCTCGCGCGTGCCGGCACGGATGGATCTGATCCCCGAGGATCGGCTGGACCGCCGCCGGGCCATGCTGCAGGTGCCGGCGCTGATCAAGGCCTATCTGCGGCTGGGCGGCGCGGTGGGCGAGGGCGCCTATATCGACCGGGATTTCAACACCACCGATGTCTGCCTGGTGATGGATACCGCGCAGCTGAACGCCCGGCGCCGGGCGATCTATGCCGGGGCCGGGGCGTGACCTGGGACGATGGCGCGCCGTTGCCGCCGTCCGCGCCGCCCGGCATCGCGGGCTGGGCACGGGTTCTGCGGCGCGGCGTGGCGCTGGCGGTGCTGGTCTTCGGCGGCCTTGCCCTGCTGCTGCTGGTCCGGTTGATCGAGCGGCCGATCTTCGGGCTGCGCCGGCCCTGGACGCCCCGGATCACCCAGGTCGTGTGCCGCAACGCGTTCCGCCTGATGGGCATGGGCCATGCGACCGAGGGCGACCCGATGCGCGGCGCCGGCGCGGTGGTGGCCAATCATGCCAGCTGGCTGGACATTTTCGCCCTGAACGCGCGCAAGCGGATCTACTTCGTGTCCAAGGACGAGGTCCGGGGCTGGCCCGGGATCGGCTGGCTGGCGCGGGCCACGGGCACGGTCTTCATCGCCCGCGAACGGCGCCGCGCCCCGGAACAGGTCGCGGTCTTTCGGGCGCGGCTGGCGGCCGGGCACAAGCTGCTGTTCTTTCCCGAGGGCACCTCGACCGACGGGCGCCGGGTGCTGCCGTTCAAGCCGACGCTGTTCGCGGCCTTTTTCGATGACGCCTTGCGCGACACGCTTCGGGTCCAGCCGGTCAGCGTGGTCTATGCCGCGCCGCCGGGCGCCGATCCGCGGGCCTATGGCTGGTGGGGCGCGATGGGCTTTGGCCCGCATCTGCGCGACGTGCTGGCCCGGGCGCGGCAGGGCGGCGTGACGGTGGTCTATCACCCGCCGGTGCGGGTCGCCGATTTCGCCGATCGCAAGGCGCTGGCCGCCCATTGCGAGGCCGAGGTGCGGCGCGGCCTGACCGCGCGCGGCATCACGCCCTAGCGCATCGCGGCGGCATAGGCCCGCAGCGTCGCGGCCGGGTCGTCGGTCTTCCAGACCTCGTCGCCAAGGCCGAAGAAATCGGTATGCGGCGCCAGGCGCCGGACCAGCGCGTCATCCAGCGCGCCCTCGGCCACCACCGGCACCTCGATCATCTGCGACCACCATTCGAACAGCTCCGCCTCGGCCTGGCGCCCATCGCCCAGCGCGGTGATCCCGACCGGGCCGAAGCTGACGTAATCGGCGCCCAGTTCGCCCGCGGTCATGCCGTCATGGCGGGAATTGTGACAGAAGGCCCCGACAATCGCATCGGCGCCCAGGTCCTTGCGGGCCTTGCGGACCGATCGCGCGCCATCGGTCAGGTGCACCCCGTCCAGGCCCAGCCGTTCGACCAGCAGCAGGTAGCTGTCGATGACCAGGGCGATGTCCCGGGCATGGGTCACCTCGCGCAGGGCATCGGCGGCGCGGGCGATCCTGTCTTCGTCCCGGGTCGACAGCGACAGACGCAGGCAGGCGACCTCGACGCTGTCGAGGCAGCGGGCCAGACTGTCGGGAAAGCTCGACAATTCGAGTTCGCCGGGGGTGATCAGGTAGATCTGCGGATGCTCGGGGGCGTCGGTCATCGGGGTGGTCTTTTTCTTGCTGCGCTTGCCGGGTTCTAACGGGCTTTGCGGGGCTTGGCCATGACTTGTGCGCGGGCCCGGCGCGGCGTAAAGGGCGCCCATGCCGACCGATACGCCGCAGCCCGCCTTTGTCCTGATCCGCCCGCAGATGGGCGAGAATATCGGCGCGGCCGCGCGGGCGATGTGGAATTTCGGGCTGGACCGGATGCGGGTGGTGGCGCCGCGCGACGGCTGGCCCAGCGAACGGGCCGTGGCGATGGCCAGCGGGGCCGGTCGGCTGCTGGACGAGGCGCGGCTGGCCGACGACCTGGAGGCGGCGCTGGCCGATTGCACCCATGTCTATGCCACCACCGCCCGGCCGCGCGAATTGACCAAGCCGGTTCTGACCCCCGAGGCGGCGATGACCGAGGCGGCGGACAGGATCGCCGGCGGCGAAAGGGTCGCGGTGCTGTTCGGCCCGGAACGCGCGGGTATGGAGAATGCCGACATCGCCCTGGCCAACAGCATCGTGACGGTGCCGGTGAACCCGGCATTTCCGTCCCTGAACCTGGCCCAGGCGGTGCTGTTGATGGCCTATGAATGGCAGCGCGCCAGCGTGGTCGCCCCGGCCCGGCGCCTGGAGGGGCAGCGGACCGAGGTGGCGAGCGTCGAAGAGGTATCGGCTCTTGCCGCGCATTACGAGGCGCGGATGGAGGAGGCGGGGTTCTTTTTCCCCGCGCACAAGGCCGAGGGCATGAAGCTGAACCTGCGCAACCTGTGGAGCCGGATGCCGATGACCCGCGCCGACGTGCAGATGCTGCACGGGGTGATGCGCCAGATGGTGCGTTGGAAAGAGCGGGGCTGACCGGGCGTTTGTGATCGGGCGTTTGTGATCGGGGGGCGGTCATCGGGGCCTGTGTCCGGCAGGTGTTGCGCCGCGCCTTGCGCGGCGCCGGGGGGCGCGCGCGTCGCGCGCGCAGATGGGTTTGCGGACGGGTTTTCCGGCCGAGATGAAGCAGGGGCGGTGGCTTGCCCATCTCGGCGCTGCGGCCTAGCTTGCGCGGCAATACGCGAAACGTGAGGCGAGCGATGGCGACGAAACCCCGGTCCATTTTCGAAGAGGTCGACAGCGCCCGGAAACCGGCGACGGCCCCCGGCGGGATCGACCGGGGCGGGCGCGGCGGCGCGCGGCGTGCGATCCGGGCCTGGCTGGTCGTGCTGTTCGCGCTGGTCTGGATCATGATCATCGTCGGCGGCCTGACCCGGCTGACCGACAGCGGCTTGTCGATCACCGAATGGGCGCCCTTGTCGGGCGCGATCCCGCCCGTGTCGGCCGAGGCCTGGCAGGCGGAATTCGACGCCTACCGCGCGATCCCCGAATACGAATTGCAGAACGCCGGGATGAGCCTGGCGGAATTCAAGCGCATCTTCTGGTGGGAATGGGGGCACCGCCAACTGGGCCGGGTGATCGGGCTGGTCTGGGGCGCGGGCTACCTGTGGTTCGCCCTGCGGCGCCAGATCCCGGCGGGCTGGCACATCCGGCTGGCGATCCCGGGCCTGTTGGGCGGCGTCCAGGCGGCGATCGGCTGGGGCATGGTCCATTCGGGGCTGCAGGAGGGGCGCGTCGACGTCGCCTCCTACTGGCTGGCGCTGCATCTGGGCACGGCCTTCGTCATCCTGGGGCTGATCGCCTGGTATGCCTTCGCGCTGAGCCGCAAGGAGGCGGCGCTGATGCAGGCGCGCCGGCAGGGCGAAGGCAAGCTGTTTTCGCTGACCACCGGGCTGATGCATTTCGCCTTCCTGCAGATCGTGCTGGGGGCTCTGGTCGCCGGGATCGATGCCGGCCGGGCCTTTCCGACCTGGCCGCTGATGGGCGACGGGTTCCTGCCGCCCGAGCCTTTCGGCATCACCCCCTGGTTCGTGAATTTCTGGGAAAACGCGGGCCTTGTGCAGTTCCTCCACCGGATGTCGGGTTACCTGCTGCTGGCCTTTGGCGTGGTCGTCTGGCTGCGCGGGCGCAGGGTGGCGAACCGGCGCACGGCCTTTGCCGTCAATGCGGCCCTCGCGGCGCTGCTGGTGCAGATCGTGCTGGGAATCGTGACGGTGCTGTATTCCGCGCAATGGCATGTCGCCATCACCCACCAGGGCGTGGCGGTCCTGTTGTGGGTCCTGATCCTGCGGGCGCGGTTCCTGGCGCGTTACCCGCTGCCGCAATCCGTGAGGGATACCTGAGATGAACGCCTATGACGCGCTGATGGACTTCACCCGCGAAACCCAGGCCCTGGCCCAGGTGGCCGGGCGGCTGGCCTGGGACCAGGAAACGGTGATGCCGCGCGGCGCGGCGCCGCAGCGGGCCGGGGAAATGGCGGCGATGGAGGCTGTGCTGCATGCCCGCCGGACCGATCCGCGGGTCGGCGACTGGCTGGAGGCGGCCGAGGCGGGCGACGATGTGGCCGCCGCCAATCTGCGCCTGATCCGGCGCAGCTACGAACGGGCCGGCAAGGTTCCGGTGCGGCTGGCCTCGGAGATTGCGCGGGTCACGTCGATGGCCCAGGGCATCTGGGCCGAGGCCCGGGCGGCCGATGCCGTCGACGCCTTCCTGCCGACCCTGGACGAGGTGCTGAGGCTGAAGCGCGAGGAAGGCGCGGCGCTGGCCGCGGGCGGCGATGTCTATGACGCGATGCTGCAGGATTACGAGCCCGGCGCGACCGGCGAAGCGCTGGCCGCCCTGTTCGGGCGGTTGCGGGCCGGGCTGGTCGGGCTGCGCGAAAAGGTGCTGGAAAAGGAGCCGCCGGCACCGCTGACCGGCAGTTTCGACGAGGGCGCGCAGATGCGGCTGAGCCGGCAGATCGCCAAGGCCTTCGGCTATGACATGACCCATGGCCGGGTCGACAAGGCGGTGCATCCGTTTTCGTCCGGGTCGGGGCTGGATGTGCGGATCACCACGCGCACCAACCCGACCGACCCGTTCAACTGCATCTATTCGACGATCCACGAGGTCGGCCATGCCGCCTATGAACAGAATGTCGATACGGCCCATCTGCTGACCCCGGTCGGCGAAGGGGTCAGCATGGGGGTCCATGAAAGCCAGAGCCGGATCTACGAAAACCAGCTGGGCCGCAGCCGGGCCTTCACCGGATGGCTGATGGGCCAGATGCAGGAGGTGTTCGGCGATTTCGGGATCAGCGACGCGGATGCCTTTTACGCGGCGGTCAACCGGGTCCAGCCGGGCCTTGTCCGGACCGAGGCGGACGAGGTGCATTACAACCTGCATATCCTGATGCGCTTCGACCTGGAGCGGGCCCTGATCGCCGGCGACCTGGCGGTCGGCGATCTGGAGGCGGCCTGGAACGACCGGTTCGCGGCGGATTTCGGGGTGGCGGTGGACAAGCCCGCCAATGGCGTGCTGCAGGATGTGCATTGGTCGGTCGGCCTGTTCGGCTATTTCCCGACCTATACGCTGGGCAATGTCTATGCCGGTTGCCTGTATCGCGCGATGCGCGACGCGGTGCCGGGGCTGGATGTGGGCCTTGCGGTCGGGGATACGACGCCGGCGACCGATTGGCTGCGCGACAAGGTCCAGCGCCACGGCGGGCTTTTCGAGCCGCGCGCGGTCATCGCCCGCGCCTGCGGGGTCGAGCCCGACGAACAGCCCTTGCTGGACTACCTGACCGAGAAATTCGGCGGGCTTTACGGGCTGTGACATGATCGGGCGGGCGATCTGGGCGCTCGCCGCGGGCCAGACCCTGGGCTATGCCTGTCTGTATTATGTCTTTGCCGCGTTGGTCGTGGCGCTGGAGCGCGACCTGGGCTGGTCGCGCAGCGCCCTGGCGGCGGGGCCGACCCTGGCGATCGTGATCGCCGGGGGGCTGGCGCCGGTGGCGGGCCGGCTGGTGGATCGCGGGTTGTCGCGGGAATTGCTGGTCGGCGGGGCGGGGCTGGGCGCATTGGCCCTGGGCCTGTTGGCGGCGGCGCAAGCCCATGCGATCTATCTGGCGGCCTGGGCGCTCATCGGCCTGTCCCAGGCCGCGTCGCTCTATGAGGTCTGTTTCGCCTTCCTGGTGCGGCGGCTGGGGCCGGCGGCGCGGGCGGCGATCGTGCGGGTGACATTGGTGGCGGGCTTTGCCTCGACCCTGGCGTTTCCGGCCGGGGCGCTGCTGTCCGAGGCCTGGGGCTGGCGGGGCGCCGTCTGGGCGGCGGCGGCGGTGATGGCGGGGGGGACGCTGCCGCTCAACTGGTGGGCGGCCGGCGTGATCCGGGCCGGCGGGCCGGTGCAGAGCGCCCTGGAGCGCGCCGCGGACCGTGCGGCGTTGGGGCACGCCTTGCGGCGCCGGACGTTCTGGGTGCTGGCGGGGTTGCTGGCGCTGATCGCGCTCAACCACTGGATGATGATCGCCTTTTTCGTGCCGGTCTTCGTGGCCCTTGGCGCGGGCCAGGGGCTTGCGGTTCTGGCGGCGTCGCTGATCGGGCCGGCGCAGGTCGCCGGCCGGCTGGCGCTGATGCGCTGGGAATTGCGGTTGGGCAACTGGACCGTTCTGTCGCTTTGCCTGGGGGCGATGGGCGTCGCGGTGCTGGCGCTGCTGGGCGCCGGTGTCGCGCCGGTGCTGGTGTTGGCCTATGCGGCCCTGCAGGGGGCTGCGATCGGGGTGATGACGATCCTGCGCCCGGTGCTGATCTCGGAGGTGCTGGGGCCGGCCGGCTACGGGATTCTGGCCGGCAGCGTGCAGGTCGCGCCGCTCTTGGCCGGGGCCGCGGCGCCGATGCTGGGGGCGCTGGTGCTGACCGGTGCCGGGGCGGGCGGCATGGTCGCGCTCAGCGCGGCCCTTGTGGGGCTGAGCTGGGCCGCCGCGCTTTGGCTGCGGGCGGGCAGGGGGGCGCTGCCCCCCGCCGGCTGACGCCGGCCCCCCCCGAGGTATTTTCGGGACAAAGGCAGGATCAGCGGTGCCAGGAGGGCGGGCGTTTTTCCAGGAAGGCGGTGATGCCCTCGTCGGTCTCGGCCTCGAGCATGTTGCGCACCATGACCTCGGAAGTGTAGGCATAGGCCTCGGCCGTGCTCATCTGCGCCTGGTCGTAGAAGGCGCGTTTGCCGATGCGGATCGCGGTCGACAGCTTGGCCGCGACGGTTTCGGCCAGGTCGCGCGTCGCGGTTTCGAGCTGGTCGGCGGGCACCGCGCGGTTGATCAGGCCGAGGCGCAGGGCCTCGGTCGTGTCGATGAATTTGCCGGTGGTCAGCATTTCGAAGGCGGCCTTGCGGGGGATCGCGCGGGTCAGGGCGACCATGGGGGTCGAGCAGAACAGGCCGATATTGACGCCATTGACGCCGAAGCGGACCCCGTCGGCCGCGACGGCCATGTCGCAGGTCGCGACCAGCTGGCAGCCGGCGGCCGTCGCGATGCCCTGGACCCGGGCGATGACCGGCTGGGGGATCGCCTGGATCGTCTGCATCAACGTCGCACAGCGGGCGAACAGGTCGGCGAAATAGGCCGCGCCGCCATCCTCGGCCTGACGGCCGGCCTGCATTTCCTTGAGGTCGTGACCGGCGCAGAAGGCCTTGCCTTCGGCCGACAGGATCACCGCGCGGGCGTCACTCGCCCCGATGTCGTCCAGGGCCGTTTGCAGCGCCGCCAGCATCGCGTCGCTGAGCGCGTTGAGCTTTTCGGGCGTGTTCAGCCGCAACTCCACGATATCGTCGCGTTCGGTGCGTTCGAGCGTCATTGCATCCCTCCTGGTCTTTGGCGAAGTCTAGGCGGGCAAGACGGGGAAGGCCATGACGATCGTGATGAACCGCCAGGCGCTGGCGGCGTTTCTGCGGCGCGACTTCGGCCAGGTGGCCGACGAGATCACCGTGCAGGAGGTGACGGAACAGGGCGCGCTGGTGCGCCTGGCGGTGTCCGGGCGGCATCTGCGCCCGGGCGGGACGGTCTCGGGGCCGGCGATCTTCGCGCTGGCCGATGTCGGCATCTACCTGGCGATCCTCAGCCGGATCGGGCCGCAGGCGCTGGCGGTGACCACCTCGGCCAGTGTCGATTTCCTGCGCAAGCCCGCGGCCGGGGCGGATCTGCTGGCCGATGTGCGGATCCTCAAGCTGGGCCGGCGGCTGGCGGTCTGCGACGCGCTGATCCGTTCGGACGGGCAGGCCGCGCCGGTGGCCCGGGCGGCGATGACCTATGCGATCCCGCCCGAAAATGGGGTAAAATGATACCGTAATTTCAAGTCATTGAATTTGTGTCATTTTTCCTGCCTGAATGATCTTGACGCGATCCGGGGGATGATTATAACCCGCCCATCCGAATGCCGGGTGCCCGAAACGGCGCCCCTTCACGCCAGATGAGACCGAACATGAAAACCTTTTCTGCGACCCCGGCAGATATCGACAAGAAGTGGGTTGTGATCGACGCCGAGGGTGTCGTTCTGGGCCGGCTTGCCTCGATCATCGCCATGCGGCTGCGCGGCAAGCACAAGCCGTCCTTCACCCCCCATATGGACATGGGCGACAATGTCATCGTCATCAACGCCGACAAGGTGCAGCTGACCGGCAACAAGCGCGACAAGCCGAACTACTGGCATACGGGCTATCCGGGCGGCATCAAGTCGCGCACCACGGGCCAGATCCTGGACGGCGACCATCCCGAACGCGTCGTCACCCAGGCCGTCAAGCGGATGCTTCCGCATAACCGGCTGTCGCGCAAGCAGATGACCCATCTGCGCGTCTTCGCCGGTGCCGAGCACGGCATGGATGCCCAGAAGCCCGAGGTTCTGGACGTGAAGTCCATGAACAAGAAGAACACGAGGACCGCGTGATGGCCGAACAAGTGAACTCCCTCGAAGAGCTGGGCCAGGTCGCCGAAGGCACCGTGGCCGTGGCCGAACCCGTCGCCGCCCCGCGCGAACCGGTGCGCGATGCGCTGGGCCGCTCCTATGCCACCGGCAAGCGCAAGGATGCGGTCGCCCGCGTCTGGATCAAGCCGGGGTCCGGCAAGGTCAGCGTCAACGGCAAGGCGATGGACGCCTATTTCGCCCGTCCGGTGCTGCAGATGATCCTGCGCCAGCCCTTCACCGTCGCCGGTGTCGACGGCCAGTTCGACGTCATGGCCACGGTCAAGGGCGGCGGCTTGTCGGGCCAGGCCGGCGCGGTCAAGCACGGCATCTCGAAGGCGCTGCAGCTGTATGATCCCAGCCTGCGCTCGGCGCTGAAGGCCGCCGGGTTCCTGACCCGCGACAGCCGCGTCGTGGAACGCAAGAAATACGGCAAGCGCAAGGCCCGCCGCAGCTTCCAGTTCTCCAAGCGCTGATCGGCACCGGTGCCGACCGGCCGAACGGGCGTCCCGCCGGGGCGCCCGTTCCATTTTGCAGCTGCGAAATTATCCATTGAACTTTCGGCCAAAGATGCGAAGCATCGGTGCGGTGCGAAGCATTGGCCTGAGGGACGGACCGGGAAAGATGGCGCGAGGCAGGCAATTGAGCGACGAGGCCCGACGCGGCCTGTTTCTTGTCAGCCCCCCCTTTCTTTACGCGATCCTGCTGCTGGCCGTGCCGGTGGTGACGATCATCCTTTACAGTTTCTGGACCGACGGCTATCTTGAGGTGGTCCCGGACCTGACGCTGGAAAATTATACCGAGTCGCTGACCGATCCGCTGATCCGGCAATTGCTGGTCCGGTCGGTCGGGGTGGCGATGGCGGTGACGGCGGCGACGGTGCTGCTGGCCTTTCCGATCGCCTATTACATCAGCTTTCACGTCCGCCCCGAACGCAAGTCGCTGTGGCTGTTCCTGATCACCATTCCGTTCTGGACCTCCTACCTGATCCGCGTCGCGCTGTGGAAGGTGATCCTGGGCTATAACGGCGTGGCCAATTCGGTGCTGGACCTGCTGGGCTTCTCCCAGGAGCCGGTGCTGTTCTTCGGCGCCGTGGTCGGCCAGGTGTTCGAACCGGTGACCTGGTTCAACCTGTCGATCCCGGCGATCGTCATCACCCTGAGCCATGCCTATGCGCCCTTCGCGATCCTGCCGATCTTCGTCGCGCTGGAAAAGATCGACCGCTCTCTGGGCGAGGCCAGCCGCGACCTGGGCGACGGGCCGCTGATGACCTTCTGGCGGGTCACCCTGCCGCTGGCGGTGCCCGGCGTGGTGGCGGCGGTGCTGATCGTGTTCATTCCCACGATCGGCGATTACGTGACCCCGGCGGTGGTCGGCGGCGACAAGAACCCGATGATCGCCAATTTCGTCTATATCTCCTTCCTCAAGCTCGACAATTACCCGCAAGGGGCGGCGCTGGCGATGCTGTCGATGCTGGCGGTGACGCTGATCGCGCTGGTGTTCCTGTGGCTCAATCGCCGCTGGCTGAGGGTCGGCCGATGAGATCCCTGCGCGTCTATGCCGTCCTTTACCTGCTGTTTCTCTATGCGCCGATCGTGCTGCTGCCGATCTTCGCCTTCAACGACAGCGCGGTGATCTCGTTCCCGCTGTCGGGGGCGACGACCCAATGGTTCACCGGCCTTGCCGATGAACGCGAGATGACCGGCGCCCTGCGCACCTCGATCCTCATCGCGCTGATCTCGGCCAGTTTCGCGACGGTGCTGGGCATCTTCGCCGCCATGGCCGGCACCCGCAGCGATTTTCCCGCCAAGCGGCCGATCCTGGGGCTGATCATGCTGCCGCTGGTCCTGCCCGAGGTGATCGTGGCGACCTCGCTGCTGATCGTCATCGTGCAGGTCTTCGGACTCGATCCCGGAGCCTGGTCGATCATCGTCGCCCATGTGCTGATCTGCACGCCGTTCTCGGTCGCGATCCTCAACAGCGCGTTCCAGAACCTCGACCCGGCGCTGGAGGAAGCGGCGCTGGACCTGGGCGAAAGCCGGCGCGGCGCGTTCCGTCGGGTGACGCTGCCGCTGATCGTGCCGGGGATCGTGTCGTCCTTTCTGATCGCCTTCACCATCAGCCTGGACGAATTCATCATCGCCTTCTTCATGTCCGGCAACACCACGACCCTGCCGGTCTATATCTACGGCCTGACCCGGTTTCCGGGGAAGATGCCGCTGGTCATGGCGCTGGGGACGCTGCTGGTGGCGGCGTCGATCATCCTGCTGATCGCGGCCGAAGCCATGCGCCGCCGGGGCCTGCGCCGGGCCGGCCTGAAAGACACCGGAGGGTTCCTGTGACGCTGATCCAGCTGGCCGGGGTGCACAAGCATTACGGCGATTTCCACGCCCTCAAGGGCATCGACCTGGACATCCGCCAGGGCGAGTTCTTTTCCCTGCTCGGGCCTTCGGGCTGCGGCAAGACCACGCTGTTGCGGGTGATCGCCGGGTTCGAAGGCGTCAGCGAAGGCTCGGTGAGCATCGACGGGCGCGACATGCGCGGGGTCGGGGCCAATCACCGGCCCACCAACATGGTGTTCCAGTCCTACGCGATCTTTCCACATCTGAGCGTGGGCGAAAACGTCGGCTTCGGCCTGCGCCGCGACCCCCGCCCGCGCGAGGACAAGGCGAAAGCCGTGGACGAGGCGCTCGAGATGGTCGGCCTGTCGGGCTATGGCAAACGCGCCGCCCATGCCCTGTCGGGCGGCCAGCGGCAGCGCGTCGCCCTGGCCCGGGCGCTGATCCTCAAGCCCAAGGTGCTGCTGCTGGACGAACCGCTGAGCGCGCTGGACAAGAAGATCCGCGAACAGATGCAGGTGGAACTGATCAAGCTGCAGCGCGAGGTCGGCATCACCTTCATCCTGGTCACCCACGACCAGGAAGAGGCGCTGGTCATGTCGGACCGGATCGCGGTGATGTTCGAGGGCGAGATCGGCCAGATGGACGACCCCGAAACGCTCTATCGCCGCCCCAATTCGCGCAGGGTCGCCGGGTTCATCGGCATGATGAACTTCCTGCCCGCGACGATCGGCCAGAAGGTGTCGCAGATGAAATCGCGCCCGGCGCCGCCGCCGGGGCCGGACAATCGTGGGCTGTTGCAGCGGCTGAAGGATATTGGTCGGGTCGTGCCGCCGGCGCCCAAGGCGCTGCCCGAATACGAGACCGGGATCGAGGTCAAGGTCGCGGGCCTGGGCCGCTGCATCGTGCCGCCCGAACAGATCCCCGACCGGGTCGGCCAGGGCGAGACAATCGTCGGCATCCGCCCCGAGACCCTGTCGATCCTGTTCGAGGGCGAAACCACCCAGCGCAACATCGCCGAAGCGGTGGTCGACGAGGTCGTCTATTACGGCGACATGACCTATTACGACGTCCGGGTCGCGGGGGTGGAAAAGCCCCTGACGATTTCGATGAAGAACCTGATCGGGCGTCCGGTTCTGGATGTCGGGGTGCGCACGCGGGTGGCCTGGGACGAACGCTCGCTGGTGATCCTGGGAAGTTGACGTATCAGTCGAACGCCATGGAATAACGAATTGATATCGTTTCCATTCCCGGGTTCAATGATTGCGTGTCCGCATTCGACCGATGGTCGAACAACAGGCTGAGAGCGCCGCCATTGTCGAATTCATAGCCCAGCCCCAGGCTGGAACGTATCTGGAACGAACCGCCCAGATCGGGTCCGGTGCCGGCGTCGTGATAGCCCGGCATCACCGAGCCTTCGGCGAACCATCCCTCGTGACCGATCTCGAATCGGGTCTTCACCCCCAGCCCGATCCAGGTATCGCCCAGGTCGCTGACCGACAGGCCCAGCGTGGGCTGGAACGGGCCGCGGGCCTGGCGCAGGTCATAGCCCAGATAGAGCTCGTCGCCGATCGCCGCGTCCTGAAACAGCACGCTGCCGGCCTGCAGCGTCAACCGGCGATCGGCGTCTTGCCGCGCCAGACAGCCAGTGGCGCAATGGGTGGCCCCCATGTCGAACACGCCGGCGATCAGATAGATCGTCGCGAGCGTTCCATCCATACCCCTGATACCATCCTGGTTCGCCGAATTGACCGCACCCTATTCGTCCGGCCGGATCAGGCCAAGACCCCGCAGGTAGATTCCGATCCCGGATTCCAACAGGTCCTCGGGCGGAAACGGCGACCGGGTGCCGGGCGAACCGCGGGCGAACAATTCGACCACCCCGTGCGACATCGCCCAGATATGGGCCGAGAACATCTGCGGTGGCGGGCGCCGGTCGGCCGGGATATGGGCCGCCAGTTCCTCGGCCGCACGTTCCAGAACCCCCATCGCCCGGGTCGCGGCCGCATGCAGGTCCGGTGTGCGCTGGATGCCGATCCCGCTTTCGAACATCGCCACGTAATGGCCCGGATACTTGCGGGCAAAGGCCAGATAGGCGCGGCCGCAGGCCTCGAACGCCGCCAGCGCCGAAGGCTGGCCCTTGTCATAGGCATAGTCCATCAGGTCGGCGAATATCTCGAACCCCTGGCGCGCGGCCTCGGCGATCAGGTCCTCGCGGCCGTCGAAATGGCGATAGACCGCGGCCGGTGTCACCCCGGCTTCGCGCGCGGCTTCGGACAGGGTGAACCCGGTCGGTCCTTTTTCCTCGATCAGCCGCAGGGCGCCGTCGACAAGGGCCCGCTTGAGGTCGCCGTGATGATACCCCTTCTTAGCCATTCCAGAGTTCGGGACCCCCGGCGACCTTGTGGTCGACCTCGCCGACCCGGCTCAGGTCGCGGCGGTCATAGTCGATGGCGTGCAGCACGGTGCGGATCGCATTGACCCGCGCCCGGCGCTTGTCATCCGACAGGATCACCGTCCAGGGGCAATAGGGGTCGTGGGTCAGGCTCAGCGTTTCGGCGATCGCGGTGGTGTAGGCGTCCCAGCGCTTGAGCCCCTCGACATCGATCCAGGACAGTTTCCATTGCTTGAGCGGGTCGCGCTCACGGTCCAGGAACCGCTTGAGCTGGGCGGCCCGGTCGACATTCAGCCAGAACTTGAAGACCCGGATGCCTTCGTCCACCAGGATCTTCTCGAACGGGCCGACCTGTCGGAACCAGTGCTGGCGCTGTTCTTCGGTGCAGAAGTCGAAGACCTTTTCGACCACGCCGCGATTGTACCAGGACCGGTCGAAGAACACCATTTCGCCGCCCGAGGGCAGGTGATCGATGTAGCGCTGGAAATACCATTGCGTCGCTTCGGTTTCGGACGGTTTCGACAGCGCGACGACCCTGGCGCCGCGCGGGTTGAGGTATTCGCGGAACCGCTTGATCGTGCCCCCCTTGCCGGCCGCATCGCGGCCTTCAAAGACGATGGCGATCCGTTCGCCGCTGTCCTTGAGCCAGCGTTGCAGCTTGACCAGTTCGATCTGGCAGGCCCTCAGCGCGGCCTTGTATTCGGATTTCTTCCAAAGGTCGTCATAGGGGTAGTTGGTGGACAGGATTTCGCCCTTGTCGTGCTCGTCGATTTCCTTGCGGACGGCCTTGGGGGCGTCCTGCTTGAAATAGCGGCTGATTTCTCCGTCGTAGGGCAGGTCCATGGCGGTCTCCGGTCTGGGTCCGGCCACTATGGCCGGGGTGCCGGGTCAGTGCAATCCGGCGCGGGTGACGGCGCGGTCGATGGCGGCCTCGACCGCTTCGGGGGCGGCATGGTGGGGCATGTGGCCGATCCCGGGCAGCACCGTCAGCCGGGCGCCGGGCACCAGGCGCGACAGCGGTTCGGAATGGATCTCCAGCGGCACGGTGGTGTCGGCATCGCCATGGACGATCTCGATCGGCAGGCGCAACGCCGGGTAGTGCGGCGCCATCGCCACGACATGCGGCCGCAGGGAATTGACCTGACGGCCATTGGCCCGGAACGCGGCCGCGCGCAGGGTCAGCGGGGCGCCGATATGGTCCATGTAGCCCGGCGGCGGCGCTTGCGGGGCGAATATGTCTTCGATCGCGCGGGCCACCACGCGGTCGGGCAGCCAGGCGGCCAGCACCGGCGGCAGCAGGGCACCGCCGGCCCGCGTGCCGATGATCCGGGTGCGCAGGCCCAGCTTGCCGGGCCAGGGCATCGCGACGCCGGCCAGGCTGACCAGCCCGGCGATGGTGTCGGGCCGCCCCAGCGCCCAGGCCAGGGCGACGGCGCCGCCATAGGATTGGCCGATCACCACCGGGCGCTGCACCCCCAGCCGCGCGGCGGCGTCCTGCAACAGGCGGGCCTGTTCGGCGGGGCTTTCGGCGGCGGGATCGAACAGGCCGCCATGACCGGGCAGGCGGCCGGTATGGCCCAGCCCCGGCCGGTCGAGGGCGGTCACGCGATAGCGCGTGGCAAGCCGGGGCATCAGCGAATGGGTCACGTCGCGGATATTGCCGCTGGCACCGTGGATGAAGACCAGGTCGGGCCCCTGTCCCATCTGCAAGGCATGGACCGGCACGCCGTCGATCTCGAGGATCTGCCCCTCGGGCGGAAAGTCCCGCGTCGCGCGGCCGTCATGGGCCCGGGCGCGGAGCAGGGTCGCAAGGCCCGCGGCGCCAAGGCCCAGAGCGGCCCAGCCGATCACCTGCGGCGCAGATCGGTGCTGCTGATCCCGATCTGGGTCATGTCGAAGGGGGTGGTCAGGTAGATTTCGGAGATCCAGTTGCCATAGAGCAGATGGGCATGGCTGCGCCAGCGGTTCTGCGGCGCCCGCGTCGGGTCGTCGTCCGGGAAATAATTGACCGGCATCCGGATCACCGCGCCGGCGACCTGGTTGGCTGTCAGGTCGCGCTGGTATTCCTCGTTCAGGGTGCCGCTGTCATATTCCAGGTGGTTGAAGACATGCAGCGCCCGATGCGCCGGATCCTCGACCAGGGCCGGGCCGACCTCGTCGGAATGCAGCAGGACCGACAGGCCGGCGGCCTCGATCTCTGGGCGGCGCATTTCGGTCCAGCGGCTGACCGGCATGACGAAATCGTCGGAAAATCCCCTCAGGTAAGGGCTTTCCGGGGCAAAGTTCATGTGCCGGTAGCAGCCGAACAGCTTGTGATCCAGCAGGTGTTTTCGCACGCCGTGGAAATGGTGCAGCATCGCCATGCCGCCCCAGCAGACGCCGAAGGTGGCATGCACATTGGTCTGGGTCCAGTCGAAGACCTCGGTCAGCTCGGGCCAATAGGACACCTCCTCGAAGGGCAGGTGTTCGATCGGGGCGCCGGTGATGATCAGCCCGTCGAACTTTTCGTCGCGGACCGCGCGGAACGGGCGATAGAATTCCTCCATATGTTCCGCCGCGGTGTTGCGGCTTTCATGGTCGGACATGCGGATCAGGCTGAATTCGATCTGCAGCGGCGTGGCGCCGATCAGCCGGGCGAATTGCGTCTCGGTCTGGATCTTTTTCGGCATCAGGTTCAGCAGCGCGATTTTCAGCGGCCGGATATCCTGGTGGCTGGCCTGTTCCTTGGACATCACCATCACCCCCTCGGTCGAGAGGGTGCCGAAAGCGGGCAGGTTGCGCGGCAGGGTGATGGGCATTGTCGGGTCCGGGTTTTGGGCAGAAGGGCAGCTAGGCGGATCGGTCCCGCCGCGCAAGGGCCTCGGCGATGATGGCGTCGAAATCAGCCGCATCGCGCATCGCCGCGATCCGTGCCGCCGGGATCGTCACGCCCCAGTTGCCGGCCATCGCGGCATAGCGCGGCTGGCGATGGGCCAGGGCGCGGGCATAGGTCCAGCGGATGAAGGCGTCAGGGTCAACGTCACGCTCCAACAGCCCGGTTTCGTTCAGGTAATCGCGCCAGCAGCGGTCCAGGAATTCGGGCTGGTAGGCCATCGGCTTGGGCGCCCGGTCGAACCGGCGCACCAGTTCGGCGGTGTGTTCCTCGGTTCCCTCGATCCAGACCATCAGGGCGCGCGCGGACAGCTCCGTCAGGATCGGATCCGCCGGATCGTCGGGATCGACCCATTCGCAGATCGACCCGCCGGTATCGCAGACGAAATGGGCATAGCCATAGATCGCCGCCGCCCGGTCGATGAAATGGCCGGTATCGGCCAGGGCGGCCTCTTCGGCGGCGCGGAACTGGGCCTGGCGACGGCGATACGCGTCCATCGCCAGCCCGCCGCGGCGCGGATCGCCGGGCTTGCCCAGATAGGCCGACACCGCGGTCAGATCATCGTCGTGGATATTCGGCGCGATATGGATCGCATCGGCGCGCAGCATCTCGGCCAGGAACGGCACCTGCATCGCCGCGGCCTTGAGGTTGTCGGCGATCGGTTCGGCCATGTAGCGGGTGCCGATGCGGTAATCGATCGAATAATGGAACCAGTCGCCGGTCTTGGCCAGGATCTTGGACACATGGGTCTTGCCCAGCCCCGACATGGCGAACAGCAGCACCCGCTTGTGCGGGGCATTTTCCCAATCCTGTGCCGTCCGATAGATCATGGGCGACTGCCTAGCGCGGGCGTGAAGGCGGCGCCAGAGGATTTTGAAACCCCACGAAAAAGCCCCGCCTGGTGTGGCGGGGCCTTGGCATCTGCGGTGTCGGGATCAGTAGGTATAGGCGACCTTCAGCCCGATCGCGAGCGCGCTGTTGTCGGTGAAATCCGCGCGGGCCACGTCCGGCGTGCCGGTTTCGGGCTGCGCATCGCCCAGCCAGACATAGCGGATACCGCCCGAGAGTTCCCACTTGTCCATCGTGTAGGCGCCGCCGACCGACAGCGAATATTGCCCATTGGTCGGCGCCAGCGGTGACACCAGATCATCGTCGCCCTCGGGTTCGTAGCCGATGCTGACCGAGCCCGAAAACTGGTCGCTGAAGCGCCGGCCGACCCCGATCGAATAGGCGAACCCGTCGTCCAGCGCGGTGATGCTGCCCGGTGAGCCGTCCAGTTCGGGCGCGGTCGGGCCGAAGAAATCCGGAGACACGCGGGCCTCGGAATATTCCGCCCAGCGGATCTGGCCGAACAGAAGCGTATCGGCGGCGATCCCGGTCTGGAAATCGAGATTGATCGCCTGCGGGGTGGTGATGTCGGTGGTCGATCCGGGATTCACGATCGCCGCGCCGATCCGTTCGACCGTGTCGAGCGCGTAATCGACCTCGGAGAAATAGGTCAGCGCCACGCGCAGGGCGATATCGGGCCGCTCGTAGGCCATGCCGGCCAGATATCCCCATTCCGCGCCGCGATCGAAGGCCGCGTTGTAGCCGTTCAGGCCACCATAGGCCAGGCCGCCGAAGGTCACGTCGGCTTCGAGCGTCTGATACCGCACGCCGCCATGGGCGCTGAACCCGTTGCCGAAATCGTAGCGCGCGATCATCGAGATCGCGTTGCTGTCGACGCTTGCCTCGGTCCCGCCCAGGACCGGCGAGGTCGCCGGATAGGAGACGTCGGCGCCATAGGGCTGGTCGAAGATCAGCGCCAGCGACACCTGGTCGTTGATCTGCTGCTTGTAGGCGAAGCCGAACTGCAGGTAATCCTCGGTCACGGTGCCGGTCGGCTGGGCCGCGATATCGGTGCCGTCAGCCTCCGGCATGACATAGCCGAAGCTGAGTTCGGCGTAAGTGCCCGCTTCGAACAAGGCGCCGATCGTCTGGCCGGACCGGTCGAGGCCAAGCGCATAGGCCGATGTGGTCGTCAACAACAGCGCCGCCCCGGCGCCAAAAGTGGTTTTCATGTCCCTCGTCCCTTGTGGTGGCCCCGGCGGGGCATCCTCCTGCCATGAACCGTAGGGAGGCCTGCGGGCATCGGTCAATCAATGACGCGGCGTCAGAGCATTTTGCGGCCGTGGCGTTACTTGCCGGTGACGCGCGGCGCGCGCAGCAGGCCCATATTGACCAGATTCGCAGCGATGATCAGGGCGGCGCCGACCAGGACATGGGCGCGCAGCGCTTCGCCATAGGCCAGCGCGCCGACAAGCGCGATCAGCGGCAGGCGGGCGAAATCGATCGGCATCACGATCGAGGCCGGGGCCAGCGTGAGCGCGTTGGTCAGGCAGAAATGCGCCAGCAGCCCGGCGCAGCCGATCAACACCAGCCAGGCCACGGCGGCGCCTTCGGGGCGGGCGATGTCGCCGTCGTAGCCGGCGCAGATCAGGCCGAAGACCGCCTGCATCACGGTCAGGTAGAACAGGATGCAGGCCAGTGTTTCGGTCCGGGTCAGGCGCCGGGTCAGCACCGCGGTCAGGCCAAAGCCGATAGCCGCCAGCGCCGCGGCCAGCAATCCCGGTGACAGCGTCGCGGCGCCCGGGCGGGCCAAGATCAGCACCCCGATCAGACCGATGGCGGCGGCGATCAGGCCGCGACGGCTCAGCCCTTCGCCCAGGATCGGCACCGCCAGCAGCATCGCCCAGATCGGCGCGGTGAATTCCAGCGCAAAGACCTGGGCGAAGGTGATCGTCGCGATGGCGTAGAACCACAGGTTCTGGGCGGTGAAATGCGCCAGGTTGCGCAGCGCGAGCGCGCCCAGGCGCCGGGTGCGGACCCGGTGCAGCCGGCCGGTGATTGTGAGGATCGTCACCACGATCACGACGCCGACCAGGGACCGGTAGAGCATGATCTCGAAGGTATCGAGGTCGAGGCTGACCGCGCGACCGGCCACGGCCATGGCGGTGAAGCTGACGATCGCCCCGGTCATCCAGAGCGCGGCGCGGGCGGTGTCGGACATCAGTGCAGCCACACCAGCCGGGCATCGGCGGGAAGGCCGACCAGGCCGCCCAGCCCATAGGCGCTTGCCCGCGCGGCATTGAACCAGATCGCCAGCGCCTCGCGTCCCAGGATGCGCAGGTTCGGCCGGTCGGTTCCCGGCGCCCGGCGCACCGGTTCGGAAGGGTGCAGGGCGATGTCGCCGAACCCCGCCCAGCGGAACGAGGCCCAGGACCGGGGCAGGTGGAAGGCCTCGGTCACAAGAAGGACGCGGGGGGTGGTCCCGATCAGGTCACGCGTGAAGATCGCGTTCTGAAGCGTTGATTGCGCTTTGTTTTCCGTAACGATGTCATCGGCGGGCACACCCAGGGACATGGCCAGGTTGGCCATCTGGTCGCCAGCGGCCGGCCCGTCATTGATCCGCACGCCGCCGGTGAACACCACCCGTGGCGCGATGCCGCCCCGCCACAGATCGGCGCAGGTTTCGACCCGTCGGATCGCGGGGGCATGCAGCCGGCCGTCCGGCCCCATCCCGGCGCCTAGGCAGACGATCACATCGGCCCGGTCCGGGACGCGGTCCATGGGCCACAGAAAGGTCCAGGCCAGAACCGCCAGGAACGCCGCGGCGACAAGCCCGCCGAGCCAGATCGCAAGGCGCCGCAGGGCGCGGATCATCCGTCTTCCGTGATGCTGTAGACGCGCGTGCATCCCGCGGTGATGCGGGCCCAGTCGGACCCGGCGGCGCGGGTCTGGTGGGCGTCGAACGCCGCCCGGTCGCGGAACGCCTCGTCGACCTCGAACCGGATCGGGCACGCCGGGTCGCGGCCTATGTCGAACCGCAGGCATCCCGGTTCCGCCCGGGTCAGGCGGAGGTGTTCGGGCAAGGCCGCGGCGACCGTGGCGACGCGATCCTCGGGCACATCCATATGGCCGGTCAGGCGGATCACTCCCATTCGATCGTTCCCGGCGGCTTTGATGTGATGTCGTAGGTGACCCGGTTTATCCCCTTGACTTCATTGATGATCCTGGTGGCGGTTTCCCCCAGGAAATCATGGCTGAAGGGATAGTAATCGGCGGTCATTCCATCGACCGAAGTGACCGCGCGCAGGGCGCAGGCGTAATCATAGGTCCGCCCGTCGCCCATCACGCCGACCGTGCGCACCGGCAGGATGGCGACAAAGGCCTGCCAGATCTCGTCATACAATCCATGTTTGCGGATCTGGTCGATATAGATCGCATCGGCCTTGCGCAGGATGTCCAGCTTTTCGCGCGTGATCTCGCCGGGGCAGCGGATGGCAAGGCCGGGGCCGGGGAAGGGATGGCGGCCGATGAAGCTGGCCGGCAGGCCCAGCTCGTGACCCAGGGCGCGAACCTCGTCCTTGAACAGCTCGCGCAGGGGTTCGACCAGTTTCAGCCCCATCTTTTCGGGCAGCCCGCCGACATTGTGATGGCTCTTGATCGTGACCGAGGGTCCGCCGCTGAAACTGACGCTTTCGATCACGTCCGGGTAAAGCGTGCCCTGGGCCAGAAAGGCGGCCCCCTCGATCGTGTCGGCATGTTTCTGGAACACGTCGATGAACAGGCGACCGATGGTTTTTCTTTTGGTTTCCGGGTCGCTTATGCCGTCAAGTTCATTCAGGAACAGGTCCGATTCATCGGCATGGATCAGCTTGATGTTGTAATGGTCGCGGAACATCGTGACCACTTCCTCGGCCTCGTGCAGGCGCAACAGGCCATGATCGACGAAGACGCAGGTCAGCTGGTCGCCGATCGCCTCGTGCAGAAGGATCGCGGTGACCGAACTGTCGACGCCGCCCGACAAGCCGCAGATCACATGGGCATCGCCGACCTGGTCGCGGATGCGGGCGATCGCCTCGTCGCGATAGGCGCCCATGGTCCAGTCGCCCTTGAACCCGGCCAGGCGAATGAAATTCTCGTACAGCGTCTTGCCGTTCGGCGTGTGGTGCACCTCGGGGTGGAACTGCACCGCGAAGAACCGGCGCGACAGATCCGCGGTGATCGCGAACGGGGCCCCGGGCGAGGTTCCGTAAACCTCGAAACCCGGTGCGATTTCAGAGACATGGTCGCCATGGCTCATCCAGACCTGTTCGCGCCCGGAGCCGTCCATGAACCAGCCGTTGAGCAGGTCGATCCGCGCCGCGCCCGGTGTCACCCAGGCCCGGCCGAATTCGGCGGTATGGCTTTCACCGGCCTCCACCTTGCCGCCCAGGTCCTGCATCATCACCTGCTGGCCATAGCAGATGCCCAGGATCGGCACGCCGATGTCGTAGACCGATGCCGGCGGGCGCGGGCTGCCTGCGCGCGTCACCGAATCCGGCCCGCCAGAGAACACCACCGCCTTGGGGGCGAAGTCGGCCAGAAAGGCATCGGTCACGTTCTGGTAGGGGTGGATTTCGCAATAGACGTTCAGCTCGCGCAGGCGGCGCGCGATCAGCTGCGTCACCTGGCTGCCGAAATCTATGATCAAAAGGCGGTCATGTTGGGTCATGGCGAACCTGATAGGGGGGCGCCGGAGGCAGTGCAAGGGCGTGCCGCTGCGGGCATGCATGTCGCATGTGGGCCAGCATGCGGCGCAAAAGCCCTGCAGCATGACCGCGCCGCGGCGGTATACCGTGACAAACCGATCCGCCAGGCAGGGAGTCGACGATGAGCGAGGCAAGTGTCACCGCACGCAGGGGCAGGGGCGGCGGCGGGGCCGCGCGGCGGGCCGCGCGCAGCGTCGTCAGCTTCGAGACCGCGCGGTTCATCGAGCGCAACATCCCCAACCTCGACATCCTGTCCGACGAGGCGATCGAGATCATCGAAGCCAATGCCGACCAGCTGCTGGAAGAGATCGGCGTCGCCTTCGTCGACAATCCGCAGGCGCTGGAGCGCTGGAAGCAGGCCGGCGCGGATGTGCGCGGCGAGCGGGTGCGGCTGCCCAAGGGCCTGGCGCGGCAGCTGTGCGCCACCGCGCCGGGGCGGTTCACCCAGCTGGCCCGCAATCCCGAGCGTTCGGTCGAGATCGGCGGCAGGTCGCTGGTGCTGGCGCCGGTCTATGGTCCGCCCTTCGTGCGCGATGCCCTGGGCGGGCGGCGCTATGCGACGATGGAGGATTTCCGCAAGTTCGTGAAGCTGGCCTATATGTCGAAATGGCTGCACCATTCCGGCGGCACCGTCTGCGAACCCACCGACATCCCCGTCAACAAGCGCCATCTCGACATGCTGCTGGCGCATATGACCCTGTCGGACAAGCCGTTCATGGGATCGGTCACCGAACCCAGCCGCGCCCAGGACAGTGTCGAGATGTGCGACATCCTGTTCGGCGGGCTGAACGACCGCACGGTGATGACATCGCTCATCAACATCAATTCGCCGCTCACCTTCGATGCCACCATGATGGGCGCGCTCGAAGTCTATGCCGCCGCCAACCAGGCCTGCATCGTGTCGCCCTTCATCGTCGGCGGGGCGATGGCGCCGGTCAGCGTGGCCGGCACCCTGACCCAGGTCCTGGCCGAGGTTCTGGCCGGTGTCGCCTATTCCCAGCTGATCCGGCCCGGGGCGCCGGTGATCTTCGGGGCCTTCGTCACCTCGATCGACATGAACAGCGGCGCCCCCACCTTCGGCACGCCCGAGGCCAGCCAGATCACCTATGGCGCCGGTCAGCTGGCCCGCCGGATGGGGCTGCCGTTCCGGTCGGCCGGGTCGTTCAACGGCTCCAAGCTGCCCGATGCGCAGGCGGCCTATGAAACCGCGAATTCGCTCAACATGGGGCTGCTGGCAGGGGTGAATTTCATGCTGCATGCCTGCGGCTGGCTCGAAGGCGGGCTGGTCGCCGATTTCGAGAAATTCGTCATGGATGCCGACCAGCTGGGCGCTCTGCACAAGCTGGCCGAAGGCGTGGCCGTGGATGACAACGCCCAGGCCATGGACGCGATCCGGGAGGTCGGGCCCGGCGGGCATTATCTGGGCTGTGCCCATACCCAGGCCAATTTCAAGAGCGCCTTCTGGCGCTCCGACCTGTTCGATTACAAGCCGTTCGAGACCTGGGAAGACGACGGCGCCCGGGATACCGTCGCCCTGGCCTCGGTCCGGGTCGACAAGCTGCTGGCCGATTACCAGCAGCCTGCGCTCGACCCGGCGGTGAACGAGGCCCTGGCCGATTACGTCGCCCGCAAGAAGGCCGGCATGCCCGACGCCTTCAGCTGACCACCGCGATCGGCCGGTCCCGGGTCGCGGCCCGCAGGGTGTCGGCCTCGGCCATGATCGCGATCAGCAGATCGACATGCAGCGCGATGGAATATTCCGCGGCACCGGCCAGGCGTTGTTCATTCGCCTCGGCCTCGCGCTGCAGCAGCGCGATCAGCGCGGCCGCGGGACCGAGCGGCTTGTCGGTCTTGAGCAATCGCGGCAAGTGCCGGACGCGACTGTAATCGCCCAGCCCGGTGCGGGCGGTGCGCACCAACAGGCGCGGCCGTCGCAGCGCGGATACCATCGTCAGAACGTCGTGCATGAGCAGCCCTCCAGGTTTCTCGAGGTCCAGTCATACACAACTTTGACGTGTGTTGCGTGTGGACAAGAGGTTAAGAACGCTGGCCTCACAATTGTTTATCTTTTGGAAACAATTCTGTCCCTCTGTGGAAAAACTTTACGCTTCGTTAACCACTCAACCCAAAGTTGTTCGGGTGCAAACGGTCGTGACGGCCGAACGCATGGGGAAATTCGGAGGGGCAACGTGATACACGAGCCTTACGCAGCGCTCGCACGGTTTCCGGCCTGGGTGCCGGCCGAAGTGCGCAATTATCTGATCCATACCGAGACGGGGCTGCCGCTGCGGTCGCTTGCCCGCACACAAGGGGTGCATGCGTCGACCGTGCTGCGCCAGGTGCGGCGGATCGAAGGTCGGCGCGACGATCCGCTGTTCGACGCCGGGCTGAAACTGCTGTCCGAGGCTCTGGCCAAGGCGCCGGATGCGCCGCTCGACCTGCCGCGCCCCGAGACGGAGGACATCCTGCGCGTGTTGCGCCGCCTGGGTGAGCCCGGCGCGATCCTGGCCTTCGCGCGCGACATGGACCAGGCCGTGGTCGTGCGCGACAGCCCCGAGGGCAGCGCGGCGCGCACCGCGACGCTCGAACGCGGGTTGGCGGTGACCCTGGCGATGCAGGACTGGATCGCCAGCGACGATCCCCTGGCCCGGGTGGTTCGGTATCGCATCTCGCAGGCCGGACGCATGGCCTTGCGCGACATGACCGCCCGGTCCGAGAACCGCGCCCGGGCCATGGCCGAAGCGCCGACCCCGTTCCGCCACCGGGATCTGTCCGACGATCCGACCTGGCAGGGTGCGACGCAACAACGGGGCCGGGGGGCGCCGATGGAAAGCCCGCTGATCGGCCTGGCCCGGCGTCGCGACAAGGATGGTCGGCCATTCCTGTCGCGCGACATGGTGCGGGCCGGCGAGCGGCTGCGCGAGGATTTCGAACTGGCCCATGTCGGGCAGGGGGCGGCGGGTTTCGACTGGACCCGCGCCCTGACCGGCGTCATCGACGGCTCCCGGGCGTCGCAAGAGCCCGGCTCGGCCAAGGCGCGGGTGCTGGACGCGCTGGATTTCCTGGGGCCGGGGCTGGCGGATGTGGCGCTGCGGACCTGCTGTTTCCTCGAAGGGATGGAGATGCTCGAGAAACGGATGGGCTGGTCGGCCCGTTCGGGCAAGGTGGTGTTGCGCATCGCCTTGCAGCGGCTGCTGCTGCATTACGCGACCCAATCTGCCGAATCGCGCAAGATCGGCTGAGGCGATGGCGCGAATCAGGGCGGAAAAAGGCCTGATCCGCGCCGTTGCATTGCATTTTAAGTTTGCAAAATCATAACTTTAACGCCTGGGGCGGGAAAGTGGCAAAGGCCTGGCGCAGCCGGTTTCCCGACCGCGCACGATGCCACGATCCTGCCTTGACCTTGTCAAAAAGATGGCACGATTGCAGCCGGTTCTGGGCAGCAGAGTTCACGAGCAAACCCTGCAAGGAGACATGCCATGCTGATGACCCACGCCAAGGATTTCCGCCCCGATGCCATCGCCCCGGTTCTGCCGGTCCGGCCCTCGGGCCTGTTTCCCGGAACGCTTGTCGAAACCGCCGCCGGCTGGCGCGACATCGCCGGGCTGATCCCCGGGGATCTGGTCTATACGTTCGACGGCGGGTTGCGCCCGGTCAGCGGGCTGCGCCGCGCCCAAGCGACCGGCGATGCGATCCGCGTGCCCGACCGCGTCCTGGGCAACGATTCGGCCCTGTCGCTGGCCCCCGACCAGCTGGTCATGGTCGACACCGGCCGGGCCTATGACTGGCTGGGCAGCCCCGTCGCCCTGGTCCGGGCCGAGGATCTGGTCGGGCTGGCCGGGATCCGCCGCCGGGCCGCGCCGGACGCGACGCTGTGCATGCCGGTCTTCCGCGAGGAAGAGGTGATCTTTGCCGCCACCGGCCTGCGGGTCCATGCCCCGACCGAAGCCGGGGCCGAGCATTTCATGGTGCTGACCCGCGACGAGGCCGCCGAGGTGCTGGGCTGATGGCCATGCGCGGCGCGACCGGCGGCCTTTCGTTGCCTTTCGCGCCGCCCGGGCCTATGTCTGGGGCGTCAGATCGGCCCGGAAGGAGCCCCGCCTTGCGCGACCTCAACATCCCCGACCAGCGCCACCCCGAAAAGGCGCATCGCCCGGACAATGACCAGCCGAAGAAACCGGACTGGATCCGGGTCAAGGCCCCGACCTCGAAAGGGTATCAGGACACCCACCGGATCATGCGCGAGCACAAGCTGGTCACGGTCTGCGAAGAGGCCGGCTGCCCCAATGCCGGGGAATGCTGGTCCCAGGGCCATGCCACGATGATGATCATGGGCGAGATCTGCACCCGCGGCTGCACCTTCTGCAACGTGGCCACCGGGCGGCCCGATGCGCTGGACCTGTTCGAACCGGGCCGGGTCGCCGATGCGGTGGCCAAGCTGGGGCTGAATCACGTGGTGATCACCAGCGTCGACCGCGACGACCTGGACGATGGCGGGGCCGAGCATTTCGCCCGGACGATCCGCGCCATCCGCCACCGTGCCCCCGGCACCACGATCGAGATCCTGACCCCGGATTTCCTCAGATGCGGCCCGGACGCGCTGGAAACCGTGGTCGCCGCGAAACCGGACGTGTTCAACCACAACCTCGAAACCGTGCCCGGCCTGTATCCCGAGGTCCGCCCCGGGGCGCGCTATTTCCACAGCTTGCGCCTGTTGCAGCGGGTCAAGGAACTGGACCCGGCGATGTTCACCAAATCCGGCATCATGGTCGGCCTGGGCGAGGATCGGCAGGGCGTGTTGCAGGTCATGGACGACATGCGCGCCGCCGATGTCGATTTCCTGACCGTCGGGCAATATCTGCAGCCGACACCGAAACACCACGCGGTGGCGCGGTTCGTGCATCCCGACGAATTCAAGGCCTATGAAAAGGCCGCCTGGGGCAAGGGCTTCCTGATGGTGTCGGCCACGCCGCTGACGCGATCATCCTATCATGCCGGCGACGATTTCGCCCGTCTGCGGGCGAACCGTCTGGACAAGCTGGGCCAGGCCTAGCAGCGATAGGGCACGTCGTAGGTGGTTCCTGCAGGAAGGCCGTATTGGTCCGGGCCCGCCGGACCAAGGGTGCAGTCCATGCCGACCTGCGCCAGGGCGCGGGCCGCCACCGCCTCGGCGGTCGACGGGGGATAGGCGCGCAGGTCGGTCTCGGGCAGGCCGACGATCACGACCTTGTCGGAGCCGGTCCAGAACTGGACGGCATAGTCCAGCCCGTCCTGCGAAATCGTGACAATCGTCCCGTGGTCGGGCTCTTGCGCCTGGGCGATCCCGGCCACCAGGGTCAATGTGAAAACCGATACCCGACGCATCTTGCGCCTCTTTCCCGACGGTCCGACAAACAGCGCGATTTCGCCGTCGACGCAACCCCTATTCGATCGCCGGGATCGCCTTGAGATAGGCGGCGATGGCGGCGCGGTCTTGGTCCGACAATCGGGCGGTATTGGCGATCACGTCGACCATGTCGCCCCCGGCGGTGTCGAATTCGGGGGTAAAGCCGGAGTCCAGGTAATTGGCGATCTGGGATTCGCTCCAGTCCAGCGTGCCGGGGTCGATCCCGGGAATGCGCCCGTCGCCGCCGGGGTTTTCGGCCCCGGCCATCCAGGCGGTCAGGTCCGGCGCGCCCAGGGCATTGCGGGGCGTGTGGCATTCGGCGCAATGACCCAGCGCCTCGACCAGGGTGCGGCCACGCGCGATTTCGGGTGTCGCGGCCTCGGCCAGGACCCAATCGTCGGACAGGTAAAGCAATTTCCACCCGCCCAGGCTGCGCCGGATATTGAACGGAAAGCCCAGATCATGCGGCTGGCTTTCGGTCGGATCGGGCGGCAGGGTCCGCATATGGGCGACCAGGTCGGCGATGTCCTGCGGATCGCTGCGGGCGTAGCTGGTATAGGGAAAGGACGGATAGAGATGGGTGCCGTCACGTCCGACCCCGGCCCGGATCGCATGGATCAGTTCGGCATCCGTCCAGTCACCGATCCCTTGCGATGAGGGCGAGATATTGGGCGCGACAAAGGTGCCGAACCGGGTGTCGAACCGTTTGCCGCCGGCCAGCACCGGAGTGTCGCCCGGCTCGGCCTCGGGGGCCACATGGCACGAGGCACAGCCCGCGGCGGCGAAGACCACGCGCCCGGCCTCGGCATCGCCGGGCGCCAGATCGGCATAGCTGTCGGGCAGGGCGGCGGGCCGCGTCACCCACCAGCCGGCGGCCCCCGCGACAAGCGCGAGGGCCAGGATCCAGCGCACAAGGCGCATCAATCGTCGCGAAGGCGGAAATTGCGGTGGCAGCCGCCGCATCCGGCGCCCAGATCACCCATCGCACCCTGCAAAGACGCCAGGTCGGTGCCGGCCACATCGGCCATCATCTCGACCGCCATCGAGAAATCCTCGGCCGCGGACATCACCCCGGGCATGTCTTCCCACAGCGCGGGCAGGGCGCGGCTGCCCTCGACGCTGTCGCTGTCGGAGCCTTGCGGCCAGTAGCGCGACTGGTCCAGGCTGGCCAGCGCCAGAAGGTTGTCGGCCGCGGCCTGGGCCATGGCGGAATCGTAGTCGATCTCTTCCTGGGCCATGCCGCCCAGCACCGCAAGGTTGTAGGCATAAAGCTGCATATGGGACTGGCGGGCCTTCATCGCGGCGGCGATCGCCTTGTCGGCATCACCCTGTGCAAGGCTGGTGGTCGCGACGCTGGCGCTCAGCAGCGCGGCGGCGCCGAAGGCAAGGGGTCGGATACGCATTCGGATACTCCTCACGGTTGCGTTCACCCGAAACAGCCGGGCTTGACGTAACGGTAGCACGGGTCAAGGGGCTGACGCAGCCTCAATCTGTGCGCAGGTGCATGGCCTCCGCGCGGTGGGGCAGATAACCGCTTGCGGAACCTGACCGGGCGCGGTTTGCTGCCGGCCATGAACCCCCGGTGGCTTCTTCGCGCGAAACGCCTGGCCCAGCACCCGCCGCCGATGTGGAAGGTCAAGCTGGTCTTCGGGGTGATCGCGGCCTGTCTGATCCTGTTCGCCGTCGAACGCTGGCTCGGCGCGCCGGACTGGATGACGCGCGAGCCGATCGATACCCGCCCGCGCATCACCACCTTGCCCTGAGGCTCAGAAGGTGATCCCGACCTCGATGCTGGCGAAATTGACATCGCTCCCGCCATCGAGGCCGCCCAGATCGGCGCGGGCGAAGCCACCGGTACCAAAGCCGTATTCCGCACCGATACTGTAGACGCTGAAATCGCCCCCGCTCGTGTCGAGCCGCGCCAGAGATGCCCCCACGCGCAGGGCGTCGTTCACCCGGTAATCGCCTTCCAGCTGGATCACGAAACCGTCGTCGGCCACGATCGGCTGGCTCGACAAGGTGACCTGGCCGGCAAAGTCACCGACATGGCCCGATGCACCAATCGACAAGGTGCCGTCATAGCCGGCAGGGTTGTCGGTGGTCGTGTCGTATGTGGCGAACAGCCCGTAGCTGCCGAAATCGCGGGAATAGCCGAAGGACAGGATCGCGTCGTCGGACTCCTCGGGGATGTGGTAGGAGGCGGCGACCGTGTTGGCGCCGAACGCACCCTCGTAGGACAGGCCGTAGACGGCGTCGTCGCGCAGAAATTGAATCAAGGTCGGCAAGGGTCCGAGCGTCAGGTAGCCTTCGATGGCAAGCACCGTGCTGGCGCCAAGCAGATCGTTGTCCCGGATCACCTCGCTTGCGCCGCGCGGATTGCCCAGGGCAAAGGTGCCGACTTCGCCCGTATAGGTCAGGGCATAGAGGACACGGTCGACGGTCTCTTCGTTGGCGTCGAGTTCGCGAATGCCCTCATAGCCCAGATAGCCACCGAAGCCGTTGCCGAAATCGGCCGTGGCGTCGAAATCGAGCCGGCCGTAATTGATGTCGTCGGCGCCAGAGTCATCAACGGTCAGGATACCAAGCCGGAAGCTGCCGGAATAGTCGATACCGGGCAGGCTCTGGGCCTGGGCGAAGCCTGTGCTCAACATGCCGGCAAAAGCAAGGGAGAGCGTGCGCATGGAAAGTGTCCTCTGGTGATTTGAACCTGTGGACAAGTCTTAGCACGGTTTCGCGCGCTGCGAAGGTCCGGGAAACCGGAGGTCGGGCGCCGGGGCAGGGCGGGTTTTCCGGACCTTCCGCCCCGGTCAGCCGTCGGTGAAGCGGACCTTGCCGATATAGGGCAGGTTGCGGTTCGCCTGGGCATAATCGATGCCGTAGCCGACGACGAATTCGTCCGGAATCTCGAAGCCGGTGAAATCGGCCTTGAAATCGACCTCGCGCCGGGCGGGTTTGTCGAGCAGGGCGATGGTGCGCAGCTTGGCCGGATCGCGGGTGCGCAGGTATTCGGTGACCCGGGCCAGGGTGTGGCCGGTGTCGACGATATCCTCCACCACCAGGACGTTCCGTCCCGCGATCTCTCCGCGCAGGTCCTTGAGGATGCGGACCTCGCGGCTCGATTCGGTGCTGTCGCCGTAGGACGAGGCCTCGAGGAAATCCACCTCGATATCCAGGTCGTCCAGTTCGCGCACCAGATCGGCGATGAACACGAAGGATCCGCGCAGCAGACCGACCACGACCAGCTTGTCGGCGCCGCTGAATTCGGACTTGATCTCGCGGGCCAGCGCCTCGATCCGGGCGGCGATGGATTTGGCCGAAATCATCTGGTCGATCACATAGGGGCGTTGGGGCATGCGAACCTCGGGCTGTGGACATGCCAGTCGTGCCACGACGCGGGCCTGCGGTCCAGCGGCGCAGGGGGTTGCATTGCGCGCGCCAAGGTCCGACATGGGGGCCAGACCCTGACCGGAGCCCGAATGCCCGCCCATTCCGAAACCCGCATCCTGCCCTACAGCGCCCGGCAGATGTACGACCTGGTCGCCGATGTCGCCGATTACCCGCAATTTCTGCCCTGGACGGCGGCGGCGCGGATCCGGTCGGTGACCGATCACGGCGACCATCAGGTGATGCTGGCGGACCTGGTGGTGTCGTTCAAGGTGTTCCGGGAACGGTTCGGCAGCCGGGTCACGCTCTGGCCCGACCAGCAGCGGATCGACACCTCCTATATCGACGGGCCGTTCAAGCGGATGGACAGCACCTGGAGGTTCCGCGATGCGCCGGGCGGCTGCGAGGTGCATTTCGAGGTCGATTTCGAATTCCGCAACCGCCTGCTGCAAGGCGCGGCCGGCATGTTCTTCAACGAGGCGATGCAGCGCATCGTGCGCGCCTTCGAACGCCGCGCGGCCGAGCTTCACGGGCCGGGCGCCACGCGGCAAGCCTCGAGATAACGTTAGGTCAGGTCTGCCCCTGCGTGTAGGCTGTGGCCGAACCAGGATGGGCCGGAGGGCGCTATGCCCGAAGATTTCGACCCGAACGACATCCTTGTGATGTCGATCGACAGCATGATCCGCGCGATGGGGGCCAGCGTCGCCGAGGCCTCGCGCGCGCTGATGGAAACCCAGCTTGCCGCGCTCGAGGACCTGCCCCCCGAGATGGCGAAATGGGGCCAGCAGCCGGTCATCTATCACATGCAGAACGTCGAGGTGGAACTGCGCCTGGCCTTTCATCTGGTCAGCGAGGAACACGCCGATCCGGGCGGCGCCGATCGCGGGCTGAAACGCTGGTGGAAACAGCTCAAGGGGGCGCCGATCAATGCCGGCTATACCAGGGGCGAAAGCTTCGACATGCGCGGCTCGTCCACCTTGCGGATGAACTTCGCGCCGGGCCCGCCCCCGACAAACGAGGGGGACGATGGCTAGATCGGTGACCAATGCGGAATTGTTGCAGGCGCTCAAGGCCTTGACGGCGAAAGTCGAGGCATTGGCCGAACAAGGCGCCATGCGCGACAGGATCGCCGCGCTCGAGGCGCAGGTGGCGGACCTGCGCGACCGGCCGGGCGGCGGCATGGGGCCGCTGATGGCCGGAAATCCCTTCTATCGCGACGCGGCGCCTGAAACGGATGACACCCAGGTGGTGGATGCCGACGACGTTGTGCGCGCGCTCGGTGCCCAGATCACCGGGTCCCAGGACCCCGACAGCGACTTCTTCATGGATGACGTCGAGGTCGAGATCGGCGGCGGTCTCGGCAAGACCGGCGACAAGGTCCAGCTGGGCCTGAATGCCCGCGAGGCGCTGCGCGGCAATGCGACAAGCCGGGTGAAATACACCTTGCGGCGGAAATCCCGCCCCAAGGTGATAGATTGATCAATCAAGGCATTGGAGGCCGGAATGGATGTAGGACGCGAACTTTTGAACACGCCGTTTCCGCAGATGGTGGAAAAGCTCGCCATCTCGGTGGCCGAAGCCCAGACCAGGCTGGACATGAACGCGTCCGAAGTGGCCCAGCAGATGGGCCGGATGATGGTCACCTTGCCCGACCTCGACGACCCGACAAAGGACCGCCAGCTCAGCCTGCTGGCGATCGGGATGCTGCCGACCTTCTATGCCGTTCAGGAGGCCACGATCGAGGTCAAGATGGCGATCACCATGGCCCGGACCGAGGACAAGGGCGGCTCGGCCAGCGCCAAGGGCGGATGGGGGCCGTTCTCGGCCTCGGTCAACGCCTCCTATGCATCGCGCTACGCCTTCAACCAGGAAGGGTCATCAAGGCTGACCATGAAACTGGCCCCGGCCGATCCGCCGATACTGCTGCAGAAATACATCGAGGCGCTGACCGAGAAACTGGCCGGCGACGACAGGCCAGAGGACAGCGGCGGCGCTACGCCCGAGCGCAAGCCCACCGGAAAGGGCTGACGCGTCCCGCGCGCCGCCGCCTAACCGCCGGATCGGGGCGCGGCGCGGTCCAGCGCGCGCAGCAGCAGGCCAAGCGCATGGTCCACGGCCGCTTCACGCACCAGGGCCCGCCCGATGGCGCCGAACTCCACCGTCTCGGTCGTCATGCCCTGCGGCCCGGCCAGGCCGAAACAGACCCGTCCTTCGGGCTTGTGGTCGGACCCGCCCGGCCCGGCGATGCCGGTGATCGACACCGCGACGGCGGCCAGGGACCGGTCCAGCGCGCCGGTCGCCATCTCGCGCGCGACCTCTTCGGACACGGCGCCATGGGCCTGCAGCGTTTCGGCGCGCACGCCCAGCATGTCGCGCTTGGCCGCGTTGGAATAGGTCACGAAGCCCCGGTCGAAGATGTCGGAGGACCCGGGCAAGGCGGTGATCGTCGCCCCCAGCAGCCCGCCGGTGCAGCTTTCGGCGCAGGCGACCATCACGCCGGCGGCCCGGGCGCGGGCCAGCAGGTCTTGGGCGCGGCTCACATCAGCACCCCATGGGCCAGGCCGGCGGCGAGGATCACCGCGATCCCGGCGAACAGCCCGGCCCAGAGGTCGTCCAGCATCACGCCCTGCCAGTCATGGCGTCGGTCGGCGCGCCCGACCAGCCAGGGTTTCCAGATGTCGAACAGCCGAAAGAACAGGAAGGCCGCGACCCAGCCGGGCCAGGCGGCGATCGCCCAGTTTTCCAGCCCCATCCACCAGAAGGCGGCGGCGGGGAACAGCAGGGTCAGCCATTGCCCCGCCACCTCGTCGATGACGATTTCGGACGGATCCTCGCCCGGGCGGTCGGCCAGTTCCGCATGGCAGGCCCAGAAGCCCGCGCCGATCGCCAGCAGGGTCGCCAGAACAAGCGCGACGAAGCCCAGGAGGTAATCGATGCCCAGGCCCAGACCGAGCGCGGCGGCCGAGCCCCAGGTGCCCGGCGCCGGCCGCATCCGGCCGATGTGAAAGAAGGTCGCGACAAGCCGGCTCATGGCGCCACCAGGGTGGCCGTGGCCAGGGCCGCGATGCCTTCGCCCCGGCCGGTGAAGCCAAGCCGTTCCGAGGTCGTCGCCTTGACGCTGACCCGGCCCGGCTCAAGCCCCGCAATCCGGGACATTTCCCGTTGCATGTCAGCGGCATGCGGACCGATCTTCGGGTATTCACAGACCAGCGTCACGTCGATATGGGTGATCCGGTAGCCGCGGGCCCGGACCAGGTCGCAGGCATGGGCCAGGAAGATCTCGCTCGCCGCGCCTTTCCATTGCGGATCGCTGGGCGGAAAGTGGCGCCCGATATCGCCTTCGGCCAGGGCGCCATAGATCGCGTCGGTCGCCGCATGCATCCCGACATCGGCGTCGGAATGGCCTTGCAGACCGCGGTCATGGGGGATGGCGACGCCGCAGAGCATCACGTGATCGCCCGGGCCGAACCGGTGCACGTCGTATCCATTGCCTGAACGCACATCCATTTTGCCCCCTAACAGACTTTCGGCCCTGGTAAAATCGGCCGGATGGGTGATCTTGAAATTGTCCTCGTCGCCCGGAACGATGGCGACCTCCAGCCCGGCGGCCCGGGCGACCTCGACATCATCGGCGGCACCACCCGGATGGGCGTCATGCGCGGCGCGGATCGCATCGGTGTGGAACCCTTGCGGCGTCTGGGCGCGATACAGCCCGGTGCGGTCGGCGGTCCCGGCGACCCGGTCCTGCGCCCCTTGCCAGAGCGCATCGGCCAGCGCCAGGGCCGGCGCGGCGCCCGGGGCATGGTCCAGCGCCCCGATCACCCGGTCGATCAAGGCCGCGGGCACCAGGGGGCGCGCGGCGTCATGGATCAACACCCGGTCGGCCGGACCGACGGCGCGCAGCCCGGCGCGGACCGAACCGGCGCGGTCGGTGCCGCCTTCGGTGACGGCGACCTCGGCCGGTCCGTCCCATAGCCCGGCCGCGATATCCTCGGGATGCAGCACCAGAACCACCCGGTCGATGCCGGGATGGGTCGTGAAGGCCGCCACCGCGCGCGCCACGAGGCTTTGGCCGCCGACCTGCTGCCATTGCTTGGGCCGGTCTCCCCCGGCACGGGTGCCGCGCCCGGCGGCGACAATGATGGCGGCGATCGACATGGCGCCTTGGTATCCGAGGCCGCGGCCGGGGGGAAGATCGGTTGATCTGCCCAAAATTTGATCGCTCACGACCAGTTGCGCAAATTTCCGGCATCAAACCGTTGTCGCAGCGCGCAGGGCAGGCTAGGGAACACACATGATGTCGCCGCGCCCGCTTCCCGACCCCCAAAGCCACGTCGCGCTTGCGCCCCTGGCCGGGATCACCGACCTGCCGTTCCGGCAGCTGGTCGGGCGGTTCGGCGCGGGCTGGGTGGTGTCGGAAATGGTCGCCAGCCAGGAGATGGTCCAGGCCAGGCCGGGGGTGCGCGAACGGGCCGAACTGGGCTTTGACCAGGCGGCCACCGCGGTGCAGCTGGCCGGCCGCGATGCCCGCTGGATGGCCGAGGCCGCCCGCTTGGTCGAGGCGAACGGCGCCGCGATGATCGACATCAACATGGGGTGCCCGGCCAAGAAGGTGACGAACGGCTATTCCGGCTCTGCCCTGATGCGCGACCTCGATCATGCGCTGTCGCTGATCGACGCCGTGGTCGGTGCGGTTTCGGTCCCGGTGACGCTCAAGACCCGGCTGGGCTGGAACGACGCGCAGATGAACGCCCCCGATCTGGCCCGGCGGGCCGAGGCGGCGGGGATTTCGCGGATCGTGATCCATGGCCGGACCCGCTGCCAGTTCTACAAGGGCCGGGCCGATTGGGCGGCGATCCGCGCGGTGACCGAGGCGGTGACGATCCCGGTGATCGCCAATGGCGATATCGTCGATACCTCCAGCGCGGCCGAGGCGCAGCGCCTGTCCGGCGCCGCCGGCGTGATGATCGGGCGCGGGGCGCAGGGCCGGCCCTGGCTGCTGGCGCAGGTGGCGGCGGGGCTGGGCCGGGGCCCGGCGCCGGACATTCCCCGGGGCCTGCGGCTTGTCGACATGGTTTCAGGCCATTACGAGGCGATGCTGAGCTTTTACGGCACCGCACTGGGTCTGCGTGTCGCGCGCAAGCACCTGGGCTGGTACATGGACGGGGCCGGCACCGAGGCCGGGCTGCGCCGGCTGATCCTGACCGAGCGCGATCCCGCCCGGGTCCTGTCGCTGCTTGCCGATGCCCTGATCACGCAGGGGCGCCGCGCGGCATGATCCAGGATCTCAACCTGTGGAATTCGCTGCCGGTGCCGGCGCTTCTGATCGCGCCCGACGATACCATCGCCGACAGCAATCCGGCGGCCGAGGAATTCCTCAACCTGTCGTCCCGGGCGCTGGCCGGGGCCCATGTCTGGGACAAGGTGATGATCGACGCGCCGCTCGAAGGCGCCTATGCCCGGGCCCGCGACAACCGCACATCGCTGTTCGTCAACGATGTCGATGTCGGCAGCGGCGAACGCGCGCCCTTGCAATGCAATGTCCAGATCGCGCCGCTGCATGGCGAGGACGGCTTCATGCTGATGCTGATGTCGCCGCGCGAAATCTCCAGCCGGATCACCCGCAATGCCCAAAGCGTGAGCGCCGCCCGGTCGGCGATCGGCATGTCCGAGATGCTGGCCCACGAGATCAAGAACCCGCTGGCCGGGATCACCGGCGCGGCGCAATTGCTGTCGATGGGGCTGACGAATGGCGATCTGGAACTGACCGACCTGATCGTGGCCGAAACCCGGCGGATCGTGAAGCTGCTCGAACAGGTCGAACAATTCGGCAACCAGCAGCCGCCGGCGCTGCGGGCGGTCAATATCCACGACGTGCTGGACCGGGCCCGGCAATCCGCGGCGGTGGGTTTTGCCGCGCATATGCTGCTGGTCGAACAATACGACCCGTCGCTGCCGCCGACCTGGGCCGATCCGGACCAGTTGCTGCAGGTGATCCTGAACCTGCTCAAGAACGCCGCCGAAGCCGGCGCGGCGGGCGGTGCGATCACCCTGCGGACCTTCTACGACACCTCGCTGCGGATGCGGCGTGCCGATGGCACCCGCGCGGGCCTGCCGCTTCAGGTCGAGATCGAGGATGACGGGCCGGGCATCCCGCCGGACCTGGCGGCCAGCATTTTCGAGCCTTTCGTGTCCGGGCGCGAAAACGGCACCGGGCTGGGCCTGGCGCTGGTCAGCAAGCTGGTCGCCGACATGGGCGGCTGGATTTCGGTCGACAGCACGCCGGGGCGCACGGTGTTCCGCCTGTCGCTGCCAATCGTTCCCAAAGATGATGACGGAGAACCCTGATGGATGGCACCGTCCTGGTCGCCGATGACGACCGCACGATCCGAACCGTTCTGACCCAGGCCCTGACCCGGGCGGGCTGCAAGGTGCACGCGACCTCGTCGCTGGTGACGCTGATGCGCTGGGTCGACGAGGGCAAGGGCGACCTGGTGATCTCGGACGTGATCATGCCCGATGGCAACGGGCTGGATCAATTGCCGCTGATCTCGGAAAAACGGCCCGGCCTGCCGGTGATCGTGATCAGCGCCCAGAACACGATCATGACCGCGATCCAGGCGGCCGAGGCCGAGGCCTATGATTACCTGCCCAAGCCCTTCGACCTGCCCGACCTGATGAAACGCGCGGCCCGCGCGCTCGAGGTCAAGCGCCGGGCGCCGATGCCGCGCACGACAGAGGTGGCGGACAAGCATGACGACCTGCCGCTGGTCGGGCGGACGCCGGCGATGCAGGCGCTTTACCGGTTGGTGGCGCGGGTGATGAACACCCAGCTGTCGGTGCTGATCACCGGCGAAAGCGGCACCGGCAAAAGCCTGATCGCCCGGGCGATCCACGATTTCTCGGACCGGCGCACGCTGCCGTTCGTGGTTGCGCGTCCCACCGACCTGGAAGGGGCGGATGGGCCGGCGACGCTCATGTCGCGCGTCAAGGGTGGCAGCCTTGTCTTTGAAGAGGTTGGGGATTTGCCCGCCGCCGCCCAGGCGCGGATCGTCCGGATGCTGGATGCGATGCCCGACAGCGCGCCGCGGATCATGGCCACGACCCGGCCCGGCCTGACCCAGAAACTGGAGGACGGCGCGTTTCGCGAAGACCTCTATTACCGGCTGGCCGGGGTGACCTTCGACGTGCCTGCCTTGCGCGACCGGGTCGATGACGTGGCGCTGCTGTCGGACCATTTTCTGGCCCGTGCCGACCGCGATGGGGCGGCATTGCGCCGGCTGGCGCCGGCGGCGCTGGACCTGTTCCGCGCCTATTCCTGGCCCGGCAATGTGCGGCAATTGGAAAATGTCGTGCAACGCCTTGTGGTGACCGGAACCGAGCCCGAGATCGGCCGGGCCGAGGCCGAGGCGGTGCTGGGCAACCAACCGGCGATGGAGCCTTTGACCGGCGCCGATACCGACAAGCTGTCGGCCTCGGTCGCCAAGCACCTGCGCCGCTATTTCGACCTGCATGGCGGCGCGCTGCCGCCGCCGGGCCTGTATCAACGCGTCGTGCGCGAAGTCGAGGCCCCGCTGATCGAGATCGCGCTCGACGCGACCGGCGGAAACCAGGCAAAATGTGCCGATCTTCTGGGCATCAACCGCAATACCTTGAGAAAAAAGATCACGGACCTTGATCTTCGCGTGACACGCCGCCGCAAGTTGATGTAAAAGGGCAACAGAAACGTGGCGCCCGGGTGACTCGGGGAAAGCCATGGCGCAGGCGGTAAACGGGACACGGCGCGTGTTCCGCGTGAAAGGCGAGGCGGTGCAGCGCTCTTTTCTGGGCAATCGGATGATGCGGCTTGGCCGCTGGCGGCGCCGGCGCCGGGTTCAGAATGCGGCCACGATCGCGCTTGTCCTGCTGGGGCCGATCCTGGCCGGCCTGACGATCTGGGCCCGCGGTCCGCTGGACATATCCTTTGCCGACAGCAGCCTGCGCCTGATCCTGCTGGCCGACCTGGTCTATATCCTGGTCGTCGCCACGCTGGTGCTGCTGCGGGTGATGTCGATGATCGCGGCACGCCGGGCGCGGTCCGCCGGGTCGCGGCTGCATCTGCGGCTGACCGGTGTGTTCGGCCTGCTGGCGCTGATTCCGACCGTTCTGGTTGCGGTCTTTGCCATGCTGACGATCAATATCGGGCTCGAGGGCTGGTTTTCGGACCGGGTGCGCAATGTGCTGTCGACCTCGTTCCAATCGGCCCAGGCCTATGAGCAGGAACACCGCGAAACCCTGGCCCGCGACGGGCTGGGCCTGGCGGCCGATCTGAATACGGCGCGTTACGCGACGTTCTTCATGGAACGCGGAGAGCTGCGCCAGACCCTCAACCGGATCCAGGACGACACCGAACGCAACCTCTCCGAGGCCTTCGTGCTGGACGGCGCCGGCGAGATCTGGGTGCGCGGCGACCGGTCCTATGAATTCTACTTCGAAAAACCGACCGAGGATCAGCTTGCCGCCTCCCGCGACAGCGGGTTGCTGATCATCGAGGATTGGGCGAACAACGAATTCCGCGCCCTGATCCCGCTCGACGCCTTCGTCGACAATTACCTCTATGTCACCCGCGAGGTCGACGGCGAGATCCTGTCGTTGCTGGACGAAACCCAGGAAACCGTGACGCTGTATCAGCAGCTGGAATCGGATCGCGGCCGGCTGTTGTTCGAATTCGGCCTGATCTATCTGGGTTTCGCCGTCGTTCTGATCCTGGCCGCGATCTGGCTGGGCCTGTGGTTCGCCGAACGCCTGTCGCGCCCGGTGGGGCGGCTACTGGGGGCGTCGCAACGGGTCGGCGCGGGCGATCTGGACGTGCGCCTGCCGGAAGAGAGCGGCGAGGATGAATTCGCCATGTTGGGGCGCAATTTCAACCAGATGACAGCCGAACTTCGCGCCCAGCGTGAGGAATTGCTTGAAAACAACCGGCAGATCGAACGGCGCCGGCGGCTGTTCGATTCCGTGCTCAGTTCGGTCACATCGGGGGTCATGGGACTGGATGCCGAAGGCCGGATCACCTTCGTCAACCGCTCGGCCCATGCGCTGCTGGATGTCAGTGCCGACGATGCGCATCACGACCTGGCCGTCGCGGTGCCGGAATTCACCGACCTGTTCGAACAGCTGCGCCGCGACGGGCGTGACGTTCTGCAGGATCAGGTCAACCTTGTCCGCGGCGGCAAGCAGGAAAGCCTGCTGGTTCGGATCGCACCGCGCCTCCGCGAGGATGCGACGCTGGAAGGCTATGTGCTTGCCTTCGACGATGTGACCGATCTGGTCAGTGCCCAGCGCATGGCGGCCTGGGGCGACGTCGCCCGCCGGATCGCCCACGAGATCAAGAACCCCCTGACGCCGATCCAGCTGTCCGCCGAACGCATCAAGCGCAAGTTCGGCCGCGCATTGCCCGAGCAGGAGGCCCAGGCCCTGGACCAGATGACCGAGGTCATCGTGCGCCAGACCAACGACCTGCGGCGGATCGTCGACGAATTCTCGAAATTCGCCCGGATGCCCGAACCCGAGTGCCGGCCCGAAGACCTGGCCGACATCCTGCGCGGCGCGGTGACGCTGCAGGAGGCCGGCCAGCCCGAGGTGCGCTTCGTGACCGATATTCCCGACCGTCCGCTGATGGCCGAGCTGGACCAGACGATGATCTCTCAGGCCCTGACGAACCTGATCAAGAACGCAGGGGAAGCCATTGAAACCTTGAAAGAAAAAGTGGCTCATGACGGTTTGGTGCCCGAGATCCGGATCGCCCTGACCGCTGCGCCGGGCCAGGCGACGATCACCATCGCCGACAATGGCATCGGCCTGCCCGAGGACCGGGCCCGGCTGTTCGAACCCTATGTGACGACCCGCGACAAGGGCACTGGCCTGGGCCTGCCCATCGTCAAGAAGATCATCGAGGAACATGGCGGCAGCCTGTCCCTGACCGACGCCCCCGTTTTCGAGGGCAACGAGCACCACGGCGCAATGGCCGTGATAACCTTGCCCGTCCTGGCCGCTGTTGCGTTGCCCGGTCGGGAAACCGCGTGAGGACACCATGGGCGACATTCTGATCACAGACGACGAACGGGACATTCGCGAACTGATCTCGGACATCCTGAAGGACGAGGGGTTCACGACCCGCCTGGCGGGCACTTCGGACGAATGCATGGCCGAGATCGACCGTGCGGTGCCCGGGCTGATGATCCTTGATATCTGGCTGAAAGACAGCCGCATGGACGGGATCGACATCCTCAAACACGTCAAGCGCGAACATCCCGAGGTGCCGATCGTGATCATTTCCGGCCATGGCAATATCGAGATCGCCGTCGCCGCGATCAAGCAGGGCGCCTATGATTTCATCGAAAAACCCTTCAATATCGACCAGTTGCTGGTCGTCATTCGTCGGGCGATGGAAACCAGCCGGCTGCGGCGCGAGAATATCGAGCTCAAGCGCGGCGAGGTGGTCGCGGCCGAGATGCTGGGCGAAAGCGCGGCGTTCCGGGCGCTGAAAAGCCAGCTCGACAAGGTCACCCGGTCGAATGGCCGGGTTCTGCTGAGCGGCGGGCCCGGCTCCGGCAAGGAAACCGCCGCGCGCTATGTCCATGCCAATTCCGACCGTCGCGACGCGCCCTTCGTCACGGTCAATTCCGCGGCGATCGAACCCGAGCGGATGGAAGAGGTCCTGTTCGGCCGCGAAACCCCGGGCCGCGGGGTCGAGCCGGGCCTGCTGGAACAGGCCAATGGCGGGGTGATCTATTTCGACGAGGTCGCCGACATGCCCCCCGGCACCCAGTCCAAGATCCTGCGGGTGCTGGTCGACCAGACCTTTCAACGGGTCGGCGGGGTCGACAAGGTCAAGGTCGACCTGCGGGTGATTTCAAGCTCCAACAAGGATTTGCAGGCCGAAATCGAGGCCGGCCGGTTGCGTCAGGAACTGTATCACCGGCTGAATGTCGTGCCGATCCATGTGCCCAGCCTGGAAGAACGGCGCGAGGATATCCCGGTCCTGGCCGAGTATTTCATCGCCGGGTTCAACCAGGTCCAGGGCCTGCCCCTGCGCCCCCTGGCCGAGGATGCGGACGCCTTGCTGCAGACCATGCCCTGGCCGGGCAATGTCCGGCAGCTCAAGAACGTGATCGAGCGGGTTCTGATCCTGTCCGACGGCACCGGGCCGATCACCGCCCGGGACCTTCCCAAGGGCGACGGGCCGACCGAGGAGGACCGGGTGGTGCTGTCCGGCGGGTTGGCCACGCTGCCCCTGCGCGAGGCGCGCGAATTGTTCGAACGCGAATACCTGCTGACCCAGATCAACCGGTTCGGCGGCAATATCAGCCGCACCGCGACCTTCGTCGGGATGGAGCGCAGCGCGCTGCACCGCAAGCTGAAGTCGCTGGGCGTGGTCACCACCAACAAATCCGGCGCCCGCATCGCCCATGTCGAAGAGGAGCAGGCCTCCTGACAGGCGGCCGAGGCCATTGACCGCATGAAAGGCTTCTGCCACTCAACCCGGACCGGAACCATCGGGGATACCCCATGAAGGTCATCATCTGCGGGGCAGGGCAGGTCGGTTGGCAGATCGCCCGTCACCTGGCATCGGAACGCAACGACGTCACCGTCGTCGACACCAACCCCGACCTGGTCCGCCGCGCCACCGATACGCTCGACGTGCGGGGCATCACCGGCCATGCCTCGTATCCGGATATCCTTGAACGCGCCGGGGCCAGGGATGCCGACATGATCATCGCCGCGACCCATAGCGACGAGGTCAACATGGTCACCTGCCAGGTGGCGCATTCGGTCTTTGCGATCCAGCGCAAGATCGCGCGATTGCGGGCGCAATCCTATCTGGACGTGATCTATTCCGATCTCTACCGGCGCGACCACATGCCGATCGACGTGGTGATCAGCCCCGAAAAGGAGGTGGCCGAGGCCGCGCTGCAGCGCCTGGCCGCGCCCGCCGCCTTCGACACCGAAAGTTTCCTGAAGGACAGCGCGCAATTGCTGGGGATCCATATCGAGGAAGACTGCCCGGTCATCAACACGCCGCTGCGCCAGCTGAGCGACCTGTTCAGCACGCTGAAGGCGGTGGTCGTCGGGATACGCCGCAAGGGGCGCCTGTTCGCCCCCGGCGCCGGCGACCAGCTCTATCCGGGCGATGCGGCCTATGTGTTCACCGAAACCGGCGATACCGCCCGGACGCTGGAAATCTTCGGCAAGACCCAGTCCAAGCAGGAACGGGTCGTCATCATCGGCGGCGGCAATGTCGGCCTGGCCGTGGCCAGGCGGCTCGAGGCGCGGGCCGACCGGATCCGGGCCCGGGTGATCGAAAAGAACCGCGATATCGCCGAACGCGCCGCGGACGCGCTGGAACGCACCATCGTGCTGCATGGCGACGGCCTGGATGCCGCGTTGCTGGACGAGGCGAACATCGGCGGGGCCGATGCGGTTCTGGCGGTCACCGACGATGACAAGACCAACCTGCTGGTCGCGGTGCGCGCCAAGTCGCTGGGCTGCAAGATGGCGATCTGCCTGTCCAACGACCCGACCCTGGTCCCGCTGATGGAGCCGCTGGACATCGACGCCTATATCAACCCGCGCGCCACCACGGTCAGTTCGATCCTGCGCCATATCCGCCACGGCCGGGTCCGGCAGGTCTATTCGATCGGCGATGCCGAGGCCGAGATCATCGAGGCCCAGGTCCTGACCACCAGCCCGATCGCCGGGCAGCATGTGCGCGACATCGACTTTCCCGAAGGCGTGTTGCTGGGCGGCGTCATGAAGGACGGCAAGATGGCCAAGATCAAGGGCGACCTCAGGATCGAAGAGGGCGATATCGTCGCGATCTTTGCCCTGGCCGACGATGTGGCCGAGGTCGAGCGCCTGCTTCAGGTCTCGATCGACTTCTTCTGATGGGCGCGGCGCTGCGCGAGGCCCCGTTCTTTGTCGTCCTGATGGCGATCGGAGCGGCGGCGATGCTGATCCCGGCGGCGCATGCGCTGACGCTGGATGACCACCGCACGGCGCGCGCCTTTCTGTATGGCGCGATCCTGATGCTGGGGCTGACCTTGCTGGTGGCCCTGGCGGTCGCGGGGCGGCGCCAGCGCCAGCGCGAGCGTGGGCAGCTGGTGACGCTGCTGGCCGCCTATACCGTGTTGCCGGCCTTCTTTGCCGTGCCGTTCCACGAGGCCGCGCCCGCCAGCGTCAGCTTTGCCCAGGCCTGGTTCGAAATGGTCTCCTCGGCGACCACGACCGGTGCGACGCTGTTCGACCAGCCGCGGTTCCTGGCCTCGTCGCTGCATCTGTGGCGGGCGCTGGTCGGCTGGATGGGCGGGCTGCTGATCTGGGTCGCGGCCGTCGCGGTGCTGGCGCCGCTCAATATCGGCGGTTTCGAGGTGCACCAGGCGGTTCGACACCGCGGCGCGGGCATCCGGCTGTCGCAGATCGCCCGGATCGCCGACCCCTCCGAACGGCTGCGCCGCTATGCCGGGGCGCTGGCGCCGCTGTATCTGGCGCTGACCGGCGTGCTGTGGCTGGGCCTGACGATCGCCGGAGAGGTGCCCTTTGTCGCGCTGTGCCATGCGATGGCGATCCTGTCGACCAGCGGCATCAGCCCGGTCGGCGGCATCGCCTATTCCGGCGCGGGCTTCGCCGGGGAATTGATGATCGTCCTGTTCCTTTTGCTGGCCCTGTCGCGGATGACCTATTCGGCCCGTCTGCACAGCCAGACCAGCCGCAACCTGCGCCGTGATCCGGAACTCAGGGTCGGGCTGTTCTTCATCGTCGCGCTGCCCGCCGCCCTGTTCCTGCGCCATTGGGTGCTGGCCGAAGACGGCAGCTTTGCGCAGGGCTTCGTCGCCGGGCTCGAGGCGCTGTGGGGCGGGGTGTTCATGGTCGTGTCGTTCCTGACCACCACCGGGTTCGAAAGCGCCTATTGGATGTCGGCCTCGGCCTGGTCGGGCCTGTCGACGCCGGGCCTGTTCCTGGTCGGGCTGTCGGTGATCGGCGGCGGCGTCGCCACCACCGCCGGCGGGGTCAAGCTGCTGCGGGTCTATGCGCTGTTCAAACACGGCGAACGCGAGGTCGAACGGCTGGTCTATCCCTCGTCGGTCGGCGGCGCGGGGGCCGAGGCGCGGGCGATCCGGCGCAGCGGCGCGCAGATCGCCTGGATCTTCTTCATGCTGTTCGCGATGTCGATCGCCGCGGTCATGGTGCTGTTGTCGCTGACCGGGGTGCAGTTCGAAACCGCCATGGTGCTGGGCACCGCGGCGCTGACCACCAACGGCCCGCTGGCCCAGATCGCCGCCGAGGCGCCGATTTCCTATGCCGGCCTGTCGGGCTGGTCGCACCTGATCCTCGGGGCGGCGATGGTTCTGGGACGGTTGGAAACCCTGGCCCTGATCGCGCTTTTGAACCCCGGATTCTGGCGCCGTTGACGCAAGCGTCACGAAACCGGTATTTGGGCTGGAAACTCCGACTTGGCCAAGACATACTCGGCCCGACAGGGGGCAACCCGGGCCGATCCGCGGCCGCAAGAACAAGGGCACGAAAGGGACAGCCACATGGCGTCAGACAAGCAGAACCTGCAGGACGCGTTTCTCAACCATGTCCGCAAGACCAAGGTTCCGGTGACGATCTTCCTCATCAACGGTGTGAAACTGCAGGGTGTCATCACCTGGTTCGACAGCTTTTGCGTGCTGTTGCGCCGCGACGGGCAGTCGCAGCTGGTCTACAAGAGCGCGATCAGCACGATCATGCCGTCGCAGCCGATCAACCTCTATGACGGGGAAGAGTAATCACAGCCCCCACTGACCGGCCCGTCACCCGGGCCTTCGTGATCCATCCCGACATCCGGTCCGATCGTGCGCGCCGCGCCGCTGCGCCTGCCCTGGAAGAGGCGGTGTCGCTGGCCATGGCGCTGCCCGACCTGCAGGTCGTGGGCGCCGAAACCGTCGGGCTGCCCAGGGTCCATCCGGGCGCCTTGTTCGGGCCGGGCAAGATCGACGAGCTGAAGGCCCGGTTGACCGCCGACGAGGTCGAACTGGTCCTGATCGACGGCCCGGTGTCCCCGGTGCAGCAGCGCAACCTGGAAAAGGCCTGGGAGGTCAAGCTGCTGGACCGGACCGGCCTGATCCTGGAGATCTTTTCCGACCGCGCCCGCACCCGCGAAGGGGTGCTGCAGGTGGAAATGGCAGCCCTTTCCTATCAGCGCACGCGCCTGGTCCGGGCCTGGACCCACCTGGAGCGGCAACGCGGCGGGCTGGGCTTTGTCGGGGGGCCGGGCGAAACCCAGATCGAGGCCGACCGGCGGGCGATCGACGAACAATTGGTGCGGCTGCGCCGGCAGCTCGACAAGGTGGTGAAAACCCGCGCCCTGCATCGCGCCGCCCGGGCCAAGGTGCCGTTTCCGGTGGTCGCGCTGGTGGGCTATACCAACGCCGGAAAATCCACGCTGTTCAACCGCTTGACCGGGGCCGAGGTGATGGCCAGGGACATGCTCTTCGCGACGCTGGATCCGACCATGCGCAAGGTCAGGCTGGGCACCGGGGACAACGTGATCCTGTCCGACACGGTGGGGTTCATCAGCGATCTGCCGACCCAGCTGGTCGCCGCCTTCCGCGCCACGCTCGAAGAGGTGCTGGAAGCGGATGTGATCTGTCATGTGCGCGACATCTCGCATCCGCAAAGCGAGGAGCAGAGCGACGAGGTCCTGTCGATCCTGTCCGATCTGGGCGTGGCCGAGGACATTCCGGTGATCGAGGTCTGGAACAAGATCGACCGGGTCGATCCCGAGACCGCGACGGCCTTGCGGGCCCGCGCCGCGCGGTCCGACGACATCCATGCCGTCTCGGCGCTGACCGGACAGGGGATCGCGCCCTTGCTGGACAGGGTGTCCGAGGTTCTCGGCGCGCCGCGCGAACGGGATGAAGTGCTGGTGCCCTTCGCCGACGGACGCCGCCGCGCCTGGTTGCATGACCAGGGGGTGGTGGTGCAGGAAACGGCCGAGGATGACGGTCATCGTATCGTCGTGGACTGGACGAAACGCCAAAAGGACCGATTTCTAGGGCTGTAACCACCCGGAGTGCTGCCCATGTCCCTTGTCATCCTCTATGTCGCGACCGTCATCGTCTTTCTGGTGATCGACGCGATCGCCCTCAGCCGGTTCATCGGCCCCTATTTCGAAAGCCGGCTGGGCGATATCATGCTGGACAACATCCGGGTTCTGCCCGCGGCGGCGTTCTATCTGTTCTATGTCGGCGTGCTGGTCTGGCTGGTCAGCTGGCCGGTGCTGCGGGACGGGCAGGGGATCGCGGCGGTGCTTTTGCCGGCGGCGCTGTTCGGGGCGGCGGCCTATGGCACCTATGAATTCACCAATTACGCGACGCTCGCGCGCTGGCATTGGTCGATGGTGGTGCTGGACGTCAGCTGGGGCGCGGTTCTGTCGGCGGGGTCGGCCGCCGCGGGCCTCGCCATCACGCGGGCCTTCGGGTCGGGCTGAAACCGGCGTCGGCGCAACCTTGGTATGATCTAGCCCTGTCGTCGATGCGCGCGGCATGGTGGACGACGGCGGTGCCAGGGGCCTATGCTGGCCGGGCACGCGCCGCATCCCCCGCACGGAGGATCCGATGATCCGCCCGCTGACCGCCCTGTCGCTGATCCTGCCCCTGTCGGCCTGCATCCCGCCGCCGGTTCCGCCCGGCGCGATCAGCGGCACGCCGGTTCTGGCGCCCGAAGGCTGCGACGATCCGGCAATTCGCGATTGCCGGCTGCGGACCGAGATCCGCTATCGGCCCGCCGCCACCCCGGGCGTGGTCTGGGCCAGCAAGGTCTATGACGGCGCGCCGCCCGATGGCACCACCGACGGCGCTTCGATCCCGGAACCGTTCTGGGGCCTGATCGGCCATCCCTTCACGCCGGCCTTCCTGCGGCCCGCGATCCTGCATGACCATTACACCTACCCCGAGAACCGGGTGCGGCCCTGGCGCGACACCCACCGGATGTTCCACGACGCCCTGCGCGACGAGGGGGTGGAGCCGGTCAAGGCGCTGTGGATGTATTACGCCGTCTACACCTTCGGCGCCCATTGGGCCGAGCTGGTCCCGGGCGAAGGCTGCGGCGATGGCTGCGTGCAATTGCAGGACGCGCGGCGCTATGTCCTGTCCGAACCCGCGCGGATCGAGACCGAGGCGGCGATCGCCGATCTGTGGCAGGTCTGGCGGATCCTGAACGATCCGCGCCGGACCACCAGCCTTGACGGCCCCGAGGCGCTGGCCGGGATCGAGGCGCTGGCGCTGGCGCGCCACCCCGACAACCTGTTCCTGCGCGAAGGCGCGGTGATCGAACAGACGCCCGAGATCTTCGACTGGATCGCGGCGCGCGGCTACGACCTCATTCAGGTCGAAGCACCGTGATGCCCACCGCGCCGCCACGGGCCAGGGCGGGGTCGAGCGACATGGGGATGTATTCGCCGCGCCGCCAGAGCCCCCCCAGGTTGTCGTAATAGCGCGACAGCAGGTGCCCCGACTGGCCGGTCGAGATGATGAAGACCGACGAATCCGGATCGGCGAAATCGTAGACCCCGCGATAGCCGGCGGCATGGACGTTGCGGAACGGGGTATCGCCGGTGCCGCTGGTCAGGCCGCGCATCAGCGTGTTGTCGCCGCCCGAGGTCGATTGATAGATATTCGCGATCCAGGCCATGGCCCAGTGCTGGCCCAGAACCTCGTGTTCGTGCACGGCCTCGTGGGCATCGCCCCAGCGCAGGCTTTCGATATCGCGGCCGTGATGTTCGACGATCCAGATCAGCGCCTGGTCCAGCGCCTGGCGGGCGATGTCGGTGCAGGTTTCCACCGGGGCGGACTGGATCACGTCGCACCAGGCCGAGGCGCCGTTCACGTCGCGGAACACCCGTTCGACGAAGATCGGGTCGAGATGGGTGAACTCGTCGGCCAGCGGGCCCAGCTCGTCCCGGATCAGCCGATCCTGCAATTCGCGCATCCAGGCGGCATAGATCAGCGGCTCGGGCAGGTGTTCGTTCATCTCTCCGTTCCAGTCCGACAACAGCGCCAGCGCCCGTTGCCGCAGCCGTTCCGGCGTGCCCTCGGGGGCCGGTTCGGAGGTAAAGAACAGATCCGCCGCGACCAGGGCCAGCAGCGACCGGGCGGTATAGCTGACGGTGTCGAGCTGCGCATCCATGAAACTGTCGCGGGTATGAACCTCGCGCGCCTGCATCAGCAGCCGCCAGCGGATCACCCGCTGGGTATCGCCCCAGTTGAAGCTGACATGGTTCGGAAAGGGCAGGTCGACGACTTCGTTGTTGGTGTTGCCGACGATCCCGCCCGAGGGGTCGATCCATTCGGGATTCTCGTCATAGGGCCGATATCCCTGCCAGCGGTTCTGCGGCAGATAGCCGAAATGCGGCCGGCGCCCCCGGGTCTCGTGGTCCGGATCGCGGGCCGGCATCCGCCCGACCAGCTTGAGCCCGATCGAATTGCGGTCGGCCAGGGTCAGCATCTGGCTGGGCGCGACATAGCCCTCGGCCGCGGCGATGCCCTGTTCGACGTTATGCGCGCGCATCAGCTGCATCGCGGCCTGCACGGTCGTGTCCTCGTGGCTGAGCGCGGGCCAGGCCAGCGACACGACATGGCCCGGCGGCACGATCTCGCGCAGGTTGAGGGCCTGCATCAGCGGCTCGTTGGTCTCGAAGACCGGGCCGTTGGTGGTCCAGCGCAGCGTCAGGGTGATCGAGGCGCCGTCGGCGACGCGGATGATGCTTTCGCGGGTCTCGAAGCCGGCCCATCCGTCGGGGGTGCGATACTGGCTGCTGTCGGCGGGGTTGACCTCTTCCAGGAACAGGTCCTGGTCGTCGAGATAGGACGAGGTGATCCCCCAGCCCAGGTCGGCGCTGCGCCCGGTCATCACCAGCGGCACGCCGGGGATGGTGCCGCCGATCACGCCGCCCGATGTCAGCTCCAGCCGGGCCAGATACCAGATCGAGGGCGCGGTCAGGCCCAGATGCGGATCATTGGCCATCAGCGTCGATCCGGTGGCCGAACGGGTCGGGCCGGCCGCCCAGGCATTGGAAGCCCCGGCGAAGGCGCGCGGCACCAGCGGTGACAGAGGATCCCAGGCATGATCGGTCGCGGGGCCCGCGCCGGGGCCCGGAATGCCGGGGACAAGCTGCGAATATTCGGGCAGGGCGGCGGTGCCGTTGCCGGGCGCGTCGGGCAGGATATCGGCCAGCCGGTCCTCGTTGGCCAGGGTGGCCGACACCCGGGCGCGCAGGATCTCGTCCTGCATCTGGCCGGACAGCTGCACCGCCATCAGCTTGACGATGGCGACGCTGTCGGCGGGCTCCCACGGGGCGATGGCATGGTTGAACAGCCACATTTCGGGCGCGCCGCGGCCGAGCGCGCCCTCGTTGACCTCGGCGATCCAGGCATTGACCCCGTCGGAATAGGCCTGCAGCGCGGCCTGGGTATCGGCGTCCAGCACCTCGACCGAGGCGATCGCGGCGGTGTAGATATCCAGCCGCCTGATATAGCGGTCGATATCCACGGTGCGCTCGCCGAACAGCTCCGACAGCCGGCCCTGGGCGGTGCGGCGCAGCATGGTCATCTGCCACAGCCGGTCCTGGGCATGGGCAAAGCCCAGGGCAAAGAACACGTCCTCGTCGGTTTCGCCGAAGATATGCGGGACATTGGCATTGTCGCGCACGATCTCGACCGGGGCGGTAAGCGCCGCGACCTGGTATTCCGCGTTGTAATCGGGCAGCGACCGCGAGGCGAAATAATAGACCAGCGCAATGGCGCCCACGAACAGCAGGATCAGCGCCGAAGCGATCCGGACGAGCCAGCGAAAGATCAGGGCCATGCATCGCCTCTGGTTGACGGGGGACTGCGCTTTCGGTTGGTATCCCCGCAACATGGGCAAAGGCAAGGGAGGCCGCGATGGCCAGGGTGGCGTTTCTGGGGCTGGGTGTGATGGGCTATCCGATGGCCGGGCATCTGGCAGCGGCGGGACATGACGTGACGGTCTGCAACCGGACCGCCACCAAGGCCGGGGCCTGGGCGGCGCAGCATGGCGGGCGGGCCGCGCCGACCCCGCGCGCGGCGGCCGAGGGGGCCGAATTCGTCATGGCCTGCGTCGGCAATGACGACGACCTGCGCAGCATCTGCCTGGGCGAGGACGGCGCCTTTTCCGGCATGGCGGCGGGCGCGGTGTTCGTCGATCACACCACGGTGTCGGCCAGGGTCACGCGCGCGTTGCACGCCATCGCTGCCGATAGCGGGGTCGGATTCGTCGATGCGCCCGTTTCCGGCGGGCAGGCGGGGGCCGAGAACGGCCAGCTGGTGGTGATGTGCGGCGGCGCGCAGGACGATTACGACCGCGCCGCGCCGGTGATCGACGCCTATGCCAAGACCTGCCGCCGGCTGGGCGACAGCGGCGCCGGGCAGCTGTGCAAGATGGTCAACCAGATCTGCATCGCCGGGCTGGTCCAGGGCCTGTCCGAGGGGCTGCATTTCGCGCAGAAGGCGGGCCTCGACGGGCGCGCGGTGGTCGAGGTGATCGGCGGCGGCGCGGCCGGATCCTGGCAGATGACGAACCGCTACCGGACGATGCTGGACGACGCTTTCGAACACGGCTTTGCCGTCGACTGGATGCGCAAGGACCTCGGGATCTGCCTCGATGCCGCTGATGAACTCGGTGCCAGCCTGCCGGTGACCGCCCTGGTCGACCAGTTCTACAAGGATGTGCAGCGCATGGGCGGCGGCCGCTGGGACACGTCGAGCCTGATCCGGCGGCTGCGGGCGCTGGATTAGGCGGGATTTCGCCGGTCGGCGTCACCGCCACGCAACAACTCGGTGCCTTCGTCGCGCCGCGGTCTCGCCCGATGCGGCAGGGGCATATTACCCTGGGAAAGGTGTCTTGCGGGGCGCAGTCGGTGCCCTGCGGCCTCCGATGACAAGGAGTTACCCCATGAAGACCTTTTCCAAGACAAGAAAAACAATGCGCGTTGCATTGGCCGGCAGTTTCCTGGCCAGCACCTTCCTTGCCGGCGCGGCCATGGCGGCGGGTGATGCCGTGCCGGTCCCCGACCCGGTCCCGGTGGCGCCGCCGGTCGTGTCGCCCAGCTGGGACGGGCTCTATGCCGGCCTGGCTTTCGGCACCGGCGAGATCACCCAGGACGCCTCGCCCACCTCGTCGCTGACCTATGATACCGATGTCTACGGTGCCCAGGTCGGCTATCTGCGCGATCTCGGCCCTGTCCTGGTCGGGGGCGAGTTGCAATACGTGATCCAGTCGACCGATGACCAGGCGGCCACCGACGATGCCTCGACCCTGCGGCTCAAGGGGATCGTGGGCTATGATGGCGGGCGGGTGATGCCCTTCGCCTTCGTCGGGGCCGCCAGCGTCGACAGCTTCTTCGGCGACAGCGGCAGCGGGCTGACCTATGGCGCCGGGGCCGAGCTGCGCGTGACCAACCGGATCCGCGCCGGCATCGAATACGTGGTCGACGACCTCGACGAGCTGGACGGCCTGCCCTACGAGAACCGCGAAGTGCTGCTGCGGCTGAACTACGAATTCTGAACCGGCCAGGTTCCGACCCTCACCAGACCCGCCGTGCGCACGCCGCGCGGCGGGTTTTTTCGTGCCGCCGCACCGGACGCGGCATGACCGACACAGGCGGGATATCCCGACCTTGCCAAAAATTTCCAATGTTTTCAGAGGCGGGCCTGCGCGGGCCTTCACGCGATTACATCGGAACCGGGCGGATTGTTACAGCCCGGGCGACGCTCCGCCATGGCCCGGATTCCCTGACCTGCGATTTCCCGCGCCCCGGTTCAGCATGGGATCAGCCGGATATTTCCCGGCCTGACCCTCACCGCCGGACATCACCGGCGATCTGCCCCCGGGATCGGCGCGCTCGCTCCGGCCCCTATTGAAAGAAAGGACTTTGACATGTTCCGCATCCAGCACATCACCGCTGCCGTTTTCGCCCTTGCCACCGCCGGCGCCGCCCAGGCGCAGGGGTTGGACACCGACTGGTCCGGCGCCTATGCCGGCGTCTCGGTCGGGGCGGGCGGGTTCGACTTCGCCAACGGGCTGGTTACCGATGATTACGCCAATTTCGGCGTCCATGCCGGCTATCTGCACGATATGGGCAATGTCGTGGTCGGCGGCGAGATCCAGCATACGCAAAGCGAACTCGACACTCTGGCCGTCGACATGGAGAGCAACCGTCTGAAGGGGATCCTGGGCTATGATGCCGGGGCCTTCATGGCCTATGGCGTGGCCGGTGTCGCCGATGCCGACATCAACGGCACCAGCGACACGATGCTGGTTCTGGGCGCTGGTGGCTCTTATGCGATCAACGACCGGTTCCGGGTCGGCGCCGAGCTGATCGTCGAGCAGAACGACGATTTCAACGGCTCCGGCATCGCGGTCGAGAACCAGGAGATCGGTCTGCGGATGGATTATTCCTTCTGATCGGCCGACGATCCGCGCGGCGGGCGGTCCCTGGCGGGCCGCCCGTCAGCGTTCCGGGATCAGCCCACGCGGCGCGAAGCGCATCATCGCCAGCAGGATCACCCCCATCACCAGCAGGCGCATCTGGCCCGAAAACTCGATCAGCCGGGTCTTGAGCCAGCCGTCCTGCATCACAGACGTGACCTGGTCGATCAGCGCGCCGCCCAGGGGTTCGACCTGGACCCAGAGGAACCAGATCAGGAAAGCCCCCAGCACCGCGCCGTAATTGTTGCCCGACCCGCCGACGATCACCATCACCCAGATCAGGAAGGTGAAGCGCAGCGGCTGATACGACCCGGGCGTGAGCTGGCCGTCGAGCGTGGTCATCATCGCGCCCGCCAGACCGACCAGGAAACAGCCCATGACGAAGATCTGCAGGTGGCGGGCGGTCACGTCCTTGCCCATGGCCTCGGCGGCGACCTCGTTGTCGCGAATGGCGCGCATCATCCGGCCCCAGGGCGAATTCAGCGCCAGCTGCGCCAGGATCAGCACCACGATCAGCACAACGGTGAAATACAGGCTGTAGCCCAGCTTGACCGCGATGGTCGAGGCGGTGACCGGGTCGGCGCCCAGCGCCGCGGCGCGTTCGACGAAGGCGGGGCTCGACTGCAGATCGACCGCGTCGGGCACCGGGCGCGGGATGCCGGCGACGTTCTTGACCCCGCGGGCCAGCCATTCCTCGGCCTTCATGATTGCGATGACGATCTCGGCGATGCCCAGCGTGGCGATGGCCAGGTAATCCGAGCGCAGCCCCAGCGCGACCTTGCCGATCGCCCAGGCCGCCCCGGCGGCCAGCAGCCCGCCGACCGGCCAGGCGACCAGCACCGGCAGGCCCAGCCCCCCCATATAGCCCTGCAAGGACGCGTTCACGCTCTCGACCGCCGCGACGCCGGGGTCGAAGACCGCGCGATAGGCGAAGAACCCCGCGACCAGGATCGCCGCGGTGGCCCAGCCGGCGACCCGACCGGGCAGGCGGCGCCAGGCCAGCATCGCGGCGATGATGACGCCCGCCCCAAGGGCCAGCCCGGCCAGGATCCGCGGCCCGCCGGCATTCCAGGCCTCGGGGACCGGCGGCATGGCCACCAGCACCGCCGCCAGCCCGCCCAGGGCGGTGAACCCCATCACGCCGACGTTGAACAGCCCCGCATAGCCCCATTGCAGGTTCACGCCCAGCGACATGATCGCGTAGATCAGGCAGAAATTCAGGATGTTCAGCGCCGAATTCCAGCTTTGCAGAACCCCGGTGCCCGCGATCAATACCGCCATGACCGCATAGGCCAGGATCATGCCCGTCCGGTTGCTCATAGCGTCTGTCCCCGGAACAGGCCGGTCGGCCGGAACAGCAGCACGATCACCAGGATCGCAAAGCTGACGGCGAACTTGTAATCGGTGCTCAGCAATTGCAGCAGCCCCTCGGGTTCGATGCCCTCGGGCAACAGGTAACGCAGCACGCCGCCCAGCGGATAGACCAGCAGCACCTCGGAAAAGGCGATGACGAAGCCGCCGACGATGGCGCCGACCGGGTTGCCGATGCCACCGACGATGGCGGCGGCGAAGATCGGCAGCAGAAGCTGGAAATAGGTGAAGGGGTCAAAGCTCTTGTCGAGGCCGTAAAGCACCCCGGCCGTGGTCGCCAGCGCCGCGGCGATCAGCCAGGTGATCATCACCACGCGCTCGGGGTTGATGCCCGACAACAGCGCCAGGTCCTCGTTGTCGGAAAACGCGCGCATGGATTTGCCGGTGCGGGTGCGGTTGAGGAACCGGAACAAGGCCACCATCACCACCAGCGCCACCACCAGGGTGATCGCCGTGCTGGTGCGCAGCCCCAGCGCCTGGTCCAGCCCCGACCAGGCCTTGAATTGCCGCGGTTCGATCAGGAACCGTTCACCATCGGCGAAATTCTGGCTGTCGACGCCGATCACGAAGCGGGTCAGCCCGTTATAGACGAACATCACCCCCATCGAGACGATCACCAGATAGATCGGTTTCGCCCGCTGCGCCCGGTAGAAGCGATAGACGGCCCGATCGGTCAGCAGCACCAGCGCCGTCGCGCCGAAGATGCCGACCGGCAGGGCCAGCAACGCCGTGGGCAGGGGCGCGATCGACACGCCGGCCGCTTGCAGCCCCCAGGTGGCCAGCACGGTGATCGCGGTGCCGAAGGCCATGGTATCGCCATGGGCGAAGTTGGAGAACCGCAGGATCGCATAGATCAGCGTCACGCCCAGGGCCCCCAGCGCGAGCTGCGCGCCATAGGCCATGGCCGGGATCAGCACGAAATTGGCCAGCATCACCAGCCCGTTGAGAATATCCATGCCCCGGTTGCCCCCTTGATCCCGGCCCGGACGTCTAGCCCACGGTTTCGACGCAGGTCAACGCCTGGATGGAATGGTAGAGATTGTCGAAGATGATCGTCTGCACCGACATCGTCGCCTCCAGGTCGTCGGCCAGGGTGAATTGCTGCACCGCGACCGACCCGTCCAGCGCCATGTAGATGGTCAGGCCGTCCTTTTCGACCGGGATCCCGGCAAAGCGGGTCTGACCGTCCCAGCCGAACAGCGCGGTGCCGTTTTCCAGAAGGTCGACCAGCAGCACCGCGTCATCGGGGCTGCAGCTGACATCGTTGGTGCAGAAGCCGCGGGTCTGGCAGGACAGGCTGCGCGCCTCCTGCGCCTGGGCGGCAAGCGGCAGGGTGCACAGAAGGGCGGTGGCAAGGGTCCGGGTCATCGTCTATTTCCTTTTTGCTGAATATCGTCGTCTGTTCGGCGGTGCGGAGCATGGCGCCAAGGGGGGCAGGGCAGCCTAGCCCGACAGGTCGCAGCGCCCCATGTAGATCAGCACGCCGCCCTCGAAAAAGCGGATCTCCCACAGCGCGTCGCCGCCCGGGCCGACGGTGACGGTCTCCAGCGCCGGGCCGGTTTCGAATTCGATCACCGCGCCGCCCGCGGCGGTCCGGCGGGTGGCGGCCACCCAGGAGCCGCTGCCGGGCACCACGACCGCGCCGGGCGACACCAGCAGCGTCCAGTTGGCCGGGCCGCGCTGGCCATTGCGGAGTTCCTCGGTGAACAGGCAGTCGCCCGAGATCCCGGTCGCCTGGCTGCCGCCCGGCGCGGTTTCGATGCAGCCCGCGGTCAGGGCCAGCGCGGCCAGCGCCGCCAGGGGCCGTGCAAATGTCATCGTCATTCCCGTCATCCTCCCAGGAAACTGCGCCGAACGTCTTCGTCCGCCAACAAATCCCGCCCGGTGCCGGTATGGGCATTGCGGCCCTGGACCAGCACATAGCCCATATCGGCGATCTCCAGCGCCTGTCGGGCATTCTGTTCGACCATCAGGACGGGCAGCCCGGTGCGGGCGACCTCGATGATCCGGTCAAAGAGTTCGTCCATCACGATCGGGCTGACCCCGGCGGTCGGTTCGTCCAGCATCAGCACCTTCGGCTTGGTCATCAGCGCCCGGCCGACGGCGACCTGCTGGCGCTGGCCGCCCGACAATTCTCCGGCCGCCTGGTGGCGCTTGTCGCGCAGGATCGGGAACAGGTCATAGACCTGCGCCATGGTCGCGCGGATGTCGTCGTCGCGGATGAAGGCGCCCATTTCCAGGTTTTCCTCGACGCTCATGGTCGGAAAGATGTTGCGCACCTGGGGCACGAAGCCCATGCCGCGGCGAACCCGGTCCTGGGGGCTGAGATCGCCGATTTCCTCGCCATCCAGCCGGACGGAGCCGCCGCGCATGGTCAGCATGCCGAACAGCGCCCGCATGGCGGTGGATTTGCCCGCGCCGTTGGGGCCGACGATCACCGCGATCTGGCCGGCCTCCACCGCGATGGTGCAGGCATGCAGGATGTCGGGGCCCTTGCCATAACCGCCGGTCATCGCCTCGCCGATCAGGAACGGCCCGCCTGGGGCGGGGCGCGCGCGGCCATGCCTGTCCGAGGTCAATTCCCCGGCGCCGGCCGCCCGGGTGATCGAGGCGTCCTTGTTGCCACGCCCGTCGGCATATGGATTGTCCGTCATGCGCCCACCTTCGCGCGGTTCTTCAGCCCGGTGCCCAGATAGGCCTCGATCACCGCCTCGTTGGCCTTGATCTGATCCAGCGTGCCCTCGGCCAGGACCTTGCCCTCGGCCATGCAGATCACCGGATCGCAGATGCGGCCGATGAACTCCATGTCGTGCTCGATCACCACGAAAGTATAGCCGCGCTCCTGGTTGAGCCGCTTGATCGTGTCGGAAATCGTGTAAAGCAGGGTGCGGTTGACCCCGGCGCCGACCTCGTCGAGGAACACGATCCGGGCATCGACCATCATCGTGCGCCCCAGTTCGAGCAGTTTCTTCTGCCCGCCGGACAGGTTGCCGGCCCGTTCCCCGGCCAGGTGGTCGATGGTCAGGAAGTCCAGCACCGCGTCGGCCTTCGCGGCCAGGGCGCGTTCCTCGTCGGCGATGCGCTTGCGGCCGAACCAGGTGTTCCAAAGCCGCTCGCCGGACTGGCCGGCCGGCACCATCATCAGGTTCTCGCGCACGGACATCGAGGCGAATTCATGGGCGATCTGGAAGGTCCGCAGCAGGCCCTTGTGAAACAATGCATGCGGCGGCAGGCCGGTGATGTCGTCGCCGGCCATGGTGACGCGCCCGCCATCGGGTTGAAGAACGCCGGCGATCACGTTGAAAAGAGTGGTCTTTCCGGCGCCGTTGGGGCCGATCAGCCCGGTGATGGAGCCCTCGGCGATCGACAGGCTGGCCCCGTCGACGGCGCGGAACCCGCCGAAGGTCTTGACCAGGCCGCTGACCTCGATCATCGCGTTTCTCCGATGCGCGGACGGCGCGAGGGGCAGGCCCCCCGCGCCGCCGATCCGCCCGTTGCGGGCCTACCAGTATCTGGAGACCGTCAGGGCACCGCCCTCGATCAGGTATTCCACATAGGATCCCGCCGCTTCGCCGGTGCCGACCATCTCGACCGCCGAGGCGCCGACATAGTCGATCTCGCCGCCATCGGCGAGGATCTGCAGCGCCTTGGCCAGTTCGCCGGGCAGGATCGGCTCGCCCGGGGCATTGGCCACGGATTCGATATGGGCGACGTAATCGGCCGGCGCGGTCGACCCGGCGGCCTGCATCGCCAGCAGGATCAGCGCGGCGGCGTCATAGCTTTCGCCGGCATAGACGCTGGTGCCGTCGATCCCGGCCTCGGTCGCCATCGCCTGGAACACATCGGCGCCTTCGCTTTCGCCGCCCGGGGCGGTGCCGATCGAGCCGTCGATATCGGCGCCGAAATTCTCGGTCAGCGCATCGCCGACCATGCCGTCGCCGAAGCCGAACATGTCGAAGGCCGCGGTGTCGAGCGCGCCGCGGATGATGCCGGCGCCGCCTTCGTCGACATAGCCCAGCACGACCAGCGCCTCGCCGCCGGCGGCGGCCAGCGCGCCGACCTCGGCCGAATAATCGCCCTTGCCGTCCTCGTGCGGGGCCGACAGGGTGACGGTGCCGCCCAAGCCTTCGAACGCGCCCTGGAAGGCATCGGCAAAGCCCTTGCCGTAATCGTTGTTGGTATAGGTCACCGCGACCGAGCCCACGCCCTTTTCGACCAGCGCCTCGGCCAGAACCTCGCCCTGGCGGGCATCCGAGGGCGCGGTGCGGAAGAACAGACCGTTGTCATCCTCGCTCGCCAGCGCCGGAGAGGTCGCCGAGGGCGAGATCGACACCATGCCGTTGGGCACGGCGACGTTGTAGACCACGGCGGTGGTGACCGGGGTGCAATCCGGGCCGACCATGCCGTCGATCCCGTCCGAGGTGATCAGCCGTTCGGCGGCCGACACGGCGACACCGGCATCCAGGCAGGTGCTGTCGGCGCGCACCGACTCGACGCCCATGCCGCCCAGCAGCAGGCCGCTTTCGGTGACCTCGGTCATCGCCATCTCGGCGCCGGCGGCCATCGCCGGGGTCAGGCTTTCGATCGGGCCGGTGAACCCGAACACGACGCCCAGCTTGACGGCATCGCCATGAGCCTCGGCCCAGGCGCCGCCGGCGGCAAGCGCGCAAGCGGCGGTGGCCAGCATCAGTTTCTTCATCATCCTATCTCCCTAGTGGACGTTTTCGTGCATTTGTCCGGGCGCCAGACTAGGCAGCCGCGGCGGAAAAGGAAAGGTCGTTCACGCCTCGTCGGCCGGCGCATCGGCCTGTCTGACGCCGCGTTCCCGGTAGGGTGTCGTCTGGTATTGCGCCCGGTAGCATTTGGAAAAATGCGACGGCGAGGTGAAACCGCAGGCCAGCGCCACGTTGATCACGCTCATGTCGGTCTGCATCAGCAGGTTGCGGGCCTTCTGCAGACGCAGTTCCATGTAATAGCGCTTGGGGCTGCGGTTCATGTAGCGGCGGAACAGCCGTTCCAGCTGGCGGGTCGACATGCCGACCTCGGAGGCCAGCAGGGCGGGGCTGATCGGGTCCTCGATATTGGCTTCCATCTTCTTGATGACCAGGCTCAGCTTGGGATGGCGCACGCCGATCCGGGCCGGGGTCGACAGGCGCAGCGTGTCCTGGTCCGACCGGATCGAGGAATAGATCATCTGGTCGGCCACCGCATTGGCCAGGTCGGGCCCGTGCTGGCTGGCGATCAGCGACAGCATCAGGTCGATCGAGGCGGTGCCCCCGGCGGTCGACAACCGGTTGCCATCGGTCACGAAGACCGACTTGGTCAGCTCGACCTCGGGGAAATCCTCTTCGAAACTGTCCTGGTTTTCCCAGTGGATCGTGGCCCGCCGGCCGTCCAGCAGCCCGGCCTTGGCCAGCACCCAGGAGGCGGTGCACAACCCGCCGATGCGCACGCCGCGCCGGGCCTCGCGCCGCAGCCAGCCGATCAGCTTCTTGCCGGCCTGTTTCTGCACGTCGACCCCGCCGCAGATCAGCAGCGTGTCCTCGTGGCTCAGCTCGTCCAGCCCGCCTTCCAGCCGGAACCGGGTGCCCGCGGAACAGGACACCTCGCCCGCGTCCTCGAAAGCCTCGCCGACGATGTGCCAGGTATACAGCGTCTTGCCCGACATCCGGTTGGCCAGCCGCAGCGCCTCGATCGCGCTGGCGAAGGACATCAGGGTGAAATCCCCCAGAAGGACGAAGACGAAGCGCCGGGGCCGGGTTTCATCGGCCCTAGGGTGGGGGTAGGTGGGGGTCGAGGTCATGACCGCTCCGTAGCCGCAGGATCACAGAGCCAAAGCACTTTTGCGCGGCCCGTTCAATGGGGCGGCGGGGGAAATTTGCCATTGGACCGGGGCGCCGCCGTCGCTATAAGGCCCGGGTCCAACCCTCCCGCCACGCCTAGCTGCAAGGAAAAGACCATGACGGACTGGAAGAAGACCGACTGGCGCAGGAAACCCCGGGTGCAGATGCCCGATTATACCGACGCGGCCGCGCTGGCGGCGGTCGAGGCGCAGCTGGCCACCTATCCGCCCCTGGTCTTCGCCGGAGAGGCGCGGCGGCTCAAGGCGCAGCTGGCCGATGTCAGCCGGGGCGCGGCGTTCCTGCTGCAGGGCGGAGATTGCGCCGAAAGCTTCAAGGATTTCCGCGCCGATCATATCCGCGACACCTTCAAGGTGATGCTGCAGATGGCGATGGTGCTGACCTATGGCGCCAAGGTGCCGGTGGTGAAGGTCGGCCGCATGGCCGGGCAATTCGCCAAGCCGCGCAGCGCCCCGACCGAAACCGCGAACGGGGTCGAACTGCCCAGCTATCGCGGCGACATCGTCAACGGGTTCGAGTTCACCGAAGCGGCGCGCGTTCCCGATCCGGCGCGGATGCTGCAGGGCTATACCCAGGCGGCGGCGACGCTGAACCTGCTGCGCGCCTTCTCGACCGGCGGTTTCGCCGATATCCACCGGGTGCATCAATGGACCCTGGGGTTCACCGATGCCGAGGATGCCGAACGCTATCGCGACATGGCCAACCGGATTTCGGACGCGATCGACTTCATGAACGCGGCCGGGCTGAACGGCGAAAGCAACCATGAACTGGCGACGGTGGATTTCTACACCAGCCACGAGGCGCTGCTGCTGGAATACGAAGAGGCGCTGACGCGGCTGGATTCGACCTCGGGCAAATGGCTGGCGGGGTCGGGGCACATGCTGTGGATCGGCGACCGGACCCGGCAGCCCGACGGCGCCCATGTGGAGTTCGCCCGCGGCGTGCAGAACCCGATCGGGCTGAAATGCGGCCCCAGCATGACCACCGGCCACCTCAAGGCGCTGATGGCGGCGCTGAACCCGGACAACGAGCCGGGCCGGCTGACCCTGATCGCGCGGTTCGGCGCCGGCACCGTGGCCGAACACCTGCCGCGGCTGATCCGCGCCGCGACCGAAGAGGGCGCCAACGTCGTCTGGTCCTGCGACCCGATGCATGGCAACACGATCAAGTCGGCCACCGGCTACAAGACCCGACCGTTCGACAGTGTGCTGCGCGAGGTGCAGGAATTCTTTGCCGTGCACAATGCCGAAGGCTCGATCCCCGGCGGGGTGCATTTCGAGATGACCGGCTCGGACGTGACCGAATGCACCGGCGGGGTGCGCGCGGTCACCGACGAGGATCTGTCGAGCCGCTATCACACCGCCTGCGATCCGCGTCTGAATGCCAGCCAGTCGCTGGAACTGGCCTTCCTGGTGGCCGAGGAACTGACCGCACGGCGCGACCGGATGCGGGATGTCGCCAGCGCCTGACACGCCGCGGATCTGCGGAAACGAAAGTGGGGCGCCCGGTTGGGCGCCCCGTTTCGTTCTGAAAAGTTATATTGAAATCAGTCTCTTGCCTGCGGTTATTCATGCGATGGATCAGGGGTGGCGTTCTGTCCGCCCAAGGTCCTGCCAATCCGGTGGCCTGGCTCACGTGTCGTTGTTCACCACCAGCCGCAGCGCCGGACGCCCGCCGGTGCGCCGGCTTTCCGCCGCCGCCGCCGCGGCCGAGATCGGCAGCTTGCGCTTGGGCAGGGCGGCATCGAAGCGGAACCGGCGCACCCCGCGCCCGACCCGGCCCGACACGAAGAGCCCGCCCAGCGCCTTGGTGACATGGCCCATCCCGTCGCGCATCGGCAGCAGCATCAGCCGCCCGCCCAGCGGCGGCTTGCCCAGGCCCGTCGCGGCTTCGACCGGCAGGTCCAGCAGGGCGGGTTCGGCGAAACACATCTCGAGGCAGCGCATCAGCTCGGCCCGGTCGGCATTGTCGAACAGCACCGACAACGGCAGCCCGCGTGCTTCGGTGCCCGTGTAGCGGCCCAGGTTGCGGCCGGCGACCCGCAGCCGGGCCATGCCGGGCGCGATCCGGGTGGCGATGAAGCAATCCTGGATCAACGGCCCCAGGGCCAGCGGATCAAGGTCCGCCCGCAGCGGCAGGCCGTTGACCCGCGGCATGTCTTCCCAGACCTGCTGCAACGTCACGGTCGCCATCGGATCGGTGATCAGCGGCTCATGCGTTCCCGCGCCGCTCTTGCTGTCCTCTCCGTCGAACCACATCGTCTTGCTCTCCCAACATCGGGTGCCCCCACCCGTGCCCATCCAGTGCCACAATTTTGTCGCATATTTGTCGGGAAAACGCCCGCACTTCCGTAACGGCTGGTTAACGTCCGGGCCCGGCTTGCCCGGCGGGGCGGTTTTCCCGTAAGCCCGGTGAGGCAGACGGGGCAGGGAGGCCGCGCGATGATCCGATCCATGACCGCCTTCGCATCGGCCAGCGGGCGCACCGGCCCCACCGGCTGGGCCTGGGAATTGCGCGCCGTCAATGGCCGCGGCGCCGATATCCGCCTGCGCCTGCCCGACGGGATCGAAGGGCTGGAGGCCGGCGCCCGCGCCGCCATCGCCGCCCATGTCACCCGTGGCTCGGTCACCGCCGGGCTGCGGCTGCAGCGCGAGGCGGGCGAGGCCGCCCTGGCGCTGGACACCGCACAGCTGGACCGGGTCCTGGTCGCCCTGCGCGCGGTCGAGACCCGCGCCGCCGCGGGCGGGCTGGTCCTGGCCCAAAGCACCGCCACCGACATCCTGGCGCAGAAAGGCGTTCTGGCTGCCGAGGCCGCCGAGGACGACACCGACACCCTGCGCGACGCCCTGCTGACCGGCCTGGACGATGCGCTGTCGGATTTCGTCGCCATGCGCGCGACCGAGGGTGCGGCGCTGCAGCGCGTGATCGAAGGCCAGCTGGACCGGATCGAGGTCCTGACGACCGAGGCCGAGGCGGCGGCACAGGCCCGCGCCCCGGACCTGGCCGCGCGGATGCGCGACGCGATGCGCGCGATTCTGGACGCGGCCGAGCTGGACGAGGCGCGCGTGGCGCAGGAACTGGCGGTGCTGGCGGTCAAGCAGGACGTGACCGAGGAAATCGACCGCCTGCGCGGGCATGTCGCCGCGGCGCGCGATCTGCTGGGGCAGGGCGGCGCGGTGGGGCGCAAGCTGGATTTCCTGTCGCAGGAATTCAACCGCGAGGCCAACACCCTGTGTTCCAAGGCGCAGAACGGCCCGCTGACCGCCCTTGGCCTTGACCTCAAGGCGGTGATCGATCAGATGCGCGAACAGATCCAGAACCTGGAGTGAGCGATGGCGCGGCGTGGCCTTCTCATCATCCTGTCCTCGCCCTCGGGCGCCGGCAAATCGACGCTCAGCCGGAAATTGCGCGACTGGGACGCGACGATCCGGTTTTCGGTGTCGGCCACGACGCGGGCGCCGCGGCCGGGCGAAGTCGACGGGCAGGATTACCATTTCCGCACGGAAAGCGACTTTCGCCGCATGGTCGCCGAGGGCGAGATGCTGGAACATGCCCATGTCTTCGGAAATTTCTACGGCTCGCCCCTGGCCCCGGTGCGCGCGGCGATCGAGGCGGGCTGCGACGTGCTGTTCGACATCGACTGGCAGGGCGCCCAGCAGATCCGCAATTCGCGGCTGAAGGACAACGTGCTGTCGATCTTCCTGCTGCCGCCCTCGATCGCGGCGCTGCGGGCGCGGCTGATCGGCCGGGGCCAGGACGCCCCCGACACCATCGCCAAGCGGATGCAGAAATCCTGGGACGAGATCTCCCACTGGGACGCCTATGATTACGTGCTGATCAACGACGACCTGGAGGCGACCGAGGACCGGCTGCGCACCATCGTCAGCGCCGAACGGCTGCGCCGCGACCAGCAGCCCGACCTGGTCGACCATGTCCGCCGTCTGCAATCGGAATACGAGGACAGCCGATGACGCTTTATGCCCTGGACGGGATCGCGCCCGAGATCGCGCAGGATGCCTGGATCGCCCCGGGCTGTCACCTGATCGGCAAGGTCACGGTGCTGGAGGCGGCCTCGGTCTGGTTCGGCACCACGATCCGCGGCGACAATGAACGCATCACCATCGGCGCGGGCAGCAATGTGCAGGAAAACTGCGTGCTGCACACCGACATCGGCTTTCCGCTGGTGATCGGCGCGGATTGCACGATCGGCCACAAGGCGATGCTGCATGGCTGCACGATCGGGGACAATTCGCTGATCGGCATGGGCGCCACGGTCCTGAACGGCGCGGTGATCGGGCGCGATTGCCTGATCGGCGCCGGCGCCCTGGTGACCGAGGGCAAGGAAATCCCGGACGGGTCTCTGGTGATGGGCGCACCGGGGCGGGTGGTGCGGCAACTGGAGGCGGGGGCGATCGCCGGGCTGGCGGCCTCGGCCCGGCATTACCGGCAGAACGCGGCCCGCTATCGGGCCGGGCTGCGGGCGCTGTGAGCCTCAGCGCGGCGGGCACAAGAGCACGTCGAAATTGATGAACGGCGCGACCGCGCGCACCTCCTGCACGACGACGCGGGGATCGGGCAGGGCGCGCACCAGGGCCCGATAGGGGCCGCGATAGCCCAGTTCGGCCAGCCGCAGCGCGATGTCGAGCACGTCGAAATCACGGTTCGCCAGCGCCGACAGGATCACGTTCGGTTCGATTCGGTGCAACAACTCCGCGTCGAGGTCTTCGAACCCTGAGAAGTGAAACCCCGGGATGTCGGGCATGACCGTGTTCCGGGTCTTCCAGGCGGCCGCGCAACCGACCACGAGGATCGGGGCAGCCGAGCCACCCTGAGGGTCATCAGGAACCGGCACTCCGCACCCCTCTCGAAGCATCAACCATTCGCACCGGATCGCGTCCTGTCGTCCTGACCGTCCGGCATCCCCAAAATCCTGGCATTCGTATCACCCAAACGGGACATCGTCTGATTGTGCAATTATGGGTTGTGCATTCAACCTAAAATAAGTCTTCGTCGCGAATAAAGCTCGAGGCTTGTCCTTTTGACCGCAAGTGGCCTACTTGCGCCATGCCGATTTCGGATGTCTCTCAGGTCGTGACCGCCTTGCCCGACCCGGTCCTGCTGGTCGGACCGGACGAGCGGATCGTGGCGCGCAACGGCCGGGCCGAGCAATTGTTCGGCACCGACATCACCGGCTGGCATTATGTCACCGCCTTGCGCCAGCCGGCCCTGCTGGACACGATCGAGGCGACGCTGGCCGATGGCGGGCGCAGAAACACGAGGTTTCTCAGCAGGGACGGCAATCGCGACACCGCCTGGGACGTCTCCGTCGCCGGGATCGTCCTGGACACCGGGCACCACGTCCTGGTGGCCTTCGCCGATCGCTCGGCGGTCGAGGAGGCCGGCCAGATGCGGCGCGATTTCGTCGCCAATGTCAGCCACGAACTGCGCACGCCGCTGACCGCGCTGCTTGGCTTCATCGAGACCCTGCGCGGGTCCGCGCGCGAGGATGCCGCCGCCCGCGACCGGTTCCTGGGGATCATGGAGCAGGAGGCCGGCCGGATGCACCGCCTGGTCGAGGATCTGCTGTCGCTGAGCCGGGTCGAGGACGAGGAACGCCTGCGACCGACCGCGCCGGTCGATCTGGTGGAGGTGATTCGCGAAGCGGTGACGGTCCTGGGGCCGATGGCGCGCGACCAGGGGCTGGAGCTGCGTCTGGAACTGCCCGATGCGCCGCGGGTGATCCCCGGCGACAGCGGGCAACTGTACCAGGTGGTGAGCAACCTGGTCGAGAATGCGATCAAATATGGCGGTTCCGGCGGGTCGGTCGATCTGGCCTTGACCGGACCGGTGCGCGAGACGGCCCTGCAATGCGACGGAGTGACCTTGTCGGTCACGGACAGGGGCGAGGGGATCGCCGCGCATCACATCGCCCGGCTGACCGAGCGGTTCTATCGCATCGACACCCATCGGTCGCGCCAGGTCGGCGGCACCGGTCTGGGCCTGGCGATCGTCAAACATATCGTCAGCCGCCACCGCGGCCGCCTGCGCATCGACAGCACGCCCGGACAGGGCAGCACCTTCGCCGTGCTTCTGCCTGCCGAGTGATCCGGAATCGCCGCGCCCGGGCCGTTGTCATAAAAGGTTTACAAACCTGTCACAAAAGCGTGGTCCGTCAGGCCTAGCCAGCGGAAGAGGTCGGCGCCCGTGGGGGGATGGCCGACCGCTCGCAGACAAATCAGGAGTATCTCATGTCTTTTGCGAAAATGACCGCCTCGACCCTGGCGATCGTCGCCGTGTCGGCCACTTCGGCCGCCGCACGCGACAACGTGCAGATTGCCGGTTCCTCGACCGTGCTGCCCTATGCCACCATCGTCGCCGAAGCCTTCGGTG
>OFET01000177.1_pt1 | contig 78251 bp, 71 predicted proteins | sample 1521211 | NCBI WGS metagenome assembly OFET01 (sample SAMN03766358, study PRJEB24113) | microbial mat metagenome | isolation source: enrichment culture HLUCC-A from microbial mat sample contains cyanobacterium...
GGTGCGCGCGCCCTCGGGCGGCACCGTCACCTGGTCCTGGTGCCAGGCGTTCAGCGCGTAGGTCTCGCCGCTTTCGGTGGTGTAGACGTGCCGGCCCACCGACCAGCCCCCCGAAAATTTCTCGACCGTCCCACCCAGCGCCTGCGCAACGATCTGGTGGCCGAAGCAGATGCCGACAAGCGGCCGCCCCGAGGCGACGATCGCGCGGATCAGCGCCTCGAGCGGGGGGATCCAGGGGTGATCCTCGTAGGCGCCGTGGCGTGAGCCGGTGATCAGCCAGCCCTCGGCGCACTCGGGGCCGGGGGGAAACTCGCCTCCCTCGATATCCCATGTGGTGAAGGTCAGTCCGTGCCCGTCGAGCAGGCGGGCGAACATCTCGGGGTAGTCGCCCGTCTGCGGGCGGACGGCCTCGGCCATGTGGCCGGTCTGCAGGATGCCGATGTGCATGGGGGTGTTTGTCATGGCTGACCGCGACGCTATCTCGCCACCGGTGCCGGGGCAAGCGGGAGCCGCGGCCCCTCGGCGGGCCGAAGCACGGGCGGCGGGCGCAGTCCGATTGCGTATTTGGAACAGAAAGAAACAGCGGGCACGGCGCAGGGCGGCGGTCGGCCGGGCGAGGTACCAGCACTAGCGGATGAACTGGGGGCGCAGGCGCATGGGCGCGCGCGCATCCTGCGGCAGGTGGCGGTTGAGGTAGCGGTTGACCACGCCCATCCCGGCGATGATCGCGAGCGTCAGCAGGATGAAATAGACGGCCACGATCGGGTAGGGAACGAAGGGGTTGAACGTCCGGTCGGCAAAGTAGCTCGCGTAGTAGAGCGCATCGCCCCGCTGCTGCCGCGCCGGGAAGCCCGAGAAGAAGACCAGCGTCGTGGCGTGGAAGAGAAAGATCGCCTCGTTCGTGTAGGCCGGCCAGCCGAGCCGCAGCATCGTGGGCCACACCACCCGGCGGAAGCGGGCGAAGCCCGACAGGCCGTAGGCGTCGGCCGCCTCGAGATCGCCCCGCGGCACCGAGCGCAGCGCGCCGTGGAAGATCTCGGCCGAGTAGGCGGCGGTGTTGAGGAAGAGCACGACCGCCGCGCCCAGCGCCGCCGAGGTCAGCGGGTCGAAGACCGGCGAGACCTGCTTGAGCGACAGGAACCCGAAATAGGCGAGGAAGAACTGGATGAAGAGCGGCGAGCCCCGGAACAGGAAGATGAACCACTCGGACGGCTTGCGCAGCCAGGCGCGCGCATCGGCCTTGGCCACGGCCAGCGCGGTGGCGAGGAGGAAGCCGGTGACGAGGGCGACGAGGCCGAAATAGACGTTCCAGATCAGGCCCGAGCCGATCAGTACCAGCTGCTCGCACAGCGTGATCTCGCCGCGCGGCAGCAGCCGCTCGCCGATCCCGACCGAGCGCAGCGCGTAGTCCTGGATCGTCTGCGCGCAACTCATGCGCCCGCCCCCGCCTGCATGCCCCCGCCCTCGCGCCGCTGCGCCTCGCCTCCGAGCGTGGCCTGGCCGCGCGAGAGCCGCCGGGTCAGCCGCCCCAGCGCCACCTCGGAGATCTTCGTCATGCCGAGGTAGAAGACGAGCAGGAACAGGAAGTAGAAGAAGCGCCAGTCGCCGTGCGGGTAGGCGGTGAACTGCGGCGTCTTCGACGCGCCGAGCTCGCGCGCCCAGTAGACGATATCCTCGACGCCGAGCAGGAACAGCAGCGGCGTCGCCTTCATCAGGATCATCCACAGGTTCGACAGGCCGGGCAGCGCGTAGATCCACATCTGCGGCACGAGGATGCGCCAGAACGCCTGCCGCTCGGTCATGCCGTAGGCTTCGGCCGTCTCCATCTGCGCGCGCGGCACCGCGCGCATGGCGCCGTGGAGCACGTTGGCCGCGAAGGCGCCGAAGACGAGGGCGAAGGTGAACACGGCGAGGGCGAAGTTGTAGGTCTCGTGCCACGCTTGCGCGGCAGTGCCGGGCGGCACCTTGGCCTCGGGACAGACGAGGAAGTTGGCGCCCTGGCGGATCGGCGCGTCCCAGTCGGGGCAGCGCGCGAGGTGGACGAGATACTCGATCCCCTGGTCGAGGGCGATCACGAAGAACAGGAAGAAGGCGATGTCGGGCACGCCCCGGACGATCGAGGTGTACCCCTTGCCCAGCAGCGACAGCGGCAGCAGGCGCGAGCGCGAGGCGGCGGCGCCGGCGAAGCCGAAGGCCAGGGCGCAGGGCGCGGTGATCGCGAGCAGCAGCAGCACGGTGCCGAAGCTCACGTAGAAGTTCATGTGCACGCCCGTGGTCAGGTAGCAGGCGAGCCACGGCAGACTGGCGAGCTGGGACGGGTCTTCGCAGAAGGGGAACATCGGCCCTCCCGGCCCGGCGGGCCGCTGGTTGCGCGTGCGGGAGCCTCCGGCGGGGATATTTCAGGCAAGAAGAAGCCGGGGGCGGGGGCAGGGAGGCGCGAAGGGCCGCGCCGCCGTCGTCGGGGGCAGGGGGCGGCACGCAAGGGGCGCCGCCCCGCCGGATCAGCTGCGGCGGCTCATTCGCTCAGGTCGTAGAGCTGCCCCTCGTCGCCGAACCACTTTGTGATCATCTCGTTCAGCGTGCCGTCGGCCTTGAGCTCGCCTATGATCGCGTCGAAGGTCTCGCGCAGCTCGTCGTCGCCGTCGCGCACGCCCATGCCGACGCCGCCGCCGAGCGCCACGTCGTCGCCCACGAACGACATCTCGGCATCCGCCTCGACGATCGGCACGAGGTAGTCCTTGTCGGCGAACACCGCGTCGGCCTCGCCGTTGCGCACCGCGGCCACGCTCTCGTCCGGCGTGGCGAATTCGAGCAGGGTGGCGCCCGATTCGGCGACGTAGGAGGCCTGGATCGTGTTGACCTGCGCCGCGATCACGCCGCCCGCCAGATCGGCGTCGGGGTCGGTCGCGGCATAGGCCGAGGCCGCGGGCGGGATGTAGTTCTGCGTGAAGTCGATCACCTCGTCGCGTTCGTCGGTGATGCTCATGCCGGCCATGATCGTGTCGTAGTTGCCCGACGTGAGGTTGGGGATGATCGAATCCCAGTCGTTGGTCACCCACTCGCAGGTGAGGCCCGCGCGCTCGCACAACAGGTCGCCGAGCTCGCGCTCGTAACCGTCGACCTCACCGTCGTCGTTGATGAAGTTGTACGGGGGGTAGGCGCCCTCGGTGCCCATGCGCACCACGTCCTGTGCGGCGGCAGTGCCCGCGATCAGGGAAGCGGCGGCGGCGGTGAGGATGAGTCTGGTCATGCAAGTCTCCCTGGTGGTCTGGTTCCCCTCTCCCCTCATTGGCTGTGGGAGAGGAACTTCTGCAATCGCTCCGTTTCCGGCGCGCCGAAGATCCGGTCGGGCGGCCCCTCCTCCTCGACCTTCCCCTGGTGGAGGAAGAAGACGTGGTCGGAGACGTCGGCCGCGAGCCGCATGTCGTGCGTGACGAGGAGCATCGTGCGCTCCTCGGCGGCGAGATCCTTGATGACGCGCACGACCTCCTGCTGGAGCTCGGGGTCGAGCGCCGAGGTCGGCTCGTCGAACAGCAGCGCCCGCGGTTCCATCGCCAGCGCCCGGGCGATCGCGGCGCGCTGCTGCTGCCCGCCCGAGAGCTGGGCCGGCCACGCCTCGGCCTTGTCGCCGATGCCGACCTTGTCGAGCAGGGCGCGACCGCGCGCCTCGGCCTCGTCGCGGTCGTGGCCGAGCACGGTGACCGGCGCCTCGACCACGTTCTGCAGGACGGTCATGTGCGCCCACAGGTTGAACTGCTGGAACACCATCGACAGGTTCGTGCGGATGCGGATCATCTGGGCGCGGTCGGCGGGGCGGCGGGCCTGGCCCTCGCCCTTCCAGCGCACCGGCTCGCCCTCGAACAGGATCTCGCCCTGCTGGCTGTCTTCCAGAAGGTTGGCGCAGCGCAGGAGCGTGGATTTGCCCGACCCGGACGAGCCGATCAGCGACACGACGTGGCCGCGCGGCGCGGTCATGTCGACACCCTTGAGCACCTCGAGTGCCCCGTAGGCCTTGTGCAATCCGCGGATCTCGATGACCGGGGAGCCGGCCGGCACTGCATCGGCACCTGCGGACGCGCCGGACTCGGGCATGGGGGCCGCTTCGGCGTAGGGCATGGGTCGGGCGCGCGCTCTCTCGGGTGGTGCTGGCCCTCGAGTAAGGAACGGATGGCGGCCGAATGCAACGGCTAAGGCGCGGGGAGGGGCGCTGTCAGGCTGCCGGATCGCCCATTCGCGCGGCATATGCCGCGGGATCGGGCGGAATTGGAAGCGCAAGATAGGCGGCGGCGGGGAGTCGCGCGAGCCCGACAAGGCCGAGGGCGGCCCGGTCTTCCGTGGCGAGCGCGGCGATGGCCCCCTCTACCGCCGCGGCAAGGGAGGCAGGGTCGCGCCCCGGGCCCGCGATCAGCGGCAGGCCGGGGCGGGGAGCGGTGCGGTCGATCACCTGCAGGGTGGCGGCGGCCGGCTCGACGCGGGTCAGCAGGCGCCATGTCACGGCGTCGATCGCGGCAATGTCGGCCCGCCCCTCGGCGACGGTACGGGCGGAAGCGGCGTGCGCCCCGGTCTCGAGAACCGCGCGGAAGGTCACGCCACGGGCGGCGGCCCAGTCGAGCGCGGCCGCCCAGCCCGATTGCGAGAGCGGGTCGTTGCAGGCGAGGCGCGGGGCAGGCGGCACGCCCTCGCCGGAGCGCACCACGACCACCGAGCGGTAATGGCCGGGCGGGCATCCGGCGACGCCGTAATCGGGCGTGGCGACCAGCGTCACCTCTCGGTGGAGCCGGGCCCGATAAGGCAGCCCGCAGGTCTGCGCGAGCAGCAGGTCGGGGTCGCGCCAGAGCGACCACGGGTCGGCGCCGCGCGTGAGGGCCTCCGGAGCGGCGATCCCCGTCGCGCGCAGACGGACGGCGATGGCAGACCACAGCCGGTCTGTCGCGCCGCGCGTCTCGGGCCGGTCGTACATGGGCAGGCCGGCGATCACCCTTCGGCCCCTCGTCGCCTCAGCCCGACCCGGACGCCGCCCCGGAGCCGCCGCCGCGCGCCTCGACCCGCTGCCGCGCGCGCGCGCTGTCGCGGTCGGCCACGCCCAGCAGGTTGGCCACCAGCCGCAGCAGCCCGTCTTCCTCGTGGTCGCGCTCGCCGTCGGCCAGCACCACGTCCCACATGGCCTCGAGCACCGCCTCGCGCTCCTCGTAGGGCACGGCGTCCTTGATCGCGCGCGTGAAGCGCACCGTGTCGGGAGCCTCCGATTCGAGTTGCTCGGCGTCGCGGCGCAGGGCGGCGGCCTCGACCGGCGACAAGCCGTAGCGGGACATCGAGATCCGGTCGATCCGGGCGATCTCGCTCTCGGCATAGTCGCCGTCGGCGCGGGCGAGCCGCACCAGCAGCGCGGTGAGGGCACGGCGCGCGTCCGGGTCGGGAAGCGGCTCGGGGTCGGGCGCCGAGAGACGGCGGAGAAGATCTGCGAACATGCGCGTCATATAGAGGCGGCCGCCCGCGGGGCCAACCGCGGTCGCCACCCCGCCCCGCCCCGCCGATCGCCATTCCGCCGATGGCCCTGCTGTCGCCTCCCGGTCTCCTGCCACAGGTGCCCGCGCGTCTTTTCTGTTCCAGATGCGCAGGTATGCCGCCCGGCACGCCCGCGGCGCCGCAGACGGGCGGTCAGGGCGCCGGGTCGGGATGGGCGCGCGCCTCGGCCTCGGCGGCGGCGCGGTCGTCGGGCGACAGACCGAGGCGATCGGCGGTGAGCGCGAGGTAGGCCTTCTGCCGGGCGCCCTCGTGGCCGTCGGCCAGCATCACCCGCCACAACGAGACGAGGATCGCGCGCCGCTCGTCGCCGCCCGTCCGCTCGCGCACCGCCTCGGCGAAGCGGCCATCGGGAGGCGCGGCGGATTCGAGGCGCTCGGCCTCGGCGCGGAGCTTGGCCGCGGCGACCGCGTCGAGCCCGTAGGCCGCACGCAGGATACGGTCGATCCGCGCGATCTCGGCCGCGTCGTAATGGCCGTCGGCCTTGGCGATCCGCACGAGCAGGCCGGCGAGCGCATGCCGCGCGTCGAGCTCGGCGAGCGGTGTCTCGTAGCGGCCGAAGAGGCGGTCGAGCAGGCCCTGGATCATGGGGGCCGATTACCCGTCGCGGCGCGCCGTGCCAAGCGGGCATGCGCGCGGCGCCACCGGGACATGCGGATTTCGGACGGAATGAAGCGGCGGGCGGGGTAGACGGGGCCAGACCGGGAGAGCAGACGGGGGCCAGACGGGGGCCAGACGGGGGCCAGACGGGGGGGGGGCGGCAGACCTTGCGGCGGCCAACAGCCCGCCCGCGAGGTGGAGATGCCTCGTTCCGGTCGCGTCCCGCGCCGACGCGAGCCGCGCAAGGGGCCGGGAGGGGAGCGGCCGGGGGCAGGCATTCTTGTAACGAAACGGCGCGGATCGGCACTGAATCGGCCCCTTCCCGGAAGCATGCCCTTGTCTTCCGCCGGGTCGCGTCGCATGTCTCGCGCATGACTTGTCGCCCCGCCGACCGGATTGGCCCCATGCGCCCAGTTTCCCCGCGCCTCTGCGCTGCCCTCGCCGGAGCCTGCGCGCTCGCCGCCACCGCCGCGCTTGCCGCGCCGGCCTCGGCGCAGCAGGCGGAAGGCGCCGCCGCGCCGGCCCCCGCACCGAGCTTTGGCGCCGATGTGCCCTCGGTGGCCGACGGAACGCTCTCGACGCAGCGGCGCGACCGGGGGCTCGTTTTCACGGTGCTGCTCGGCGCTCAGACCCGGCCGGTCTATTTCGGCGCCGAGGAGACGGAAGTCGCACCGCTCTTCCGGCCCAACGTGCTCGCCTTCGATTTCGGCCGGATCGACCTGGGCGACGGCACGCTCGGCGACGACCCGCTGGAGCGGCCGCTCGGCTTCGCCTTCGGCCCGTCGTTCCGCTACATCGGCGAGCGCAACGCCGGCGACCATGACGAGCTGACGGGCCTTGAGGACATCGACGCGACCTTCGAGCTGGGCGCGCAGGTGGGCTACATCTGGCCCAGTGTCGAGGCGTTCGGGCAACTGCGATACGGATTCGGCGGCAGCGAGGCCTGGGTGGGCGAACTCGGCGCCTACTACGTCACCCGGCCGGCCGACAACTTCGCCCTGAGGATCGGCCCGCGGCTGCTGTTCGGCACCAACGACTACACAGACACCTATTTCGGCGTCTCGGCAGACGAGGCCGCCGCGAGCGGTCTGGCGGAATACGACCCAGATGGCGGGCTGCTGCGCGCCGGCGTCGAGGTGATCGCCACCTATCGGCTCGGCGAGCAATGGTGGCTCGAGGGCCGCGCGCGGTGGGACCAGTTCCAGGACGACGCGGCCGACAGCCCGATCGTTCAGCAGGGCGCCCGCGACCAGGGCACCGTGTCGATCGGCGTGCGCCGGGCCTTCGTGCTCGAGTTCTGATCCGCGGCCACGACCGCGGCGCGCCTTGCGGCGCACTCCCTTGCGTAGGCGCCCGTTCCGGGCGCCGGCCTCCGGCGGGGATACTTTAAGCAAGAAGAAGACCAGGGCCCTGCGCACGTCTCTCGCCGGGGCGGGCCGGCCGCATGCGATGCCTTCAGACGAGGCGGCTCATCTCGACGGCGGCACGGATGAAATCCGCGAAGAGCGGGTGGGGCGCGAAGGGCTTGGACTTCAGCTCGGGGTGAAACTGGACGCCGATGAACCACGGGTGGTCGGCATGCTCGACGATCTCGGGCAGGCGGCCGTCGGGCGACATGCCGGAGAACACCAGGCCCTGCTCTTCCAGCGCCGCGCGGTAGCGGATGTCGACCTCGTAGCGGTGGCGGTGGCGCTCGTCGATCCGCGTGGTGCCGTAGATCTGCGCGACCCGGCTGCCCTCTTTCAGGTGCGCGTCGTAGGCGCCCAGACGCATCGTGCCGCCCTTGGCGTCGGTTGGCGTGCGCGTGACCTTCTCGTTGCCCTGCACCCATTCCCTGAGGTGGTAGACGACGGGCGTGAAGCGCCTGCCGCCCGCCTCGTGGTCGAATTCTTCCGAGCCGGCATCGGCCACGTCGGTCAGGTGGCGGGCGGCCTCGATCACCGCCATCTGCATGCCGAGGCAGATGCCGAAATAGGGCACCTTGCGGGTGCGCGCGAACTCGGCCGCCCTGATCTTGCCCTCGGTGCCCCGCTCGCCGAAGCCGCCGGGCACGAGAATGGCGTGGAACCGCTCGAGATGCGGCGCCGGGTCTTCCCGCTCGAAGATCTCGGCGTCGATCCACTCGGCCTTGACCCGCACGCGGTTGGCCATGCCGCCGTGGGTCAGCGCCTCGGCGATGGATTTGTAGGCGTCCTCGAGGTCGGTGTATTTTCCCACGATCGCCACCCGCACCTCGCCCTCGGCGCGATGGATGCGGTCGGCCACGTCTTCCCACCGGCTCAGGTCGGGCCGGGGGGCTGGCGAGATGCGGAAGGCGTCGAGCACCGCCTGGTCGAGGCCCTCGCGGTGGTAGGCCAGCGGCGCCTCGTAGATGGTGGCAAGATCCTGCGCGGCGATGACCGCCTCGGGCCGCACGTTGCAGAACAGCGCCAGCTTCTCGCGCTCCTTCTGCGGGATCGGCCCCTCGGCCCGGCACACCAGGATGTCGGGCGCGATGCCGATCGAGCGCAGCTCCTTCACCGAGTGCTGGGTCGGCTTGGTCTTGAGTTCGCCCGACGCCTTGATCCACGGCAGGAGCGTGAGGTGCATGAAGATGCATTGCCCCCGCTCCTTTTCCTGGGCGAACTGGCGGATCGCCTCGAAGAACGGCAGGCCCTCGATGTCGCCCACCGTGCCGCCGATCTCGCAGAGCATGAAATCGACCTCCTCCTCGCCGATGCGGATGAAATCCTTGATCTCGTCGGTGACGTGCGGGATCACCTGGATGGTCTTGCCGAGGTAGTCGCCGCGCCGCTCCTTCTCGAGCACGTTGGAATAGATGCGCCCCGACGACACGCTGTCGGTCGCCCGTGCGGCCACCCCCGTGAAGCGTTCGTAATGCCCGAGGTCGAGGTCGGTCTCGGCGCCGTCGTCGGTGACGAAGACCTCGCCGTGCTCGAAGGGAGACATCGTGCCGGGATCGACGTTGAGGTAGGGGTCGAGCTTGCGCAGCCGCACCGTGAAGCCGCGGGCCTGCAGGAGCGCGCCGAGCGCGGCCGAGGCCAGCCCCTTTCCGAGCGACGAGACGACCCCGCCGGTGATGAAGATGAAGCGTGCCATGGGCCCCCGTGTGCGCCGCGCCGCGCGCGCCCCTCGGCCGGGGCGGCGCGCCATTCTCACAAGCGGTCGGGCGGCGCTGCGGCCCACCCTGCCACGGGGCTCGAGCTATAGGAGATTCGGGGGAGGGGCGCAATCGCTCCCCCCAACATCCTGCGGCCTCGTGGCGTCACGTCCCCAGATGGTGGGGCGCTCTAGCCGGCCGCCTGCGACGCCGACCTATTCCGCCGCCTGCGGCACCAGCGGCGCGTCCAGCGCGTCGTCCACAGCCGGCGGCAACAGCTCGTCGCCCGAGGGCAGCGCCGGCGCATCGACCTCGCCCGAGGGCGCCGGCTGCAGCCGGTCGACCACGCTCGCCCCCTCGCCGCCCGCGGCTGCCAGGATCGTCAGCGTGATCGACGTTCCGATGAAGGCGATGGCGAGCGCCCACGTCACCTTGCCCAGCGGGGTGCCGGGCGGGCGGCCCGACATCACGCCGCCGCCCCCGCCGCCCATGCCGAGGCCGCCCCCCTCGGAGCGCTGCAGCAGGACGACCGCGATCAGCGAGAGCGCGAGCAGGAGATGGACGATGAGGATGACGTTGGCCATGCGCGCGCACCTAGGCGGTTTCGCCGCCCCGCGCAAGGCATGAACCCGGCGCGGGGAGGGGCAATGCCGGCCTCAGCCCGCCTGCCGCAGCCAGGCGGCCAGAATGTCGCGCGCCGCGGCTAGGTCGGTCTTGTGGATCATCTCGGTCACCGTGTGGATGTAGCGGGTGCCCACCACGACCCCCACCGCGCGCGCCCCCGCCGCGGCCTGCTGCGCCGCCGCGCCGTCCTGCCCGCCGGAGCGGAGCATGGTGCGCTGGAACGGGATGCCCTCGGCCTCGGCCAGCGCCGCGATCTCGGCCACCAGCGCCCGGTCGGCGATGAACGAGCCGTCGCGCACGTGCAGGCCAAAGCCCTTGCCCTGCTCGGTCGTCCGGTCCTGCTCGGGCACACCGGGCGTGTCGCAGGCCAGCGTGGTATCGACCCCGATGCCGATATCGGGCCTGATCCGGTAGGCGGCGGTGCGGGCGCCGCGCAGCCCCACCTCCTCCTGGCTGGTGAAGGCGACGTGGATCTCGGCCCGGTTGGCCGCGTCGCCCAGCGCGCGCATCGCCTCGATGCCGAGCCAGCAGGCAATGCGGTTGTCGAGCGCCTTCGACACCACCTTGTCGCCCATCTCGACCAGCGGCTCGTCCATGACCACCATGTCGCCCACGGCAATCTTCTCCTGCGCCGCGGCGCCCAGGCCGGTGTCGACGAAGAACTCCGACAGCTCCGGCACCTTCTTGCGATCCTCGGGCGACGAGATGTGCACCGGCTTGCCGCCGGGGTTCATCACCCCCTTCAGGTCGCCGCCCTCGGTGCAGACGAGCACGCGCCGCGAGAACAGGTTGCGCGGATCGAACCCGCCGACGGGCTGGACATAGGCGAAGCCCGTGTCGCTGACGTGGCTGACCAGAAAGCCGATTTCGTCCATGTGGCAGAGCAGCATGACCCTGACCGGGCTCTCGCCGCCCTCGCGCGCATCGCGCCGGCACAGCAGCGAGCCCATCGGGTCAGTCTCGACATGGTCGAAGAGGCCGGCAATCTCGTCCTCGATCAGGGCGCGGACGCGATGCTCGTGGCCGGGCACGCCGGGCGTCTCGCAAAGGCGTTTCAGAAGGTCGATATTCATGGGAAACTCCCTCGTCTGTCGCCGCCGACCTGACGTGCATCCGCCCGATTGTCCAGTGCGCGCCCTTGTTCTCCGGGAAGGCGGCGCTCGGCCCTTCCCTGCGTCGGCCGGCCCGATGACGAGGGGCACTTGACCGGCGGCATGGAGAATGGCGCCGCCCGGCCGAGCGGCGCGCAAGGGTGGGTGAGTGGGGCGCGCCGGTCAGGCGGGCGGGCGGGGCGCGAGACGGTGGAGGCGAGGGCGGGCGAGGGCGCTTCCCCGCAATCCCGGTTTTACCCACGCGCCGCGGCCGCTATGGATGCGCCGGCCGGGTCAGGTGACGAGCGAGCCGAGGGAGAGACGGCGATGGCGAATGTGGTGGTCGTGGGCGCCCAGTGGGGCGACGAGGGCAAGGGCAAGATCGTCGACTGGCTGTCGGAGCGGGCCGACGTGATCGCCCGCTTCCAGGGTGGCCACAATGCCGGCCATACGCTGGTCATCGACGGCGAGGTCTACAAGCTCTCGCTCCTGCCCTCGGGCATCGTCCGCACAGGCAAGCTGTCGGTCATCGGCAACGGCGTGGTGCTCGACCCCTGGGCGCTGATCGAGGAGATCGAGCGCCTGCGCGGCCAGGGGGTGGACGTGACGCCCGACACCCTGATGATTGCCGAGAACGCCCCGCTCATCCTGCCCGTCCACGGCGAGCTCGACCGCGCGCGGGAGGCGCAGACCGGCGTGGCCAAGATCGGCACGACCGGCCGCGGCATCGGCCCCGCCTACGAAGACAAGGTGGGCCGCCGCGTCGTGCGCGTGGCCGACCTCGCCGATTCCGTGACGCTGCAGGCCCGCGTCGACCGCCTGCTCGTCCACCACGACGCGCTGCGCCGCGGGCTGGGGCTCGACCCGGTCGACCGCGACGCGCTCGTGGCCCGGCTGGAAGAGATCGCCCCGCGCATCCTGCCCTTCGCCCGCCCCGTCTGGCGCGAGCTCGACCATGCCCGCCGCGCCGGCAAGCGCATCCTGTTCGAGGGGGCGCAGGGCGCGCTCCTCGACATCGATTTCGGCACCTACCCCTTCGTCACCTCGTCGAACACAATGGCCGGCATGGCCGCCACCGGCACCGGCCTCGGGCCCGGCGCGATCGACTTCGTGCTCGGGATCGTCAAGGCCTACACGACACGGGTGGGCGAGGGGCCGTTCCCCACCGAGCTCGACGACGCGGACGGACAGCGCCTCGGCGAGCGCGGCCGCGAGTTCGGCACCGTCACCGGCCGGCAGCGGCGCTGCGGGTGGTTCGACGCCGTGCTCGTGCGTCAGACCTGCGCCACCTCGGGCATGAGCGGCATCGCGCTGACCAAGCTCGACGTGCTCGACGGGTTCGAGCGGCTGGCGATCTGCACGGGCTACCGCCTCGACGGCCGCGCGCTCGACTACCTGCCCACCGCCGCCGACGCGCAGGCCCGCGTCGAGCCCGTCTACGAATGGATGGACGGTTGGCAGGAAAGCACCGCCGGCGCCCGGTCCTGGGCCGAGCTGCCGGCGGCGGCGATCAAGTATGTCCGCCGGGTGGAGGAGTTGATCCGCTGCCCGGTGGCCCTACTCTCCACCTCGCCCGAGCGGGAGGACACGGTCCTCGTGACCGACCCGTTCGCCGGCTGACCCTGCCCGCAACCGGGCGGCCCGCGCCCCGGGTCGCCCCCTGATCGCACCGAACCGGAGCCGCATGGCCCTGTCCTACAAAGCCCGCAAGCGCTGGTCGCTCGTCGTCCTGCTCGTCGTCATGCCGGCCTACGTGGTCGTGGCCGTGACCTTCATGAACTGGCTCGACGCCACCTACGGGCGCCAGCCCATCCTGCTCGAGGTGTTGATCTACCTCGTGCTCGGCATCGCTTGGGCGCTGCCCTTCCGCCGTGTGTTCCTCGGCGTCGGCAAGGCCGACCCCGACGCGCCGGAAGACGGCGACGCGGGAAACGGGAGCGGCAGTCGGTAACGCTGCAGTCGGAAAAGCGGCGGGCACCGAAGCGGCGGACGGGGCTGACCCCGCCCGCCCGGGCAAGCGAACGGGCGACGGGAAACCCGCCGCCCGGCACTCGTTACCCGAACACGCGCCGGCCGCTCAGTTGGCGACTTGACGCGCCTCGGGCGTATAGCGCGACGATTTCGATATCGTGAACTGTCCCCGGCTCACCTTGCGGATCTTGCCCTGCCTCAGCAGCTGGCCGAAGGTGCGCAGGCTTTCCTCGCGGCTCAGATCCTCCTGCCCCTCGATCCCCTCGCGGACTGCGCGCATCAGCTGCGGGTGCGAGAAGTGGGGCCGCCCCTCGACATAGGCCGTGTAGGCGGCGGCGCATTCCAGCAGGTCGGCCAGCCCCTGGGCGCCCATCCTGTCGGCGAAGTCGGCGAAGGCGGTGCTGTCGGCAAAGTGGCCGGCGGCCTCCTCGTCGGTCTTGACCATGCCGGCGCCCACCGCGCCCTGGGGGAAAGGCTCGGGCATGTCTCCGCCCTCGCCCGCCGTCGCCGGCGTGCCACGATCGAGGTCGAGCGCGAGGCGGCCGCGCGTCACGCGGCGCGGGCGCACCGGGCCGGCATCACCCTGCTCCTCGGTCAAGGGGGACGCGGCCGCGGCAACGTCGTCTTGCGGCGCGCCGTCGCTCTCGTCGATCCGCTGCTCCGAGACCAGCATCAGCGGCGCGACGCGCGGGCGCGGCTGGTCGCCCTGAACCGGGCGACGGCGCAGGCTGCCCGCGGCGGCGATCGCCGGGCGCTGCGGACGGACGGGGCGGCGCGGCGCGATCCCGGCAGCCGGCCCGGCCTCGTCGTGACCGTCGTCGCGCTCCGTCTCGCCCTGGGTGTCGCCTGCCCCTGCGGCAGTGTCCTCCGGCGCTTCGGCCGGTCCGGCGGCAATGTCGCGCGGCAGGTCGGCGGGCGCATCTTCGGGCTGGTCCGCAGTCACGGCCTCGTCGCCCGGCGCATCCTCGTGGGCCTCGTGGGCCTCGTGGGCATCGGAGACGCTCGGTTCGGCCGTGGCCTCGGGGTGGTCGGGCTCGGCCGCCAGGTCCATCGCGCCTCCGGTCGCCTCGTGCACGGGGGCGGGCGCCTCGCCGGCGGCGTCGTCCATGTCGGCGGCGGGCTGGCGGCGCTCTGCGGTCTCTTCGGCACCCGGCTCTTCGAGACCCGTCTCATCCGAACCGGAGGCCGCAGCCTCTTCGGCCTCCGCCCTCCCCGCCTCGTCGGGCTCGAACCAGATCGGCGTCGACACGGGGCTGGTACGCGGCTTGACCACGGCGGCGAGATCGGCGCGATAGGCCTCGGTCGCTTCCGCATCGTCGCGGCGCGAGGGGCCACCATCGGCGCGGGTCGCGGCCACGGCGGCCTTGAGGTGGGCGATGGCCGAGCGCCGGCGGCGCAGTTCGGGGCCGGCGAGGCGCGAGTTGGTCGCATCGAGCAGACGCTCGACCCGGCTCTCTTCCGCCCCGTTGGCGCCCAGCGCGAGCGCCCGGCGCTCGGCGGCGGCCTCGGCCTTTTCGGCGCGGGCGAGTTCGCCCGTCAGGCGGCTCACCGCGGCCGAGATGCTGTCCTGCATCCGTTCGGCGGCGGCACGCGGGATCGAGACCGGCTCGTCGGCCTCTGCCTCCATGGCCTCGGGCCCACCCTCGGCGGGCGCCCCGTCGTCGCCGGCCGCCTCGGGCGTTTCGGACGCGTCGGCGCGGGTGCGCTCGTCTTGCCCGGTCGCCCCCGCGCCCGCAGTCGTGTCGCTGTAGAGCCAGGAAAAGTCCGGCGCGTCGGTCAGCGCGGCGTCGGACTGGGCCGGCGCCGGCCGGGCAGGCGCCTTCGGCGCCGCGTCCGCGCTCGCCGCGATGCCCGAGAGCATCCGGGCGACCGCCGCGTCCACGTCGCGCGCGCCGCCCTCGGCCTCGGGCCCATCGGGCTGCGCCGCGGTGCCGCCGGTTTCGTCGGACGCCTCGGGGCCGGGCCCCATCTCGAGCGCGGCAAGCTCGGCCATCAGGTCGGCCTCCTCCTCGGGGGCGAGCAGGCCGGCCTCCGGCGCCGCGGCCTCGTCGAGCGCGACGTCCGGGGCATCCTCGGCCTCGGGGGCCTCGGGGGTCTCGTCCTGGCGCCCCGCCTCTGTGAGCGCTGCCCGGAGCGGGGCGGCGAGATCGGCCTTGCGCACCCGGACGACGCGGGCGCGGGCCCGGCTGGCGGTCCGGCCCGCAGGCCCGCTCCGCGGCATGTCCGCCTCGCCCGCCTCTATGTGGGTCGCCTCGCCGACGGCCTCGGCCTTGTCGTCGTCCTCGGAGGGCGCAGCATGCTCGGGCCTGGCCTCGGCCGCCTCAAGGGCGGATTCCCCTGCCTCGACCGGCGCCTGTGCCATGTGCGCGTCCTCGGCGGGGAGGGCCTCGGCGACCTCGACATCGGCCTCGGCGACATCGGCCTCGGCACGATCCATCCAGGTGCCGGCCTCGGCCTGCTCGGCGAAAGCGTGCTCCTCCGCGAGGGTCTCGGCCATGTCGCCGAAAGCCGGCTGCTGCATGTCGCTGTCGAACGTCTCGGGATCATCGAACCCCGGTGAGACCGCCTCGACCTCGGCCGTCTCGTGGCGGGACGTCTCGGGGTGGGAAGACTCGGCGTCGAACGCCTCCGGCTCGAAGGTCTCCGGCGCGAACGACTCGGGCCCGACGCTCTCCGCGATCACGGCCTCGGGGTCGTCGGTCTCTGCCGTCTCGACCTCGACGGCCCCGGTCAAGGCCGGCTCCTCCGCGACCGCGTGAGCTTGCGGCATGGCGTCCACCGGCTCGAGCTCTGCCTCCGGCTCGACCGTCGCGGCGGGTTCGGCCTTCGTCTCGGGTGGCTCCGTTTCGCGGGCCTCCGTTTCGGGCGCATCCGTCTCGGGCGCGCCCGCCCAGGTGGCGTCGGGTTCGACCTCGGCGGATCCGCCCACGGGCTCCGCCTCGGCGGCCTCCGATTCCGGCTCCACCGCCTCGATCTCGGGCGGCACGCCGTGCGCGGTGGGGGCCTCGAAGGCGACAGGCTCATCGGCCATGCTCTCCGAGGCGTCGGCCTCTGCGTAGCTCTCCGAGGCATCGGCCTCGATGCGGCTCTCCGAGGCATCCGCCTCGGGAGCATCCCCGGCGGCGAGGCGGGCGAGCGTCTCCGACATGCGGGGCGGCTCGGCCTGCTGCGCGCGGCCCACCACCGCCCGGATACGCGCCAGCTTTTCTTCCAGCGACAGGCCGGCAGCGGCGGGCGCGGCGAGAGCCACGGCTTCGGGCGCCTGCCAGCCGGCGACGCCGGTCTCGTCCTCGGCCGTCTCGCCGGCGATGGCCTCCATGGCGGCGGGTTCGGCTTCCGCGGTCTCCGCCTGCCTGGTCCCGGAGTCGGCGGCCCCGGCTTCGGTCGTCTCGGCCGCCGTCGTCTCGGCCTCCATCGTCTCGGCCCCCGTCGTCTCGGCCTCGGCCGTCTCCACGTCGACGGCCTGTGTCACGGCAGCCACGGAGTGTGCAGTCTCGACCTCCGGGGTGTGGGCCTCAAGGGTCTCGGCCTCGGGCTCTGTCTCGGAGATTGCGGGCGTGGCCGGCTCCTCGGGGGCGACAGCGTCTGCCACCGTCTCCCCGGCCGGCGCTTCGGGGGCCACCGCGTCTGCCTCGGGGGTCTCGCCCTCGAGGTCGGCCATGTCGGCGACCGGTTCGGGCGTCGCCTCCGCCGCGCTCTCCGGAGCGACATCGGCGTCCGGATGGTCGGTCTCTTCGGCCATGTGGGCGACGACAGCGGCAGCGGCGGCCACCCCCTCGGCAGCCCCCTCCTCGGTGCGGATCCCGGATGCAGCGGAGACGTCGCGCGCCTCGGCGTACTCGGGCTCCGCCGCCTTGGACTCGGCCGCCTCGGGCGTCGCCATCGTCTCGGCTAGCGCGGGCTCGCCAGGCTCGGGCACGGCGGGCGTGGGCACGGCGGGCTCGGGCACGGCGGGCTCGGGCGCCGCCTCCGTTGCGGCAGGGGCGGGCGCCGCGGGGACGGCGGCGGCCTCCTCTGCGGTCTGCGGGCGCAGCAGGATGCCGCGCTCGCTGACCTGCGCCTCGACGCGGCGCCGGATCTCGCGCTCGGCGATCCGCTGCAGCATCTCGGCATCCGGCGTCGGCGGCTCGGCCCCGAAGTAGCGATCATCGGCGGCCAGGTCGCGGAAATACTCCGCGATGGCCTTCATCGTTCCGAACGAGTCGTCGAACCCCTCCAGCGTGCAGGAGAAGGTCCCGTAGGACACCGTCAGTACCTTGTTCGATCCAACCATCGCCTCGCTCGTTCGATTGTGGGCCTGCCGACGGAATTTACCACGCATTGGTTCGTGGATGAGAACGGAATCGAGAAATTAAAGGTATCATTTCATGGCGAAATTGTGGTGTTCCTCCGGGAATGAAGGGGGCGGGAAGAGAGGCGGGCGATGGAGCCGAGGCTGGTCGAGAGCACGCGCGGGCTGACCCTGCTGGGGGGAGGGGCGCTGGGGCCGGACGATCTCGACGTCGCGCTCGCCCAGGCCCCCGACCTCGTCGCGGCCGACAGCGGCGCGGCGGCGGCGCTCGCGGCGGGGCACATGCCGCTCAAGGTGATCGGCGACATGGATTCGCTCGCGCCCGGCGATCAGGCGCGGCTCGCGCCGGGCGTGCTGCACCGCGTCACCGAACAGGACAGCACCGACTTCGACAAGGTGCTGCGCTCGGTGGGGGGGCCGGTGGCGGTGGGCGTGGGCTTTCTGGGCGCGCGCGCCGATCACCAGCTCGCCAACCTGTCGGCGCTGGTGCGGCACCGCCACCTGCCGTGCCTGCTGCTCGGCGAGGGCGACGTGGTGTTCGCCGCGCCGCCGGAGATCGAGATTGCCGCGGCGCCGGGCACGCGTGTCTCGCTCTTTCCGCTGGCGCCGGTCGCCGGCGTGTCGGAGGGGCTGCACTGGCCGATCGCGGGGCTGCCGATGGCGCCTGCCGGCCTGCACGGCACCTCCAACCGGGTGGCCGAGGGCGCCGTGTCGGTGCGCCTCGCCTTCCCCCGGCCGGGGATGCTGGTGATCATGCCGCGGGCGGCCCTGGGGGCTGCGGTGGCGGCGCTCCGGGCCGCGCCCCTCTGGCCGCGAGGCGCTGCTCCCGAAGGATGATGGTGAGGCCCGCCGCCATCACCACCGCGATCCCGGCGAAGGACAGCGGCCCCGGCAGCTCGGCGAACAGCAGCAGGCCCAGCAGCACGGCGAAGGGGATCTCGAGATACTGCATCGGCGCGACCGTGGCAGCGGGCGCGAATCGCAACGACCAGGTGAGCGCGAGATGCGCCCCGGTGCCGAGCGCGCCGATCCCCGCCAGCAGCCAGAGCGCACGCGCGTCTGGCATCACCGGGTCGAGCTCGGGGTGGCCGCTGCCCTCGGCGAGCACCGCGACCGGCACCAGCAGGGCAGAGCCGATCAGCCCGTTCACCGCCTGAAGCTCGAGCGGCCCCATCGCGCGGGCGACCTGCCGGGTCAGCAGCATGAAGGCCGCGAAGGCGACGGCGACGCCGAGCGGCAGCAGCGCCGGCGCGCCCACGTCGCGCAGCGAGGGCTGCAGCACCATGAGCGTGCCCGCGAACCCAACCGCGCAGGCGAGCGCCCGGCGCCACCCCACCTCTTCGCCCATGACAAGGCCGCCCACGAGCAGAACGAGGAACGGCATGACGTAGGCGATGGCGATGGCGTCGGCCAGGGGCAGGAAGCGCAGGCTGAGGAACATCAGCGAGATGCCGACGACGTGGAGGAGCGTGCGCAGCACCACCACGGGCCAAAGACCGCGCGGCACACGCAGCACCCCGCCGAGCGCCAGCACCAGCGGCACGAGCAGCACCGCCTGCGCGGCGAAGCGCACGGCGACGACCTGCAGCAGCGGCACCGAGTCGCCCAGCATCTTGGCCAGCGCGTCGGCGAGCGGCGCGAGCAGGCAGAACAGCAGCATCAGGGCGATGCCGAGGGTGGGGCGGTCGGCGTGCATGGGGGCGGTGTGCATGGGGGCGGTGTGGCACGTTCCGGCAGGCGGGGGAAAGGCGTTTCGAAACGCCTTCAACGCGCGTCCGGCCGGCGCCGGAGTGTGGGCCATCGCGCCTGTCGCGGACATGACGCCCCGGGGGAGGGTTGGCCCGCGCCGCGCGGCGCGGGCGTTCGCGGCTCACCCCTCGAGCTTCGTGAGGTCGGCGACCTGCAGGCAGGTCTCGCGGATGCGGTGCAGCAGGTTCAGCCGGTTGCGGCGCACGATGGGGTTGTCGGTGTTGACCTGCACGGCCTCGAAGAAGGAATCGATCGGGGCGCGCAGGGCGGCCATGGCGGCCATCGCCTCGGCGTAGTCCTCGGCGGCGAGCGCCGGGGCGATCCGGGCGTCGGCGGCGTCGAGCGCGGCGAACAGCGCGCGCTCCTCCTCCGTCTCGGCGAACCTGGGGTCGGGGCCAAACTCGTAGGCCACCCCGTCGGCCGCCTCGGCCTGGGCGAGGATGTTGGCGGCGCGCCTGAAGCCATGGATCAGGTTCTCGCCCTCTTTGGTGCCGATCTCGCCCTGCAGCGCGCGGGCGCGGGCGGTCACGTCGGCCAGGTCGTCGGCGCCCTCCATCGACAGGCAGGCGTCGATCACGTCGTGCCGGATGCCCTCGTCGCGCAGGTGGACCTTGAGGCGGTCGTGGAAGAAGGAGAGGAGGTCGTGGGCAAGGGCGCTTCGCATCTCGGGCATTCCTTCATTAATGCCCATCGCCAAAAGGATCTCGTAGTCACGGACGATTTCCCCGGCAGGCTCGGGATGCGGTGCCGCAGCCGCCGCCATCACTTCGAGCAGAGAGAAACGCAATCCGCCATCAAGCACGATCCGGATCACCCCCAGCGCCGCCCGCCTGAGCGCGAACGGATCTTTCGAGCCCGTCGGCTTCTCGTCGATGGCCCAGAAGCCGGTCAGCGTGTCGAGCTTGTCGGCCAGCGCCACGGCCTGCGCGACGGGGCCCTCGGGCACGCGGTCGGCGGCGCCGAGCGGCTTGTAGTGTTCCTCGCAGGCGGCGGCCACCTCGGGCGGCAGGCCCGCGGCCTCGGCGTAGTAGCGGCCCATCGTGCCCTGCAGCTCGGGGAACTCGTAGACCATCTCGGAGGCGAGGTCGGCCTTGCAGACCCGCGCCGCCTGCTCGGCCAGATCGGGGTCGGCGCCCACCACCGGCGCGATCTCGCGGGCCAGCGCGGCGATGCGGGCGATCCGGTCGGCCTGGCTGCCCAGCCGCCGCTCGAAGGTGACGTGGGCCAGCTTGTCGAGCCACGCGCCCATGCCCGCCTGCGCCACGCGCAGGTCGTTCTCCCAGAAGAACAGCGCGTCGGAGAGGCGGGCGGCCAGCACCTTGCGGTTGCCGGCGAGGATCGTCGCGCCGTCATCCGCCGTCGCCCGGTTGGCGACGGTGACGAAGCGCACGATCCGGCCCGTCCCCGGCTCGCGGACCGAAAAGAACTTCTGGTGCTCCTTCATCGAGGTCTGAAGCACTTCGGGCGGCAGGTCGAGGAAGCGCGCGCCGATCTCGCCCATCAGCGTCACCGGCCATTCGACCAGCCCCGCCACCTCGGCGAGCAGGCCAGTGTCGTCCACCAGCTCGAGCCCCGCGGCGAAGGCGAGGTGCTCGGCGTCGTGGCGGATCGTGGCGGCGCGCTCTTTCGGGTCGAGCAGCACGAAGGCGCGCTTGAGCTTCGCGGCGTAGTCCTCGAAGCCGGTCACGGCGAAGGGCCCGGGCGCCATGAAGCGGTGGCCGCGCGTGGTGTCGCCCGCCACGATCCCGTCGATGTCGAGCGGCACCACCTCGGGCCCCGCCTCGGTCGTCAGGAGGCACAGGATCGAGTGCAGCGGCCGCACCCAGCGCAGGCTGCCCTCGCCGGGCAGGCCCGGCCCGCCCCAGCGCATCGATCTGGGCCATGGAAAGCCGCGCACGACGGCCTCGAGCACCTCGGCCACGATCTCGGCCGCCGGGCGGCCGGGTCGGGTGATCCGCGCGAAGAGCAGCGTGCCCTTTGGCGTCTCGCGCTCCTCGAGCCGGTCGCGGGTGAGGCCGGTGGAGCGCAGGAAGCCCTCGATCGCCTTGTCGGGCGCGTCGGCCTTCGGCCCCTTGCGCTCTTCCGTGACCGTGGGGCTCTCGGCCGACAGGCCCTCGACCGCCAGCGCCAGCCGGCGCGGGGTGACGAAGGCATGGGCGCCCGCATAGGTCAGGCCGGCCTCGACCAGGCCGTCGGTCATCAGGCGCTTGAGGTCGGTCGCCGCGCGGGCCTGCATCCGGGCGGGGATCTCTTCGGAGAAAAGCTCGATCAGGAGGTCGGGCATGGGGTGCGGCTCATTCGGTGTCGGCGGGCGGCGGGGGGCAGCCCTCGGGCGGCGGGTCGCCGTCGAAGACGCGGGCGCCGCAGCGGTTGATCTGGTGCCAGGCAAAGCCCTGCCCGCCGGCGCCCACGGCCACCACCCGGTCGATCCCGTAGGAGACGTTCTCCTGGCCCATGAAGGCCAGCGCGTCGCCCGACGCCAGCGCCGAAGCCAGCGCGTCGGCCTCGAAACAGGGGAAGGTCACGGGCGCGACGGTCGGCTCGGGGTCGGGATAGGGCGCGAAACGGTCGGCGAGCGCCTGCGGCGCGGCGTCGATCTCGAAGCAGGCGCGGTATTTCAACGGCGAACTGTCGCCCTCGGCGATGCGCAACCCGGTGACGTCGAGCGTCTCGCGGGTGCCGTCGGCCGTGGTCAGCGTGACATTGCCCCGGCCCTCCTCGCGCACGTCGTACCAGTGGAACTGTTCGAGGTAGAACAGCCCCGCCCCGGCGAGCACGGCGAGCGCCAGAAGCGCGACAACGGCGATCCGACCGGCGCTCATGCGGCGCCGAGCTCGGGATACCGCGCGCGCAGCACGGCGACATCCTCGGCGTATCGGTCGGCCAGCGCGGTGGCGTCGGCCGGCGCGAGCAGCGCCGAGACGGCCGACGGCGCCTCCGGCCCGGCGGGGTGCCGCTTGTAGATCGCGCGCACGCGCTCCATGCGCTCGGCACTCGGCAGGCTCGGGTCGAGCGCCGCGACCTCGTCGAGCGCCGAGAGAGCGGGCGCCCGGGTGCGCGAGGGGGGCGGGGCCGGCGGCAGATCTGACACATCGACACCGATGAACTCGTTGAGCACCGCCGCCGGATCGCGCGAATAGGATTCCAGGCTCCAGAAATGCAGGCGCGCCTCGGGTGCCCTTCGTTCGAGCCGTGCCATCAGCCCTGGCCAGCCGCTGCACTCGGCCAGCAGCCCGGCGACACCCTCCTCCCACCGAGCCCGCGCATCGGGAAGTGCCTTCAGCATCTCGAACAGCGCGGAAGTCAGGAGGGTGTCGTACCGGCGGATCGAGACGAACAGATCGAGCCGCGCGCCGCGGGCCGTCCGGCGCAAAAGGTCGATACCCCTGAGGTCCGGGTAGAAGTCGCTTTGCAGAAGGTGGGGAACGTATCCGAGGATGTCCTCTTCCGACGCGACCACGAAGCGGCAGTCGCCCGCGGCCGCACGCAGCCGGGCCGGCGTGCGGAGGCGCAGCCGCAGACGGTGCCGCAACCCTTCCAGACCCGATCGGTCGCGCCTGGCGGAGCGGGCCGGGCCGCGCAAGGTCTCTTCGAGCAACACCGCCCCGCCCCTGTCCGTCACCAGCGGGCCGGCATCGGCCAGAAGCCGCTGGAAATGGGTCGTCGCGGTCTTGTGCGCTCCCACATGGACGCGCCAGTCCGGCACCAAGCGTGCACTGCCGCGCGATGCAGCGCTGGGCTGCAATTTCGCGACGTCGCTCATGATCGCCCACTTGCGCAGTTGCGAAACAGCACCACAAGACGCGGCAGCCCCACCGCGACGACTTCAAAACCCCGCGGGAGCAGGAAGTTGACGACTTGCGGCAGAGTGCTTTCCTGGCGGACACCCCGCTCGAAGCCAAGGTCGGCCGAGATGTAATCGAACCGGTCAATCAAGTCTTCAGCGCCCTCGAGCACCTCGGGCTCGGCGCCCTCGGCCTCCAGTTTCAGGAGCCGGTATCGGCACCGCGAGATCGCATCGGCAGGGCGGACTGTCTCTACCTCGATCGTCTCGGTTGTTCCTGCGATCGGGATCAGTGACGAGTCGGCCGAATCGACCTTGAGATGGAAGGTCATCGTGTCGTCGGACGTCCGCCACAAGGCTTGTCGGCGCGTCTCTGCGCTCAGAAGGAACGGCTGCTGCGACTGGTTGAGATATGCAGTCCGAGCATTATCCGGCGATGGCTCGAAGCTGGTGAGATGCAGCTTCTTCCCCGTTCTCTCCAGCGCCAGAACGAAATCTCCATCGTAAGCACCGCACTCGACCACCGAGTCGCCGTCCTCGAAGGGAACGCGATCCAGCAGGTACTCCTCGAACAGCTGGGCGCCCCTGCTTTCAAGATAATGAATATAATAGCCGAGACGCTTGCGATCGGTAAAACGATGCTCGGCGCGATCGCGCACCACGTAGCGTCCGGTCGCGTCGTCGAAGACGACCGAAACGTTCCCGTTGCCGAACTCGCGGATGTACCTCGTCGCACGATCAGCGAAGGCCGACCCGGTGAGCGTTCCGAGCTCGGAAAGGGCACGACGATGGCGCCACCGCTTCACGCGGGCGGAAAGCCGGGCTGTCAAGCTACTTCGCCCGCTCGGCAGGAAGGCATTGTTTGTGATGGTCACGCGCCAACCTCCGCCTCGTTCATGGCGCGTATCCCCCTGCCGCGGTCCGCACGAAGGCGTCGGCGCAGCGTCTGGCCAGCGTGCGCACCCGGCCGATATAGGCCTGCCGCTCGGTGACCGAGATGACGCCCCGCGCGTCGAGCAGGTTGAAGATGTGCGAGGCCTTGATGCACTGGTCGTAGGCCGGGTGTGCCATCACGATCCGCCGCCCCGTGCGCGGGTCGACCTCGGGCGCGTCGAGGATCGCGGCGCATTCCGCCTCGGCCTCCTCGAAGTGGCGCAAGAGCATGTCGGTATCGGCCGCGTCGAAGTTGAAGCGACTGTACTCCTCTTCCGTCTGGCGGAACACGTCGCCGTAGGTCAGCGGGATGCGCGCGCCGGGGTCGTTGAACGGCATCTCCATCACGTGGTCGATGCCCAGGACATACATCGCCAGCCGCTCCAGCCCGTAGGTCAGCTCGCCCGAGACCGGCTTGCAGTCGTGCCCGCCGACCTGCTGGAAGTAAGTGAACTGGCTCACCTCCATCCCGTCGCACCAGACCTCCCAGCCGAGCCCCCAGGCGCCGAGCGTCGGGCTTTCCCAGTCGTCCTCGACGAAGCGGATGTCATGCAGGGCGAAGTCGATGCCGATGGCGGCGAGCGAGCCGAGGTAAAGCTCCTGCAGGTCGGGCGGCGACGGCTTCATCAGCACCTGGAACTGATAGTAGTGTTGCAGGCGGTTGGGATTCTCGCCGTAGCGGCCGTCGGTCGGCCGGCGCGAGGGCTGCACGTAGGCCGCCGCCCAGGGCCGCGAGCCGAGCGAGCGCAGGGTCGTGGCAGGGTGGAACGTGCCCGCCCCCACCTCCATGTCGTAGGGCTGCAGCAGAGCGCAGCCCTGCCCCGCCCAGTAGGTCTGCAGGCGCAGGACGACCTCCTGGAAGGAGGCGGGCTTGGAAGGCTCTGGCATCGGGGTGGCGTCGCTCGGTCCGGTCGCGTCGCCGGTGGTCTAGGTCTCCCCCACCGGCGGGTCAACCGCTGGTGCCGCGGGGCATCGCACCCGCGCACCGCACGCCCCAAGGCCGGCTCAGTCGGCGCTCGCGGCCCGAACGCCGTCGGAGGCCGGCCACTGCGCGACGAATACAACCGTGCCCAGCACCAGCACCGACAGTGCCGTGCCCAACGCCGCCCCCCGCACGAGGCCCCGTGCAAACTGCCGCCGAGGGGGCCTGCGCCGTCGCCTGTCGTCGTCGTCCGAGTTCACCCCGTCCTACCCCTTACGCATCTTCCGGAACACTCCGGCCCGCCATGGCGGCCAGGGCGCCTGCTTCGCCGCGAAATGCGGCCGAAATGCGGGAATGCCGACCGCGCGGCGGAAACGATCTGTTCACCATGACGGGCGGCGGGCCACCGTCCGTCACGCCGATGTCGAAAGGTCAGCGCGTCTGCCTAACGGCTCGGTAACGAACTTGTTTCTAAGTGGCGGGCAGATGCGCCGCGGCGCGGCTCTCGCGCAGCCGTTCCGGCGGCGCCCCCTGGATACAACGAGGACAGGCGTCTCGCCCATGCCGGATTCCGCCCCCCCGACGCTGAGCTCTCTCACCCTGTCGGACGTCGTCGACATCTCTGGCGGCGACGCGCCGCTCGCCATCACGGTCGCGGCGGACGACGACACCGCGATCGACTACGTCGTGGTCGAGTTCGATCGCGGCGTCACGGGGCCCGCCAGCCTTGCCGCGTTCGCCTACATCGACGCCACAGCGCAGGAGTGGGCGGCAGGGCCGGTCACCGCCACACTCACCATCGACAGCCGGGCGGGCTCGGGCGCCGTCGACGTCGCCCGCGTCTGGGTGTGGGACGAGGCCGGCAGGTCGCGGCTCTACAATGCCAATGCGCTCGAGCTTATCGGCGCCGACACGAGCTTCGAGATCACGGGAGGCACCAGCGACGCCTTCTGGCCCGAGATCACCGCGCTGTCGCTTACCGACACCGTCGACGTGACCTCGGGAAGCGGCACGCTGACGGCCAGCGTCACCGCCACCGACGATACCGAGGTGGCGGCGGTGGAACTCGTCTTCGACCCGCCCCTCGTCACGCCCGATGGCCCGCGCCTGAGCGTCATGCTGCGGCCCGAAGGCGCCGACACGTTCGAGGCGGGGGCCGTGGTGCGCGATGTCACCCTGACGGGCGCCAGCCTGAACGGGCAGGTCGCGCTCGCCGGCGCCCGCGTCTGGGACATCCACGGCAGAAAGACCACCTACGACGCCGACGCGCTCGCCGACGCGGGTTTCGACACGGGCTTTTCCGTGACCGGCGGCACGCCCGACATCCAGCCGCCAGAGCTGACCAACCTCGTTCTGCCCGACACGATCGACGTCTCTGACGGCGCCGTCACCTTCCCGGTGGCGCTGTCCGCAACCGACGACAGCGGAATCGCCTGGGCGCAGGTCTATCTCGACCGGGCGCTGCCCGGCGCGGCCTTCCCCTTCATCTCGTTCTTCATCGCCCCCGATGCCGGCCAGACATGGCGCACCGGCACCGTCGCCCGCGACTTCGCGGTCGCAAGCGACGCCACGCCAGGGCCAGTCGGCATCACCTCGGTCCACATCTACGACACGCTGGGCAACGGCCGCATCTACCAGACGGCAGACATGATCGGCCTCGGCATCGACACCTCGTTCGCCGTGGTCGACGGGCCGGTGGCGGCCGATCTCTCCCTCCGGCCCGACGTGAGCGACGGCGCGGTCGTGCTGTCGCTCGTCAACGACGGGCCGGCCTTCGCCGCCGGCCCGGTCGACCTCGACCTGGCCCTCTCGGCCACGGGCATCGGCACGCGCGTGATCGACCTGATGCGTGCCGGCACGATCACGATCGGCGGGGAACGGGTCGGCCCCGTCGAGCTGCTCGACCTGACCGCGGAATTCAGCGGCTCGTGGGAAACCGGCGAGGCGCTGATCGACATCACCGTGCCGCTGACCGGGGCCGGGCGGATCGACCCGCTCTCGGCGCAGGGGGCCGTCGCCGGCGCCTTCGAGGCGGTGACCCTGCCGCCCCCCATCGTCTTCGGCACCGACGGCTCGGAGGCGGTCACCGGAAGCGCGGCGTCCGAGGCGCTCTACGGCCTTGCGGGCGACGACACGCTGTCGGGCGGCGCGGGCGACGACACGCTCACCGGCGGCGACGGCGCCGACACCTTCGCGATCGGCCGCGATGCAGGCGCCGTCACGGTGGCAGACTTCGTGCCCGGCACCGACCGGCTCGACCTCACCACCTTCGACCGGGCCGACGCGCTCGCCGCCCTCTCGGCCACCAGCGGCGGCGCGGCCGTGCTCTCCCTGCCGGGCGGGGTCACGGTCGCGCTCGACGGGCTGACGCAGGGCGACGTCGGCGCCGCCGACGCGGTGCTCGCACCCGAGACCCGCGAGGGCGCGGTGTGGGTCGCGCAGACGGTGACGCTGGGCGCCGAGCCCGTCACCGTTTCGCATGGCTGGCGCTTCGACGCGCCGGTGGCCGTCGCGGGCGCGCCGGGCGAAGCGGGGGCGCCCCCGGTCGCCGTGCGCATCCACGAGGTCACGCCGACCACCGTCACGCTCTCGCTCGACCGCCCCGCCTATCTGGGCGGGCCGCCCACGCCCGAAGAGGTGACGCTGGTCGTCGTCGAGGAGGGCGCCCACCGCCTGCCCGACGGCACGCTGGTGCAGGCCGGCACGCTCGACACCGACCGGACGACGCCGCAGGGCTTCGAGCGCATCGACTATGCCGAGCGGTTCGCCACCGCGCCCGCCGCGCTCACGCAGGTGCAGACGGGCAACGACCCCGCCTACGTCTTCACCCGCCAGTCGGGCGCCGACGAGGGGGGACTCGGCGTCGCCCTGCAATCGGTCGAGACCGAGCTCCTCACGCTGCGCGGTTCCGAGACGGTGGGCTGGCTGGCGGTGGAGTCGGGGCGCGGCACCGCCCTCGCCCCCGGCGACGCGCCCGCGCCCTTCGAGGCCGGGCGCACCGGCCCGCTCGCGGGCGAGGCCGCGGGCCGGCACGACTATTCTGCCGCCTTCGACGGCCCTCCGGGCCTTGTCGCGGCGCTGTCGTCCTTCGCCGGGCCCGATCCGGCGGTGCTGCGCCTGCCGGAGCGCGACGCCGCGGGCTTCACCGCCCGCGCGCAAGAGGATCAGAGCCTCGACCTCGAGACCGGGCACGCCCCGGAGACGGTCGACTACCTCGCCCTCGGCCTGCCCGCCGGGCAGGTGGCCGCCACCGGCGGGGTCGCGCGCGCGCCCATCGGCGAGGTGCACCGGCTGTCGGTGTCGAACATGGAGCAGACTGTCGCCTTCGCCCACACCTACGACGATCCGGTGATCGTGGCGCAGGGCGCGGGCTTTGCCGGGCCTGACCCGGTGACGGTGCGGCTGGACGGGGTGACGGGCGGCAGCGCCCGCCTGCGCCTGCAGGAGCCGAACTACCTCGACGGCGGTCACGCCGAAGAGGACGTGACGCTGCTGGTGATGGAGGCGGGGCGCCACGAACTGGCCGACGGCACGGTGATCCAGGCCGGCCTGCACTCTACCGGCCGGCTCAGCACGGCGGGCTTCGACGACATTCGCTTCGGCGCGGGCTTCGACGCGCCTCCCGTGCTCCTGTCGACGGTCATGACGCGCAACGGCCCCGACTGGGTGGTCACGCGGCACAAGAGCATCACGGACCGCGGCTTCTCTCTCGCCCTGCAGGAGGAGGAGGCGCTGAACGGCGGCGGTCACGCGGTCGAGCAGGTGGGCTGGGTGGCGATCGAGGCCGGCGGCGGCACCTGGTCGGGGATCGACTGGCTGGCCGGCACCGCGACCGGCGTCTCGTCATCGGGGGCGCGGCACGACTTCGGCACCGCCTTCGACACGGCGCCGGGCGTCGTCGCCAACCTCGCCACCTCCTTCGGCCTCGATCCGGCCATGCCGCGCCTCTCGGGGGTCGACGCCGCGGGCTTCACCGGCTGGGCGCAGGAGGAGCAGAGCTTCGACTCCGAGACCGGGCACCTCGCCGAGCGGCTCGACTACCTCGCCTTCGAGACCACGGGCACGCTGCAGGGCTTCACCCGCGCGCCGGTGATCGCCGAGACGGGCACCGCCGCGGTCAGCGACCAGCCGCTGACCATCGCGCTGTCGCACAGCTTCGCCGACCCGGTGGTCTTCGCCGCCGCCACCACGACGAACGGCTGGCAGCCCGCCACCGTGCGCGTGGCCGGGCTGACGTCCGACACCCTGACCCTCGCCATGCAGGAGCCTCTCTCGCTCGACGGCACGCATGCGGCCGAGCAGGTGTCGTGGATGGTGGTCGAGGCCGGGGCCTGGCAGCTGGCCGACGGCACGCGCCTCGAGGTCGGCACCACCGACGTCTCGGCCCGGGGCGGCGCGGGGATGACCGACGTGACGTTCGCCGCCCCTTTCGACGGCGTACCGCTGACGCTGGCGCAGGTGCAGGAACTGCCGGGCATCGACTTTCTCGACACGCGGCAGACGGGGGCCAGCGCCACGGGGTTTCGCGTCACGCTCGAGGCCGAGGAGGCGCGCAACGCCCTGCCCCAGCCACCGCAGGAGGTGGGCTGGATGGCGATCGACCCCGGCACCGGCCTGTGGGAAGGGCAGGAGGGCCTGATCACCTTCGAGGCCGGCACGACCGGGCCGGTGGTGACCGATGCCGGCGCCGACCACAGCTTCGCCGCCGACTTCGCCGCGGCGCCGCTGCTTCTGTCGCAGATGGTCAGCTTTGCCGGGCCCGACCCCGCGGTCACGCGCGTCGAGGGCCTCGACTCGAGCGGCGCGCGCTTCACGGTGCAGGAGGATCAGAGCGCCGACGGCGAACTCGGCCACATTGCCGAGACGGTCGGCTATGTCGGCCTGTCGGGCGGCGGCCTGCTGCTGGGCGAGGCCTGGGCGGGGTAGCGACGGTCGGGCTGGGGACGGGCGGGCTGGGGACGGGCGGGCGCGTGGCTAGCCCGCGGGCAGCCCCGCCTCGGGCGCCGCGGGTCTTGGCAGGGGCGGCGCAGGGCGACCGGCGGCGGGTCGTTCGGGCGCCGCCGCGCCCATCCGCACCGGTCCCTGACCCGCCTCGGCGGACCGATCGGCCGCCGCCATAGGTGGCTGAAGCGGCGGGCGCGGCTGCGCGGCCCAGGCGGCGACGGTGCGCTGGAACAGCGCCGGCGTCGCCACCATGGGCAGGTGGCCGCTGTCGATCACCTGCGCGAGCGCGCCCGGCAGCCGCCGCGCCAGCATGAGCTGGTGCTCGGCGGTGACGACCGGATCACGCGCCGTGACCGTCACGGTCACAGGCACCTGCAACGCGGCGAAGCTTTCGAGCGTCGCCTGCGCCCTGATCCACACCGCCATGTCGCGCATCGTCTCGGGGCAGCCGCCGCGCAGCTCGTCGCGCACCCGCGCTGGCAGCCCGGTGATGCACTCCCCCGGCGCCAGCGAACGCGAGAACCACAACTGGAAGCGCTCGGCGTCCGACAGCCAGTGCTGATGCAGCAATCGCGCCGAGATCGGCCCGATCAGCGGCACTTCGGTAAAGAGCCGCGTGGCCAGCCCCGCCACGCGGCCCGCGTCGCCCGCGTGCGGCGCGCCGATCACCATCGCGTCCTGCACCATGTCGGGGTGGTCGCGCGCGATCATCAGCGCGATCAGCCCGCCGAGCGAGTGGCCCACCAGCCGCACCCGGCGCCCGCCCGAGATCAGCCGCAGCACCTCGGCCATGTGCCGCGCCGGTGCGTCGCCGGCGTGCATCCCGACCGAGGCCGGCCGGCGCACCGCGTCGGAGCGGTGGCCGGGCAGCGGCGGCGCGAAGGTCTCGATGCCCTGGGCGCGCAGGGCCCGCCGGGCCGACTCCCAGATCGCCGGGCTCTCGAACAGGCCATGCAGAAAGACGACAGGCGTATCTGCAGGGGCATCGGCGGGAGCGGCCCGCGCGCCGGTCTCGTTTCCGCTCTGGTCTTCCATGCCGGGAGCAACGCGCCAGTCCCCGGCCTGTTCCCGCGATACGGTTGACACCGGCGGCCGAAACGGGTTGCACGAAGCGCGCCCACGGTGCGCCGCGCCCGGCCGCGGCCGCCCCCGGGCGCGCGACAAGGGAAGCGCGCACGTGACCATCCACCTCTACCAGCGGGATCTGCCCGAGGGGCTCGACCTCGGCCCGGTCGTGGCCATCGACACCGAGGCGATGGGGCTGATCCCCCACCGCGACCGCCTGTGCCTCGTCCAGCTTTCGGCCGGCGACGGCAACGCCCATCTCGTGCAGATCGCCCGTGGCCAGACGGAGGCGCCAAACCTCGCCCGCCTCTTGACCGACCCCGAGAGGCTGAAACTGTTCCATTTCGGCCGCTTCGACATCGCTCTGCTCCACCAGGCGCTCGGCGCGCTCGCCGCGCCCGTCTACTGCACCAAGATCGCCTCGAAGCTGGTGCGCACCTACACCGACCGGCACGGGCTCAAGAACCTCTGCCAGGAGCTGCTCGACATCGACCTCAGCAAGCAGCAGCAGACCTCCGACTGGGGCGCCGCGACGCTGAGCGAGGCGCAGCAGGCCTACGCCGCCTCCGATGTGCTCTACCTTCACCGCCTGCGCGAGGAACTCGACCGGCGACTCGCGCGCGAGGGGCGGACCGACCTGGCGCGGGCCTGCTTCGAGTTTCTGCCCACGCGCGCGCAGCTCGACCTCGCAGGCTGGCCCGAGACAGATATCTTCTCGCACTGACGCCAGCGAGAGCCGACGCCGATGGACACGCCCGAGCCCCAGCCCCCCCACGCAGAGCAACCCGACCCGGCCACCCTGCTCGCCACCGGCCGTCGGGTGGTGGAGCGCGAGGCGGCGGCGCTGGCTGCGCTCGGGGATGCGCTCGGGGATGCGCCCGGGGATGCGCCCGGGGATGCGTCCGGGGCCTCGCTCGGGCGCGCCTTCGTCGAGGCTGCGCGGCTGATCCTCGCCGCGCGGGGGCGCGTGATCGTCTCGGGCATGGGCAAGTCGGGGCATATCGCGCGAAAGGTGGCGGCCACGCTCGCCTCGACGGGCACGCCCGCCCATTTCGTCCACCCCGCCGAGGCGAGCCACGGCGACCTCGGGATGATGACGCGAGGCGACGTTGCGCTGCTGCTGTCCAATTCGGGCGAGACGCCCGAACTGGCCGACATGATCGCCTACACACGCCGCTTCGGCATCCCGCTGATCGGCGTGGCCGGGCGCGCGGGCTCGACCCTGCTGACCCGCGCCGACGTGGCGCTGCTCCTGCCCACGGTCGAGGAAGCTTGCGGCACCGGCGTCGTGCCCACCACCTCGACCACCATGACGCTCGCGCTGGGCGACGCGCTGGCGGTGGCGCTGATGGAGCACCGACGCTTCACCCCCGAGATGTTCCGCGACTACCACCCCGGCGGGCGCCTCGGCGCGCGGCTCGCCCGCGTGGCCGACCTGATGCACTCGGGGCCGGCGCTGCCGCTGGTGACCGAGGATACCGCGATGGGCGAGGCGCTCGTGCGGATGTCGGCCAAGGGCTTCGGCGTGGTGGGCGTGACCGACGCCGACGGGCGGCTGACCGGCATCGTGACCGACGGCGACCTGCGGCGCCACCTCGACGGCCTGCTGGACTGCACCGCCGCCAAGGTGATGACCCGCGCCCCCCGCACCATCGCCCCGCAGGCGCTTGCCGAGGAGGCCGTGGCGCAGATGAACGCGCGCAAGATCACCTGCCTCTTCGCCGTCGCCCCGGGCGGCGACGGGCGGCCCGAGGGTCTCATTCACATTCACGACTGCCTGCGGGCCGGCGTGGTATGAGCCGGGCATGGCCCGACCGCCCGATTCCGCGCCCCCTCGCCCGGCCCCGCCGCGCGCCGACAATCGCTACTCGCGCTTCATCGCCTGGGTGAAGGTGGCGCTGCCGCTGGCGGCGCTGGCACTGCTCTCGACGCTCTTCCTCTTTCCCGGCGGCTCGGGGCGCGACGTGACCGAGGCGCTCGGGGCCGACGAGCTGCGCGCGCTGATTCAGAAGCGGCTGCTGCGCGCACCCACCTACACGTCGGTCACCGACGACGGCGGCGCGCTGACCGTGACGGCCGAGACGGCCACCCCCCGCGACACCGACCCAGACCTGTTCGACGTGACCGACCTCGCCGTGGCGCTAGACGCGGCCGATGGCGGCCGTGCCACGCTCTCCGCCGCGGGCGGGCTGGTGGACCGGCGCGCGCAGGAGGGCACCTTTACCGGCGACGTGCAGGTGGTGACCTCGGAGGGTTGGGTGCTGCGCACCGAGCGGCTCGAGGCGGCGCTCGACGGCTCCCGCGCCGACAGCCCCCTGCCGGTGCGGATCGCGGGGCCGGGCCTGACGCTCGAGGCCGGCACGATGCGCGCCACGACGCCCGAAGGCGGGCCGCCCGCGGGCCACGTCACTTTCACCGGCGGCGTGCGGCTGGTATACGACGCTGCGGAAGCCGACACCGCCGCCGACCGCCCTGCCGCCGCCGACTGACCGCCGAGTGACCCCGGAGATGCCCTTGACCGCCCCGTTTCGCGCGCTCGCACCCGCCCTCGTGTCGGTCACCCTCGCCGGCGCCGCGCTCGCGCAGGGCACGCAGGTGCAGTTCGGCGACGGGCAGGATACTTCGGGCCAGCCCGTCGAGGTGACGTCGGACCAGCTCGAATTTGACCAGCAGGACGGCATCGCGCTGTTCACCGGCAACGTCCGCATCGTACAGGGGGCGCTGCGCCTCACCGCCGAGCGGGTCGACGTCACCTATGGCGACAACGAGGCCGGCGATACCGAGGTGCGCCGCGTCGAGGCCACCGGCAACGTCGTGCTCGTCAACGGAGAGGACGCCGCCGAGGGCGAGCGCGCCATCTACACCCTTGCGGACGGGACGCTGGTGATGACCGGCGATGTGCTGCTCACCCGCCCGGAAAGCGCGATCACGGGCGAGCGGCTGAGCATCGACGTCGACGACGGAACCGGCGTGATGGAGGGGCGCGTCAGCGTCGTCTTCACGCCGGAAGAGGGCGACGGCGGGTGAGCGGACCGCGCCTCACCGTCGCCCCGGGCGGGCAGGGCCTGCGGGTCGAGCGGCTGCGCAAGAGCTTTCGCCGCCGGCCCGTGATCCGCGACGTGTCGCTCTCGCTCGCGCGGGGCGAGGTGGTGGCGCTGCTCGGCCCCAACGGCTCGGGCAAGACGACATGCTTCTACGCCGTGGCCGGCCTCGTCATGCCCGAATCGGGGCTGGTCGAGATCGACGGCCGCAACGTGACGACGCTGCCGATGTATCGGCGCGCTCGCCTGGGCATCGGCTACCTGCCGCAGGAGGTCTCGATCTTTCGCGGTCTGACGGTCGAGGACAACATCACCGCGATCCTCGAGATCGCCGTGCGCGACCGGCACAAGCGGCGCGAGCGGCTCGAGGCGCTGCTCGCCGAGTTCGGCATCGAGCACCTGCGCCGCGCGCCCGCGCTGGCGCTCTCGGGCGGCGAGCGGCGGCGGGTCGAGATCGCGCGCTGCCTCGCCGCCGAGCCGAAATACCTGCTGCTCGACGAGCCCTTCGCGGGTGTCGACCCGATCTCGGTGGGCGACATCCGGCAGATGGTCACCGATCTCGCCACCCGCGGCATCGGCGTGCTCATCACCGACCATAACGTGCAGGAGACGCTGGGCCTCGTCGACCGCGCCTACATCCTGCATGACGGTGCGGTCATCATGGCGGGCACGCCCGAAGAGGTGGTGCGCGACGAGAACGTGCGCCGCGTCTATCTCGGGCAGAACTTCCGGATCATGTAGGCGATGGGCCAGAAGCCGCGGCTCGACCTGCGCGCCACGATCCGCCCGTCGCTCTCGGCGGGCACGCGCATGGGGGTGGAGCTGCTGGCGATGCCCGCGGCCGAGCTGCACGCCGATCTGGAGCGGCTGGCGGTCGAGAACGCGTTCCTCGTGCTCGAGCCCGGCCCTGCGCCGGGCGGCGCGGGCCGCGGCGACGGCGCGCTGATCGACGTGGCGCAGCCCGTCACCCTCGCGCGCCACCTGCAGGAACAGGTCGCCTGCATGGGCCTGCCCGAGCCCGTGGCCACGCTCGCCGCCTACCTCGCCACCGCGCTCGACGGCCGCGGCCTGCTGACCGAGAGCGACGACGAGCTCGCTGCCGAGACAGCCGCCAACGTCGAAACGGTGGCCGCCGCCCGCGCCGCGCTGCAGGCCTGCGACCCCACCGGTGTCGGCGCGCGCGACCTCGGCGAGTGCATCCGCCTGCAATTGATCGAGGCGGGCGAGACCGAGACGCGGGCGAACGCCATCCAGGCCGCCCTGCCCGCGCTGGCCGAGGGGCGCTTCCCCGCCGCCGCCCGCGCGCTGGGGGGCTCGGAGGCGGAGGCGCGGGCGCTCGCCGCCCGCATCGCCCGGCTCAACCCCGACCCGGCCGCGGCCTTCGACGCCGGCGCCGCCGCGCCGATGGCGCCCGAGCTTCTGGTCACCCGCGAGGCGGGCGGGCGCCTCGGCGTGACGCTGCTCGACGATCCGGCCGCGCGGCTGCGCCTCGACGAGGGGCTGGCCGCCCGCGCCCGCGCCACGGGCGAGGCTACCGCGCGCGAGTTCGTCGCCGCCCAGCTCGCCGCCGCGCGGCGCGTCCACTCCGCTGCAAGGTTCCGCGCGCACACGCTGTACGCGGTGGGCGAGGCCATCGTCGAGGCGCAGTCGGCGCACTTCCTCGGCCGGGCGCGGGCGCCGGGGCCGTTGTCGCGCGCCGCAGTTGCCGCCCGTCTCGGCCTGCACCCCTCCACCGTCGGCCGCGCCGTCCGGGGGCGAGCGCTCCTGTTCGAGGGGCGCACGCGGCCGCTGTCGGATTACTTTCCCGCCGCGCTGGTGGCCGCCAGCGGCGAGACCGGTGCAGGAGCCGGGGCCGTCTCTTCCGCCGAGATCCAGGCGCGGATGCGCGACATCGTGTCGGCCGAGACGGTCGATAAGGTCTTGAGCGACGACGATATCGCACACTACCTGCGGGAGGGCGGCGTTGACATCGCCCGCAGAACTGTCGCCAAATATCGCAAATGCCTGTCCATCCCGAACTCGTCGGAACGCCGTCGCCGCCTCGCCCGCCGTGCCCGCCTGGTCACGAAAGGGGGGCGAGCGTGAGCGCCGGCGCGCGCTCGCACGACGCGGGGAGACGCGCATGACCCGGCCCGCCACCGCCGGCCGGGACACAACCGGAGGAGACCCCATGCGCTACCAGATCAGCGGCCACCAGATCGACATCGGCGACACCCTGCAGACCCACGTCGAGACCGAGCTCAGCGCGGTCGTGGCCAAGTATGCCGAGCGCCCGACCGACGCGACCGTGATCTTCTCGCGCAACGCCCACGAATATGTCTGCGAGGCGGTGGTGCACCTTTCGACGGGGCTGACGGCGCAGGCCAAGGCGCATGCGACCGAGATCTATGCCGCCTTCGATTCCTGCGCGGCGAAGATGGAAAAGCAGCTGCGACGCTACAAGCGCAGGTTGAAGGATCATCACCGCACCCGGAAGGAGCCGGTTGAAGTATTGGCGGCGCCTTCGTATATCCTCGCCCGATCCGAGGAGGAGGACGAGGCGAACGAGCCGGAGAGCCTGCAGCCCATGATCATCGCCGAGATGGAGACGCGGGTGCCCGCGCTCTCGGTCGGAGAGGCGGTGATGCAGATGGAACTTGCGGGCGCCCCGATCCTCGTTTTCCGGAACGAAGGACATAACGGCGTGAACGTCGTATATCGGCGCGACGACGGAAATATCGGCTGGATCGACCCACAAGCCACCTGAGAGAGGCGCCCGGCACAGAGGCGCCGGGCGAGGAACGAGGGCAGGCAATGAACCTTTCGGACATCCTCAAGCCGGAGGCGGTCAGGGTCGTCTCCGAGACGATGAGCAAGAAGCGCCTGTTCCAGAAGATCGGCGACGTCGCGCGCGACGTCTACGGATGCGCCGGCGCGGGCTGCGCCGAGGCGCTGATCGAGCGCGAGGCGCTGGGGCCGACGGGGGTCGGCCACGGCATCGCCCTGCCGCATGCCCGGCTGGCGGGGGTCGACGAGGTGCGCGGGCTGTTCTTCAAGCTCGAGCACCCGATCGAGTTCGACGCGGTCGACCGGCAGCCGGTCGATCTCGTCTTCGCTCTGATCGCGCCCTCCGAGGCGGGGGTGCAGCACCTGAAGGCGCTGGCGCTCGTCTCGCGCACCATGCGCGACCCGGCGATCTGCGGCAAGCTGCGCGCCAACGGGCAGGCGGACACGCTGCACACGGTGCTGACCGAGGGACAGTCCTCGGCCGCGGCCTGAGCTTGCGGCCCCTGACCTAACGGCTCCCGCCCCAGGGGCGAAAGCCGAAGGCCATGTAGTCGCGATTGTGCAGGTCGCGCACCGCCCGCTCAAGCGCCTCGTCGTGGATCGCGGCCAACGGCACGGGCGGCGCCTCGTCGTCGTCGGGCACGGGCGGCGGCGCGGCGCAGCCCGCCTGCCGGGCGACCCATGCCAGCCCCTCGCCGAGCCTCGCCTCGCGCAGCACCGCGTCGGGTACGATCAGCTCGGCCGCGCCCGCCAGCAGGGCGTGCTGGCTGGCCCAGGCCGGGTCAGCGCGCAGGCTGGTCTGGCCGGCATTCGTCGCCCGCGCCACCTCGAGAAAGCCCATGAACGCGGCGCGGTGCGCGACCGCGTCCCAGCCCGGGCCGGGGCCGTGCTCGGGCAGCGGCACGCCGTAACGCTCGCGCATTGCAGCGCGGGCGGGGGCGAACGGCCCCTCGTCCGACGGCAGCAGATGACGGCAGAACACCCGGTGCATCCGCAGCACGGGGTGGGTGACGACGGCGAAGGCGCGGCCGTCCTTGTTGCGGTTCTTCCACTGGCGCAGCGTCTTCTGGGTAAAGTCGCGCTCCACCCCGCCACCGAACCCCGCGAGCCACGCCTCGACGCGGACCGCCGGACCGCCGGGACAGGGGATGTGGAGGAGCGGCGCCGACGCGGCCGCCACCCAGCCCCGCACGCCCGCCCCCCGCGGCGGCTCGAGGGGCGCGGCGGGCGCGGCGCGGGCGCCGAGCGCGGCCTCCATCTCGGTCGGGTTCTCGACCTTCTGCGCCAGCGGCTCGGGGTTCTGCCGCTTGAGCCGCCCCGTGAGCCGGTCGAGCGCATGGTCGACGCCGAGAAACCGCGCGAGCCCGTTCAGCACCGCCACCTCGCCGATCTCGGCATGGTCGATGGCATAGGGCGCCTGCCCCGTTTCCTGCAGCACGCGCCGCACGCGGGCGCGAAACCCCTCCTGCGCGGCGCGGAACGCCTCGAACTCGGCGGGGTCGAAGCGGGCCCTGGCCACCTTGCGGTCTTTCGCGTCGGTCAGCTTCCACTGCCCCGTGCGCTCGGCGATCTTGAGCGAGACATAGCTGTCGAGCGCATCGCGCGTCAGCACCACCTTTGCCACCCGCGGGTCGGGCAGCACCGCGTCGAGCACGCGCGGATCGTGGTCGTGGAAGAAGCGGAAGCCGGCGAGGCCCTCGGTGCCGGCCTGCATCGCACGGATCAGCGCCATCGGATCGGCCTCGCGCGCGGCAAGCCCGATGCCGAACATTTCCGTCTCGCCCTCGTGGCCGACGAAGGCGGGGTTGAACGCCTCGCCGTGGCAGGCAAGGCCCGGATAGAGGTTGATCGCCTCTTCCAGCGCGTTCGAGCCGGTGCGCATTCCGGCGATCACCACGAACAGGTCGAAGCGGCCCGCCATCGGCTACCGCACGAGGTAGGGGCGCGGCCGCGCGTCGCCCGGCGGCGTCGGGGCGTGGCCAACGGGAAAGTCACCCGGCAGATGCAGGTTCATCCCGTCGTTCCTGAGCCGCTGCAGGAACGCGCCGAACCCGTCGAGCGGCGCCAGCACCGGCGCCTCGGTGGGCCGGCGCGGCGCGCGCGGCGCGATCTCGTCGAGGATGGGGGCGAGGTTTTCCATCGGGGCCTCGAGGAACTCGGCGAGGCTCCACGCCCGCACGCGCGCCTTGACCCAGCCCGACCGCATCAGCGCAAGGTGAGCAAGCTCCACCTTCTGGAGGCGCGCGGCCTCCTTCCGCAGGGCGCCGCCGGTCAGCTCGCCCGCCTGCTCGCGGGCGAACAGCGCGAGCGCCCATGCGCCCGCGACGATCGAGACCTGCGCGTTGGGGTCGCCGGCGACGAAGCGCATGACCTCCTGCGCGTCGGCCGGGCCGAACATGAAGCACTGGCGCTCGCCCCGCGTGGCCCAGACGAGGTTGGCGAGGAACGCTTCGGGGTTGTAGTCGCGCAAGGCGGCCGAGTCGGGCAGGCAGCCGTTCCAGATGCGGGCGCCGCCGGCGAACTCGGCCCGCGCGGGCGCGAAGAGGTGGCCGTGCACCCGCAGCCCCGTCGCCCGGCCAAGCCACGTCTCGAAGCCGGGCAATGTCTCGGCGAAGCCGCTGAACACGGAATAGGCGGCGGCGGTGCGCGGGGCGTCGAGGCGGCGGGCGGGAAAGCGGCTCTGCATGATCAGGCCGGGGCGGCCCTGCACCCGCCGGTCGGTCGCGTGGGAAAACAAGCGGTCGATCTTGCCCGGGTTCGGCTCGGCGTTCTTGGTCACCTTGGGGTCGTTCGACAGGAAGCTGGCATAGAGCCGGTCGGCCCGCGGCCAGATCTTGCGCGCGAAGAAGCAGTCTGACCGGCGCAGCAGTTGCAGATGGTCGTCGTAGAACGAATGCGGCCGCCCGAAATGGTCGAACTTCGACAGGGTCAGCGACCGGCTTTCCACCCTGCGGCCATGCACGCGCACAAGCGTCTGGAAATAGCTCTCGTCGGGGATCCAGACGGAGCGGAAGAACCGGTCGAGCTCGCGCCTGCGCGGGTCGCGCAGGATCGCCTCGAGCGTCGTGCGCGACAGGCACCACCATTGCGAGCCGAGATGCGGCGCGATTCCCTCGGGCAGCGGGCGGGCCATGCCCAGCCGCTTCTGCGCCCGCGTCACCGCATCGAACAGCCGCCGGCGTTTGCGGAACGAGACGGGAAAGCGCAGGGCGAAGCGGTCGTGGTCGAAGCCGCCCTTCGTCCACACCACGTCGTCGATCGTGACGCTCTCGATGAAGTCGGTCTCGGGGCGGGCGGCGAGATAGGCCTGAAGCTCGGGCAGCGGCCGCAACGGCAGGCACGAGCCCGAGCAGAGATAGACGTGGCGCAGGCCGGGATGGGCCGTCAGCAGGTCGCCGCACGCGTCGAGCGTGGCGCCGACGATGCCCCACATGCCCCATTCGCAGCGGTGGCGGCGGCCGGCGAAGGCGATGCCGGGCACGTCCGCCAGCCCCCGTGCGAACGGCTCGAACTCGGCGCGCGGCACCTTGCGGTCGGCATGGATCACGACGGGGCACCCCGAGGCGGCGAGGTGGCGCGCGACCTGCGCCGCGCGGTCGAGCGCGGTGTGCACCAGCATGACGAAGCCGACGCTCACGCCCAGTTCCCCTTTGACATGAGGCCCAGGATCTCGAGCTGACGCCAGTTGATGTACCGCTCCGACCACTCGGTCCACAGGTCGGGAGAGTGTTCGAGCCCCGCGCGGTAGGCGGCGTATTCGCGCCCGCCCGCGTAGTGCTCGCCGCGCTCGGCCTCCTCCGCCGCCTTGTCGCGGATGGTGTGCAGGAACTTGGCGTGCAGAAGCGCGCCCGACGCCGCCTCGCCGCCCGACTGATCGTAGGTCAGGTTGAGGCCGCGGGGCAGCAGCATATGGGTGGAATGGACGTAGGCATACCGCCGCCGCCACTTGACCAGCGGAATCTTGTTGAGCGCGGGCGCGGCCTGCGGCCGGTCGGCGAAGAAGGCGCGGGCGCGCGGGCCACCCTGGATCCAGAGGTTGCGCAGCTCGGGGTTGCGCCGGATCGTGTAGTTCGCCCCGTCGAACCATTGCGCGATCTCGAACGGATCCTGCCCCTCGGCATAGGGGGCCTCGTCGACCGGACCCCTGGGATACATGTCGAGCAGCATCGCCGAGAACGAGCGCAGCCCGCAATCGTCGAGCCAGTCGGTGAGGGCGGGCAGGGGGCGCGTGTCGCAGAACGGGTAGACGAAGAACTCGTCGGCATCGACGGTCAGGCACCAGTGGCCGTGGCCGTGGCGGAACAGGAGCGCGCCCACCCAGTCCATCCCGAAGCGGGCGGCCGCGTAGCTGCCATCCGCCCGCCAGAGCGACACGTCGTCGTGGCCCGAGAGATACTCGGCCGAGCCGTCGACCGAGCCGTTGTCGACCATGAGGAAATGGCCGACGCCGAGGCTGCGGTAATAGTCGAGGAAATACGGCAGGCGTATGCGCTCGTTGCGCAGGCACGCGAACAGCAGCACGTCGCGCGCACCGATGGCGCCCGTGCGGTCGGCCACGGGGGCAAGCTGGCCGCGGCGGCGCAGCGAGCGCCACAGAAGCCCGCGGCGGCGCCAGCGCAGGCGATATGAATGGATCCAGCCCAGCCGTCAGCCCTGCCTGCCTGCCCCTCGCGTCACGCGCGCGATCCTGCCCATCAGAGGTTAACCCTCCGTTTTCCCTGACCGCCTGTCCTGCGGCGACAGGGGCGCGCCCCCACGCAGCGGAAAGGCTACGCGATGCCTTCGCTCACGTCCATCCGCCCGACGACATGAGGCCGAGGTGTTCGAGCTGCCGCCAGCCCTCGTAGCGCGTGGCCCCCTCGTGCCAGAGCACCGGGTCGGCGGCGAGCGCGTCGTGATAGGCGCCGAAGCGGGCGGGGTCGCCGAAATGCTCGCGCCGGTGGGTCGCGTCGGCCGAGCGCTCGACGATGGTATTCAGGAACTTGGTGTGCAGCAGCGCGCCCGACAGGCGCGGGTCGCCCGGCCCCTCCCATGCGAGGTTGAGACGGGGCGGCAGAAGCGAATGGCACGAGTTGAGATAGGCGGTGGTGCCGCGCCACCTGACCAGCGGCAGCTTGTTCAATGTGGGCGCGCGGCGCGGATCGTTTCCGAAAAAGAGACGGTCGCGCGGGCCGCCCTGCACCCAGAGGTTGCGCGCGGGGCGCTGGCGGCGGGCGCGGTAGGGGCCGGCATCGAAGAAGGGCAGGGCCTGCACAGGGTCGTCGCCCGGGCGGTAGGGCTGCTCCGACAGGCGGCCCCGGGGGTAGAGCTCGACCATCAGGGCGCCGAGGGCGGGCTGGCCGCGGCAGTCGAGCTCGGCCGTGAGGGCGGCGAGCGGCCGCTCTTCCCAGTGGGGATAGATCAGCAGTTCGTCGGCATCGAGCGTCAGCGCCCAGTGGCCGGCAGCGTGGCGGCGGGCGAGCCAGCCCAGCCAGTCGACGCCGAAGCGCGCGGCGCGGTAGCTCGCCCGCGTCTGCCACAGGGCGACGTCGGGCTCGGCCGCGAGCATCTCGCGCGTGCCGTCGTCGCTGCCGTTGTCGACGATCACGAAGCGGTCGACGCCCAGCCGGCGGTGATGGGCGATCCAGAACGGAAGGCGCACCGCCTCGTTGCGGACCGTGGCGAGGCAGAGCACGGCGCCCCTCGGCACGGGCCGCCACGGTGTGACCGGCGTCAGCTCGCCCCGCTTGCGCCAGGCGCGGGTCAGCAGGCGGCGGCGCTTCCACCGCATGCGATAGGCCTCGGCGGCGCGGGTCAGGGGGCCGGGGATGTCTTCGGGCGCGGTCATGGGAGCGGGGGGCCCGGCGGGCGCGTCAGGCCCGCCCATTCCGGGGCGACTGGTGCCAGCGCCAGGCGTCGGCGATCATCTGCGGCAGGGTGGAGCGGGCGGGGCGCCAGCCCAGCTCTTCCACCGCGCGGGTAGAGCCCGAGACGAGGCGCACCGCGTCGCCCGGGCGGCGCGGCCCCTCGATCACGGGCACCTCGCGGTTGGTGACGGCACGCGACTGCTCGACCACCTCGCGCACGGAAAAGCCCTTGCCGGTGCCGAGGTTGAACACCCGGCTGGGCTTGCCCGCCTCGAGCCATTTCAGCCCCAGCACGTGGGCATCCACGAGGTCGGAGACGTGGACGTAATCGCGGATGCAGGTGCCGTCGGGCGTGTCGTAATCGGTGCCATGCAGCGTCAGCGCCGGCCGCAGCCCCGCGATGGCGTCGAGCATCAGCGGGATGAGGTGCGTCTCGGGCTCGTGATCCTCGCCCACCTCTCCCTCGGGGTCGGCGCCGGCGACGTTGAAGTAGCGGAAGATCACGTGGCGCAGGCCGTGCGCGGCCTCGAAATTGCGCAGGATCTCCTCGATGGCGCGCTTGGAGGCGCCGTAGGCGTTGATCGGGTGCTGCGGCGTCTCTTCGGTCAGCACCACGCCGTCCTGGTCGCCATAGGTGGCGCAGGTCGAGGAAAAGACGAGGCTGCGGCAGCCGGCGGCGAGGGCCGCTTCGGCGAGATTGACCGCGCCCAGCACGTTCTCGCGCCAGTAGCGGCCCGGATCGGCCATCGACTCGCCCACCTGGCTCAGCGCGGCGAAGTGCATGACGGCGGCGGGGCGATGCCGGGCGAAGGCGCGCTCGACACTCTCGCGGTCGGTCAGGTCGCCGCGCTCGAGCGGGCCGAACCTGACCGCCCGTTCCCAGCCGGTCGACAGGTTGTCGAAGGCGACGGGCACATAGCCCGCCTTTGCCAGCGCCTTGCAGGCATGCGCGCCGATATAGCCGGCGCCCCCGGTGACGAGGATGGTCGTCATGTGGCCCCTCGCTGCACGCCCCTTACTGCGCGGCGTCGCGCACAGCCGACAGCTCCGACAGGTAGTCCGCGAATTCGCCGTTCAGGTCGTCGCGCGCGAGGCCGAAGGCCACGGTCGCCTGCAGGAAGCCGGCCTTTGACCCGCAATCGAATCGCTGGCCGTTGAAGCGATAGCCCCAGACGCCCGAGCCGTCGATCTCGCGCGCGATGGCGTCGGTCAGCTGGATCTCGCCGCCCGCGCCGGGATCGACCTCGTTGAGCGTGTCCATCACCGAGGGCGGCAGGATGTAGCGGCCGATCACGGCCAGGTTCGACGGCGCCTCTTCCGACTTGGGCTTTTCAACCATCTTGCGCACGCCGACCATCGGGCCCTGGTCGTCGCCCACATCGAGGATGCCGTAGGCCGAGGTCTTGTCGTGCGGCACCTCCATCGCGGCGACCATGCAGCCGGTCGAGCCGGCCGCTTCATACGCTTCGACCATCTGCTGCAGGCAGGGCTTCTCGGCCGCGATCACATCGTCGGGAAGGATCACGGCGAAGGGCTCGTCGCCGATCAGGCGCCGGCCGCACCAGACGGCATGGCCGAGGCCCTTGGGCTGCTGCTGGCGCACATAGGCGATGGCGCCCGAGGGCATCGTCGTCTTGTTGAGCATGGCGAGAATCTCGTCCTTGCCCTTATCCTTCAGGGTCGCCTCGAGCTCGGGCGCGCTGTCGAAATAGTCTTCCAGCGCCGACTTGCCGCGCGAGGTGACGAAGATGAAATCGGTGATGCCGGCGGCGCGCGCCTCGTCGATGGCGTACTGGATGAGCGGCCGATCAACGAGCGTCATGATCTCCTTTGGGATGGACTTGGTGGCCGGCAGGAACCTCGTCCCGAGCCCGGCCACGGGAAAGATCGCCTTGGTCACCTTGCGTTGCATGCGTCGTCCCTTCTGGTCGCTGTCGTCTGTGCCGCCCTGCCCATGCGGCCGTTCATATAGGCCACGGGGCGTTGAAGCACGGTTAATCTGGGTTAAGCCTGTTCACCGCGGTGCCGATTCGCGGCGGTGCCTCATTCGAGACCGGCTTCGCCCAGCATCGCCTCGATCACGGAGACGTCCGAGGGGTTGTTCAACTCCCAGAATGGCCGCCCTCGGGCGTCGACGTCAACGCAGGCCACCGGCAGACCCGCCTCGAGGAAGCGGAGCTGCTCCAGCCCCTCGAGCCGTTCGAGCCGCCCCTCGGGCAGCGCCGGGTAGGCCGCGAGCGCCTCGGCCCGGTAGGCGTAGAGGCCGACATGATGATGAACGGGCGTCGGCTCGGCCGCGCCGTAAGCGGCGGCCGAGAAGGGGATCACTTCCTTGGAGAAGTAGAGCGCGCGGCCGCCCTCGCCGAAGACGGCCGTGGTGCCGCCCACCCGCCCAGCGGCCCGGTCGGCGATCAGCGCCGCGCGCTGCGCACCGGTGCAACGCAGAACGGGGGTGGCCATCGCCGCGGCCTGGTCGGCGGCGAGCCCGTCGAGAAGGGCCGGCACGAACCACGGCGGGGTGAGCGGGGCGTCGCCCTGCAGGTTGACGACCACGTCATGGCCGCCGCCCAGAGCGGCGTGGGCCTCGGCGCAGCGCTCGGTGCCGTTGCGCGCCTGCTCCGATGTCATCACCACCTCGGCGCCGAACGCCTCGGCAACACCGGCAATGCGCGAATCGTCGGTCGCCACCACCACACGCTCAACGCCGGGCACCGCGCACGCCGCCTCCCAGCTGCGCTGGACCAGCGGCTTGACGGTGCCGGTGGCTCCCCGCAGCCCCACCAGCGGCTTGCCGGGATAGCGCGCGGACGCGTAGCGTGCAGGGATGACGACGAGCGCCCGCACTCAGCCCGCCGGCTTCAGGTCGACGCCCGGCGCGCAGGCGATGAAGAACGGGTTCTCGTAACCGGGCTTGCCGTAGGTGAAGGGGCCGTGATCGGCAAAGCGCACCATCCGCCCGCCCGCGCCGCGCAGCACCGCGTCGGCGGCGGCGGTATCCCACTCCATCGTGCGGCCGAGGCGGGGGTAGAGGTCGGCCTCGCCCGAGGCGACGAGGCAGAACTTGAGCGACGAGCCGGCCGAGGCGAACTCGGCCACGTCGTAGCGCGCGATGTAGTCGTCGGTGGCCTGGTCGCGGTGCGATTTCGAGGCGACCACCCGCAGCGCGGCGTTGTCCGGCGTGGCGACCGCGAGCGGGCGCGTCTCGCCGGGCGTGTCAGGGTGGTGCGGCCCCGCCTCCTCGACCGAGCGGCCCGCGGCATCGGTGTAGAAGAGGCGGCCGCGGGCGGGAGCGTAGACGACGCCGCGGATCGGCATGCCGCCCTCGACATAGGCGATGTTCACGGTGAAGTCGCCGCGCCGCTTCACGAATTCCTTCGTGCCGTCGAGCGGGTCGACGATGAGAAAGGTGTCGGCATGCTCGCTGTGGGTCGCGGCCTGCTCCTCGGTCACCACCAGCACGCCGGGAAACGCCTTGGCGAGGCCCGCGGCGATCAGCGCGTCGGCGGCCTCGTCGGCCTCGGTCACCGGGCTCGCGTCGGCCTTGGCGCGCACCTCGAAATCGCGGGCCTCGTAGATCTGCATGATCGTCGCCCCGGCCTCGAGCGCGAGGCGGCGCAGTGTCGGGGCGAGGCGGTCATGGTCCAAGGCGGGCTCCGTCCTGCCGCTACGGCGACATTGCCGGGTGCGGTCCCGGCGGCTTATCCTTCCCGGTAACCGGGGGGCAAGGGCGCGCTGCCAAAGTCCTGCCCGAATACCCCCGTAGGGAGCGCGCATGACAGAGGCGACCCGCTTTGCACGACCCCTCGGGGGCGACCGCGTGCCTTCGCGCGGGGAGCGGGCGCGCTCGGCCCTGCAACTGGCCGACCTGATCTACCATGCCACCGTGCGCCACCTGCGCCGCGACCACGGCAACGCGGTGATCGGGCTGATGCTCAACATCCTGCAGACGGTCGTCTTCGTGATGGCCTTCTTCTTCATGTTCTCGCTTCTGGGGCTGCGCGGCACGGCGATTCGGGGCGACTTCCTGCTCTACATCATGTCGGGCGTGTTCCTGTTCATGACCCACACCAAGGCGATGTCGGCCGTTGTAGGGGCCGAGGGTCCGGCAAGCCCGATGATGAAGCACGCGCCGATGAACCCGATCGTGGCGATCTCGGCGGCGGCTCTGTCGTCGCTCTACATCCAGGTGCTCTCGATGGTGGTGGTGCTGTGGGTCTACCACGCCGCCTTCGTGCCCATCACCATCCACGACCCCGTGGGCGCGATGGGCATGGTGCTGCTCGCGTGGTTCTCGGGCGTGGCCATCGGCATGGTCTTCTACGCGCTCAAGCCGTGGATCCCCGACGTGGTGAAGGTGGTCGCCCAGGTCTACTCGCGGGCCAACATGATCGCGTCGGGCAAGATGTTCGTGGCCAACGCGATGCCCGGCTACATCCTCGCCTTCTTCACGTGGAACCCGCTCTTTCATACGATCGACCAGGCGCGGGGCTACATCTTTCTCAACTACAATCCGCATTTCTCGTCGGTGAGTTACCCGCTCTATCTGTCGATCGGCCTGATGTTCCTCGGGCTGATGGGCGAGTTCTACACCCGCCGCACCGCCTCGCTCAGCTGGGAGGCGAAGCGGTGAGGCGCGCGGCGGTGCTCGCCTTCCTGCTTGCCGCCGGACCGGCCGCCGCGCAGGACGTCGTGCCGCGGCTCTATGATGTGGCGGGGGTGGCCGAGGGCGACGTGCTCAACGTGCGCGCCGCGCCCTCGGCCTCGGCCGGGGTCGTCGCCACCCTGCCGCCCGACCGGCGGCGGGTCGAGGTGATCGGCCTCGACGACACGGCGAGATGGGGCCGCATCGGCTTGCCCGAAGGCGAGGGCTGGGTGTCGCTCGCCTTTCTCGAGCGGCGCTACCTCGGCGAGGCCGGCATGGCGCCCGGCATGCGCTGCCTCGGGACGGAGCCGTTCTGGTCGCTGACCTTCGCGGAGGGCGGGGCGACGCTGTCGTCACCCGGCGAAGAGCGGTCGTTCGCCATCGCGGCGGACCGCTCGGTGCCGTCGTCGGCGGCCCATGTCTACGGCTGGGCCGAGACGGGCAGCGGCGCGACGCTCTCGGGCACGATCGTTGCCGCCCCCTGCTCCGACGGGATGAGCGACCGCCCGTGGGGCTGGGCCACGGGCATCCTGCGCCGCACGGGCGGCGGGGTGGAGCTGCTGTCGGGCTGCTGCACGCTGTCGTCGGAGTGAGGCGCGGGACCACGGCACGCGGCGCCGGGCGCGCGCCCGGCCGTGGGGGCGCCGCCTGGTCGCTGGCGGGTCTTGCCCGCCCTGTTCGGGTGTCGGGGCGACTGCCCCGGTCGGGGATCGGTGAACGCCGCAGGGTCGGCGCCGTCGCTGGCCGGATCCGGGTCGCCCGGGGCATGCTGCCCCGGACTGTCGGTCCTGATCGGTCCTCTCGCGGTCCATCGGCCTGGCGGATCGCCCTCGGCTGAGGGCAGGTGGCCGGCCGGGCTACAGGCTCGCCGGCACGAGGGGCGGGCCCGCAGGGGCGCGTCGGTGACGGAGGATGGCGGCGACTCATGAAGGCCGCCTTGCCCCGGCGCACGGTGCCCCCGCGCTGTGAGCGCGCCGGTCGGGCCGGGGCGCGGGAGGGCGGGTGGGGCGTTCCGGGCCGGGCGGCGTGCTCACAGCGCGACGCGCAGCGTCAGGTTGAGGCGGCCGCCCTCGCGCAGGAGCGTCGAGGTACCCGGCTTCACCCGGTCGATGCCGTGGTGCAGCAGGCGCGCGTCGCCGCCCATCACCAGCACGTCGCCCGAGCGCAGCCAGAGCGACTCGGTCTTTCCCCCGCGCTCGCGGTTGCCGATGCGGAACAGCGCCTCGTCGCCGAGCGAGATCGACACCACGGGGTGCGAGACATCGGCCTCGTCGCGATCCTGGTGCATGCCCATCTTCGCGCCTTCGTCGTAGAAGTTGACGAGGCAGCAATCGGGGTCGGCCGCATCGCCCGAGACCCGGCGCCAGACCGCCAGCACCTCCGGCGGAATGGGCGGCCAGTCCACGCCCGAGGGGTGGCGCGGCTCGTAGCGATAGCCCCTGCGGTCGGACACCCAGCCGACCGAGCCGGCCGAGGTCATCCGCACCGACATCTCGCGCCCGCGCGCCGTAACCGGGCGAAAGAGTGGCGCGGCCTGCACTATGCCCCGCACGGCCTCGGCCAGCGCCTCCTGCGCGGCGCGGTCGAGCAGGCCAGGATACACGGCGACGCCGCGCACGTTCAGGGCAGGGACGTGGGGCTCCGACATTGCTCTCCTTCCCGTCAGGGCCTCGCTTGCAGGGCCGAAACCGCGCTCCTATATCAGCCCGGATCGGGGCGGCGGGCCGCCAATCCTGCCCGTCCCACACGCCATAACCGAAGCCAACCCCGTGGGATCGGGGCACGGGGGCCGAACCGGGCCCGCGCCCCAGGACATCGCCAGAAAGAGGTAATACGCAATGGGCAAAGTCATCGGGATCGACCTCGGCACGACGAACAGCTGCGTCGCCATCATGGACGGGTCGCAGCCCCGCGTGATCGAGAATGCCGAGGGCGCGCGCACCACGCCCTCGATCGTCGCCTTCACCGACAACGAGCGGCTGGTCGGCCAGTCGGCCAAGCGCCAGGCCGTAACCAACTCCGAAAACACGATTTTCGCCGTCAAGCGCCTGATCGGCCGCCGCATGGGCGACGCCGAGGTGGAGAAGGACAAGGGCCTCGTCCCCTACAAGATCGTCGACGGCGGTCAGGGCGACGCCTGGGTCGAGGTGAAGGGCGAGAAGTACAGCCCCTCGCAGATTTCCGCCTTCATCCTGCAGAAGATGAAGGAAACCGCCGAGAGCTACCTCGGCGAGGAGGTCGACCAGGCGGTCATCACCGTGCCGGCCTACTTCAACGACCAGCAGCGCCAGGCCACCAAGGACGCCGGCAAGATCGCCGGCCTCGAGGTGCTGCGCATCATCAACGAGCCGACGGCGGCCGCGCTGGCCTACGGGCTCGACAAGAAGGAGAGCCGCACGATCGCGGTCTACGACCTCGGCGGCGGCACCTTCGACATCACGATCCTCGAGATCGACGACGGCCTGTTCGAGGTGAAGTCGACGAACGGCGACACCTTCCTCGGCGGCGAAGACTTCGACATGCGGATCGTCAGCTACCTCGCCGACGAGTTCAGGAAGGAGCACGGCGTCGACCTGACGAAGGACAAGATGGCCCTCCAGCGCCTCAAGGAGGCGGCCGAGAAGGCCAAGATCGAGCTGTCGTCGTCGTCGCAGACCGAGATAAACCAGCCCTTCATCAGCATGGATCCCAACGGCGGCCAGCCGCTGCACATGGTGATGAAGCTGACCCGCGCCAAGCTGGAAAGCCTGGTGGCCGACCTGATCAAGAAGTCGATCGACCCCTGCAAGGCCGCCCTGAAGGATGCCGGCGTGTCGGCGGGCGACATCGACGAGGTGGTGCTGGTGGGCGGCATGACGCGGATGCCCAAGGTCGTCGAGGAAGTGACCAAGTTCTTCGGCAAGGAGCCGCACAAGGGCGTCAACCCCGATGAAGTGGTCGCCGCCGGCGCCGCCATCCAGGCCGGCGTGCTGCAGGGCGACGTCAAGGACGTGGTGCTGCTCGACGTCACGCCGCTCAGCCTCGGCATCGAGACGCTCGGCGGCGTGTTCACTCGCCTGATCGACCGCAACACCACGATCCCGACGAAGAAGAGCCAGATCTTCTCGACCGCCGAGGACAACCAGAACGCCGTGACGATCCGCGTCTTCCAGGGCGAGCGCGAGATGGCGGCCGACAACAAGCTGCTCGGCCAGTTCAACCTGGAAGACATTCCGCCCGCGCCGCGCGGCATGCCGCAGATCGAGGTGACCTTCGACATCGATGCCAACGGCATCGTGTCGGTGTCCGCCAAGGACAAGGGTACCAACAAGGAGCAGAAGATCACGATCCAGGCCTCGGGCGGCCTCGACGACGACGAGATCGAGCGCATGGTGAAGGAGGCCGAGAGCCACGCCGAGGACGACAAGAAGCGGCGCGAACTGGTCGAGACCCGCAACCAGGGCGAGAGCCTCGTTCACTCCACCAAGAAGTCGCTCGAGGAGCACGGCGACAAGGTCGACGCCTCGACGGTCGAGGCGATCGAGCTCGCCATGCAGCCGCTCGAGGAGGCGCTGCAGGGCGACGATGCCGGCAAGATCAAGTCTGGCATCCAGAACCTGACCGAGGCTGCGATGAAGCTCGGCGAGGCCATCTACAAGGCCGAGCAGGAGAAGTCGGGCGGCGGCGACGCAGGCGGTGGCGATGACGGCCCGTCGAGCGTCGACGAGGACATCGTGGACGCCGACTTCGAGGATCTCGGCGAGGACGACAACAAGCGGGCCGGCTGAGCCCCGATCGGTGCCTCGCGCGCGGCCGGTCCGGATGATCCCGGGCCGGCTGCGTCGTTCGAGGGGAGGGACGACACCCCATGGCAAAACGTGATTTCTACGAGGTGCTCGGTGTCGGCCGCGGCGCGTCGGACGACGAGATCAAGAAGGCCTATCGCAAGAAGGCGAAAGAGCTTCACCCCGACCGCAACGCGGACAACCCCGATGCCGAGGCCCAGTTCAAGGAAGTGAACGAGGCCTACGAGGCCCTCAAGGACCCCGACAAGAAAGCCGCCTACGATCGGTTCGGCCATGCCGCCTTCGACGGCGGGATGGGCGGCGCGGGGCGGCGCCCCGGCGGCGCGGGCGGCTTCGGTGCCGGCGGTCAGGGCGACTTTGCCTCCGCCTTTTCCGACGTGTTCGACGACCTGTTCGGCGACTTCATGGGCGGGCGCCCCGGCGCCGGCGGCCGAAGCCGCGCCTCGCGCGGGGCCGACCTGCGCTACAACCTGCGGATCACGCTGGAAGAGGCGTATTCCGGCCTGCAGAAGACGATCAAGGTGCCCTCGTCGGTCACCTGCGCCGAGTGTTCCGGCACCGGGGCGGAGGGCGGGGCCGAGCCCGTCGCGTGCCCGACCTGCGCCGGCATGGGTAAGGTGCGTGCGCAGCAGGGCTTCTTCACCGTCGAGCGCACCTGCCCGACCTGCTCGGGCCTCGGCCAGATCATCAAGAACCCCTGCACCGCCTGCGGCGGCGCCGGCCGCGTGGAGAAGGAACGCGCGCTGTCGGTCAACATCCCCGCCGGGGTGGAGACGGGCACGCGCATCCGCCTCGCCGGAGAGGGAGATGCGGGCCTGCGCGGCGGGCCGCCGGGCGACCTCTACATATTCATCGAGGTGGTCGAGCACGAGATCTTCCAGCGCGACGGCGTCAACCTCTACTGCCGCGTGCCGGTGACGATCGCCGCCGCCGCGCTGGGCGGCGACATCGAGGTGCCCACGATCGACGGCGGCAGGGCGCGGGTGAAGGTGCCGGCCGGCAGCCAGACGGGCAAGCAGCTGCGCCTGCGGGGCAAGGGCATGCCGGCGCTGCGTGGGCAGGCGCTGGGCGACATGTTCATCGAGCTCGCCGTCGAGACGCCGGTGAACCTGACCGCGCGGCAGAAGGAGCTTCTGCGCGAGTTCGAGAAGCTGAGCGAGGACAACAACCCCCACCGCTCGAGCTTCTTCGACCAGGTCAAGAGTTTCTGGGACGGGATGAAGGGGTAGGCAGGCGCGCCCGGAGCGGCCTCCAGCCGGGCCGTCTCGGGCACGAGCGTCGAGGCTGCCGGGCGCGGGTCGGCCGGCGCCGGCGCCGGCGCGCGGCCGATCCGGCCGCTCTCCAGCCCCTTCCTTAACCGCCCGTTCACCAGAATCGAGGGAAGGTCGCGGCATGCGCACCGACCCTTCGTTCTCCGAGGCCCCGATGCCGCTCTTCGGCGGCGACGAGGCCACGCCCCTTCCGCTGCCCGTCGCACCCCGCCGGAACGGCCGCGCGGCCGAGCCGCCGTCCTACATCCGCGACCACCGGCAGCGGCTGCGCGCCCGCTTCCTCGACGGCGGCGCCGACGCGCTGCCGGATTACGAGATGCTTGAGCTGGTGCTGTTCCGCGCCATCCCGCGGGCCGACGTCAAGCCGCTCGCCCGCCGCCTGCTCGACACGTTCGGCGACTTCGCCCGCGTGCTCTCGGCGGCGCCCGCCCGCCTGCGGGCCGTCGAAGGCGTCGGCGAGGCGGTGATCTGCGAGTTGAAGGTCGTCGAGGCCGCCGCCCACCGGCTGGCCCGCGCCCGCGTCATCCGGCGCCCCGTCATCTCGAGCTGGGACGCGGTGATCGACTACGTGCGCACCGCCATGTCGCATCTGGAGACCGAGCGGTTCCGCGTGCTCTACCTCGACCGCAAGAACGTGCTGATCGCCGACGAGGCGCAGGGCGAGGGGACCGTCGATCACGTGCCGGTCTATCCCCGCGAGGTGATGAAGCGCGCGCTGGAACTGGGCGCCTCGGCGCTGATCCTCGTGCACAACCATCCGTCGGGCGACCCCACGCCCAGCCAGGCCGACATCGACATGACGCTTCAGATCGAGGCGGCGGGGCAGGTGCTGGGCGTCACGCTGCACGACCACATCGTGGTGGGCAAGGGCCGCGAGGTCAGCCTGCGGGGCGCAGGCTACATCTGAGCCCGGACGGCCCGCGATCGCCGCCGGCGGGCGCACCACCGGAGCGGCGGCGGCGGCGCCAGGGCCGGGCGGACCTCAGAGGCTGCCGTGGCAGTGCTTGAACTTCTTGCCGGAGCCGCAGGGGCAGGGCTCGTTGCGGCCGGGATTGCCCCAGGTCGACGGGTCGGACTCGACGAAACCGGGGCGCGGGGCCTCTGCGACGGCGGCACCGCCGCCGTTGGCGCCTGCGGGCTCGGGCTGGCGGGCGGCCTGCGGGGCCTGGGCCGGCGCCTGCATCTGCCGCTGCTGGGCCAGAAGCTGCTCCATCATCTGCCGCTGCTCGTCCTCGGTCAGCGGGCGGATCTGCGAGAGCTTCTGCACCACGTCGCCCCGCAGCCCGTCGAGCAGGCCCGAGAAGAGCTGGAACGCCTCGGTCTTGTACTCGTTCAGCGGATCGCGCTGGGCATAGCCGCGGAAGCCGATGACCGAGCGCAGGTGCTCGAGCCGCAGAAGGTGGTCGCGCCATTTCTGGTCGATCGTCTGCAGCAGGATCTGCTTTTCGATGTTGCGCATGTTGTCGGTGCCGAAGGCCACCGTCTTTTGCGCCATGAACTCGTCGGACGCCTTGTAGAGCCGTTCGCGGATGTCGTCGTCGTCGACGCCTTCCTCGGCGGCCCACTCCTCCACCGGCACGTCGAGACCGAGCTTGTCGCGCGCCTCCTGCCGGAGCGCCTCGGTCTCCCACTGGTCGGCATAGGCCTTCTTGGGCATGTGGGTGTCGACGAGGTCGTCGATGACCTGGTGGCGCATGTCGCGGACGATCTCGCCGACCTCTTCCGCCTCCATGATCTCGCGCCGCTGGCCAAAGATCACCTTGCGCTGGTCGTTCATCACGTCGTCGAACTTCAACAGCTGCTTGCGGATGTCGAAGTTGCGCCCCTCGACCTTCGCCTGCGCCTTTTCGAGCGACTTGTTGACCCAGGGGTGAATGATGGCCTCGCCCTCCTTCATCCCCAGCCGGGTCAGCATCTTGTCGAGCCGTTCCGACCCGAAGATGCGCATCAGGTCGTCCTCGAGCGAGAGGTAGAACTGCGAGCGCCCCGGGTCGCCCTGCCGGCCCGAGCGGCCGCGCAGCTGGTTGTCGATGCGGCGGCTCTCGTGGCGCTCGGTGGCCAGCACGAAGAGGCCGCCGGCCTCTTTCACCTTCTGCTCCTCGGCCGCGTGCTGGGCCTCGACGCGCTTGCGGATCTCTTCGGGGTCGGTCTCGGGCTCGGCGGCGATGGCCTCCATCACCTTGAACTCGACATTGCCGCCCAGTTTGATGTCGGTCCCCCGGCCGGCCATGTTGGTGGCGATCGTCACCGCGCCGACCTTGCCGGCATCGGCGATGATCTGCGCTTCCTGCTCGTGGTGGCGGGCGTTGAGCACGTTGTGCGGGATCTGCCCCCGCTCGAGAAACTTCGACAGCATCTCCGACTTCTCGATGCTGGTCGTGCCGACGAGCACCGGCTGGCCGCGCCCGTGCGCCTCGCGGATCGACTCGACGATGGCGTCGAACTTCTCGTTCGCGGTGCGGTAGACGGCATCGTCCTCGTCGGCACGGGCGATGGGCAGGTTGGTCGGCACCTCGACCACACCGAGTCCGTAGATCGTCATGAATTCCTCGGCCTCGGTCGAGGCAGTCCCGGTCATGCCCGACAGCTTGGAATACAGGCGGAAGTAGTTCTGGAACGTCACCGAGGCGAGCGTCACGTTTTCGGGCTGGATCTTGCAGCCCTCCTTCGCCTCTATTGCCTGGTGCAGCCCGTCCGACAGGCGGCGGCCCGCCATCATGCGCCCGGTGAACTCGTCGATCAGCACAACCTCGCCGTTGCGCACGATGTAGTCCTTGTCCTTGTTGAACATCACGTGCGCCTTGAGGGCCTGGTTCACGTGGTGGACGATCGTGGTGCTCTCGGGGTCGTAGAGCGACTGATCCTCGGGCAGCAGGCCGATCTCGTGCAGCCGCTGTTCGAGAAACTCGTTACCCTCATCGGTGAAGGTGACGTTGCGTTGCTTCTCGTCGAGCGAATAGTGCTCTTCCGTCAGCTCGGGGGCGAGCTTGTCGATGGCCTGGTAGAGTTCCGAGCGGTTCTGGCTGGGGCCCGAGATGATGAGCGGCGTGCGCGCCTCGTCGATCAGGATCGAGTCGACCTCGTCGACGATGGCGAAGCCATGGCCCCGCTGGCTCATCTCCGACAGCTCCGACTTCATGTTGTCGCGCAGGTAGTCGAAGCCGAGCTCGTTGTTGGTGGCGTAGGTGATGTCGGCCTTGTAGGCTGCCTTCTTTTCGGCGTCGGGCTGCTGGGGCACGACCACGCCGGTCGTCATGCCGAGCGCGGCAAAGACCTTGCCCATCCACTCGGCGTCGCGGCGGGCGAGGTAGTCGTTGACCGTCACGATGTGCACCGGCGCCCCCGACAGCGCGTTGAGATAGGCGGGGAAGGTGGCGACCAGCGTCTTGCCCTCGCCGGTCTTCATCTCGGCGATGTTGCCCTGGTGCAGGAAGATCCCGCCCATCAGCTGCACGTCGAAGGCCCGCAGGCCAAGCGCCCGGCGCGCCGCCTCGCGGCAATTGGCGAATGCCTCGGGCAGCACCTCGTCGAGGCTCTCGCCCTCGGCCACGCGCTTGCGCAGCTCTTCGGTCCTGGCGATCAGCCCCTCGTCCGAGAGCTTGTGGAAGTCGGGCTCGAGCGCGTTGATCCGCTCCACCGTCGGACGGGTGGCCTTGATCTTGCGGTCGTTCGGCGTGCCGAAGACCTTTCGTGCGACGGTCTTGAAACCCAGCATGTATCTCGCTTTCGTGCGCGCGTTCTGAGGCGAAGGCGGTTGCCGACCCTCCCTCGCGGCGTTACGAAGCGCGTGACGCGAGCGGCCCGGCCCTCGGACCTGAGGCGATGTAAGAGGCCGCTCTTTCGGAGTCAACGCCGCCGCCCGTGCGGCACGAAAGGAGCATCGCGCATGCAGCCCCGCCTCGCCGCGCTCGCCGGGGGATTCGCCCTCGGCCTCGCCGCCGCGCCCTTGGCCGCGCAGGACGCCGATACCGTGATCGCCACGGTGGGCGACACCGAGATCACGATCGGTCACATGATCGTCGCCCGGCAGACACTGCCGGGCCAGTACCAGCAGCTGCCCGACGAGGTGCTGTTCCCGGGCCTGCTCGACCAGCTGATCCAGCAGAACGCGCTGGCGCAATCGCTCGAGACCCCGACGAAGGCGACGCTGCTCACCATCGAGAACCAGCGCACCGGCCTGCTCGCGGGCGAGGCGCTGGGTATGGCCGGGCAGGACGCGGTGACCGACGAGGCGATCGAGACCGCCTACGAGGAACGCTACGCCGCGGCCGAGCCGTCGACCGAATACAACGCCTCGCACATTCTCGTGGAGACCGAGGAAGAGGCGCAGGGGCTGATCGGCCAGCTCGACGAGGGCGCCGATTTCGGCGAGCTCGCGCGCGAACATTCCACCGACCCCTCGGGCCCCGACGGCGGCGCGCTCGGCTGGTTCGGCCCGGGCATGATGGTGCCCGAGTTCGAGGAGGCGGTGATGGCGCTCGAGGCGGGCGAGGTCTCTCCGCCCGTCCAGACGCAGTTCGGCTGGCACGTCGTCAGGCTGAACGAGACGCGCATGGCCGAGGCGCCCCCGCTCGAGGAGGTGCGCGGCGAGATCGCCGACGAGTTGCAGCAGCAGGCCGTCGAGGCCCGCATCGCCGAAGTGGTGGAGCAGGCAGACATCACGCGGGAAGAGATCGAGGTCGATCCCTCGATCCTCTCCGACCTTTCGCTCGTCGCCGAGTAAGCGGTGGGCGGCCCCCTGCCCGTCTCGCCGCTCGCGCCCGAGCGGTTCCCCGACCTGCCCGAGATCCGTGGCGCGCGCTTCGCTTCCGCCGAAGCGGGTGTGCGTCACGCCGGGCGGGTCGACGTGACGCTCGCCCTGCTCGACCCCGGCACGACGGTCGCCGGCGTCTTCACCCGCTCGTCGACCCGCTCCGCTCCCGTGCGCGATTGCGAGGCCAAGCTGGGGGCGGGCACGACGGGGGGCGCGGCCTTCCTCGTCAACTCCGGCAATTCCAACGCCTTCACCGGCCGGGCCGGCGATGCGTCGGTCGCCGCCCTCTGCGCCGCCGTGGCGCAGGCCGCAGGCGTGCCCGCGGGACGCGTCTTCACCGCCTCGACGGGTGTGATCGGCGAGCGCCTCCCGCATGACCGGATCGCCGCGGTCGTCGAGGGGCTCGTGGCCGACGCAACGCCCCGCGGGCTGGAGGGCGCCGCCCGCGCCATCATGACGACCGACACCTTCCCCAAGGGCGCGGTGCGGGTCGTCGAGACGCCGCAGGGCCCGGTCACCGTCGCCGGCATCGCCAAGGGCTCCGGCATGATCGCGCCCGACATGGCCACGATGCTCGCCTTCCTCTACACCGACGCCGCCTGCCCCTTCGACGCGCTGCAGCAGATGACCGGGCGCGCGGCCCAGGCCAGTTTCAACCGTGTCACGGTCGACGGCGACACCTCGACCTCCGACACCGTGCTCGTGGCCGCCACCGCCGCCTCGTGCGTCGACGTCAGCGAGAGCGCCGCCTTCGCCGCCGCGCTCGAGGCGGTCATGGCCGACCTCGCACGGCAGATCGCGCGTGATGGCGAGGGGGCGAGCAAGTTCGTAGAGGTCCGCGTCACCGGCGCCGCCTCGGCCGAGGATGCGGCCCGCACGGCCCGCGCGATCGCCGAGTCGCCCCTCGTCAAGACAGCCGTCGCGGGCGAAGATCCCAACTGGGGGCGCGTCGTCATGGCCGTGGGCAAATCCGGCGCCGAGGCCGACCGCGACCGTCTGACGATCCGCTTCGGCGACATTCTCGTGGCCGAAAAAGGCTGGGTCGCCGAGAGCTACCGCGAGGACGACGGGGCCGCCTACATGAAGAACGCCGAGCTGGTCATCGCCGTCGACCTCGGTCTTGGCCTCCACGAGAGCTGGATGTGGACCTGCGACCTAACCGAGCAATACATCCGCATCAACGCCGATTATCGCTCGTGAGCCGTCCCATACCCCCCGTCCCGACCCTGGCCTCTGCTTCTTCTTGCTTGAAATATCCCCGCCGGAGGCTCCCGCCCCCTCCGCCCGCGCAGGCGTCCGGCGGGGAGTGCGTCGGGTGAAGGTCGTCCTGGTCGCGGCGGTGGCGCTGGTCGACGCCGACGGGCGGGTGCTGCTCGCCCAGCGGCCCGAGGGAAAGAGCATGGCCGGGCTGTGGGAGTTCCCCGGGGGCAAGGTCGAGCCGGGCGAGACTCCGGAGGCCGCGCTCATGCGCGAGCTGCACGAAGAGCTCGGCATCGAGACGTGGGAGAGCTGCCTCGCGCCGCTCACATTCGCGAGCCATTCCTACGACGAGTTCCACCTGCTGATGCCGCTCTTCGCCTGCCGCAAGTGGCAGGGCACCCCTGAGCCTCGCGAGGGCCAGCGCCTTGCCTGGGCGGTGCCGGCGCGGCTGCGCGACTACCCGATGCCGCCGGCCGATCTGCCCCTCATCCCGCACCTGCGCGACTGGCTCTGAGCCGACACTTCTTCGCTAAATGCCGAATATTTGTGCGCAATTGCCGTGCTTGCGACAGATTTATCGGTGAAAGGTGAACGATCGGTGACTATAGTCAGTCGAGTTTCGCTTGAAGGGAGAGGGGTCATGCTCCGCACCATCGTCATGGGCAGCTGCGTCTCGGTGCAGGGCCTGTTCGTCAAGAGCCTGCCGGGCGGGCGGATCATCGTGCGCGTGGGCGAGCGGCTCTATGCCGGCACGCCGGTCGGCGTCAACGCTGTCTGACACATCCACCCGCATGACAAGACGCAGAAAGGGCGCCCGCGGGCGCCCTTTTCGCTGTGCAGAGGCGGCAGGGGTCAGGCGAGCGTGCGCTCGACCTCCTCGCGCTCGAAGATCTCGATGACGTCGCCCTCGCGGATGTCTTCGTAGTTCTCGAAGGCCATGCCGCATTCCTGGCCCGACTGGACCTCGGGCACCTCGTCCTTGAAGCGCTTGAGCGTCTTCAGCGTGCCCTCGTGGATCACCACGTTGTCACGCAGCAGGCGCACGCCGGCCGAGCGGCGGGCGACGCCCTCGGTGACGAGGCAGCCGGCGACTTTGCCGACGTTCGACACCTTGAAGACCTGCTTGATCTCGGCGTAGCCGATGAACTTCTCGCGCACTTCGGCGCCGAGCAGGCCCGAGGCGGCGGCCTTCACGTCGTCCACCAGGTCGTAGATCACCGAGTAGTAGCGGATCTCCACTCCCTTCTGGTTGGCGGCGTTGCGCGCCGGCGCGTTGGCCCGCACGTTGAAGCCGATCACCGGCGCGCCAGAGGCCTCCGCGAGGCCCACATCGGTCTCGGTGATGGCGCCCACGCCGGAATGGAGCAGGCGCACCCGCACCTCCTCGTTGCCGATCTTCTCGAGCGCCTGCGCGATCGCCTCGGAAGAGCCCTGAACATCGGCCTTCACCAGAACGGGCAGTTCCTTGACGTTCTCGTCGGCCTTGGCATTGGCCAGCAGCTGCTCGAGCGAGGTGGCGGCACCGGCGGCGGCGCGCTTTTCCTTCGATTTCTGCTCGCGGTACTCGGCGATCTCGCGGGCCTGCGCCTCGGTCTCGACGACGTTGAGCACGTCGCCCGCCTCGGGCGTGCCATTCAGGCCCAGCACCTCGACCGGCACCGAGGGGCCGGCCTCGTCGACACGCTCGCCCTTGTCGTTGATGAGCGCGCGGACCTTGCCCCACTGCTCGCCCACCACGAAGATGTCGCCCCGCCGCAGCGTGCCCTTCTGCACCAGCACCGTCGCGACAGGACCGCGGCCGACGTCGAGCTGCGCCTCGATCACGGCGCCCTCGGCCTTGCGGTCGGGGTTGGCCTTGAGCTCGAGGAGTTCGGACTGGAGCGCGATCGCCTCGAGCAGCTCGTCAAGGCCCTGGCCCGAGATGGCCGACACCTCGACGTCCTGCACCTCGCCCGACATCTTCTCGACGATGACCTCGTGCTGCAGCAGGCCGGTGCGCACCTTGTCGGGGTCGGCCTCGGGCTTGTCGATCTTGTTGATCGCCACGATCATCGGTACCCCGGCGGCGCGGGCGTGGTTGATGGCCTCGACCGTCTGCGGCATCACCGCGTCGTCTGCGGCCACCACCAGCACCACGATGTCGGTCACCTGAGCGCCCCGGGCGCGCATCGAGGTAAAGGCCGCGTGGCCGGGCGTGTCGAGGAATGTCAGCGTGCTGCCCGAGTCGGTCTGCACCTGGTAGGCGCCGATATGCTGGGTGATGCCGCCGGCCTCGCCAGCGACGACCTTGGCGTCGCGGATCGCGTCGAGCAGCGATGTCTTGCCGTGGTCGACGTGGCCCATGATCGTGACGACGGGCGCGCGCGGCTTGAGATCGCCCGACTTGTCCTCGACCCCGGTGATGACGTCTTCGACGTCGGCGTCGGAGACGCGGACGACTCGGTGGCCGAATTCCTCGATGATCAGCTCGGCGGTGTCGGCGTCGATCGACTGGTTCTGCGTGACCATCATGCCGTTCTGCATGAGGGCCTTGACCACGTCGCCGACGCGCTCGGCCATCCGGTTGGCCAGCTCGGAGACCTGGATCGCCTCCGGCAACTGCACGTCGCGCACGACCTTCTCGCGCTGCTCGCGGCCGCCCATCGCTTTTTGCCGCGCGCGCTCCTGCTGTCGCTTCATCGCGGCCATGGAGCGCTGCCGCCCGCCCTCGCCGCCGGCGAGCGCCTGGTTGAGCGTCAGCTTGCCCGAGCGGCGGCCTCCGTCGCCCTTGCTCTTGCTGCGGGTGTCCTTGTCGCGGCGAGGCTCTTCGCGCTCCTTCTTGGGCGCGGTCGAGGGCTTGCCGCCGGGACGGGCGCCGGCATCGGGGGCGGGCTGCGCGGCGGCGGCGGCGGCGGCGGCGGGCGCCTCCTTTTCGCGGCGTGCGGCCTCGTCGGCCTCGCGCTTCTTGCGCTCCTCCTCCTCGGCCCTGGCCTTGAGCGCCTCCTCGCGTTCGCGCTCCTCGCGCTCCTTCGCCTCGATCTCGTCGCGGCGGCGCTGACGCTCTTCCTCGCGGCGCTTTTCCTCGACCTCGCGGGCCTTCGCATCGTCGGCCTCGCGCGCCTTGGCAGCGGCGAGCGCCTTCATGCGGCGCTCCATCTCAGCATCGGAGATGCCCTGCGGCCGGCGCGAGGGATCGCCGCCCGCGGGCGCGGCACCGCCAGCCTTTCCGGCCGCGCCGGTCTGCGGCTTGACGACCCGCTTGCGCTTGGTCTCGACCACGACGTTCTTCGTTCGCCCGTGGGAGAAGCTCTGCTTCACCTGGCCGGAGCGCGGGCCGGATTTCAGGCCGAGAGTCTTCTTGCCGTCACTGTCGCTCATGCGAGTTCTTCGTCCTTTCCGGGGCCGGTGCCCCGATGCTGCTGGCGCGCAGGCCGGCAAGCCGGCTCGCGTCTTCTACTATACGTGTCGTGAGTCCGCCACCGCCGAGCGCCGCGTGTATTGCACGCACCCGACCGAAGGACAAACCCAATTCCCCGCTCGTGAGACAGCCGATCGTCGGCCCCTCGTCGGGCGGAAGGTTGATCTTCGTCTTGCCCCGCTCCGAGCCGTCGGCGGCCTGGATCAGGGCAGCGGCGCGTCCGGTATCGACCCACGCCTTGACCTTTTCGTAGCCGGTCACCGCGTCGCCGGCCTTTCGTGCCAGCGAAACCAGCTCCACGACACGGCCGGCGAGACCCGCCTCGACCTGATCGGCGAGCCCTTCGGGCACCGTGACGGCCTGCCTGGCGGAGCGCGCGAAGAGATTCTTCTTCGCCGCCTTCTGCAGCGCCGCCCGGTCGGCCGACACCCAGATGCCGCGGCCGGGCAGCTTGCCGGCGAGGTCGGGCACGACCTGGCCCGCGGGCCCCACCACGAAGCGGATCAGCCGCTCCTTCGGCAGTTCCGCTCCGGTGGCGATGCAGCGGCGGATCGGCTCGTCGCGCTCGCCTTTGCGGCCGCCTCGCGTCATGGCGCCCTCCGCCCCGTCGCTCAGGCCTGCACTTCCTCCGCGGTCTCGCCCGACCCGGCACCTTCCGCACCCTGGGCGACCAGATCTTCGGGATCGACCCAGCCGAGCGCGACGCGGGCGGTCATGACCATGTCCTGCGCTTCGGCGAGCGAGACGTCGAACTTCTCGAGAAGGCCCTCGTCCTTGACGCGCTCGCCGTCGACGGTCGTCCAGCCGCCGGCAAGCTCCCAGTCGGCGCAGGTGGCGAAATCCTCGAGCGACTTGATGCCGTCTTCGGCCAACGCCTCGATCATCTGGGGCGTCAGGCCCTCGAAATCAATGAGGCTCTGCTCGACGCCGAGCTCCTTGGCCCGTTCGAGCGCCTTGCGGTTCTGCTCGTCGAGGTGGTCGCGGGCGCGCGCCTGAAGCTCCTGCGCGGTATCCTCGTCGACGCCCTCGATCACCATCAATTCATCGAGCTCGACATAGGCCACTTCCTCGAGGCTGGTGAAGCCCTCGGAGACCAGGAGCTGGGCGAAGAACTCGTCGAGATCGAGCGTGTCGACGAAGAGTTTCGTGCGCTCCTCGAACTCGGCCTGGCGGCGGGCGCTCTCCTCCTCCTCGGTCATGATGTCGATGTCGAGGCCGGTGAGCTGCGAGGCCAGCCGCACGTTCTGGCCGCGGCGGCCGATGGCGAGCGACAGCTGCTCCTCCGGCACGACCACCTCGATGCGCTCGGCCTCTTCATCGAGCACGACCTTGCTGACTTCGGCGGGCTGCAGCGCGTTGACGAGGAAGGTCGGCTGGTCCTCGTTCCACGGGATGATGTCGATCTTCTCGCCCTGCAGTTCGTTGACCACGGCCTGCACGCGGGAGCCGCGCATGCCGACGCAGGCGCCCACCGGGTCGATCGACGAATCGTAGGAGATCACGGCGATCTTGGCCCGGCTGCCGGGGTCGCGCGCCACAGCCTTGATCTCGATGATGCCGTCGTAGATCTCGGGCACCTCCATGCGGAAAAGCTCGACCATGAATTGCGGGTCGGTGCGGCTGAGGAAGATCTGCGGCCCGCGCGCCTCGCGGCGGACATCCTTGATGTAGCAGCGGATGCGGTCGCCGGTGCGATAGCTCTCGCGGCCGATCTTCTCGTTGCGGCGCAGGATGCCCTCGCCCCGGCCGATGTCGACGATGACGTTGCCGTATTCCTCGCGCTTGACGACGCCGTTGATGATCGTGCCGGCGCGATCCTTGAACTCTTCGTATTGCCGGTCGCGCTCGGCCTCGCGGACCTTTTGCAGAATGACCTGCTTGGCCGACTGCGCGGCGATGCGCCCCATCTCGACGGGCGGCACCTCGTCGCGGATCTCGTCGCCCACCTTCGGGTCGTCGAGAAACTCCCTGGCCTGCTCGACGGTGAGCTGGGCGTGGTAGTTCTCGAGCTCCTCGTCCTCGACCACGGTGCGGACGCGGGTAAAGGTGGCCCGGCCGGTCTTGCGGTCGATCGAGACGCGGATGTCGAGATCGGTGCCGTAGCGGCTCTTGGCGGCGCGCGCGAGGCTCTCCTCCATGGCTTCGACCACGAGGCCCGGGTCGATCATCTTCTCGCGGGCGACGGCCTCGGCCGTCTGCAGAAGCTCCAGCTGGTTGGCGGAGGTGATGGCCATGCTTATCGGTCCTCTTGCGGCGCGGCGCCGTCGATGCCCGGCCCGCTCTGTTGGTCTGTGTCATCGTCTTCGAGGTAGGTCTGCACCTCGTCGAACTGGCTCTCGTCGATCACGCCCGCATCCTTCCGGGCCTTGAGCACGTCGCGGATCAAATCGTCGGTCAGCATCAGCTTGGCGTCGGTCAGCCAGTCGAACGGCAGGCCGATGGTGACGCGGCCCTGCCCCTCGGCCTCGACCTCGATCAGCACCTCGCCATCCTCGACGCCCTGGAGGGTGCCGCGAAAGCGGCGGCGGCCGTCGATCAGCTCGGTCGTCTCGATCTTGGCCTCGTAGCCCTCCCACGCCTCGAAATCCTTGAGCCGGGTCAGGGGGCGGTCGATGCCGGGGCTCGACACCTCGAGCGTGTAGGCGTCGTCGATCGGGTCTTCCACGTCCAGGGTGGCGGAGATGGCGGTCGAGATCTCGCCGCACTCGTCGACGCCGATGCCGCCCTCGGGGCGGTCGGCCATGATCTGAAGCGTCTTGTGCCTGCCCGACATCAGCCGGACGCGCACCAGCTCGAAGCCCATCCCCTCGACCACGGGGGTGAGGATGGCGGCGAGCCGCTGGTCGATGCTGGTCTTGGCGACGAGGTCTGTCACAGCGATGGGTCTCGGGGAGCCTTGGATGCAAAAAACGGGCCGAGCGGCCCGTCGATCATCCGGTGGATCGTCTGGCCGGGGCCCGACGGTCCGCTGTTGGAGGGCATATAGCGGGCGCGGGCGGCGGCTGCAAGCCTACTTGTATTCGATGATCTCCGGCGTCCGGCCGCGGGCGCGGTCGAGGGCGAATCCGGCGGCGCCCAGCGCCTCGGGGATCTTCGCGAGCACGGTGAAAGCGGCGTGGGCCGCGTCGCCGTCGCGCGCCGCGAGCCGGGCGGCCTGCGCGGGGTAGACGGCCAGCAGCAGGAGCGCCCAAGGCGAGACGACGAGCGCGAGCGCGAGCGCCAGCAGCGGCAGGACGGCGCCCCAGAGGATCGCGCGGCGCAGCTGGGGCACGTAATGGCGCTCGGGCGGAGCGCCGTGGAGCGACGCGCCGAGGGCGTAGGCGTAGCCCGCCCGCCGCGCCCGCCGCCACCACTGCGAGAACCGGGTCATCGCGGCGTCGTGCCCCGTCATCTCGGCATCGAGGCGCATCAGGCGCCAGCCGGCCCGGCGCAGGCGCACGCACATCTCGGGCTCTTCCCCGGCGATCACGCGGGGATCGAATCCGCCGACCTGCGCGAACGCCTCCGACCGGATCAGGAAGTCGCCACCGCAGGCGCGGGTCTCGCCCGGGGGCCTGTCCCACTCGCGGTCGATCAGGCGGTTCCAGAGGCTCGCCTCGGGGTGCCTCTCGCGCCGCCTTCCGCAGACCAGCGCGAGGCCGGGATCCGCGATCAACGCCGGGCGCGCGGCGTCGATCCAGCCGGGAGCGAGGGTGCAGTCGCCATCGAGGAACTGGATGAAGGGCGGCATGCCCCCCTGCCCCAGCCGCGCGGCCCCCTCGTTGCGGGCGCGGGCGGCGGTGAAGGGGCGGGAGAGGTCGAGCGCCACCACCTCGGCCCCGCGCGCCGCCGCCGCCTCGGCCGAGCCGTCGGTCGAGCCCGAATCGACGTAGACGACCCGCGCGACCTCTCCCGAAAGGCTCTCGAGGCAGGCGAGCAGCCGCGCGCCCTCGTTGCGGCCGATGACGACGGCGGCGACGTCGGCGGGCGCCGGCCTCATTCGGCGGCGTCGGCCGTCGCGGGACCGGGCGGGCGGCCGCCCGCCCCCTCGCGTTCCGCCCCTTGGCTTCCGGCCACGTCGCCGCCGGCCTCGGGGGCGCCGACGCCGCGGCGGGGGCGGATGCGCGCGGGCACGCCGACGGCCATGTGGTGCGGCGGCACGTCGGTCAGCACCACGGCATTGGCGCCCACCACCGCGTCGGGCCCGATTGTGATGTCGCCCACGATGACGGCGCCGGCGCCGATGTCGCACCTGTCCATGATCCGCGGCTTGGCGTTCAGGTCGGCCGGAGAGGCGATGCCGAGCGTCGTGTTCTGCCGCAGGATCACGTCGGACCCGATCGAGCGGGCGCCGAGGACCATGCCGCCGAAATGGTCGATCCGCACGCGCCGGCCCACGGGCACGTTGTAGGAGAGCTTGCATCCGCAGAACCACTCGCACGCCTTGAACATCGTGCGGTAGATCAGCGTCAGCGGTAGCCTCAGCAGGCGCGGGCGCACCGACATGCGCCAGTTGCCGAAGCGGTGCCAGAACAGCACCCAGAAGCCCTGCGCGAAGAACAGGCCGTCATGGGTGCGGTAATCCTCGGCGATCAGCGCGAAGAGGCCGATATCCTTTGGGTTCATGTCGCGGTCGCCCTTCGGCAAGGGCGGCGCGTTCGGGCGGGGCGATCCCGGGAGGGCGGCGTCAGGCATCGCGGTCGACCCTCGGCAGCGGCGCGAAGAGACAGAAGCGCGCGAAGTCGGTGAGGTAGCGCGCGGGCAGGGCGCGGCGCCGGCCCCGGAGCGCGGCGACCGGGTAGGACAGCAGCAGCCCCGAGAGGCGCGCGGCGGCGGCGGCGCGGGCATAGGCCGGCCCGTGCGCCTTGGCGAAGTAGCGCAGCCACGAGGCGAACCAGTAGGCCGGCATCCGCCCGGACTGCACGCTCTTGTGCTGCACCTTCGTCGCCTGCCCGGCGTCGTGCAACAGCGTGGCCTCGGGGCAGTGCCACACCTCCCACCCGGCGGCACGGAGGCGGCGCATGAAATCGACCTCTTCGTAGTAGAGGAAGAATCCCTCGTCCATCGGGCCGACCTGCTCCCACGCCTCGGTGCGGATCATCGCGGCCGCGCCCGTCACCCAGTCGGCGCGGTGCCGCGCGGCGCGCAGGGGATGCGTAGAGGGAAAGCGGCGGGCGAGCGGGCCGATGCCGCTTGCGCCGGCGAACTCGCCCAGCGCCGATGGAAAGTGGAACGCGCCCGACCAGACCTCGCCCCCCGGCCGCTCGAGCCGGGCGCCGACGGCGCCGGCGCGCGGCTCGGCCTCGAGCACGCCGGCAAGCGCGGGAACGGCGCCGGGGCGCACCCGCGCGTCCGGGTTGTGCAGGAAGATGCCCAAGGGGCGATGCTCCCACCGCGCGATCTCGGCGGCGGCGAGGTTGTTGCCCGCCGCGAAGCCGCCGTTGACGGGCGAGCGGACGAGGCGCACCCGCGACCAGCCGTTCGCGGCGATGGCGCGCTCGATCATGTCGGCGTCGCCGTCGCCCGAGGCATTGTCGACCACGACGACCAGCGCGTGCTCGAACCCGGCAAGATCCTCGAGCAGGGCGGGCAGGGCCGCCACGACCAGGCGGGCGGTGCGGTAGTTGACGATGGAGACTGCAATGGCAGGCATCGGGGGGTTCCCATGCGGCACCGGCCGGGCTGTGGCACGATCCGGCACGGCGGGCAAGACCGCGCGGGGGCCGTGGCCGCCCCTCAGAAGCCGAAGCGCTCGGCCTGGCGGGCGACGGCCCGGGTGGTGCGCACCAGCTCGGCCGAGATGCCGGGCTCGGACAGGGCGTGGCCGGCCATGCCGATCAGCTTGAGCTCGCCGCGCGACCAGCGTTCCGACAGGGCCCAGGCCGAGGCGGGCGGGCAGATCATGTCGTAGCGGCCCTGCACGACGGTGCCGGGTATGTGCGAGATCAGGCCCGCGTCGCGCAGGATCTGGCCGTCCTGCTCGAGAAAGCCGCCGTTGGAGAAGTAATGGCTCTCGAGTCGGGCGAAGGCGCGGGCGTAATCGGCCGGGCTGTCGCCGCCCGGCCCCTCGTGGCTGATCGAGGCGAGCGCGTTCTCCCAGGCCGTCCAGGCGCGGGCGTATCGGGTCTCGAGCGCGCTGTCGCCCGAGAACAGGCGCCGGTGGTAGGCGCCGATCATGTCGCCGCGCTCGTCCTGGGGGATGAGCGCGGCGAACCTTTCCCACTGGTCGGGGAAGAACTGCGCCGCGCCGCCGCCGTAGAACCAGTCGAGCTCGGCCTTCGTCATCAGGAACACCCCGCGCAGCACGAGGTAGGCGGCACGCTCGGGGTGGGTCTGGGCGTAGATCAGCGCCAGCGTCGCGCCCCACGAGCCGCCGAAGACCATCCACCGCTCGATGCCCAGCGCCTCGCGGATGCGCTCGATGTCGGCGACGAGATCCCATGTGGTGTTGTCGTCGACGCTGGCATGGGGGCGCGAGCGGCCGCAGCCGCGCTGGTCGAACAGGACGATGCGGTATTCGGCCGGGTCGAAGTAGCGGCGCATGGCGGGCGAACAGCCGCCGCCGGGGCCGCCATGCAGCACGATCACCGGGATTCCGTCGGGATCGCCGCATTGCTCCACGTAGATGCGGTGGCCCCCCGGCACCTCCATCACCCGCTGGTCGAAGGGATCGACCGGCGGATAGAGATACTGAACCGCGCTCTTGTGGGATGCGTTTCTGTCCATGCAGGCTGTATATAGCGGCGCGAAGAACGGCGCCACGCGGAAAACCGGAAGGAAGCAGGCGATGAGCGGGACGAGCGTCGATGCCGGAGAGGTGGCCAAGTTCGAGGCGATGGCCGCCGAATGGTGGGACGAGCGCGGCACGGCGGCGCCCCTGCACCGGATGAACCCGTGCCGGCTCGATTACATCGCGCGTCAGATCGCCGCGGAGTTCGACCGCGACCGGGCTGCACCCACGCCCTTCGCCGGGCTTCGCGTGGCGGATATCGGCTGCGGCGGGGGCCTGCTGTCGGAGCCGATGGCGCGACTCGGTGCCGAGGTAGTCGGGGCCGACGCGGGGGCGGAGAATATCGGCGTCGCCCGTGCCCACGCGGCCGCGGCGGGGCTGACGATCGACTACCGTGCGACGACGGCCGAGGCGCTGGCGGCGGCGGGCGAGACCTTCGACGCGCTGCTGGCGATGGAGATCGTCGAGCACGTCGCCGACCCGCCGGCGTTCCTGGCCACCTGCGCGGGCCTGCTGCGGCCCGGCGGCCTGATGATCTGCTCGACGCTGAACCGGACGGCGAAGGCCTGGGCCCTTGCCGTGTTCGGGGCCGAGCGGGTGATGCGATGGCTGCCGGCCGGCACGCATGACTGGTCGAAGTTCCTCTCTCCCGACGAGCTGGCCGAAATGCTGCGCGAGGCGGGGCTCGAGGTGGTCGACCGCAAGGGCATGGTGTTCGACCCGCTGACTGGCGACTGGGCGCTGTCGGAGCGGGACATGTCGGTGAACTACGTCGTGACGGCGGTCAAGCCGGGGTGAGGCCGGCCCGCCGGATCGGCCACGAGAGGGCCGCGCCCCACCGTGGCTCGGGCGCATGGGCGCGATCTGCCGTCTGGCCGGGCGGGGCCCGGTATCTCTGGCGCCCTCGGTGCGGTGCCGAATCTCGGCCATGGGCCGCCCCGGGGGAGGGTCGGGCGGTGGGCGCTAGGAGGATCTTGGGCGGTGGTGGTTACCCGGCGCCCAGCCGCTCGCGCAACTCGCGCAGCACTGGCAGGGCGGCGCGCACGCGCTCGGGCCCGATCTCTTCCACCACCTGCGCGATGATGGGCGAGACGGCGGCAATGGCCTCGTCGCGGGCGCGCCGGCCCGCCGGGCTGATCGAGACGAACTTGCGCCGCGCGTCGTCCCAGTCGGGGCGGACATGGATGTGCCCGGCCCGCTCCAGCCGCGCGAGCGTGTTCGACATCGCCCCGCGCGTGAGGTGAAAGGCCGAGGCGAGCTGCGCCGCCGTCCGCTCGGCGTTGATCCGGGCGAGGTGGTTGAGCACGGCGAGGTGGCTCAGCTCCATACCCTTGGGCAGCGCCTTCGACAGCCGGTTCCGCGCGAGCTGGTCAGCGGTGAAGATCTCAGAGAACAGCGCGACGGCGAGGCTGTCGGTCTGTTGGCTCATGCCGCGCCCGGCCCCGATTTCGGCTCCGATTCGGACCCCGACTCCGGCCCGTCATAGGGACGGTCGTGCGAGAGCGAGGGGATGCGCCCACGCGCCTCTGCGACCGCGCCCATGTCCATATCGAAAGCGAGCACGCCGGGCGCCTCGCCCGCCTCGGCCACCACCTCGCCCCACGGCGACACGGCCAGCGCGTGCCCGTATGTCTGCCGCTGCTTGCCGCGCGCGGCGGCGTGAGTGCCGGTCTGCGCGGGAGCCAGCACCCAGGCGCCGCACTCGATGGCCCGGGCGCGCAGGAGCGCGTGCCAGTGCGCCGCGCCAGAGACGGGCGAGAAGGCGGCGGGCACGGTCAGCACCTCGGCACCGGCCTGCGCGAGCGCGCGATACAGATGGGGGAAGCGCAGGTCGTAGCAGATCGTCAGGCCGATCCGGGCGAAAGGCGTCTCGGCCAGCACCGCGCGGTCACCGGGGCGGAAGCCGTCGGATTCGCGGTAGGTCTCGCTCTCGGAGATCGCCACGTCGAACATGTGGATCTTGTCGTAGCGCGCCTCGATCTCGCCCGCCGGCGAGATCAGGAAAGAGCGATTTGCGAAGCGCTCTTCCCCTGTCTTGAGCGCGAGCGAGCCCACAAGCAGCCAAAGACCGTGCCGCGCGGCGTCGTCGCGGAGCGCCGCCAGCGTCTCGTCGTCCTCCTCCCGGCGCAGCACCTCGCGCTGATGGCTGCGGGAGGCCGACACGCAATTGGTCACCTCGGGCGTCGCCACCAGCCGGGCGCCTTCGAGCGCGGCACGGGTGATCGCGTCGCGGGTGACGGGGAGGTTCGCGGCGGGGTCGTCCGACGCGGCGAGCTGGACGAGCGCGGTGCGGATCGTCGGCGCGCGCCCCTCCATCGCTCAGCCGCCCTGCAGCAGGGGGTCGAGCTTGCCGGCGCGCTCGAGCGCGTAGAGCTCGTCGCAGCCGCCCACATGGGTCTGGCCCACGAAGATCTGCGGCACGGTGTGCTTGCCGCCGGCACGGTCGAGCATCTCGGCCCGGCGGGCAGGCTCGCGCGTCAGGTCGATCTCGGAAAAGGTCACGCCCTTGCTCGTCAGCAGCCGCTTGGCGGCGTGGCAGAAGCCGCAGAGCGGGGTGGTGTAGATCTCGACGGGTTGCATCCGGTCCTCCGCTGCGTCGCAGCGTGCAACCTAGTCGTTCTTGAGCACGCGGGCCAGTGCCAGCACCCGCACGTCAGCGGCCCCTGCCGCGCGGCAGGCCTCGGCGGCGGCGGCGAGCGTGGCGCCCGATGTCATCACGTCGTCGACGATCAGCACGATGCGGCCCAGGACACGGGCGCGTCGCTTGGGGCCGACGGTGATGGCGCCGTCGAGATTGGCGAAGCGGGCGTCGCGGGCGCGGCCGTCCTGGCTGGGGGTGGCGCGGCGGCGGGTCAGCAGGTCGGGGCAATGCTCCAGCCCCTCGGCGCGGGCGAGCGCGGCCGAGAGCAGGGCCGATTGGTTGTAGCGGCGACGGAACAGGCGGATCCAGTGAAGCGGCACGGGCGCCACGAGCGGGTCGCCGGCCAGCAGGTCGCGGCCGGCGCGCGCCATCCACAGAGCGGCGGCACCGGGCAGGTCGGTGCGATCGGCGGTCTTGAGCGAGAGCGCGAGACGGCGGCCGGTGCCCGCGTAGGCCAGCGCGGCGCGGCCGGCTGACCACGGGCGCGGCGTGGCGAGGCACTCGTCGCAGGTGAGCGGCCCGCCATCGGGCTCGCCCGGCAGGGGGGCGCCGCAGGTGTCGCAGAGTGTGCCGCCAAGAAACTGCGCCTCACGCCAGCAGGCCGAGCAGAGCGCGCCGTCGCTGCCAACCGGCTCGGCGCAGGCCAGGCAGTGCGGCGGATAGATCGCCTCGATCAGGTTTTGCAGCGCGCCCATGTGGCCTACCTCTCGCGGTATGGACCGACCGACGCTCACCGACCGTGCCGCCCTCGAGGCGCACCGCGCCCGTGCGATGCGGAGCGGGCTTGCCGACTTCCTGCACCGGGCGGTGGCGGGCGAGATCGAGGAACGGCTCAGCGTGGTGAACCGGCACTTCACAACACCGGCCGTAGTCTCCGGGTTCCCTCGGCTGTGGGAAAATCTGTTCCCCGGCGCGCGGCAGGTGACCGACTCCGAAACCCTCGACCTGGAGGAGGGCGCGCACGATCTCGTGATCCACGCGCTGGCGCTCCACTGGGCCGATGACCCGGTGGGGCAGCTTGTGCAGTGCCGACGGGCGCTGAGGCCCGACGGTCTGCTGATCTGCGCGACGTTCGGGGGCGACACGCTGCGCGGGCTTCGGCAGGCGCTGGCGCAGGCCGAAGCGGAGGTAACGGGGGGCCTGTCGCCCCGCGTGGCGCCGATGGGCGAGGTGCGCGACCTCGGCGCGCTGCTGCAGCGGGCGGGCTTTGCCCTGCCGGTCGCCGACACGATGCCCTACGACGTGAGCTACGAAAGCGCCTTCCGCCTCTTGGCCGACCTGCGGGCGATGGGCGAGACCAACGCGCTGGCCGGCCGCCACCGCGCCGCGCCGCCGCGGGCACTGTTCCTGCGGGCGGCCGGGCTCTACGCCCAGGCCGAGGGGCGGGCGGACGGGCGCGTCGGCGCGACCTTCGAGGTGGTCACGCTGACCGGATGGGCGCCCGACGAGAGCCAGCCGAAGCCGCTGCGCCCCGGCTCTGCCACGCACCGCCTCTCCGAGGCGCTGGGCACGCGCGAAGAGCCGCTGCCGGGCCCGGCCGAGGGCGACGCCGACAGGGACGACGGCCGGTCGCGGCATTGACCGTCGGGGATGAGCCGTTATGTCCGTAAGCCAAAGTGCCAGAATAACAGGACAGGACCGGGACGCCGCCATGCTGGATGCGAACGCCACGCCCAAGCCGTTGCCCGAGACGCAGAACAAGGCGGCCCCGGGGCCCGACCGGGCGGCGTCGCCTCTTCCGGTCGACCACCCGCCGGTCAAGCCGGCCAAGATCGGTATCCTGCTGGCCAATCTCGGCACGCCGGACGGCTACGATTACTGGTCGATGCGGCGCTACCTGAACGAGTTTCTCAGCGACAAGCGGGTGATCGACTACTCGGCCTGGATCTGGCAACCCCTGCTACAGCTGGTGATCTTGTCGAAACGACCGTTTTCCTCCGGCGCGGCCTACAAGTCGATCTGGAACGAGGAGGCGGACGAGAGCCCGCTCATGACCATCACCAAGGACCAGACCGCCAGGATCCGCGCCGAGATGGAAAAGCGGCACGGCGACGAGGTGCGCGTCGATTTCTGCATGCGCTACGGCAACCCCTCGACGCGGTCGAAGGTGCGCGAGATGGTCGAGGGGGGGTGCCAGAAGATCGTGTTCTTCCCGCTCTATCCGCACTATGCCGGCGCCACCTCGGCCACCGCGAACGACCAGTTCTTCCGCGCGCTGATGCAGGAGAAGTGGCAGCCGACCGCCCGCATCGTCGACCCCTACTTCGCCGAGCCGTTGTATATCGACGCCCTCGCGCAGTCGGTCGAGCGGGCCTATGCACGTCTCGAGCACGAGCCCGACGTGCTGGTGTGCTCCTACCACGGGGTGCCCAAGCGCTACCTGATGGAGGGTGACCCCTATCACTGCCAGTGCCAGAAGACGACGCGACTGCTGAAGGAGCGGCTGGGCTGGGCCGACGACCGGATCGTGACCACCTTCCAGAGCCGATTCGGCCCCGAGGAATGGCTGAAGCCCTACACGGTGGAAGAGGTCGCGCGACTGGCCGAGGCAGGCAAGAAGCGGATCGCGGTGATCGCACCGGCGTTCTCGGCCGACTGCATCGAGACGCTCGAGGAGATCAACGAGGAGATCCGCGAAAGCTTCGAGGAGGCGGGCGGCGAGGAGTTCACCTACATTCCCTGCCTCAACGACGACGACGCGCATATCGCGGCGCTGTCGAAGGTGATCGACGACAACCTCAAGGGCTGGATCGACTGACGGGCCGGAGCGACGCTGTCCGCCGACCACGGGGTCATCTCGACGGCGACGTCACCCAAAAAGGAAAAGGCGGCACCGATGGCACCGCCTTCGCCCTTGGTAGTATCCGAATACGGATCAGTCGGCAGCAGCCACGGCAGCACCGAGCAGAACCAGCAGAAGGACCGGCACGAGCCAGCCACCGGCGGTGCCGGTGTCTTCCACGATGATCTCGGGCTCCACGATCGGCTCGTCGAGGCCGCCGGCGAAGGCGGACGTCGCGGCGAGCGAGACGGCGGCGGCGAGGGCAACTTTCTTCATGTTCAACCTCCAGTAAGAGCACAGGCGCGTTTATTGAGGACGCCTGTGCATCCAAGCAGTTCCTCGTGACCGCATCCTTCGCAGAGCGTCGGGGCGTTTTCAATCGGCCAGCATGCCGCCACGGCGCCGCGCCAGGCGATTTCGTCAAATAAGCAACACCTGTGCCCCGGGCTCCACGAGCGAGAAAAGTTCGGCAATATGCTCGTTGTAGAGGCCGATGCAGCCGTTCGACGAGCGCCGCCCGATCTTGCGCGTGTCGTGGGTGCCGTGAATGCGGTAGTAGCGCCAGCTCAGATACAATGCGTGCGTGCCCATCGGATTGTCGGGGCCCGGAGGAATGAAGTCTGGCCATTCGGGATTGCGCCGCTTCATGGCGGGCGTGGGCGCCCAGCTCGGCCCCTCGACCTTTTGCACGACGCTGGTGCGACCGCGGCGCGTGAGATCCTCCGACAAGGGCACCGAGGTCGGGTAGAGGCGGTAGATCGACTGGTCGCCCGACCAGAAGTGCAGGGCGCGCGACGCGGTGTCGACGAGAATCGCGCCGTTCCGCGTCGACGAGAAGTAGGGGCGCCAATCCTGCGCGCGGAAACTGGAGATGTTGCGGCGGATCGCCGGGTCGTTGTCGGGCTCGGGCGCGAAGACCTCCTGGGCGACGGCGGGCGCTGCGATGAACGTCGCGCCGAGGCCCAGCAGCGAGCGGCGCGACAGGTTCAGGCGATCTTTCCGGCTCATGGCAGTCTCTCCGCTTTCCGGCTCTCCGGTCGGCGCGGCGATCCCCCTTTCCGCCGCAGCATGCTCACGTTAGTGCGAGAAAGCCGCAGGGACAATTCAAAGCCGCGTCAGCGTGCCGCCGGGCCGCGCGAACGGTTTGCCCGCCCGCGCGGGCGCGGCTACTCAGGAGGCGATTCCGATGGGTGACAGGCGATGAAGCTGCAGATCTTTCTCTTCGCGGCCATGACCGTGCTCCTGGCCGCGTGCGGTCCGTCCGCCGTCACGGCGCCAGGGGGGGCGAGCGTCTATCGAATCTCGGCCTCCGAGGCACGGCAGATCCCCGACCGCGTGGTGGAATCGGTCAACAGCCTGCGCGCCGCCGCCGGCGCCTCGCCCGTCACGCTCAATCCGCAGCTGACGGCCGCAGCCGCCACCCATGCACGCGACATGTCGGTGCAGAACCGGCCGTGGCATTTCGGCTCCGACGGGTCGTCGCCGCTTCAGCGTGTGCAGCGCACCGGGTTCGCCGGGCAGTTCCTGGGCGAGACGATCTCGGAGACCTACGAGACCGAGCTCGAGACGCTGGCGGCGTGGATGGAGCAGCCCGACACCCGCGCGATCATCCTCGACCCGCGGGCGCGCAGCCTCGGCGTCGCCTGGCACCAGGAGCAATCCGGCAAGATCTGGTGGACCCTCGTCACCGGCACGTGAGCATCGGCAGGTGACCATCGGCACCCGGCGCCGCCCGAGAGGCGAGGGGCCCGCTCAGGCGAAGATGTCGATCGGCGTGCCCGTGCGCACCATCGCGTAAATGTCTTCCATCTGCCGGTCGTTGACGGCGATGCAGCCCGCCGTCCAGTCGGGGCCGCGCCTGTCCTTCCCGCGGCGGCGACCGCCGTGGATGAAGATGTCGCCGCCGGGATCCTTGCCGTGGGACGCTGCGTAGGCGCGATCCTCGTCGTTGGGATACGAGATGCCGAGCGACAGGTGAAAGCTAGACTGCGGGTTGCGGCGGTCGATGAAGTAGAAACCCTCGGGCGTGCGACCGTCGCCCCTGAAGCGCTTGGGGCCCGCTGCCTGGAAGCCGAGATGCACGCGGTATTCGTCGAGCACCTCGGAGAAGTGGAAGAGATACAGGCGCCGCCGTTCCTTGTAGACCTGCAGGCGCGTCACCTCGGGCCCGTCATAGGTGCGGAACTTGCTGCCGCACCCCGCCAGGGCCAGCGCCGCGCCCCCGGCCATCGCCGCTCGTCTGTCGATCATGGATGCGCCCTGCCCCTGCCCGGATCGTCACGGGGTCACTATAAGACACGGAAGAATGTCGGAGAAGTTGCGGCGTGGCATCAGCGCCGAAATTGTGGAGGGCTCGCTACTCCCCCGCGCTGCGTGCCTTCTCGTCCGCCGCCGGCTCGCGGGCGCTGCCAGGCCGGTCGCCCTCGCCCTCTGACAGCCGCGCCTCGATGGCGGCGAGGCGCTCCAGCACCTGCTCGCGGTACGCGTCGGTCGCGGTATTGGCCTCTTCGGCGTGGGCATCCTGCATCGAGTTGACGATGAGACCCACGAGCAGGTTCACCACGGCGAAGGTGGTCAGCAGGATGAATGGCACGAAGAAAGCCCAGGCATGGGGGTAGACCTCCATCACCGGGCGGACGATGCCCATCGACCAGCTTTCCAGCGTCATGATCTGGAACAGAGAATAGGCCGACGCACCCAGCGAGCCGAACCATTCGGGGAAGGCGGCGCCGAACAGCTTGGTCGCCATGACCGAGCCGATGTAGAAGACGAGGCCCATCAGTAGAAACACCGAGCCCATGCCCGGCAGCGCGGTGATGAAGCCCTCGACCACGCGGCGGAGCCGCGGCAGCACCGAGATGACTCGCAGCACCCGGAGGATGCGCAGCGCCCGCAGCACCGACAGCCCTCCGGCGGCGGGCACCAGAGCGATCCCGACGATGACGAAGTCGAACACGTTCCAGCCCGATCGGAAGAAGCGCAGCCGGTCGACGTAGAGCTTGGCCGCGATCTCGACCGTGAAGATGGCAAGGCAGATCGAATCGAGCGCGATCAGCAGCGGGCCGGCCCTGTCCATCACCGCGGGATAGGTCTCGAGCCCGAGGATGATCGCGTTGAACACAATCACCCCGACGATGAAGTTGCCGGTGCGCGGGTCGCTCAACCAGTGCCGCAGCCTGTCTCTCATCCGCTCTGTCCCTTCGTCGCCCCCGGCGCGATATGGTCGCGGGCGAACAGGGCCGCAAGCTCGACATGGGGCGACCAGCGGAACTGGTCGACAACCTGCACCCAGCACAGGCGGTATCCGCCCTCGACGAGCACGCGGGCGTCACGGGCGAAACTGACGGGATTGCACGAAACGGCGGCGATCCGGGGCACCGTGCTGGCGGCGAGGCGTCGCGCCTGCGCCTCGGCGCCGGCGCGTGGCGGGTCGATCACCGCGGCATCGAAGCGCGCGAGCTCGTCCGGCTCCAGCGGGCGGCGGAAGAGGTCGCGCGCCGCCGCCGTGACGCGCTTGAGGCCGGTCGCACCTCGCCACCCCTCTTCCAGCGCCCGAACCATCGCGGCGTCGCCCTCGACGGCATGCACCTCGGCTCCGCGGGCGAGCGGCAGGGCGAAGGTGCCGAGCCCGGCGAACAGGTCGACGATGCGCTGCGCGCCCGCGGTCGCGTCTGTCACAGCCGCGCGCAGGGCGGCCTCGCCCTCTGCCGTCGCCTGCAGGAAGGCACCGGGCGGCGGGATGACCGTGATGCCGCCCAAGGTGAGGCGCGGACGCTCGGCCTGGGCGATCACCTCGCCCTCCCACGCGAGCCGCAGGATGCCGTGGCGGGCGCAGAGCGCGGCGAGATCGGCGGCAAGGCCGGCATCGCCCGGCTTGCCCCCTGTCACCGCCACGTCGAGCCACGCGTCGAGCCGTGTGACGGTGGCCGACAGGGTGCCCTTGCGGCTGCCGCCCACCGCCGCGATCCCGGCCAGCGCCGGGCGCGCTGCGGCGAGGGCGGGATGGATCAGCCGGCATTCGGGCACGTCGGTCACCGTGTGGCTCGCGGGCGCGTGGAAGCCCACCAGGGCATCGCCCCTGGTGCGTTTCAGAGCAAAGGTGGCGCGTCGGCGGGCAAAGGCGGGCGACGTGTGCATGGGGCGAAACGGCGCCTCGAGGCCCTGCGCGGCCAGTGCCTGCGCCACCACCTCCTGCTTCCATACGGCCACGAAGCCATCGGCGGCGTGCTGCAGCGCACAGCCCCCGCAGGCGGCATAATGCGGGCAGGGCGCGCGAACGCGCTCGGCCGCAGGCGTCAGGATGCGCGGGCGGGCGATGCGGTCGCCCTCGCGCGGGCCGTCGATCACCTCGCCCGGCAGCGTGCGCGGGGCGTAGAGCACCTCGCTGCCGTCACGGGCGATGCCGTCGCCCCGGTGGCCGAGCCGGTCGATGGTGACGGGGCCACTCACCGGCCGGCAGGACCGGGCCGGAGCGGCCGGGCATGACGTCGGATGGCGGTGCGGGCGTGCGGGCGATTCATGCCTACCGCATGCCACGGGGCGCCCGGCGGTGAAAGGCGCGGCGCCTACTCGGCCGCGTCGGCGTGGCCCAGGAAGCCGCCCGACTGCCTGTCCCAGAAGGTTCTCTAATCGCCTTGGTCAAGGCTTGATCTCGCAGCGTCTCATCCTGCGTGCCGGGCTCTGAGGTTCTCTCCGCGGTCGCCGCATGGGACGCCGCATGTTTGCGTTCAGGGTCGGGTGGATCGAAGTGGTGTGCGCGGTCGTTGCCGCAGCCGTGGGAACGATCTCACCCTCGCCGCGCGTCCCGGCTGGACGCATTCG
>OFET01000178.1_pt1 | contig 78163 bp, 52 predicted proteins | sample 1521211 | NCBI WGS metagenome assembly OFET01 (sample SAMN03766358, study PRJEB24113) | microbial mat metagenome | isolation source: enrichment culture HLUCC-A from microbial mat sample contains cyanobacterium...
TCATCATTATAGCAATCTGGGAAGGTTTATGTCCTTGACCAAGCAGAACCATAATACGTTCTCTGTCATGAGCTGTGAGTCTTTTGTGTGTTGCCATAGGTCGAGTTTAGCATTAAACTCAACGTGTTGCATTAAAAACTTGAGACCGCCATGCGCGCACCGGAGCGTAACGTGTAAAGGCAATGACAGCCGCCTGATTATAGGCGGTGCGCAGGTAGCGGTTTCCATCTTTGTAGCCACTGCGATGGCGCTGTTTACCGCCACTGTCGCGGCTGCCGGGAACCAATCTGCAATAGCTGGTGAACTCACGAGCACTGGGAAACCGGGTGATGTCTCCGATTTCGGCCATGACCGTCCAGCTACACACCAGCCCAAAAAACCGGGTAAATCCTTGAGCAGATCCACGCCTGGATTGAACACGGACTGAGTGGTGATATCCTCTTCGATGAGCGTCACATCGTGTTGAACCTGTCGGATTTGGCCGATGAGCAGGCGGGTTTCCAAGTGAACAGCCGCAGGGATCCGGGACAACAGATAGCTTTCCACCTGGTCCAGATACCGCCATCCTACCTGGTCGATCATGGTGTTGTATTTGGCGGCTAAATGCCACAGCTGTGATTGAAGGTGACGACGATGCTCAATCATGCGCAGTCGGGCACGGGTTCGCTCGCGTAATTCACGCTGCATCAATGGGGGCTGATGGGCGACGGGAATCAAGTCCGCACGCAGTAGATCGGCCAGTGTTCGGGCGTCCACCGCGTCGGTTTTGACCTTCGCGTAGCTGATGGCCTTGAGCATCTTGGCGTGGGCTATACGCAGGGGATATCGTGGCCAGAGCACCAGTCGGCCAGCCAGAACCAAAAACTGGTGCATTCCACCACGGCTTGCACGGGGCGGGGCAAATCGGCAAAGAACTGCTCGAGCAGTACAGCAGAATTGGTGATTTTGCGTTCGGGGAGTAATTCACCGTTGTCATTTACAGCGGCAAGTGTCATATTACGTGAATGAAGATCGATTCCTACGTGAATCATGATGTCCTCCCTGGTTTGGTGATTGTTGTGAATTACAATCTAGGGCAGGACATCCTTTTAGGAAAGATTAAGCGTTTCGTACGGACTCGCCTCGGTTTCGGGGTTTTGCGGCGGGCGTTTGCATCAAAGGGTAAATCCATTAACTTAGTTCGAACGGCTCGCCGCACAAGCGCAAGGCCGTTTTAGGTATTTAAATCACTAACTAACAAGAAAGAGGTCATTCATGAAAAAGTTAACAATACTATTCGTATCAATTTTTTTAAGCGTTGGAAGTGCCTTTGCACAGCAATATAAAATTAACAGAGAGTCAGATAGTCCCTTTTCCTTTTCAATAAGAGGTGTTGAACTCAATGAAGGGTCTTCGCTGAATCGTGAAAGTATTTTACTTAATGATCCAAACTCACCTGTTCAAATAACTTCACATTCAATGGAAATTACTTATGTTGATAGGGGATTTAGATTTGGTGCTTCAACTAGTATTTCTGTTGACCAATCAATTACAGGTCTACAATTAAGAACAATACAGTATGATGCTTTTGGGCAACACATTCAAAACTTAGGAAACACTGAGATCAAGGATTTTAGTCCAGGCAACGCAGATGTAAGTGCTATATGGCGTGCAAGAGAAGCACATATTAGTCGTTTTCTTACCTCTGTTACTTATGTGGCTCGTATTAGACTTGAAGATGGTACTCTATGGGTTTATGATGAAGATGAATTAATTGCTGCACTTAGAAGTCTAAATCTTGAGCAAATAATTGGGGATGATTCTGATCTTGAATAAATGATTGATGAAAATATTATTTCACCATTTATGAAAATCTATAACCAGTGTTTCATGCGGACTTACCTCATACTCGAAGTTTCAAAAATGGGTGTTTGGCAAATACTTCAAAGGTTTAAACTCCTTCCTAGGCTCGCCTCACGAAACACGGTGCCGTTATACTTCATCAAAAAACAATGAACCATTAGAATTAATAAAGGGTAATATGGCTTTGAAAAAATGCAAAGAGTGTAAGAAGGAAGTTAGTACAAAGGCAAAAAATTGCCCCCACTGTGGTGCTAAAAAACCAACAGAAAATAAATTCCTAAGCTTCATAGTTGGTGTAGGAGTCGTTGTTTTTTTTGTTTGGCTTTTTAGTGGTGATACAGATGAACCAATCCATACCGAAGCTGATCGCTTTTCAATTTCTAATTTAAATGTAAGATTTGGCCCTGGAACTCATTTTGATCCAGTATCAGCAATATCACCCGGAGAACAATTGAAAGTTTTAGGAGACTCTGTTGGTTGGTTACAAATTAGATCACTTGACAATGACACCGAAGGTTGGGTTTCGGAAAGATATACTGCTGATATTTCTGAAATTAAAACTTGGAGATTAGAACAACGTGCCGAACAACAAAGAATACAGCAAGAAGAACGTGCAACTGCTTGGCTAAGACAAGACAACTCATCTATGGCATATATAATGATTGAAGATCATGTGAAAAACAGACTTGTTTCTCCAGCATCTGCAACATTCCCAAGTCGTTCAGAAGGTCGGATGAATCATGTACAAAATCTAGGAAACCAAAGGTATCGTATTAACTCATATGCTGACTCACAAAATAGATTTGGAGCTACACTGAGAACTCGCTTTGTTGGTGAAATTAGACAAATATCCAATGATACATGGCGTCTTGAAAGCTTGGAATTACTTGAAAATTAATATCTAACAGCATAACACCCAAATCAAGCGGACTAAGTCACGTAAGGCATGATTTCAGAGTTTTCAGGTTTGTAATACTTCCAAGTAAACCTCACATTGGTTGCTCGAGTGGCTTAGCCTCTAATTTAGCAAACCGTTATAAGCGGAAACCAAGATGTATATTTCTAATCAGTACTAGGTAAACTTTAATGAACGATTCTGCTGGAACTGCACTCCTGTTTTTGATCTTTGTTGGTTTAATTTGGATAATACCATTAATGTCAATTCTGTTTTCAAGAAAAACTATGGGTAGTGAAAAGCTAGCTTGGGTTCTAGCTGTACTATTCGTTTCCTGGTTTGCCTGGATATTTTATCTTCTACTTGCTCCATTGAAAAAGAAAAACCGATATCAATTATAAATGAAATTTGCACTAATTGAAGGTAAAAGAACTGAAGCTACAAAAGGAGCTAAAGGAAGCTGCCCAAGTTGTGGTTCGGAATTAATAGCTAGGTGTGGGGAATTGAAAGTGAATCACTGGGCGCACAAAAGTATTCGGAAGTGTGACTCGTGGTGGGAGAAAGAAACAGAATGGCATAGATCATGGAAAGCTCATTATCCTAATGATTGGCAAGAGATCGTTATGTCAGATGAAATAACAGGAGAAAAGCACATAGCTGATGTGCGAACTATTCACAACCTTGTGATTGAATTCCAACATTCACATATCAAAACTCAAGAACGTATCTCACGAGAGAAGTTTTATAAAAATCTGATTTGGATTGTTGACGGAACTCGATTACAGAGGGATTATCCACGATTTCTAAGAAGTTTTGAAAGCTTTAGACAAGTCCAGGAGGGTGTTTTTATCGTGGATTTCCCCGATGAAGTTTTTCCGAAAAGTTGGCTCAAAAGTACCGTACCCGTAGTTTTTGATTTTCATGGATTTTCAGCAAATGGTCACGATGAAATTAAAAATACCTTATGGTGCTTATTACCTCAACAGCAGAAAACACAAGCGGTTGTCATTGGATTAAAGAGAAGTGCCTTTGTAAAGATTACACATAATCATGAAAAACTGTTTATAACAAAAAATAAGCCAGAACAGCAACAGCCGCTAACCAGCTTAACATCAAGTAGGAATATCCAAAGGAGAGGTCCGCTCATTGACTACATAGAAAAACGGCAGTCATCGAATCAACACAGAACAAGAAAAGGGAAAAGAAAATGAGTTAGCACAGTATACTGTTCGAGTTAGTAAGCAGGCTACTGCCAGTAATGACTTGAGATACCAATTGAGATTTCCGGAGACTCAATGAACCGCCGAGCAAAGAACACCAACTTCCCCACTTTAATCAAAGACAATAACCTTAACTTACAATCTCTAATCACAAACGTAGCTAGTTAGGGGAAGCTTTCAGTGGGGCGTTCCTGTTTTGATGTATATAATCATAGACATAGTTGCCCCTCTTATTTGCCAAACCGCAATGCGATTAAAATAGTTCTTAATGAGTAAATTGTTGGCACATGGTAATAATATTAAAATAAAACTGATTAAATTGTTAAAGCTAGATATTCAATATAAGAACCTGAGTTGAGTATGGAATTATGGTTATTCTTATTTGGGGTGCTATTTTTATATTTTGTTTTTAGATTACAAAAATCATCACCGAAACAGCAAAGTCAAAAATATGTAGACGGTGGCCACAAAAACAGGGGGGAGCGGACTCAACCTGGAATCAACCAGGTGCTAGCGGACTATGATGAGAAGCGTAGTCTCGCTACATTTTCTATCTCCTATGGATATCAAGAGGAAGAAAGTAAGAATAATAAACCTGCTAAATGGCTAAAAACAGGGGAAATAATCAATGTAAAAGGCCTGCAGATTGCTGGAGGGATGTTCTACTTTGGTGGAAAACTTCCATCTCTCGATGGTTATGGATCAGAAGCATCGTTGGTTGACGATGCGCTGAAAACGGTAATTCAACCAATCACATATGAAGATGATAGCTTAGGCTATTGGCCTAAATATATTTCAATTTCGGAACATTGTCGAGGAGCATACCTTAACTGGCTTGCAAGCAACCGGGACAACCCCGAAACACCCCTAGGATATATCTTTATTTATTTCTATGGATTAGAAAGGCGAATTGTTGTTGATTCATTACAGGATGACGTTGAGGATTCTGAATACAAAGCAATCTTTGATGAGCTGCTTCGTCTTATAGAAATATATGGCAATTCTAACTCGTTTATGAATTACGCCGTTCGTCTATTGGAAATCATGTGTTTGCTGCGTCCAAGTGTCGTATCTCACTCTGAAATCGAGAATAATCCCAAACATGACTCCATTTTATTTAAATATCGCCTTGCAAAAATTGTCAAAGTTGGGAAGCCAATCCCTGCCGATTTGGCACTTGCATGGCTGAAATTCAACCCTGACTATAACCTTAAAAAGCCCGCAATCAGATGTTCTCAAGAATTCAGTGAAATGTTTACCCATTTGTATACAAATAAGTATGGAGATGGTATTATTATAAGACCTAATAAAACCCGTCTTAACCTTGAATATTATCCAGCAAGTTCCTCCTTAAGAGGGGTTACAATATCACAAGAAGATCTTCCTGATCCCAGCAATTTGAAAGGTCCGATTAAAAAGTTGATATCTATTGCAGAGGATTGCTCGATTGCGTTGGATTCCTACAGTCGTTATTTAGGAAAAGAGAATACTTCTCGATCTGATATTTCAGCTATTTTATTGCTTCCAGAAGAACTGAAAAATGTGGGAGTAATTCATGGTTTAAATAAATTTGAAAAGTGGGCAGAGGAGAGCATTTCAAAACATGGTGGATTGGTTGATTTCAGTGAATTTTGGGAATTCACCCTACTTCCCCTCCCATCAAAGGTTAATAATAAAGAGTCGGATTTGATCCAATTATTTTCTGAGAAAGCTGGTTTTGGTCTTGTACCAGATAGAAGATATCACATGACCAAACCTCATGTGGACGGCAAGTTGGTGCTTTTCAGGGGTGGACATGGAAGGGATTTTGAACCCTCAAAAGAATTCAATGAAATGGGAATAATCTTGCGACTTGGCGCAATGGTCGCAACTATAAATTCAAATATAGATCAAGCACAAATTTCTTTATTAAAACAGCTAATTAATCAGGATAAAAATCTATCATCCATAGAGAAGCTCTCATTACAATCATATCTTATTTGGAGAATTAATACCCCATCCAATGTAACGGGACTAAAGGCTCTCTTACAGAATTATAGATTTAATAAAAAGGTGGCCGTAAGTCGGATACTTGTTAGTGTAGCCTTAGCTGATGGGAAAATTGACCCGGCAGAAATTATAATGCTTGAGAAGCTATATGCAATATTGGATTTGGACAAATCACTGGTCACAAGCGATATTCATAGCATGACTATAGGTAAAGCGAGTACTCGTAGTAAAGCTAAACCTTCCGACCCAATTAAAGTACCTTCTGAGTATTTCCATTTAAATGAGAAGGAACTTGCTATATATGAATCTCATACAAAAGATGTTCAAAGTATGCTGAATGCAATATTTGTAGATGAAGAACCAAACTTGGAGACTTCTACAGATGAGGCTGACCTAGAAGAAATAGGTATAGATCCTTTACATTACTCACTGTATGAGCAACTTGTCAATAAAGACAGGTGGACGCTTGAAGAATTAGATGAGTTATGTAAAAAGATGGGCTTAATGATTAGCGGAGCTATTGAAACTATTAATGAATGGTCATTTGAATGGGTCGATGCACCTGTTTTGGAAGAGGAAGCTGATGCTGTGTATATTGATCGGGATATCGTTGAAGAACTAGAAAAAATAAATTATGGATAAAAGAATACGGCTTAGAGAGAGAGACGCAATCATTCAATCATTAAAATCTGGTGTGACTCCTAAGATAGGTATCCAACATATCCAAGTAGGTCGCAATAATGAAATAAAAGCACTGTACAAGGATATAGAAAGAATAACTGAAGGTGGAGCTGCTTTCCGATTAATTATTGGTGATTATGGGTCAGGAAAAACTTTTTTCCTAAGTGTAATCCGTTCCATTGCATTGGAAAAAAAATTAGTTACTCTAAACGCTGATCTATCACCAAACCGTCGTATTCAAGCATCCTCCGGTCAAGCACGTAATTTATATTCAGAATTAATCCGTAATCTTTCTACTCGAAATAAACCGGATGGCAACGCATTAACAAGTGTAGTTGAACGATTTATTACTGGGGCACGTAAAGAGGCTGATCAAACTCAAGCAGAAGTTTCTAATATCATTCATGAAAAACTTGGCTCTCTTACCGAATTAGTGGGTGGGTATGATTTTGCTAAGGTAGTAGATGCTTATTGGATAGGGCATAAAACCGAGAACGAGGATTTGAAAACAAATGCTGTTCGATGGTTGCGTGCAGAGTACACCACAAAAACTGATGCTCGAAAGGATCTCGGTGTAAGGACCATTATTTCTGATGACTCCTTCTATGACTCACTAAAACTGATGAGTCTCTTTGTTCGTCTGGCAGGTTATAACGGATTACTAGTTAATCTTGACGAGATGGTCAATCTCTATAAACTAAGGAGCACTCAAGCACGTACTTCAAATTACGAACAGATATTGGGAATTTTGAACGATTGCCTCCAAGGTTCTGCGGAACATATAGGTTTCCTTTTAGGTGGAACCCCTGAATTCCTACTCGACCCAAGAAAAGGTTTATATAGCTATGAAGCGTTACAATCCCGACTGTCAGAAAACAGTTTTGCTCAACGTGCAGGTGTAATAGATTATTCCTCACCTGCTCTTCATCTTGCCAATCTAACACCAGAAGAGATATTTATCCTACTAAAAAATTTACGTCATGTATTTGCTGGCGGTGACACGTCAAAATACCTTATTCCGGACGAAGCACTAAAAGCTTTTCTTCATCATTGCAGTAAGACGATAGGTGATGCTTACTTCAGGACGCCAAGAAATACAATTAAAGCATTTATTGATATGCTCGCTGTGCTGGAACAAAACCCATCCATGAAATGGACAGAGCTAATAAATGAGGTTACTATTGAGATTGAGCGGCCAAGTGACACAGACGAAATTTTAGTAGAGGAATATAAGGAGAGCTCGGATTCAGATGGTTTGACTAGCTTCAAATTGTGATGGATGCCTATAATAAATTAGATAAACGTGTCCAAAAATGGATCTTCAGGCAAGGATGGGCAAATTTACGTGAGATCCAATCAAAGGCGATACAACCAATTCTATCTGCTGATAGGGATGTACTCATTAGTGCTTCCACCGCTGCAGGAAAAACGGAAGCTTTTTTTCTGCCTGCATGCAGTGCCATTGCAGATCAAGAACAAGGCTTTGGCATTCTGTATGTCAGCCCCTTGAAAGCGTTGATAAATGACCAGTGCCGAAGATTGGAAGAATTGTGTGACATGCTTGACATGAAAGTCACTCCCTGGCATGGAGACAGTCTGCAATCGAAGAAGAAACAGGCGAAGAGCAAACCTTCGGGAGTTTTATTAATCACGCCTGAGTCATTCGAATCATTACTTGTTCGAGAACCGGGTTGGGTAAAACAGTCTTTTGGCAACTTGAAATATATTTGCATCGATGAATTTCATGCATTCATTGGAACTGAACGAGGACAACAGTTACTTTCTCTTTTAAACAGGTTAGAGCATCTTCTGAATCGGATCTCTACACCAATCCCAAGAGTCGCCTTAAGTGCAACCTTAGGAGAACTCGAAAAAGTGCCTCTATCACTTAGGCCTAATCAAACCATCCCGTGTGAAACAATCACTTCTAGTAAAGATCGAAGCACTTTAAAAGTCCAGGTGAAAGGTTTTAATGAACCAATTGACCTCACTCGGAGCGACTCAACTGAGCCTGCGGAGTACCAAATATGCCAGGAAATTTATAGACTATGCCGTGGGGGTTCGCACTTGGTATTTGCCAATAGTCGAAATCGCACGGAAAGTATAGCCGCACAATTAACCGATTTTTCAGAGCAGAAAGTTGTTCCCAACGAGTTCTTTCCACATCATGGTTCGTTGGCTAAAGAATTACGAGAAGAACTTGAATTAAGGTTACAGAAAGATACTATACCGACGACTGCTATCTGCACCATGACGTTAGAACTTGGAATTGATATCGGTAAGGTAAACTCAATTATCCAAGTGACAGCCCCTCACTCCGTATCCAGCTTACGACAGAGACTTGGGCGCTCAGGTCGACGCAATTCCCCGGCTGTTCTTCGAATGTTGATCTCAGAAAACGAATTGAATGTTAATTCAAACATCATTGATAAGCTGAGACTTGAACTATTTCAATCTTTAGCAATGATACGCCTGTTGATTGTGAGAAATTGGTATGAACCTGCCGATACCACTCAGATGCACTTGTCAACTTTACTCCACCAAACTCTTGCTGTTACAGCTCAGTGGGGGAGTATCAGGGTTGAACAACTTTATTCTTTACTATGTGAACAGGGGCCGTTTAACGTTATTACCATCCCACATTTTAAGCAACTTTTAACCCAGATGGGATCAACTAAGCTTTTGCAACAGTTACGTAGTGGGGAATTGGTGTTGGGAATTGAAGGAGAGCGTCTTGTCAATTCCCATACATTCTATGCAGTTTTTAATACACCGGAAGAATATCGTATCGTTACCGGTAACAAAACGTTAGGATCTTTACCTGTCAATTCACTAATTCTAAAAGATCAGCACATTATCTTAGGAGGTAGACGGTGGAGGGTCACAGATATAGATGAGGAAAAGAAAGTTATTAATGTGGTGTCAACAAAAGGAGGAAGACCACCAAAATTCAATGGAAGTGGTATGTCAGTCCATGATGTCGTACGACAGGAAATGTTTAACATCTATACTTCCGGTGATTACCGTATAGAACTGGGAGATCAAAAAATAAACTTTGTGGATGATAATGCAAGGCAATTATTTCTTGAAGGATCGGATTTTTTTAAAAAATCCGGGTTGAATTATCAATCAATTGTACAAAGCGGCCAACATTGTTACCTGTTCTCATGGATGGGTGATAAGACTGTAAACTCGTTGACAGTCTTACTGATGAGAGGCGGATTTGTTGCTAGTTCATTTGCAGGTGTTATTGAGATACAAAAAACGAGTCCGGCTGTAGTAGAACGTTATCTACTTGATGTGATTAATGACCATTTTCCGGACGAGACGGAACTGGCAGAGGTGTTACCCGAACAACAAAAGCAGATTGAAAAATACGATAAATATATAACCGAGGCTTTGTTATCGGAAGGTTATGGTAAAAAAGCTTTTGATTCTCTTGCTGCAAAGAATTGGATTCTTGATAATCTTAGCAGTTAGAAATTGTATCTAATCGGTAAAAGGAACTCTGAGGAAAGAATAAGATATCACACAACTGATATTCTGTCCGGAAGTGTAAGTAATTGTTGTTAAATTATTTAAGTCTCATTACGGCAAATAAATGTTAGATTGTTAACCACCTTAAAAACATCATACTTTCTAATCTATTTGAATCTGACCTAGCCCCTCCCCACAAATTACTATCATTAGAAAGAATAGGATTCAGGTTTTTGCATCGGTGTAATTTTGCTCAGACTACCTATACAACGTAATAATCGTCGCTTCCTGGCTTTCTCCTGCTACGATTCGGTGGAGGGCTCTCGTCCATCTCGCTAAGGCTTCGCGCTTCTCGGCCAGATAATCGTGACGGTTGTAGATGGCGGTAATCTGATCGGCTCCAGACAAACCTTTGTGATTGAGCACATGGCCGATAATCGACTGGTCAATTCCTAACCCCGCCATGTGGGTTGCCATGGTTCGCCGTAAGTCGTGCATGCGGAAATCCGGAATCCCTCCTTCTTTGTTTCGTATCCGTCGAGCTACATTATCCGGGTATTTCAAGTGCTCTCCATCACACCGCGTTGAGCTGAATACATATTCCTGATTGCCGGTGATTTCTTTCAATGATGTCAGGAGGTCTATGGCATCATCAGGCAGTGGCAATATGTGCTCGTTGTTGGTCTTTGAGTTCTCTGCCGGAATACGCCATAGTCTGCGCTTAAAATCGATGTGATCCCACCTGGCTTTCACGGTCTCGGACTTCCGCTGACCCATATAAAGCAGAAACATGTAATACGATCGCTCAGGATCAGGCTCCTGCTCCAGGTGATTCCAGATGATCACGAGCTCTTCTTCATTATAATAGCGGTCGCGCTTAACCCGACCTTCTTTGCGCATTTTCACATCCTTTGCCGGATTCGAAATGTTCACGTACTCTCTGTCGATGGCAAAACTGTAGACAACCGATAGAACGGCCTTCACTCGGTTTGCTGTCGTGGGTAGTCCTTCCTCGTCAGCGATGAAATCCATCAACTCGATCACATCCCTCCTCCTGATACCCTCCGCAGACAGCTTTCCAAATACCGGAAGCAGATATACGTCGATGAGTCGATTATACTGCATCTGTGTTGGCTTGCGTATGGAGGACATATACGACCTTCTGAAACGATCCACAATTTCAGCGAAGGTTAGTCGCTCGTTAAATTCCCTTACCTGCTGCTCTCTTTTGAGTTGAATGGCAATAACAGGATCCTCTCCCTCCCTGCGTTGTTGCTTGAGCTCCTCCACACGCTTGCGTGCGTCGCTGAGGGATAGTGCGGGCCAGCTACCGATGGTGAGTCGGCGGAATTTCTTCCGGTCTTCTGCAAAGTATCGGTATTGAAACGTTTTTCTGCCAGCCGGGGAGGTTCGCAGGATTAATCCGTCGGTTACTTCGTCCCAGATATCCGTACGTTTCTGGACCTTCAGATTTCGGATGTGTGCATTGGTAAGTTGACATTTTGGCATCGTAGCTCCAGCTAGGTTTCATTGAAAATGGGGTTACAGTGGGGTTACAAAATCCATTGGTACCCTGAAACACCACTAAACAAAATTTAACCGCTATCTACATGCTAAACAAGCATTTAGCGGGCATTTTGAAACGCTATGAAACCTGTTGAAAAGGCGATTTTTGAGACTCCGTGTCCGTCGGTTGGATGAAACGAACCCCGGCAGCTGAACCCTGTCGGGGTTCCATATTTTATAGGGGCTATTGCACTGCACTAAATATATAGACCCATGTCAATAAACTATATTTAATTGACACCCAAGGGTCTGAACGTTATGCGCCGGTTACCTGCTTCAAAGATTCCTCGAAAATTGCCAGTGCCTTATCCAGCTCCTCATGCGTGACCACCAGCGGCGGAATCCAGCGAATGACATTCCCGTACGTGCCGCAACTAAGCATAAGCAAATTCTGACTGATGCAGGCCGCAACAACCTCTCGGGTAGTAAGCGGATCAGGCTCGCCCGTTTCAACGTTTGTAAACTCCGTTGCAACCATGAGTCCACGACCCCGAACATCCCCGATTACCGGATAACGTTGTTGTAGTTCACGCAACTTTCCCTGTAAATAGTCCCCGTTGGCGCGCGCCCGGCCCGGCAGGTCTTCATCCAGCATCACATCAACCGTTGCACAAGCCGCAGCCGCAGCGATAGCGCTGCCTCCGCCATACGTCCCCCCATGAGTTCCGGGCATCCACTTCTCCATGAGTCTGGCGGATGCCGCTACGGCCGAAATCGGAAGTCCGCTACCGAGACCTTTTGCCATTACAATCACATCGGGCTTCACTCCGCTCTGCTCGAAGCAGAAAAAGCTCCCCGTTCTGCCAAAGCCACTCTGCACTTCATCCAGGACCAGCAGTATGCCATGCTCATCGCAAACCCGACGCAGATGCTGGAGCCAAGCGGCCGGAGCCGGAACATAGCCTCCTTCGCCTAAAACCGGCTCAATGATTATGGCGGCGGTTTCGTCGGGCGCAGTCTGACCCTTAAGCAGTATATCAAGCTGCTTTTTGCAAAACGCAATCGTGCTGTCTTCATCCCAGCCATATTGGAAGGCATAGGGGAACGGCGCCACGAATATTCCGGCAGGAAGCGGTTGAAAGCGATGTCTATACACTGTTTTGGAGGTGGTCATGGCCATGGTGAGGTGGGTCCGACCGTGAAAACTGCCCTGAAATACAATCACATTGGACCGACCGGTTGCGGCCTTGCATAGTTTGACGCAGGCTTCTGTGGCCTCGGCCCCGCTGTTCGAGAAGAAGAACCGGTCGATATGTGCAGGCGTAACCTGATTGAGTTTTTCAGCCAACTCAACCGATCGTTGAGGAATTACGCAGTTCATCTGTCCAAAAAGCAAGCGGGTACTTTGCTCCCGGATGGCCTGAACAACTCGAGGATGGCAGTGGCCGGTATTGACAACCCCGATTCCGGAGGTGAAATCCATATAACGATTCCCCTCCACATCAAACAGATAAATTCCTTCTCCATGCGTGATTTCAGCGGTGGTGAGATGGGTCCAGACCGGTGATAAATACTGTGACATACAGATCGCTGTGAAATTAGGGTTAGGTTAATTCTGAAATTCGGCAGAGGCTGAGGCAATACCGTGATCGGTGCCGGATGCACCGGGGCTGACAATCAACGCCGGATAGGGCTTTAACATGCGGGCAAATGCCATCATAAGTTCACCCAAACAGCTTTTTCCTGGGTATACAGGTCCAGCGCGCTGCGCCCCATTTCCCTACCGATTCCGCTTTCTTTATACCCGCCGAACGGTACAGCAGGATGAAACATGTCATACCCGTTAATCCATACCACACCCGCCTGCAAATCATGGGCAATCCGATGCGCTCGGGAAATATCCTGCGTCCAAACTGCGGATGCGAGCCCATAGGGGGTTCCGTTTGCCATGGCCAGCAGCTCTTCCTCCCCGGAAAAAGGAGTCAGGGTAACTACGGGTCCGAAGATTTCTTCCTGGACTATGACAGCCTGCTGGTCATGGGCCGCAAAAACCGTGGGTTGAACAAAATATCCATCGTCCAATCCTTCCAGCGGCTCCTCTCCGCCAAGCAGCAACGTTGCATCGTCTTTCCCCCGGCGGATGTAGGCACGTACCCGCTCGAGCTGCTGCGCCGAAATTAGCGGTCCCAGATCGGGGTTCGACAAACCCGGTCCCATTTTCAGTGAGCGGGCATCGGCAGCCAGGGCTTCGGCAACTTCATCAAACCGGCTCGCCTCCACATACACCCGCGACCCGAGCGTACATTCCTGACCGCTGTTAAAAAAGCAGGCCCAGACCAACGATTCGCGCACCCTTTTCATGTCGGCATCCCCAAAAATGATATTGGGCGACTTCCCCCCGAGCTCCAGTGATACTTTTTTCAGGTTGGATGCAGCCGAAGCCGCAAGAATTTTCTTACCCACGGCGGTGGAGCCCGTAAAGCTAACCTTGTTGATGTCATGATGATGTGAAAGCAGGGCACCAGTTTCGCCGTCACCTGTGAGCACCTGAACCATTCCGGAGGGAAAACCCGCTTCACGCACCCGTTCCGCCAGATAGATGGCGGATAACGGAGTTTGCTGGGCGGGCTTCAGAATGCAGCAATTACCACAGGCCAGCGCGGGTGCCAGCTTCCAAATGGCCATGACGAGGGGGAAATTCCAGGGTACGATGAGGGCTGCTACCCCCAGGGCTTCCCGACGGGTATAGACCAATACCGAAGGATCGTTTACGGGAATCTGGGATGCCTCGATTTTGTCGGCCCAGCCAGCGTAGTACTGCAGGTGGGCGATAGCTGCTTTTACATCAGCCAGAGCACGTTTATAGGGCTTGCCATTATCCAGGCACTCAATTTCAGCGAAAATGGCCGCATCGCGTTTGATAAGTTCCGCCAGACGATGCATTAGCGCAGCCCGTTTACCCGGCGACATTCCCCGTACGGTATCGGTGTAAGCTGTACGAGCAGCATTGACAGCCGAATCTACATCGAATGCCCCGGCCAGAGAAACCCTGCAAAGCACCTCACCGTCGGCAGGGTTAACGGTCTCAAAAACTTCATCCCCCGCAGCCCGGGTCCATTCATTTCCGATGAAAAGTTGCTTGTCTGTGGATAAAAAATCCAGGGTATCACGCGACAGATTTTTCATAGATCTACATTTTTTCAGTAATTTTACAGGGATGTTGCAGTCGGTTCGAAGGGTCTGGTTGCACCGTATAGCCATGGTTTGTCCACAGGCCGGTGGTGGTGGCATTCAGGGGTGTTGCTGCAGGGTGTAAGGATCTGTACATACCGTATAGCCATGGTTTGTGCACAGCCGATGATAGTGCTATTCGATGGCTGGTTGCGCATGTAACCTGATCTTCCATTTGCTTGTGCACCTTATCCATAGTCCGCTTCGCTGAGGTTCAGCAGCGTGGTCAGCAGCACATTGGCTCCGGCTGTCACCTGATCATCACTGGCATACTCTGCCTCATTGTGGCTGATTCCATCTTTGCAAGGAATAAAAATCATGGCCGTGGGCGCCACCCGTGAAACATACACCGCGTCATGACCGGCCCCGCTGACGATGGTTTGGGCGGGATATCCCCATTGTTTCGCTGCCATCTCAACAGCATTCACACAGGTCCGATCAAAGTGAACAGGCGGTGAACTCCAGATTTCCCGACAATGGATACCATCGCCGCGGCACAACTGCATCACCTGCTGGTGCATGGCTTGCAGCGAATCGGTCAGCGGATGGCGGATGTCCACACTAAACTGCACCATTCCAGGCACTGTATTCCGCGAGCCGGGCTGCGCCGTCAGCATACCGATGGTCAGTCTGGCTTCATCGCCATAATCCGCGGCCATGGCATACAACCGGGGAATGAGCCGGCCTAGTGCAAGCACCGGATCGTTGCGCAGCGCCATGGGCGTTGGACCGGCGTGGGTTTCCCGGCCACGGATGCTGACATCGAACCAGCGGATGCCTTGTACGCCGGTAACCACCCCGATCAGCGCTTCCGATTGCTCGAGAACCGGTCCCTGTTCAATGTGAAGTTCGATGTAGGCCTTGACCGGGTGCTGTGGGTCAAATTGGGCAGGACGGTCACCATCGAACCCGATTCGCTTGAGTTCATCACGTATGCTGATGCCCATTGCGTCGGTCCGGTCCAGGGCGTAGTCCAATGAAAAAGCACCGCCATACACACCGGAAGCTACCATCGCCGGGGCAAATCGCGCCCCCTCTTCGTTGGTCCAGGATACAATTTCAATATCATTTCGGTGGGAGATGTTGTTTTCGATGATTACCTCGACGACTTCCAGGGCTGCCAGTACACCCAATACCCCGTCAAAACGTCCACCGGAGGGTTGAGAGTCCAGGTGCGATCCGGTGAGCACTACGGGTTGCGGACCATACGTTGCCACGGTTGCTTTCTTTCGTGCGAAAACCGATCCCATCTGATCGATGGTCACGTCAAGACCTGCCTGCCGGCACCAGGACAGGAATAACTCCCTACCCCGCTTGTCCTCATCGGTGAGCGCCAGCCGCCGGACTCCACCATTGGGCAGTGCACCGATTTCCGCCATGGCGTTCATTCTGCTGCGTAATCGATCGGAGTTAACGGCGAGCATACCTTACTCCTTGCCTCCGTCACTCACGGTATGTGCGGCCCATTTAAGTATCTGCAAGTACATGGTTGTGCTGGTCTCATTTACACCCTCAATGGTCAAAATCTGTTCATCCATGAGTATGAGTAAGTCTTCATTGGTGCGGCACGTGAGGTTGATTTCAAGGTCGTATGCACCGGTAGTGATTGCGACGAAACTGACCTGTTCAATGGCGGTTAGCCGTTCAGCGACCTGCCGGATAAATCGGCTTGGACGCACTTTGAGCATGACACGGGCATACGCATTCATGCCGTTTTTTACGGGATCTGTCCAGCCGATGATGTGCAGCACGCCGTGATGAACCAGTCGGTTATAACGGTTTCGCACCATGCCTACAGATACCCCAAGGTCTTGAGACAAGTCTGTGAATGAACGCCTGCCGTCCTGGCTCAGGATGCGTAGGATCCGTATATCAATTTGATCAATCTCAACCTTTTCTCTCATCAACATGGGTTTATCGTTGCCATTTTTCCAATTATAATTGGTATAAAATAAAATATTTTTATTTTAAATGTATATTCAATAAAATATTTTCACAAACGAACGTTTCATTACCTATCTATAGCAGCAACGTAATCATGGCCGAAACCGTTGTCAAATCGCCCTGGGAGCTTGATCGCGATCATGTGATTCACCCGTATACCAATTTCCTGCATTTTCATAAGGAAGGCACGACCATTTTTACCCGGGCTGAAGGGCACCATATAGAAGACATCGACGGTAACCGCTATCTCGACGGTATGGCCGGGTTGTGGTGCGTGAATATCGGGCACGGAAATCGTGAGCTGGCCGACTATATCGGCAGACAGGCGGCAGAGCTGGCCTATTTCAATACCTTCGAAAATGCCGGATCGGTTCCGGCGGCACAACTGGCGGCCAAACTTGCCGAGTTGGCCCCCGGCGACCTCAATCACACATTTTTCGGCACCGGCGGGTCGATGGCCAACGATACTGCCATTAAATTGGTACACTACTATTTCAACCTCCTGGGTAAACCCCGGAAAAAGAAGATTATCTCCCGCGAGCTGGGATACCACGGAAGTACGTACCTCGCCCATACCCTCACTGGCATTACCTGGTCGCAGATTGGATTCGACCTTGTACCTGATCTGGTGCACTACGTCACAGCGCCCTACGCATATCGTAATGGTGTCGGTATGACCGACTCTGAATTTTGTGACATGCTTATTACCGAACTGGAGCAGAAAATATTGGATCTCGATCCTGAACATGTTGCATGTTTTATCGCTGAACCAATTATGGGGGCCGGCGGTGTGATTGTACCTCCACAGGGATATCAACGCCGAACGTGGGAGATCTGTCAAAAATACGATGTGCTCTATATCTCCGATGAAGTAGTAACGGCATTTGGTCGGCTCGGTCACATGGTCACTTCGCAGGATCTGTTCGGATTTCAGCCAGATATACTGGTCATGGCCAAAGGTATCTCCTCGGGCTACGTACCTTTGGGCGCCACTATGGTCTCCGACCGCATGTATGAGGTCCTGAAAACTCCGAAAGATGCGAATCCAAGTTTATCGCACGGATTCACCTACTCAGGACATCCTGTTGCATGTGCAGCCGGGGTTAAAAACATCGACATTATGGAGCGCATGGATTTGTGCGGGAATGTGCGCCGGCTCGGGCCCTATTTTGAATCCCAGCTTCAGACCCTTTCAGCCTATGAAATTGTGGGGGATGTACGGGGGAGCCATTACATGATGTGCATCGAACTGGTGCGTGACAAGGCCGGAAGAACCCCTTTCCCTGAGGAGGCTGATGTGAGTAAGCGTGTTTATCTGCACTGCAAACAGCGTGGTCTCATGATCCGCCCTATTGGGTCGTTATGTGTGTTTTCCCCGCCCCTTACGTTTGACAAAGACGCCATCGACGAAACCATTCACATTGTTAAACAAAGTCTGGAAGCTACCATTTCAGATCTCAAACGAGAAGGTTATGTTTAAATCGCTCCTCAAATTTGCACGATGGATTCCCTTGCTGCTTGTTGGATGCGGCGGGTCATCCGGTTCGGTTGACGGTCTTGAGGTGGTTCGGCAAGCCGCTGAGTTCGAAGACCAGCAGGCTACCTGGATCAGTTGGCCGTTGATCGACCACAAGCAAGGTCTTTCTAATGAAGCCGTGGTTTTGGAGATGATTGCAGTACTGACCGAAGCCGGTCAGCAGGTTCGCATCGCCATTCCTGATTCTGCAGCCCTGCAGCTCGCTAGATCCACGGTACAGCGTGAGATATCGCAACCCGAGCAGGTGAAGTACTTTGTGGTAGATCACTACGAGTGGTGGATTCGGGATACCGGACCTGCTTTTGTGGAAACTGCTGACGGGGGTCGCGCTGTGGTAAACTTCCGGTTCAACGCCTGGGGGTATGCGGATGCAGACGATCCGGACGTGCAGTCTGATGCGGCCCTGGCACGAAATCTCGCGCGGCAACTGGGCTATCCGGTTATCGAATCGCAGATGATCAGTGAAGGGGGAAACCGGGAAGTGAACGGCCGGGGAACGCTGATGCTATCGGCTGCCACGGAAGAAAACCGAAATCCCGATATGTCGCGTGAAGAAATGGAAGCGGAATTTGCCCGGGTGCTCGGCGTGAGTAACGTGATTTGGCTGGAAGAAGGGTTGTACGAAGACGACCATACGTTTATGGGTCCAAAAACACTGGCCGATGGCAGTAAAGCCTACACCGTTGTTACTACGCTAGGCCATATTGACGAATTTGCCCGGTTCGCTGACGAGCGAACTATTTTGCTGGCACAGGTTCCTGAGGAAGACCTTGACGACGACCCCATCGCCCGTGAGAACCATCGCAGGCTCGAGGTCAATTACGAAATTCTGCGAAATGCCACCGATCAGGATGGTAATCCGTTCCGAATTGTTCGTGTTCCGTTGAACCGTAAGTTGTTGTTCACCATGGAGCCCGGAGATTATGTGTACGACTTGATCAGCACCCTGGACTATCTGGACGGTTCTGTATTTCCTGTCGGTGAACCTATCCAGGTTATTGCTGCTGCAAGCTATCTGAACGTAACCATTACACCCAATGTGATACTGGGACAAAAATTTGGCACCCCCGACGATCCGGTAAATACCCAACGCGATGCGGAGGTTCAGCGCATCATGGAAGAGGTGTTTCCGGGTCGCACGGTGGTCATGATAGATCCGGTAGCAGTCAATCTTGGGGGAGGCGGACTCCACTGCGTCACCCTTCATCACCCCAGGTGATTCCACCGGGTTCGCACTGAACACGGTAACATCGGGAGGGTCATCGGAGTTGACAGGCCAACCCGTGCAAGACCCCGAACCAACCACGCTAAACGGTCTGCAGTCAATATGGAACATTACGGCATATTTTCCCTGGTACCTGCCCTTGTTGTCGTTGCTTTTGCGTTAAAGACGCACAAAACCTTTGAAGCTCTGCTGGCTGGTTCACTGGTTGGTTTTGTAATGCTTCATTTTTTGGGATTCGTAAATGCGTTCAGTGACAGCCTGATTGGGTTAATGACTAATGAAACCATAGGGTGGATAATTTTAGTGTGTGGTCTTTTCGGTTCTTTAATTCAGATTCTTGTTCATACCGGTGGGGCAGCAGCCTTTTCAGATGGTTTATTAACACGTGTTAAATCAGCTAAAGGGGCCATGCTTACCACCTGGTTTATGGGATTGCTCATCTTCATTGATGACTACCTGAATGCGCTTACTATTGGCAACTCCATGCGTAAGGTGACCGATCGCTTCCGCATTTCACGTGAAAAGCTTGCCTATATCGTTGACTCAACCGCTGCCCCTATCTGTGTTTTGGTACCACTTTCAACATGGGCCATTTATATCTCCGGCTTGTTGGAAGCCACCGGTATGGCAGAAGCCGGAAGGGGTTTAAGCAGTTATCTGGACGTCATTCCTTTCATGATTTACGCCTGGGTTGCTATCATCATAGTCCCGTTAGTCGCTCTTAAGTTAATTCCATCGCTTGGTCCGATGAAACGCGCTGATGAACGGGTGGATGCAGGCGGTGACCTGGCACCTCCCAACTCCTATAATATCGCCATGGATATACCAGAAGAGGAAGGAACTAGTCCTGTAATGGCGGATTTCATCCTGCCTATTATAGTACTCATTGCGGCCACGGTCTGGTTTGATATTGACGCATTGCGAGGCATTATCTATAGTCTGATGTTCACCATTATTTACTTCGCTTTTTTCCGGAAAGGGTTCGGGTTGTTTCCCATGATTGAGCTGGCCTTCAATGGTTTTAAAGGAATGGTATACGCACTGGCCATTATTGTGATGTCATTTGTGCTCAAAGACGTAAACGACGCTCTTGGGCTTACAGAATTTGTAATTGAAACGATTACTCCGGTATTAAGTCCTGCCTGGTTGCCGGCATTGGCCTTTGTCTCCCTGTCGCTGATCACCTTTGCAACAGGATCGTTCTGGGGTGTTTATGCTATAACGCTACCCATAGTAGTGCCTCTGGCCATTTCGATGGATGCTAACCTTTATCTGGCAACCGGTGCAGTGGTATCAGCCGGGGCATTCGGCTCACACGCATGTTTCTATGGCGACTCTACCGTGCTTTCATCTTCTGCCACAGGCTGTAACAACATGGCACATGCTACCAGTCAGTTTCCGTACGCCCTGATTGCTGGAGTTGTCAGCTTATTGATCTATATCGCCCTGGGCTATATGTTCGGTTGATTCATTACTCCGAGTCAAAATAGACCCACGTTCAGCCCATAAAAAAAGCCCGGTAAAAACCGGGCTTTTGCATTTCGATGAGTACCTTCAGCGCTTATTTTACCAGCATCATACGACGTGTCTGCATGAACGTACCAGCCTCCATCCGGTACAGATAGATACCGCTGGAAAGCTCCGATGCATTCCAGGTGACACTGTACGTACCGGCAGCCTGCGCCTGATTAACAAGCACGGATATCTGCCGGCCAAGCATATCATAGACAGCAAGATATACATGCTGCTCATCCGGAATCGCATAGGATATGCTCGTGCTGGGATTAAATGGATTCGGGAAGTTCTGAGCGAGGGTGAACGATGCAGGGATGGTACCATCAACCGGGATATCGGTCACTACCCCTTGTTCTGCCCGAAGGGCAAAGCGCTCTGAGGCTTCTCGTTGCTCATCACCCGTAGCAGCTACAACGGTCCAGAATACATCGGTATTCTGACCATTGCTCAGACCGAATAATTGCTGTAGCGCAGCCACTGTAACCGTAAGTGTGGTTTCCGAACCGTCTCCATCAGACGTGAGCTGATGTAATGCGTCTTCCAGAGCATCTTCGACACTGGCAAGAATGTAGAATGTATAGATTACGCTTGCCGTGGCAGCAGTAGGTGCCGGTTCCCAGGAAATGACAATTTCATCATTTTCATCTCCTTGAATCATCAACGTGGCCCCATCCGATGGACCAAGCAGAGCGAACGGGCTGAAAAATGATAGCGTAGTGAAGTTTCGAATAGTACTCCATGGCCCCACTCCGGCTTCATTGGATGCACGAACACGCCAGTAATAGGTTGTTCCGTAACTCAAATCTTCTCCTGCATTGAACAAGGTTCCCGCTTCTGTCGAGGAGATCAGAATGCTGGTAAACAGCGGACTCTCAGATACCTCTACGGTGTAACCATCGGCGGTTTCGTCGGCCTGCCAGGTAAGCACAGGTCGCAGTTCAACATCCGTAGCTGCATCGGCTGGAAGCAGCTGCGTAATCCTGCCGGGAGCAACCTGCGGAGGCGTTGGATCAGGTTGCGTAGTGAACGACCATGTGCTGCTCCAATCGCCATTTCCTGTAGCATTTACCGCCCTGACACGCCAGAAGTGAACGGTTTCATAAGCAAGTGTCAGACTTGTGGCAAGCGTTGTGTCAGTTGCAGTTTCAGCCAGCAGGGTTGTTGCAAAGGTCGGATCGATACCAAGCTGAATTTCGTAGCTTTCAGCATTGGCGGATGACAACCACACCAGTTCCGGTGAAATCGCCACATCAGCAGACAGATTCGCCGGAGCGTTCAGCGTAACACGTACAGGCAGGGGTGCACTTTGATCGGGGTCCGACTCCGTGGTAAAGATACGTGTCTGACTCCATGGTCCGGTTTCGGCGTCTCTGATCGGACGTACGCGCCAGTAGTAGGTTGTTTCAAAACCAAGGTCTGTCAGTGCCGCCGATGTATCCGCTTGCTGACTTGTGAAAACATCCGTTGAGAAGTCCGAGCTGGGGGTTACCTGTAGTTCATACGCTGTTGCAGTTGCCACAGACCTCCAGACCAGTGTCGGCGTTACCGTAACCTCAGCGGCGCCAATAACCGGAGATACCAGTTCCGCTGCTGCCAGGGCCGTTGGTTCCGGAGTTGGGTCTGCCTGGGTTGTGAAGACGTAGATCAGACTCCAGTCAGCCGTTCCGGCAGTATTCACACTCTGTACACGCCAGTAGTAGGTTGTTCCATAACTCAAAGCTGTGCCGAGGGTTAATTCCGTCTGTGTAATGCCCTCCTGCAGCACAATATTGGTTTCAAACGACGGTGAGCCGGAGATGGCCACCGTATAGGAATCAGCACCCTCTGCAGCACTCCACGACAAGGTGGGTGTTTCCGATACCTCAACGGCCTGGTTATCCGGTGCAATCAGCTCAGCTCGCGCCGGCAGAGCAGGGGTCGGATCGGCTTCGGTGGTGAAAATCCAGACTGAACTCCAGGCACCGGGAGTAGTTTCGTTCATGGCACGAACCCGCCAGTAATACAGTGCACTGTAACCAAGTTGCTCATCAAGAACCAACGATGTTGATGACGACGTACGCGCCAGAGTACCATCCTGGAATTCAATGTTAGGAGACAGCTGAATTTCATACGATGTAGCCCGGTCATCGGCCTGCCAGGTTAGCTCCGGCAATGCGGACACCGACTCAACACCGTTACCCGGTCCGGAGAGTTGTACAGCCGGAAGCACAGGATCCGGTTCGGTTGTAAACAACCAGGTACTGCTCCACTCGCCGTCACCGGCCGTATTGGAAGCATTAACACGCCAGTAGTACAGGGTAGCGAAATTCAGACTACCGTCTGAGAGGGTGTGCGATGGCTGATCGGTTGTGGCTGTATGCAATACCGAGCTGAAATCCGCTTCGCTGCTGATTTCAAGCCTGTAATTTGATGCGCCATCCATCGCCTGCCAGGTAAATTCCGGAGCTGTTTTGGAAACACCCTCCGAGCCGGTAAAGGGTGAACTAAGTGTCATGGCCACGGGAGGCTGGAGGATTTCGTCCGGATCCGATTCTGTGGTAAACAACCGAAGGGTACTCCATTCGCCGTTGCCTACCGTGTTAATACCACGTACACGCCAGTAGTAGTTGGTGCTGTAGGACAGCGCCGTGGACGGGGTAAAAGAGGTCGATGTCGTTTCGCCGTCTGCAACCAGCGTTGAGAGCAGTACATCACTGTAAATTTCAACGCGGTAGGAATCCGTATTGTCAGTGGCAAGCCAGGATACGGAAGTTGTTACGGCGATATCCGTTGCCTGATTGGCCGGTGCGTCCAGCTGTACCCGGGGAGGCACAACAGGGTCGGGGGTCGGGTCAGGTCGGGTGGTAAACAGACTGATGGTACTCCAATCGCCTGTCTGACCATCTACTGTTGCCCGTACACGCCAGAAATACGACGTTTCAAATGATAATGCCTCAACAAACTGAAACTGTGTCTCCGTTACGGAAGCCGAAACAACACCGGTTGCAAAGGACACATCCGTACTCAGGGCATATTCATAGGATGTAGCTCCGGTCACCGTCGACCAGGTCAAAAGAGGTAACTCATTGACGTCGGTATCCCCTGTTGCAGGGCTGACCAGGTTGGGTATGGTTGTTTCTGAGGCGATGAGCGTACTGCCACTCCTGGCCGGGGCGGCGCCGGAGATAGCAGTCATAGAGGATGCCTGGGGTTCTTCCGCCGCTTCGGTGGTAAACACATAGATGAAGCTCCATTCACCGGCTCCGTTATCGTTCAGACCACGTACCATCCAGAAGTACAATGTGTTTGGCAACAGCGGATTAACCGGCGACCACGTATTAGCCGTTACGGTTTCGCTGACAGCTTCTGTTGAAAAACCAGCGTCACGTGCAAGGAATACTTCATAGGATGTAGCGGCCGGATCAGCGTTCCACTGGAATGTTGGTGTGACAGCAACCCCCGCAGCCTGGTTGGATGGACTTGTCAAGGCGATTCGTCCCGGCAAAACAGGAGCCGCTTCGGTAGTGAAAATCTTGGTATCACTCCAATCGCCATTGCCCAGATCATTGACGGCCCTAACGCGCCAGAAATGTGTACGCTCGTGGTCCAGTTCCTCGGTTAAGGTCACGCTGGTACCGGACTGGCTGCCACTGGCCACAACGGATGCAAACAGCGGGTCAGAAGCAACTTCGTAGGTGTATGACTGAGCACTGCGTGCGGTAGACCATCCCAGGGTAGGAGTTGTCGAAACGTCAAACTGTCCGTTTGCAGGCAAAAGTAACAGCGTGATACCCGGCATCGGATCCACCTCGGTGATAAAAATTCGTGTCAGACTCCATGCACCGGAACCCGCTTCGTTAACCCCGCGAACACGCCAGTAATACACCGTTTCATAAGCCAGTTCACTGGCGAGTTGCAGGAAGCTATCCGTTGTATTTACCTGCTGCAGATTGCTGGTGAATGCCGGATCCGTAGCCAGTTCAACGTCATAGGAGGTTGCATTTTCTGAAGCGAGCCAGGAAAACAGCGGCAGACGGGAAACCGATTGAGCCTGATTTGCAGGCGCTACCAGAAAAACACGCTGGGGTGGTTTCGGGGTTGGATCGGCTATCGTCACAAATAAGCGGGTCGCACTCCAGGGCCCCTCACCAATGGCGTTGGTTGCCCGTACGCGCCAGTAATAGGTCGTTTCATAGTTTAGCGCATCGGTGAGTACCAGCTGTACATCCTCTTGCGTGACTTCACTGACAAGCGTGAGAAAACCCGGATCTGTAGACAGCTGAAATGTATACGATTCGGCTCCGAAAGCCTGCAACCAGGAGAACAATGGGGTAATATCCGCCGAAAAATCACGGTTAGCCGGCTGCTCCAGATTTACGCGTGTTGGCGGCAGCGGCTCCTCTTCGGTGGTAAATATCCGTATGTCTGACCATTCGCCTGACCCCGTATCATTCAGGGCACGGACCCGCCAGAAGTAAACTCTGTCGTATGCGAGGTTCTCTGTGAGTGTGATACTGGTAGCAGTGGTCGTTGCTGATTGTGCATTTACTGAGAAATCAGCTGTTTCGGAAACCTGAATTTCATAGTTGTTTGCTCTTTGTGCCGCAAACCAGTTAAACTCGGGCGTTATGGTAACGCCAAACTCCCCATTGCCCGGCTGCAGCAACGTTACCAGACCAGGCTGCGGATTTTCAACGGTTGAAAAAACACGAATAGCACTCCATTGCCCGGAACCAACTTCATTAACGGCCCTTACACGCCAGAAATAGACTGATTCATAATCCAGCTCCTGTTCGACAACCAAAGAGACATCCTGGGTTTCAACAGCTGTTACACCCGAGGCGAATCCAGGGTCCTGCGATAATTCAAATTGATAGCCGGATGCGCCTGTAACTGCGAACCATTCAAAAGCAGGGGTAATGGAAACATCAGTCTGTTGATTGGCCGGGGTCAGCAGAAAAACACGGGATGGAGGGAGTGGTAAGGACTTGGTTCCGAATACACGGGTTACGCTCCACTCGCCGGCACCGGCATCATTTACACCACGAACTCTCCAGAAGTACGTTGATTCATAATCGAGGGGATTTTCCAGCAGTGTACGGTCTTCCTGGGTAGTAATGCCCTGTCTGCCAAAGGTGAAATTGGGGTCCAATGCAATTTCAAAATCATAGGAGGATGCATCCGAGCGAAGTTGCCATACAAATTCCGGAGAAACATCCAGGTCTGTTTCAGCATCCGGTGGACTAAGAAGCTGTACGATACCAGGTACTCTCGGGGTAACAACGGCCTCCGTAACAACTACATTCTCTGGCAGAACTGCTGTAAATGGAGCACCGGAGGCGTTGATAACCAGCGCATTTTCTACAGAAAACTCGTACCCGTCAAAGAATGACTGCTCCAGTCGGAGTCGTACAGTGACCACCGATCCAAACCCGTCGCTGCCTGCACCATCGGTTCGGGATACTGAAATACCGTAATTGCCCGTACCCGGGAATACCTCAGCAAAACGAATACTGTTGGCTTCGTCTGCCGGAAAATCGTGCCAGATGATTTCATCCAGCGAAAAGGCATTTCCCTGCTGATGCAGTTCAAATCCGATTCCATTCACGCCTGTCAGTTGAGCCGATTCTGACCCCAGACTGATAGTTAAATCAATAACCGATCCAACTTCAACCGAACTGCTTGAAGCCTCCATCGAAAATACGGCTCTGCCTGCACTTGAGGTTTGCGCCGCTATGGGTACCGACAATCCCAGTATGGTTATAAGGAAAGCAAATAGTCCTTTCCACAGAAAGATCCTATTCAGCGTCATTAAACTTGCTGTTGCTTGGCTAAAATTAACTCTCATAGGTGATTTCATAGGACTTCCAGCTAATACTATTATTGATACCCCGGATGTTGCTGCCAACTGAATCCTGGTGTTGAAACAAAAAACACCGGTGCAGACAAGGTTTGCCCTCTGCACCGGTTCTTATTCTATTTGCTTGTTATTTTACTTGACAAGCAACATCGACCGGGTCTGAACAAATGACCCGGCCTGTAAGCGATACACGTAAACACCACTGGCCAGACCGGTACCACTGAAACTTGCTGAATAGTGTCCGGGCTGCTGAGCCGAATCAACAAGCGTGGCCACTTTACGACCCATAACGTCGAACACGTCCAGCCTTACCTCCGTAGCTTCAGCAATACTGTAGGATATGGTTGTTTTCGGGTTAAATGGATTCGGGAAATTCGCCGACAAGCTAAACTCAGCTGGTACTGCACTAACATCATCAATCGATGTTACAACCGGTGAAGTGAAAGCGAAATCATGCAGTGATTTTACCGAGCGGTCTGCGTTCGTTACGAGTAAACGATTTACCTCAATCATGATATCTGATTCGGGCGTCTCCAGGAGTTCAAAAGTTACGCTCAGTAACTCGCCCTCACCGTAAACAGCCTGATTGGTACCCAGCCTGCTGGCAGCCACGGCGTACTGTCCGGAACCCTCTTCATAATCATGGTCGAAGCTCAGAAGTCGCTCAGCGGTCAGCAACGACCCGGCTGTACCCGAAACCGACTGAATGTAAGCAGGGTCAAAGGCAAAATCTGCCGCAGCACCGATGATTCCATCGGCTGCCATTTGCCCGTTTATGGCAATCGTTGTCTGAATAGTCCCGGCCGGGAATCCTGCTGGAACGACCAAATATTGAACTGGATTGGTCTCCTGACTTTCTTTAAAGAAGAAATCATCTACACTCAGACCGAAATTCAAACCAATCGGGAGGATATCATTCTGGTTGATTGTACCATCACCGGTAGCATCTACATACGCGAGGGTTTCAATATCCCAATTAAATGCTGCCTGCGGGAACCAGCCAAAATCAAAGAACGGTCGTTCCGGCCCGATGGAACCAAACCATGCACCAACGGGCAACACATCGGCAATATCTACGAATCCGTCGTTGTTGGTATCGCCGGGCCACACAAATACCCCGTCAAAGATGACAATGAACGGTGACAGGGTGGTAACCGGAAACTCGTCGCCGAAGGAATCGATTGCGAGAACATCTTCAATGGCAAGCAGGGTTTCTCCCAGGACATTTTCTTTGGCCCGGAATGTTACACTGGCCAGAAGTCCGGACCCGTCTACACCGCCGAAGTCGCCCTGTCGGGAAAGGCTAAGTGCCAGAACCCCGTTTTCTTCATCGATGGTGACAAACTCGACCATATCCGTTTCGGTGACGCCTGTAAACAGGAAATCCCCCCAGGAAACGTTAACAAAGTCAACGAGCTGTGGATCAAAATGTACTTGTAATCCAACACCTAAAAGGTCGGTCACGGGCATATCGGGATCACCCACAACAATATCCATATCGAAATCCTGACCGGGTGCAATAAACTCGTTTTCAACGAAACCTTCAACAATAAGGGTGTACGATTCGACTGCAAATTCATCCGTGGAGAACATGAAGACAGGCGTATCACGTGAAAGTGTTGCAAATGGTTGTGCAACAACAAATTCTATAGCACCATCACCGGTATAATCTCCGGCAGCCAGGGCATAATGGCGGTTAATAAAGTTACCCCTTGAACCCATGGTCACGCTGTTTACGGGTGAATCAAAGATTCCTATCGGTGTTTCCATAACAGAGCTTTCACTCCCTTCCAGAAGAACAGCAGAATGATAGCCACCGCCGGGTACAATCAGCAGTTCATCGTACCCGTCATTGGTGATATCGGGTAACGATGTCATCTTGACATGGCCCATAAAGGCGGTGTAGTACGAGGGTGGCGGATTAATGGCCATGATTTCATTGATCATCCCCAGCATATGGTCCGGTTCACCCGACATAAACGGTCCGCCGTTATAAATGTGAATACCGGGAACACCGGTAGCAACATCTGCCTGGAAGCGGTGGAAAAAGGTGGGGACAGCCAAATCAGGATATCCGTCTCCATTAAAATCGCCTACTGCAATTTGGCCAAAACCAAGAAACCCTTGCTGGATTCCGCTGAAGGCATCATCCATGTTGGTTTTAAGTACCAGATCGGAGGTTTCAAAAGCTACCGGCCCTTGCGACCCATCTTTGCCGTAAAAAATGTGTATGGCACCGCTATGACCTGCACTAACACGATCCTGATCCAATCGCTCATCGGGTGCAGATACGGCAAAATCATCAATACCATCGCCGTTCATATCACCAAGCGGGTAGATGGTATTTGCAAACCAGGCTGCCTGTCGACCATCAATCGATGTCGGCGAATAGGTACCTAAAAAAGCATCCGGTGCCCCGCCCATGTCCGGGCCGCCAAAATACATGGCCGACTGAAACGGTTCGCCGGTATCAACTCTGAATATTGATGAAGCTCCTATGAGCAGATCGTCAAATCCGTCATTGTTGACATCGCCCACATTATTCATGGTACCCATGACGTTACTCAGCCAGGATAGCGGATATACATCCATATCTTCTATGATATTGTATGGCTGGGTCCCCACGCCGGTCCCACCTTCGAAAAAGTGTACCTCTGAAATAAAGACATTGGGATCGGGTGCTTCGGGATTGAAGCCACGATAGCGACCTAAAATGGCGAGGTCTTCCCGGAAATAGTCGTTGAAATACCCGGATGTTGCAAAGATAATTTCAGAAAACGGCGTCGGCACGATCACGGCAGGGGCAAACAAGTTTCCACCTTCATAAACTTCCAGGTAGGCAACACCATTGTCATTGACGGCAATACCGAAGTCTTCCATGCCATTACCCGTGACGTCACCCAGCGGAAATGTGTCTACACGCGTGAGTATGGAGTAATCGGCACGATCAAATGTTACTTCATACTGATTTGGACTACCGGATTGTGCGCCTTCAAAAAGGATGCTGCCAAATCGGTCATCCAGGGTAAGCGGCAGCATAAAATCCGTGAATCCGTCACCGTTCAGGTCAGGATAGACATGTGAGTTTCGCTGCGTCAGACTATGATCAAATAGGAGGGTCGTATTGGAAATTGGGAATTCGGAATCCGGGAATGGGTTAAACGTGTTGGTTTGCGGGTCGCCCGAAGCCCAGCCAATGACACCATTTTCATCATCACGGTAGTAGGCGGAAAAGGTACCGTCGATGAGGTCATAGGTGGGTACCAGCGGCAGGTATTGCGGACCGGCCTCGAATTGAAACAACTCGTTGGACTGATCCGACGGCGGAAATATATACGATTTATTCTGTGCTCCGCTGGAAAACAGCAGAGAGGGGGCACCATCGGTACCGCTCATAAAGATACCACGTACAATTGGCCAGGGCCCGAAGTAGGAATTATCAACGGTCAGAACCTGAACGACCTCCATATCATCGGCTCCGGTCGGGGCGAAACGAAGCACATGTACAAAGGTTGCAGAAGACAGATTCTGATCGCGCGAACCAAGCAGCAAGTAGGAATTTTCCCCGTATTCAAAGGCATCCAGCAACACTTCAGATCCCGCTACTGCGCCAAAAGCTTCGGTCCAGGAATTGATGGCGTAGAAGGTTGTAGTAATATTTTCCGGACCTTGAGCACCGAAAACAACCCGCAACTCACCTTCAGACACACTGGCAACATCGTCAAACCCGTCGCCATTTAAATCGATGCTGTGGATTACTTCACGGCTTCCGGTTGCGGTGAGCAAATTGAAAAGTTCGAGGGGATCCATGGGGGTATTAAATCCATCCGCCTGTGCCACTCCTCCCGGAAAAGAGTAGTAGTTCAGCGCGGTGGGTGCGCCGCTGTTGTAGGCTACCATGACAGCATTGCCGCCGAAGAGTCGTCCTACCGGAAACAGATGCTCATAAACGACTTCATCCGCCTCTGTACTGAGCATTTCGCCTCCGAAGTATACCACGGTTTTATTGGAACGGGCACTCAGATCACCGGATCGGTCATCGGGTGTATTGGCGAAGATAAAACGGTCTGAAGTACCGTCGCCATCAAGGTCTCCGGCATACTGCGGAGTCATGGAAGGCACAAAATTGATCCGTGAATCCATCCACGGTGTCTGATCCCAGATAGAAAACATGGGACTGAGAACGGGTATATCATTGGCTATGCCGGAACCGCTGCCGGTGATTTTACCCATCTGGACTCCGGGGCTGACAAGGTTCTCTTGTAAAAGGATGCCGCCTGAGCTATCAACAGGCAAATGCTGCTGCGAAATCTGCGCTGATGCGTTTATGTAGATTGCAGAAAACAACACGCCGAACACAAGACGGGCTGCTTGTTTGAATAGAAACATACCTGCCATAATTCCCCCGATTAATTATTATTGAACAGACCTAAGACTACAGACCGCGTAAAACATGAGGAAAAAAGGAGCCATTTTTGAAAAAAAGCAGCCGCACATAGCCCCATGTCTCCGCATTATAGCTACTTATCGTTCTGCAATGTATTAAAAGTTTCAAATTGTTTTGCAGAATTTTTCATTAAATGATTATTACGCATGGGCTATCGCTATCATACATCGGCAAACGCAGATAATTGACCGTTAGATCCTGTTTACGTGCTGAATTCCGTACCTTTTCAGTATGTCCCCAGTCCCTTACAGTATCTACATCCACGTCCCCTTCTGCCGGCAGGCCTGCAGTTACTGCGATTTCTATTTTATCACACGGCAGGAGCTCATTCCGGCGTACACCGAAGCTTTGATTCGGGATATCCGTTCATCAGCTGATACATTTGTGGACGGCCTGACTTTGCAGCCTATGTGTTCGGAATCGGCAGCGGAAAAATCACGCAATCCTTCCACGCAGAAAGTGCGGGAACGGCGCCCCCACCCGTCTGACCAGCAACTCGAAAACACTCCGGTTTCGCACACACCCGAAGCTCAGCTCTCAAAACCGTACCTGAGCAGCGTCTATTTCGGCGGCGGAACGCCCTCCAGGCTGCCTGCCCGTACCATTGAACGTATCCTGGAAACAATCCACCGCCATCACGGTCTTGACTCGGTTCAGGAAATTACGATGGAGGCCAATCCTGACGACCTGACCAGCCTGCAGGCGGTACGGGATCTGAAAAACGCCGGTGTAACCCGACTGAGTATGGGAGTACAATCTTTCAACCCGGACCTGCTTCAATTTATGAACCGGGCGCATAGTGCCCGCCAGGCCGAACAAAGTCTGGACTTCATCCAGCAGGCTGATTTCAAAACCTACACCGTTGATCTTATCTACGGAAATCCCGGACAAACGCTCCGGCAGCTGGAAACCGACATAAAAACATTTTTATCATGGAATCCACCACATATATCGGCTTATGCGCTGACCATTGAACCCGGAACGCGCTTAGGAAAAGCCCTGCAGCTGGGCAGGCTTACCGAGCCGGACGACCATGAAGTAGCCCGACACATGCAGCTGACCGTGAACTTGCTGGCCGATGCCGGACTACATCGCTACGAAGTCAGCAATTTCGCCCTGCCTGGTCACGAGGCGGTGCACAACAGCAGTTACTGGAACCACACCTCGTATCTGGGAATTGGTCCCGGTGCGCACGGTCTCCAACTCAGGAGCACCCCGGACGGTCGGCTCACGGGAGCACTGCGATGGTCGAACCCTGCCGATGTGCGCGCCTACATCCAGATGCATAAAGAAAAGACTTCCACTCGCCGGGAGTTCACACACGGAACCGAGACCGAAATCCTTTCCCCCACGCAGCTCGCTGAAGAGCGCCTGCTCATGGGACTACGTACCTCAGATGGCGTTCAAACAGGTGAACTCCTCGAACGTTACGGCTACCAGCTCTCGGAAAAACAGCTGCGCTATCTGGAAAAAATGCGTTCGGAGGGATATTTCCACCCCCTTTCAGACACAAAATTTACCACCCGGGAGGCCGAACAAAGGCTTCCGGCAGCAGAGGGTGGTCCGGCGGAAGTGGAGCAACGACTTGGTGAGGTCGCAGATAATCCATCGGAGGTAAAACAAGATCCCGAATCATCACAGCTGCTCAGGCTCACCGATGCGGGGTTGGCGCTTGCTGACCGTCTCACCCTGGAGTTGCTTTCCTGAGGGATTCATCCGCTGTTTCTTTCAGATTTTGCCTATCATTACAACGCAAACACCTCACATAATCAATTCTCTGACATCTATGTATACAGGATTTCAGCATCTACACTCCTACATGTCGTATCTGGTTCTCGCCGGACTCGTCATCAGTATCATAATGGCACTCAAAAACTATCTGACCAGGCAGCCTTTTACCGACAAAGACCGCAAAATGGCACTCCTCGGACTGATACCTACCCATCTTCAGTGGATATTCGGACTCATCCTATATTTTCTTTCACCATTGGGATTATCCAGTCTCTCCGGCGAAACTATGAGTAACAGCACCTTGCGACTGTACTCCATTGAACATCCCTTTACGATGATTTTGGCGGTGGTACTCATCACCATCGGTTTTGCAAAAGCCAAGCGCGGCAGCGACCCCAAAAAACAATTTATGTTTATCTGGGCCTTTTACCTGCTTGGCCTGCTGCTCATCCTGGTACGGATTCCCTGGGCCGCCTGGCCATAAAAACGCCCGGCTGTAAAAACGCCTGGCCATAAAAATGCCTGGCATAAAAACGCCCGGCCATACAACCCCGTGCAAGAAGTACCAATCCGGTTGCTATCCCTGTGGGATTATGCCCGGGTGTCCGCAGCTAGTCTGTCTGCCGGGCACCGTTAGTGAACCGTGACACCCCCGGCAGCAGGCAGAGCTGTCAGTCAGAGAAAAGGAGGGCATCGAAGCTCACGCCAGCCGACCGTCGTGCAGCCTGATCAGTTGTTTCGCAAACGAAGCGTCATGATCCGAGTGCGTGACCATGACGATGGTGGTTCCGTTTTGGTTCAGGTCTTTAAGCAATGCCATTACCTGTTCGCCGTTGGATGAATCCAGATTTCCGGTAGGTTCATCGGCAAATATCAGCTTTTGATTCCCCACAATAGCCCTGCAGATAGCCACACGCTGCTGTTGACCGCCAGAAAGCTGATACGGGAAATGTCCGGACCGATGGGCAATTTCCAGCCGCTCCATAACCTCGCCAACCTTTTTTTTCCGGTTCAGAGAACTCATTCCCTGATAAATCAGCGGCAACTCGATGTTTTCAAAGACCGTAAGCTCGTCAATCAGATTAAAGCTCTGAAAAATAAAGCCCACATGGTGCTTGCGAAGCAGGGCACGTTCCCGTTCCGTTGCTCCGGACACATCCCGGTTCATGAACTCGTAACGACCCTCGCAGGGGTTATCCAGCAGACCCAGTACATTCAGTAAGGTCGACTTCCCGCATCCTGACGGACCCATAATCGCCACGAAGTCGCCCTGATCAATAGTCAAATTCACATCATCTAACGCCGTAGTTTCCACATCGGCCGTTTTGTAACGTTTGGTAAGATTCTCTGTTCTGATCATGATTTCATCTGATTGTTGTTCCTGAATTAAAACGACTGCAGTTATTCCAGAATAAGGCGGGTATTATCGCCAAAATCCTGATACGACGAGGTTATCACACGCTCACCGGGCTCAAGTCCTTCTTCGATAGCATAAAACCGGGCATTTTGTCGACCAATGCGGATATCCCGGCGCTCCGCAGCAGTACCTTCCGAATTAAGTACGAAGACCCATTGTCCGCCGGTTTGCTGAAAGAAACCGCCCCGGGGAATGAGTACTGCATCCGCCAGATCACTGAATGCCAGTCGTAAACGAATGGTTTGCCCGCGACGGAGCGATGCAGGCGCTGCTCCGGTAAAATCCAGCTCCACCTGGAACCGTCCGTCAATCACTTCCGGAAAAATGCGGGTTACCGCCATGGTCCAGGTCTGCCCTTCAAGATCAAACTCAGCGGTTTGCCCGGCTTCAACACGGGTGATATAAATTTCATCGATTTGAGCGCGCATCCGATACCCCTCCAGCACGTCAATTTGTCCGAGACGCTGCCCCACCGACTTCGTCTCACCTATTTCGGCGTCCAGTGCGGTGAGCTGGCCGGAAATTGGCGCGGTGATTACAAGGTTATCCAGAATGTCGGAGACCAGATCCAGGTTTCGCTGCATATTGACCAGCGACTCTGCGATGAACCGAAGTTCACTTTCTGTGGCGGCTGAGTCCAATGCCAGCTGCTCCGCAAATAAGTCGCGGCGCAGGCGAACCTGTTCAAACTGCTGCAGGGAGCTTTCAAACTGATGCGGTGCAACCAGCCCCCGGCTGAACAAGGTAGAATCACGCTGATAATCCCGTCGGCGTTGCTGCAGTTCCGTCTCATGCGTAAGCAGGTCACTGCGCAGATCAAGCCGCTGCTGCTGCAGGGCGATGCGGGTGTTGCGAAGATTGTTCATCTGTTCGAGAATCTGCGTTTCCCGATTCATCACGTCCAGCTGCAAGTTGTTATTGGAAAGAACCAACAAGGTATCACCGGCAACCACATTCCTTCCGCTTTCGGCCATCACCCTTTCTACCCTGCCACCCTCAACGGCATCCAAAATAATAGAGCGCAGCGGCACGGCCGCGGCATTTACCGTAATAAACTCCCGGAATGGTGCCCGCTCAACCGCAGATATTGTCAGATTACCTGTGTCAATTCGCATGGATTGGGAGCCAGACTCCCTGAACCCATACATCCACACCAGGTACAAAACCAGCACAGCCCCGCCTGCGGCAAAGACGGCCGATTTAAAATTCCAGGATGACTTTTCGATTTTTCTGTCCATATATATAAGAGTGTTTCGCAGGCCATTTGTGACAAAAATAATTTTACGGTCCCGCCAACAGACCGTCAAACACAAATTTCACAACGATTTTTTTTTAGTGTAAACCAAATCTTACCTATATTTTTCAACGATTTAAGGGTTTGGTCAACGCGCATAGACTTCTGAGTCCCGCACCTGCAATCTGTATAAAATTTTTAGTCGTAAAACGCCATATTTTATGAATCGCGGTTTTTTCACCTTAGTATTTCGAAGACTCAGAAGCGAGATGCTGTATACCATTATAAAGATTGTCGGCCTCGCAACGGCTCTGGCATCTGCATTTCTGATCTATCTGTACACGGCTGATGAACTCCGTTTCGACCGTCATAACGAGGCTGCTGAAACCCTCTACCGCGTGATACAGATTCCCCGTGAAGGGACCGATCTGGAACCCGCCGCCATAACACCCTTTCCGCTGCACAACCTCCTTCAGGAACAATACCCCCATGTCATTGAAAGCAGTGCGAGGCTGTTCAATAACCGGCTTCCGCGTGTTTCTATGCGGTATGCTGATGGCGAGAAACAATTTTACGAACGGCGATTTTTCTTTGCAGACAGCACGCTCTTCAACATTTTTGATGTGACATTTATTCAGGGCGATGCAGCTACAGCCCTGTCAAGACCCGACGCAATGGTCATGACCCGGGAAACGGCCCGCCGGTATTTCGGAGATGATGATCCCATCGGAAAAGTGGTCCGCTTTGACGGCCGGTTCGACCTCACGGTAACTGCAGTCATTGAGCGCCTTCCGGAGACCTCCCACGTGCAATGGGATGTGTTGGCATCGATGGAATCGCTCTCAGGACTATTTCAGGGTGGTATCCCTCAAACCTGGGACTGGAGTATTGTGTGGACCTACGTCCGTGCGGCACAGGGGGTTTCTCAAACGGAGCTGGATGAAGCCCTGGCTCAGCTATCTGTAGACGTTGAGGACCGTATCCGCTCGTCACCTGCCTGGTTTATTAGCCAGCCGGTTATCGATATCCGTCTGCATTCCGATCTTTACGCTGAAATCGGTCCGGTCAGCAGCATGGCCTACATCAAAATTCTTGCCTGGATAGCCGGGTTCATACTCACTATAGCCGTAATCAATTTTGTGAATATGTCGCTGGCTACATCCGCATCGCGTACGGTAGAAGTGGGGATGCGAAAAGTACTGGGCGCCGGTCGTACACAGATTTTCCGTCAATATATGAGCGAGGCCCTGGTTACGGGGCTGCTGGCCCTGGCCGGAGCTATCTTGTTATTGGTGGCCCTGATGCCATGGTTTGGTGAAATAACGGGCAGAGACGCCACCCTTTCGGTGCTGAAATCTGTGCATTTCTGGGTTTTCGCCGCAGGAATCAGCGTACTTTCCGCCTCGGTAGCCGGTTTATACCCGTCGTTGGTTCTGTCAGGCTGGTCGCCGCTGAAACTATTCCGTGAAAACCGGAATTCCGAGAGCTCCGGGGCGTGGCTGTCGCGCGGGCTGATTTTGATTCAGTTCAGTGTTGCAGCCTTTCTGATCGCCGGTACCTGGGTTGTTTTCAATCAACTGGATTTTATGCGCAATGAACGACTGGGATTTGACCATGAGCAGACCGTTGTCATTCCGGCCGGTTTAACGCGCATGATTTTCTTCTGGGATGCGTATCGCGACCAGGCCCGGCAGCATCCGCAGGTCCGGCAAGTAATTGGTACCAATGTCATCTTTGGCATAGAAAACCAGACGTTTGGCTATCTGATTGATGGCAGGGTTGATGAGGGCGAAGTAACTGTACCTCTATATTTTGTGACAGAAGGATTTGAAGAAGTATTCGGACTGGAGTTGGTTGCCGGCAGAACATTCTCATCCGATTTTATCAATGACGCCACGGAATCGGTCATTGTAAACGAACGGTTTGTACAGCAAATGGGCTACGGTAACCCCCTGGAAGCTATAGGGAGGTCACTGCAGCGAGACAGTTTTCAGTTCAATATCATCGGAGTGGTGCGCGACTTCAACTTTGCCAGCCTTCACACAGAAATTGAACCCCTGGTTTTCGAAATGCCCAAAAATATTCCTGCACAAATCGGCTACGTGATGGCCCGCCTTGAACCGGGTAATCCGGAGGCTGCACTCGGCGCTTTGGAGGCAGCCTGGAAAGAAGTCGATCCAAACCGTCCCTTCGAGTATTTCTGGCTGGATGAGCAAATTCAACAGCAATATGAAAATGAACAACAATTAGCCGGCGTGTCGGGGTTTTTCGCCCTCATCGCCATAGCACTGTCGTGTTTCGGTCTTTTCGGGCTCGCCTCGTACACCACATTACGGAAACGAAAGTCTGTCGGCATCCGAAAAGTACTGGGTGCCTCTACCGGACAACTGGTGATGCTGTTAAGCCGTGAATTTATATTGCTGGTAATAGCAGCCAATCTTCTGGCGCTTCCTGCGGTTATCTGGATTATGGGGAGCTGGCTGGAAGGATTCGCATACCGTACTGAAATAGGACCGGTTATTCTGATTTCAACATTCCTGCTCACCATACTGATTGCCTTCTCTTCGGTATCCTGGCAAACCATACGGGCAGCCTCGCAGAATCCGGTTGACAGTATACGGCATGAATGAACTCCGTAAACGACGCCGGTGACTATGTCCGGGCTCTGCGATTTTTCATAGGATTCCGAGCGGAATTCCTGTATATTTGAAGTCTGGGGTAAGTCTCATACGACTAGCTCCCTCTGAACTCCGCCAGGACCGGAAGGTAGCAACGGTAAGAGGTTGTAGCGGTGCGATATGAATCGCTTACCCCTTTTTTTATTCTTCCAGCTTTTCCAGAATAATTTCAATAGCCCGCACCAACTGCGGATCCCGGTTGTTAACACGGTCAGCAAACGTTTTCGGCACCTCTACATCCGGTGCTACACCTGTAAACTCCAGGTTTTCACCTGTAAATGTATACACACCCCAGGAAGGCAGGCGATAGAACGACCCATCCACCAGTCCCGCACCCGAAGTGAAGATAATCCAGCGATACGTCTCCATCCCCACAATAGTGCCCAGTCCCAGTTCACGGAAACCCGCAGCAGTCATTTCGGCGTCGCTGAGCGAATGCTCATTAATCAGAAGCACGGTTGGTTTGATCCCCGGTGTGAAGTTGGATTGAGGTGCAAGCGGACCGCCCCGATACCCCCAGTTCAGGTAGGGTTGCTGCGACAAAAACCTAAGTACTTCGTCGTGCACATTCCCACCGGTATTGTAGCGCAGATCCAGAATCAGAGCTTCCCTGCCCTGCCCTTCCGAGACCATCTCCTCCAAAAAATGCTGCAATTCACCGCCGCCCATATTTTTCATATGGATATACGCAATGCGGCCCTCAGACGACTCGTCAACAATTTCCTGGCGTTCATGCATCCATTCATCGTAGAGCAGATTGCGCACCACCGCATACGATACCGGAGTCACCGTGTGCTCAAAACCTTGTCCGTCCCGCTCAAAGCGAAGCACCAGTTCATCCGGTCTGCCGGGGAATGAAAAGTAATACTCTCGGTTTTGACCCTGATCCACCTCAACCCCGTTTACTGCCGTCAAAACGTCGCCAGAACGCAACCCGTCAACGGCAGTCAGTGCCCGGGCACCCCGAACCACCCCCCGCACCTCAAAGGGATTGGCTGAATCAAAGACAATACCCGTGGCGGCTGTGGCACTGCCATGATAGACTTCCTCCTCCGACCCGCTGGAACCAAAACCAATATGCGAGGTATTCAGCTCGCCCAGCATATCGTTTTTCAACTCACGCAGATCGGCCCTACTGCGCACATAAGGCATAAACCGCCGGTAGCGCTCACGGATGGCTTCCCAATCGCGGCCATGAAAATCTTCATTATAGAAATTGGATTCCAGATTGGCCCACATCTCCTCAAACATCTGATCAAATTCCGCACGCAGATTTCGCTGGAACGTATGACGTATGTCCAATTTTTTGACCGATCCACCGGAAAGATTGAGGGTATGAATATCACCGCCGAGTAGCAGCCAGTGCTTTCCGTCGACCTCAACGGGCGATGCAGCCCAAAGCTCAGTACCGGCAATTTTCTCCGTAACCGGCGACTCAAACGGTTCAAAAACCGTCTTCCACAACGCAAAACGACCCTCATCATGGTTCGATCGGTACACCACATAGGTCTTATCACCGTCGATGTGCACAAAAGGACTGGTCTGGGTGCCAAATGAAGGGCCAACCTGCTCCCAGCGGTCTGCCAGACCCCCGGCGTTAATCGTCACTTGAACCAACTGCTCAGCGTCCTCATCGTCCTCGTCGGTTTCAAAAAGCGCCTGAACGCGACCCGATCGCAGGGATGGCTGTATGTAATCGAGCGCAATCCGATAGATATCGGAATCACGCATACCGTAGGGATAGGCGGGTCGGGTACGGTTAGTCTGAAAATAGATGTACCTGCCGTCGGGCGACCAAAAAGGCTGGGTCTCTGACACGTAGGTATCGGTAATAGCCAGGGTTTGGGCTGTTTCCAGCTCGTGAACGTAGATATTCTGCTCAAATGTGCGGTAAGCTGTGAACAGGATATAGCGATCATCCGGTGAAAACGAAGGCCGTGACCATTGAATATCCCATACCTGATCTTCCACCACGGTTTGACTCTCAAAGGAGCTGAGCTCCATAATCCGCACCTGGTCCCGACCGCTCAGATAGACTGCACGGGTTCGGTCATTGCTTAGTGCTAACCCCCGGTTATTTCGCAGATCCGAAGTACGCTGTATCTCCGGTCCGTTGCCGGAGGCATCCATAGTAAACCAGTTCTGATATCCGTTCCAGGTTTGGTTGAATAGAATGGTTCGGTTGTCATCCATCCAATACACCTCCATCACCCGTCCGTCGCTGCGAGTGGGCATGTGCCGGACAAACTTGCCCTCAGCATCCGAAACAAATAGTTCACCACGGGATACAAAGGCCAGCTTATCGGTATCCGGGGATACGTCAAATGCAGTAATATTTCCCTGAACCCGGAAGTCCTGCCCGCGCTCCAGTGTAGAATTACCGAATACGCTGAATATCACCGGCTGTGCCTGTCCTTCGGCTACATCATAGTGCCACAGCTGATAATCGCGGGTGAAAACCACACGACTTCCATCGGCACTGACCCGCGGATGCTTCACGGAAGTATCAAATTCGGTCAGCAGCACAGGTGTCCCTTCACGGTTGAGCCGGTAGAGGTTATATTCTCCGTTCCAGGCATCGGACACATAGAAAATTGTACCGTCACGACTCACCGAAGGCCACATATTCTTTCCATCGTGGCTGGTCAGCACGCGGTATGCCTCGCCGGAGACACCATCGCCCGTCGAGCCGCCGGTCTGAGGTGCGGAGGCACCTTGTTGGGACGGAGCCCCGGAGCTGTTGCGACCGCCCGCGTCCGGATCCGGATGATACTGCTCAATTTGTGGAGCAAAAGCACCACGATATCCCTTTCGATGCGCCTGATTCTTGCTTTCCCATGAGGTATTGAACAGGAAACTGCCGTCCGGATGGGCAGCCAGATTATGGTCGTTGACATGATAATGGCGAAATAACCGTGCAGGCGTTCCACCGTCAAGGTCTACCTGCCAGGTGCTGAACCGGTTTTCCCGGTTCGATGTGAAATATAGTGTGGAGCTATCCCACGACCATCCCTCCAGCTCGTCGGTCGCTTCGTGCCAGGTCAATTGCCGTATCTCACCGCCACGCAGCGGCATTACATACACGTCCATATTGCCGAACTGTCCGGAGGAGAAAGCCAGCCAATTCCCATCCGGTGATACGGAGGGTCGGGTCTCCACCCCATCCATGGCCGTAATGCGAACCGCCTGTCCGCCGGATGCGGGCACCTTCCACAAATCACTCTCGTAGCTGAAAATAATGGTCTGACCGTCGGGAGTCAGGGTTGGATGGGAGACAAAAAACGGCGCGGAAGCCCCCGGGACCTGGGGTAAATCCGGGCTTTGGGTTGGTACCGGTAGCCGGGTTAAAGCCGGGCTTTGAGACTGTATCGAATTTAGGGTCTGTGCCGAATTTGGAGTCTGTACCGGACTTAGGACCAGTGCCGAATTTGGGGACTGTGCCGGACTTAGGACCAGTGCCGAACTCTGAGCCTGTACCAGACTTTGGACCTGAATCGTGCTCAAGCCCGTCATTACCATGAAAACCAGCGGGAGCCGTAATAGAAACTTCATAGATAGCCTTCGGTTAAGATATGCAGGGTACTCAGAACTATTCAGCGGCACAGGTACCGCAACCAGACACTCGATGGTCCGTTGGGTTACCGGAAAATATGTGGTAACGCCTCCTCCACCGTACTCACCGCAATAATAGTGAGACCTTCCTTAACCTTTTCGGGTATTTCGGAGAGATCTTTCAGGTTATCACGGGGTATGAGTACCTTGGCAATCCGGTTGCGCTGCGCTGCCAGAAGCTTCTCATTGAGTCCGCCGATGGCATACACCTCTCCCCGGAGGGTTATTTCCCCGGTCATGGCCACATCGTGGCGAACCGGCCGGCGCGTAATCAACGACATAATCGCCAGAGCCATGGCCATACCCGCGCTGGGCCCATCCTTGGGAATAGCTCCCTCGGGTATATGCAGGTGAAACTCGTGATTGTCAAAGTAATCATCGGCTATTCCGAGCTCTTCGGCGCGTGAACGGATGTAGGTCAGCGCAGCCTGAGCCGACTCTTTCATTACATCGCCAAGCTGACCGGTCAGTGTGAATTTGGACTTACCCTTAACCACGGCCACATCAATCTGCAGGATGGATCCACCGGTAGACGTCCAGGCCAGACCGTTTATAGAACCGATCTTATCATGCTTGTCCAGATCTCTGTCTCGATATTTCTCAACCCCCAGAAATTCGTGGATCCGCTCCATATTGATGGTGATACTGGACTTTCGTTTACCAGCACTACGGGCATCTACCTCCATACGGGCAATTTTCCGGCAAACCGCCGCCAGCTGCTGTTCCAGTTGCCGCACGCCCGACTCCGCCGTATACTTCCGGATGATTTCCAGAATGGCGTCCGCTTTAAACTTGATCCGCGAGGGGGTTAATCCATGGCTTTCATACAGTTTGGGCAGCAGGTGCTTACGTGCAATCTCCAGTTTATCGTGCTCCAGATAACCCGGCAGATTGATAATCTCCATGCGATCCAGCAGGGCCGACTGAATATTGCTGGCGACGTTCGCCGTGGTGATGAACATGACCTGGGATAAGTCGAAATCGATATCCAGATAGTGGTCGTTAAACGTGGAATTTTGCTCCGGGTCCAGCACCTCCAGCACCGCCGAGGAGGGATCGCCCCGGAAATCATGACCCAGCTTGTCGATTTCGTCCAGAATAATCACCGGATTCATGGTACCGGCCTTTTTGATCCCCTGAATAATCCGTCCCGGCATAGATCCGATGTAGGTTTTGCGATGTCCCCGGATTTCAGCTTCATCGCTGACCCCGCCCAACGCTATACGCACCGTCTTACGACCCAGGGCATTGGCTATCGACTTGGCGAGGGAAGTTTTTCCGGTACCCGGCGGACCAACAAAACACAGGATCTGGCTTTTAATGGACTTGACCAGATTCAGTACTGCGATGTACTCCAGAATGCGTTCCTTGGGTTTTTCCAGCCCAAAATGATCCTTATCCAGCTCTTCCTGAGCCGTTTTCATATCCAGAATATCTTCACTGCGCGTGCCCCAAGGCATGGAAACCAGCCAGTCAATGTAATTGCGGGCAACGGTATACTCCGGCGACATGGCCGGGGTTTTGCGTAGCCTTTCCAACTCTTCGGTGGCCTTGCTGCGTGCCTGTTCGCTCATCTGGAGCGAGTCGATCTGTTCTTTTAACCGGGCCAGCTCCGGATCACCGAAATCGTTTTCATCCAGCTCTTCCTGAAGGGCCCGGATTTGCTCCTGTATGTAGAACCGCTTCTGGGTTTCCTGAATCTCCTCCTGAACGCGCTCATTTATTTTATTGGAAACCTCCAGGACCTCCAGCTCACTGGTCAGCATGGTCAACAGTCGTTTGAACATAGCATCCAGCGAACGCTCCTGCAGCATTTTCTGACGGTCATCAAGCTCAAGGTCGAGGTAGGAAGCCATGTAAAAAAGCTGCTTGGACGGCTCCGCCTCCGGATCAAAGCCAAGGAGTACCTCTTCGGGCAGCTCGGTATTCATCATCACAAAGCGCTCAAATTTTTCGCGTGTTTTGCGGATGAGGGTTTTCAGCACGGTCCGATTTCGGCTGGAAGGGGCCCCGGTCACCTTGAATGTAGCCGCGAAATAGGGCTCATTTTGAGTGAATTTGCGGATTTTCATCACATCTACCCCGCTGACCAGCACTTTCATCAGGTTATTGGGAAGACGCAGAACCTGAACAATTCGGGCGAGCGTGCCTGTTTTATGCAGCTCATCGGCAGCGGGCTCTTCCTCGTCGGGGTCAACCTGGGTAGCCAGGAGGATGAATTTATGACTGCTGGCAACGGCTTCAATCGCTTTGATGGTGGTGTCACGTCCTACCAGAATGGGAAACATCGTGAACGGAAATATAACCGTATCGCGCAGGGGCAGAACCGGGAGTTCCTCGGGAATATCATCGTTCTCCATGGATGCTTCCAGCAGGAGCTGGTCGATGCCGGAGAGCAGCAGGTCGGAGTCTATCGGTTCGGATGCTTTCTTCTTTTTGGCCATAATGCTGTTGGGTTGTACTTTAGTCGACCGAAAGATAGGGAAAATTGCCGTGTACCGCTGTGGAGGTAAACTTTCGTTCCGGAATTTGTGCGGTCTGGTGTAATATTTTATCGCTGTACGACTCTATATAGCAGATGGAATGTAACTGTGCAGAGCTGTAATTTGTTTAGCCGGCAAAACACGCTGGTTCCGCAGCGCTGTGCAAAACCCGAAACCCGTGATTTTCCCATGATTGAATCCATTTACGTCAAAGACTTTGCCCTTATTGATGAACTGGAGGTAACCCCCGGCACCGGACTGAATATCATCACCGGTCAGACGGGAGCCGGAAAGTCGATTCTCATCGGTGCACTCAATATGATTCTGGGCGAGCGTGCCGATACAGACACCATCCGGCACGGGGCGCAAAAGGCGGTTGCCGAGGCGCTGATTCGTGTGGGCGATGATACCAGAATCCGCGCTGTACTCAGCGATGCCGAGGTCGAATACCGTGAGGTACTGATTCTTCGCCGGGAAATCCGGGCTTCGGCCAGTCGCGCCTTTATCAACGACACCCCGGTGCCGGTGGGGATCCTCAAAAAAGTGGGCGATCTGCTGGTTGACCTGCATGGACAGCACGACCATCAGCTGCTGCTTCGGGAAGAACACCATCGTGAAGTTGTAGATGGTCTTTCCGCGGTTCAACCTCACCTCAATAGCTACAGAGCTCAGTTTGACCAGGTTGCAGGCCTGCGCAGGGAACTTCAGAAGCTGCAAAAAAAGGAGAAAGAACTCCTTGAAAAGCAGGAACTCTACCGGTTTCAGCTCAGAGAACTGGAGACGGTACAACCGGATCCCCATGAATATGCGGAGCTGGAAAGTGAGATGCGGTTGCTTGATAATGCCGAGGAGCTCGACCAGAAAGCCGGTCTGGTGGTTAGCCTGGGCAGTGAGTCGGATGCCAACGCGGAAGATATCCTCACCGCCATGGGGAACGCGCTGGAAGACCTGGTTCGCATTGAAGAGGGTTTCGAAAGCTATCTGCAGGAATTCAATGCGGCCCGGATCAGCATCCGGGAGGCGGTACGGTATGCCGAGCGGTACCGGTCCAATATTGAATTCAACCCGCAGCGGCTTGAATTTTTGCGCGGCCGACAAGCAGAAATCCGTCGTATTGAAAAGAAATACGGCAAAAGTATGGAGGAACTGGTCGCCTACATGGATGAGCTTCGGGAAAACCTGAATCTGGCCGACAATTATGACCTGGAAATTGAGCGACTCCAGCTGCGGGTTGACGAAGCGACGGATCAGCTCCGCGAAAAAGCCGAAATCCTGCATGCCGCCCGGGAGTCCGAGTCTGCCAGACTCGGGGAGAAAATCGTGACTGAGCTGCGCAAATTGGGTATTACCCATGCTGCTTTTCAGACCAAAGTGGAATGGTTATACAGTAACGATGGGTGGCTGACGATCGGAAATCGCCGGGTATCCTGTTCCGAATACGGTGGCGATGAAGTCCGCTTTTACATCTCGACGAACAAGGGAGAAGTTCCCAAGCCCTTGTCGAAAACTGCTTCAGGTGGTGAGATAAGCCGCATCATGCTGGCCCTGAAGTCTATCCTTGCCCGGGAGCAGTCGTTGCCGGTGATGATATTTGATGAGATAGACACGGGAATCAGCGGGGAGGTGGCCGAGCAGGTAGGACAAACCATGCGCGCGCTGGCTTCGCATTGCCAGATTCTGGCTATCACCCACCAGCCTCAGATTGCCTGCCAGGCCCACCATCACTTCAGGGTGTCCAAACAGGAGGAAGGAGAGCGAACCATCACGCATATCCAGAAACTGGAAGCTGAGGAACATGTGCGCGAAGTAGCCACGCTGATGAGTGGCGCAACCCTGAGCGAATCGGCCGTGATCAGTGCCCGCGAGCTGATTGCAAAAGCGGAGATGGCAGACGATTGAGCTCGGTATGCACCATCTCGGTTACGGCCTGAGCATCAATGCCAACTTCACGATACAGCTCTTTTTGAGAGCCGTGTTCAATAATTGCATCCGGAACACCCATAATTTTTACGGCAAGTCCCGGGTGGTTTTCAGCCACATACTCAGCTACCGCGCTTCCAAAGCCTCCCAGCCGCGTGCCATCTTCAATGGTGATGAGTCGCTGGTAACGGTTGGCAATGGTATCGATCAGGGCCGTATCAAGGGGTTTGACAAAACGCATATTGTAATGCCCGACGGAGATACCTTCTTCGGCAAGTTGCGCTGCGGCTTTGACCACCTCGTTACCGATGGTTCCGTAGGATAGTACCGCTATGTCATCTCCCTCGCGAAGCTGCTGCCCCTTACCGATTTCCATCGCAGAGGGCTGCTGGCCTTCCGGAAGGAATCCCTGTGCTTCACCGCGAGGGTAGCGGATGGCAAAAGCACCGTCTTCATAACCTGAGGCCGTGAACATCATGTCACGCAACTCGATTTCATTCATCGGGGCACCGACTACAATATTCGGGATGGCCCGCAGATAGCTGATGTCATACAATCCGTGGTGGGTCGGACCGTCAGCACCTACCAGTCCGGCGCGATCCATACATAGCACAACGGGCAGTTTCTGAATGCAGACATCGTGAATAACCTGGTCGTATGCACGCTGCATGAACGTGGAGTAAATGGCTACGAAGGGTTTGAGACCCTGGGTGGCCAGTCCGGCTGCAAAGGTGACGCCGTGCTGCTCGGCAATGCCTACATCGTAAGTTCGCTCAGGCATGAGTTTCATCATCTTGAGCAGGCCCGTACCACTGGGCATGGCTGCAGTGATGCCCACAATACGTCGATCATTTTCAGCAAGATGGATGAGGGTATCGGCAAAAATATCCTGGTATTTGGGCTTGCCGGGTTTGACGGGTTTGACGGCCAGTGAAGCGCCGGACACCTTGTCGAACGGACTGCCCGAGGCGTGCCATTTGACCTGATCTTTCTCGGCGGGCGCAAAACCCTTGCCTTTGACGGTAACCACATGCAGCAGTTTGGGTCCGGGTATTTTTTTCAGATCTTTGAGCGTTCTGGCCAGATTCTTCACATTATGCCCGTCTACGGGACCGTAGTACTTGAATCCGAGCGCCCGGAACAGCGATCCCGGGGTGAGGGCTGTGGTCATGGCCGCCTCCAGCCGGGAAGCTACCTTCCGCATTTTGTCGCCGGCCGACTTAAAATGACCGAGGAGGTCGTACACCTCGTCGCGGATTTTATTGAACGTGCCGCTGGATGTGATATCAGCCAGGTACTCATTCAGTGCCCCGACATTCGGGTCGATGGACATGCGATTGTCATTGAGGATGACCAGCACATTGCTGTTCATGGCTCCGGCATTGTTCAGTGCCTCAAAGGCAAGCCCTGCCGACATCGATCCGTCTCCGATGACAGCAACCACATGTTTGTCTTCCTGATTGTGGTCGCGTCCCACCGCCATACCAAGAGCGGCGGAAATAGAGGTACTGGAGTGGCCTACCCCGAAGGTATCGTACGGACTTTCACTGCGTTTCGGAAAACCTGACAGACCGCCGTACTTACGGTTGGTATGAAAATTGTCCCGACGGCCGGTCAGAATCTTATGGCCGTATGCCTGATGGCCCACATCCCATACAATCATATCGTCGGGGGTGTTGTAGGCATGGTGCAGGGCAACGGTGAGCTCAACCACGCCCAGGCTCGCACCGAAGTGCCCCCCATGAATTGAGACTACGTCAATGATATAATCACGCAGCTCAAAGCTGAGATCCAGCAGCTGGTCCTGGCTCAGTTTTCGAATAGCTGCCGGGGAGTTGATAGTAGCCAGCAGGGGTCCGGGAGTTGCAACACGTTCGTCGGCCATCGCTAAGAAGTTTGATCCTGATTTACTTTTTCAATGCGGAGCTCAGCTTGTTCCAGAATTTCGGAGCAGTGTTTGGAGAGTTTCATACCCTCCTCGTACAGCGAAACCGACTCTTCCAGAGAAACAGACCCGTCTTCGAGTTTGTTCACAATCGCTTCCAGCTTTTGTAAAGCTTCTTCAAAACTGATTCGTTCCATGTGCAGGGTTTTCGGAGTGATGGGAGATGTCAATGGCTGACAACTTAGCAAATCAACGCAAAAGCTCCGCGATAAATTCTGTCCGCTGCAGAACGATTTCTAAAATGGATTGATTCTGTATTTGTATTCAAATACTTTTAGCCCACATTGTTAGGAAGGGAAAAAGTATCCAGAACATCACAAAAAAGTAAAAGGAACACTATGGCTTACGTTGTTACAGAACCCTGCGTGAACTGCAAGTACACCAATTGTGCTGCGGTTTGCCCTGTAGACGCTTTCCGGGAAGGACCCAACTTTCTGGTCATCGACCCAAACGAGTGCATTGACTGCGATGCGTGCGTATCGGAATGTCCGGTTGAGGCGATTTATCCGGATGATGAAGTACCAGCAGAATGGGAACACTACATCGACTGGAACGAGCGGCTTGCAGAGAAATGGGAAGACCATGTCATTAATGAAACCAAAGACGCCCTGCCCGATGCTGATGAATGGGCTACCAAGTCGAAATCTACGGATGACATCAAAGAAGACTGGTAATAACGGTCGATGTAGCACAATTCCGGGCCGGTTGTTATCTGACATCCGGCCTTTTTTGTACCCTTTACCATCGCGAAAACAACTTCCTCACCTGCTATGACATCAGACCCATCCACCCAAACAAGCTACCCGCAGATTATGGGCATCCTCAACTGCACGCCCGACTCCTTCTCTGACGGGGGGCGGTTTCTGCAGACCGGGGCGGCCGTTGCACAGGCTGAACGCATGATCGGCGAGGGTGCCGCGATTATTGACGTGGGCGGCGAATCGACAAGGCCCGGCAGCGATCCGGTGACGGTTGATGAGGAGCTTCAACGGGTGATTCCGGTGTTGAAGGCATGCATCCCCCGATGGCCTGAAATCCGTTTTTCCGTTGACACAACCAAATACGCCGTGGCGGAGGCGGCGTTGGAACTTGGGGCACACTACATCAATGATGTCAGCGGACTGCGTGCCGAACCCCGGTTTCCTGCACTTTGTGCTGCCTATGGTGCCGGTCTTATCATCATGCATTCTACAGGCAACCCAAAAACCATGCAGGACAATCCGGTTTATGAGGATGTAGTTGCCGAGGTACTTGAAGCGCTTACCACCAGCGCCATGGAAGCGCGGCAGGCGGGTGTCCGGGAAGTCATCATTGATCCGGGCATTGGATTCGGCAAGACCTTGGAGCATAATCTGGAGCTGATCCGTGCTATACCCGATTTTGCAGCCAGCGGCTGGCCGGTACTCATCGGGGCATCCCGAAAATCGATGTTGGGTGCCATCCTGAACGGCAGGCCGGCGGAGGGCCGGGTAGCAGGCACCATCGCACTGCACTTTTACGCACTCATGAAAGGTGCACACATCCTGCGGGTACACGACGTTCAGCAGGCGCATGACTCCCTGCTGGTATTCAAACACCTAACGGAATTGTAAACTTTTTAAAGTATATTCCCCCAACAGTAAAAATGCCCCGAACCTTCAGCAAATGCCACATTGATTCCCTTAGGCTTCCTTGACTTTGGCTTAAAAGACCTCATCGAGACCGCCATTATCGCAGCGGCCATTTTTTATATGTACCGCTGGATACGCGGTTCATTTGCAGTGCCTGCTTTCCTGGGAATCCTCATCATTTTTGCCGTTAACGCCTTAGTGAGTCTGCTCGGATTCACCACCATCAACTTCATCCTTCGTCGCATCACCGACGTAGGTATCCTGGCGGTCATCATCATATTCCAGCCGGAAATCCGGAAATTGCTCTACAATCTGGGTCAGAATACCCGGTTCGACAAATTCTTCTCCCAGAAAGAAAGTGACACGGTAGTGGATGAAGTCGTTGATGCGGTGAAGTCTATGGCCCGGGTAAAAACCGGCGCCCTCATCGTTTTTTCGAAATCGGCCACGCTCAACGACCTCGTTGACGCCGGCATTCCCCTTGACGCGCGGGTCACCAGCAAACTGCTGGTCACAATTTTCCAGAAAGATACCCCCCTGCATGACGGGGCTGTGGTCATCCGCAACGACCGTATCGTAGCGGCCAGCTGTTACCTGCCCATCAGCCAGAACCCCAATATTTCATCGGTTTTCGGAACACGGCACCGCGCTGCCCTGGGGATCAGTGAAACCAGCAACGTGCTGGTGGTGGTCGTTTCGGAAGAAACCGGGCGGATTTCCGTTGCTCGAAGCGGCTCGCTGGTGAGCGGCATGACCATTCAGAAACTACGCGCCGAAATGGAACAACACCTGACCGACAAGCACCGCAGTGAGGATGCAGCTGTCGGTTTCAGTGGCAAGAGCGAGGAGTAATGGTTGCGGCCTTGCAACTCCCCACAGCCTTCCCTGACCTGGACTGGTTGTACCGATGGATGCATTCCGATGTGATGTTGTTGCATACCGGGGCCACCTTCAACCGGAAAAGCAGCGTCCACAGGGGGAAAATCCGCCAGCCGAACGGCACCCAGTGGGTCTATATGCCGGTTCACCCCGAAGACCGACGGCTCCCCTTGCACACCTGCAGAACCGATCCGGACTCCGGGTGGCTAACGCCCCTGCTGCGATCCTTTGAATTCAATTACCGTAACAGTCCGTATTTCGACCACTATGAACCCGAAATACGGGCCGACTTCCAACATGCCGCCGCTATGTCGTCCTGGCTCGAGGCGGCCACCCACCTGAACCAGCGGTTATGGCAATACCTTGAGATCCCCTCGCTGCCCCCCGTTGAATACATTCCCGACAACAACGCACCACTGTTAAATCCGGATAATCATCACGATACTGTTCGCATACTTCCCGAAAAAAATTCCAGAAACTACCTGGATACACTTGGTTTAAAAATCGATAATACTCCGGTTGATATCAGCAATCGCATCCGGTATGACCAGCACTTTGGCGGATTTGAAGCAGGCTGTTGCCTGTACGATGTACTCTTTGAGACGGGTCCGGATTTTTGGCAGATAGTTGATGCTATGGTCGAAGTCAGCCTTAATGGGGCATGATTCAGACGAAAATAGGAATCTGCAGACAACAGTAGGTCTACACTTTAAACGACACGCAGACAAAGACATCCCGGACGGTATTCTCACAGATTGTTCCCACGAAATTAGACATTGTTTCTAACTAAACAATTCCATACAATGTATTGATGTCTGTCAACAGCAATCGTCAGGGGGCTTACAAGGTTGTTGCAATGCAGGACCGAGGTGTGTTCAATTCAATCAATACACGTGCGCTTAGCTTATGAAAGAAGAATCGTCCGCGTCGTCTCCCGGGTTCATTCCGGACAACAGCTACCCCGAAGAGCTGCAACGAATAGCAGATCAGTCGCCCATTGTTATGATGCGCTGGAAGAATGCCCCCGGGTGGCCCGTTGAATTCGTCTCCGGCAGCATAAGTCAGTGGGGATATACATCGGATGATTTTCTTGATGGTAAGCTGGATCATGTAAGCATCGTACATCCGGATGATGTTGATCGGATGAATGCCGAAATTGATGTACTATTAGCCAGACAGCAGGCCAATTACGAGCAATTCTACCGCATTGTCTGCAAAGATGGTCGTGTTGTATGGGTTGACGACCGTACCTGGGTTGAGTATGATGATAGCGGTGTTCCCAAAGTAATCAGTGGTGTTCTCATCGACGTAACCCGGCGTATTGAGGCTGAATCGAGGCATTATGAAGACCGGCAAAAGCTGCAGGAAGCTATTAATGCCAGCAATGTAGGCTTTTACGATTACCGCACTGCCACCGGAGAAGTCTTTTACTCCGATGAATGGAAAACCCAGCTCGGTTACCGACCGGATGAACTGGAAGACGACTACGACACCTGGTACGGGTTGCTGCATCCGGAAGACCGTGAGGCAGCGTCCGGGCGACTGCGCGACTTCGGTGATAATTCCTCTGCCAAAAACTACGAGAGTCAGTTCAGGTTGCGCTGCAAAGACGGCCGTTACAAATGGATCCAGGCACGGGGTACCGCCACCCGTACTGACGGTGGAAAATTACTGAAAATGGTCGGCTCTCACATTGACATTACCGATAAAATTAAAAAGCAGCAGCAGCTCGAAGAAGCCTTGAAACAGAAGAATGTCCTGCTATCCGAAATTCACCACCGTGTCAAGAATAACCTGGCGGTAGTCTCCAGCATACTCCAGCTGCAACTGGATCGCCTCGGCTCGCAGGCCGACCAAAACATCTTCCTGGATACCATTACCAAGGTCCGGTCCATATCGCTGGTTCATGAAGCGTTGTATCACAGTGAAAACTACGGCGAACTCTGCCTGGATGCGTATCTGCCCAAGGTGATTGATGCTATCCGCGATACCATGAATTCACCGGAGCTTACGGTTGAAGTTGAATTCAGTCTGGATTGCCGGCAGATCACCGTAGAACAGGCTGTACCCATAGGTTTACTCGTCAATGAAGTGATTACCAACGCGTTTAAGCATGCATTTCCAGACCGTAGTACCGGCTGCATCCAGGTACTGTTGCAAAGCTCAGGTGACCAGACAGAACTGATTATCCGTGACAACGGAGTAGGAATTGCGCCGGAAGCATTGCAAAAACGCGACAGCCTGGGCATGCAGATTATTGAAGGATTGGCTTTGCAGATAGGCGGCAACGCTGAGGTCACCTCCAGCCCGGACGGAACACAAGTACGGCTTGAATTTGGGGAAATGCCGTAATTATACAGGTCACGCTGTTCGGGGCTTTTTGCGGTTTATTTTACTGAGGCGATGCGTATCTTGCCAGACAGGGCTAGCTGAATATGGCTCACCGCCGATCAGGGTTCAGCGCCCCCGTGAACACATCATCTGCACGCAATCCATTACGCTTATGTCCACCACCCGGGAATCACTCATGGACTCCACCGACCTCCCCGCTATCAATGCCCGGTCGGAATCCCAGGTTGCCCAACCCGATATTCATCGCGATACCCTTCTGCGCCGGCTCTACGCCAACGATGCCTCCATGTACGAGGAACAACCTGAAGGCGTTTTTTTCCCGCAAAACGGCGATGATATCCGTGACCTGGTAAAATGGTGTGCGGTGCATCGTACCCCCATTACCGCCAGGGCAGCGGGAACGAGTCTGGCCGGTCAAACTACCGGCGGCGGCGTTGTCATGGACACTTCCCGGCACATGTCGCGTATTCTGGAAATCCGCCCTGCAGAAGGTCGGGCCACGGTACAACCCGGTGTCATCCGCGACACCCTGAATCGCGAGGCCGCTGTTCACGGCCTGCAGTTTGGTCCGGATACCTCCACCACCAACCGTTGCATGCTCGGAGGCATGATTGGCAACAACTCCGCCGGATCCTTCTCCCTGAAACACCGTACCACCCGTGAACATGTGCAGACCATGCGGGTAGTATTGAGCGATGGTTCCCTGGCCGAATTCGGTCCGCTCACCAACGAAGAACTTGAGACCAGGAAACAACGCAAAACACTGGAAGGCCGCATCTACCGGGAAATGCTGGCATTGCTTGAAGCCAATAAAGACGCCATTCTGGACAGCTACCCGCATCCCGATATCACCCGGCGAAATACGGGTTATGCGCTGGACCGCCTCTGTGAGATGGAACCCCTCAACCCGGGCGGGCGACCTTTCAATATGGCTGAATTACTGTGCGGAAGCGAGGGTACCCTGGCGATGACCGTTGACGCCGATGTCAGACTGGTCCCGCTGCCAAAGCACAAAATTCTGTTAATCGGCCAGTACACCACCCTGCGTGAATCCATGTTGGCCACGGTGGAAGCGGTCAAGGCCGTCCCCCCTCCTGCAGTCGGAGAAACCCGTGAAGACGGGGAACTCGGCGCGGTGGAGCTCATCGATGACATCATTATCAAAGCTACCGAACTGAATCTGGAACAGAGCAGGAACCGGTTTTTCATCGTTGGCGAGCCCAAGGCCGTTCTGATTATGCAACTGGAGGGTGGCGATGCAGACAAGCTTGTAGCCCGGGCCAAAGCCCTTGGGGAACAGCTCAAAGCCGATGGACTTGGCTACGACTACCAGATTTTCACCCAGCCAGAAGACATGCATAAAGTCTGGGAGCTTCGCAAGGCCGGACTCGGTCTGCTCATGGGTACCTGGGCGGAGTCGCGCACCCCGGAATTTATCGAAGACACCTCCGTGCGTGTAGAAGACCTCCCCGCGTATATCGAGGAGTTTGAAGCTATTATGCGCCGCTATGACACCCACAGTGTCTACTACGCCCATGCCTCGGTAGGCGAACTGCACCTGCGACCCGAGCTGAACCTGACGACACGGGAAGGCTTCGAAAAAATGAAGCAGATTGCCGTGGATGTAGCCAGATTGGTAAAAAAATACCGCGGATCACTCAGTGGCGAGCACGGCGACGGTCGGGTCCGGGCTCCGTACATTGAACTGGTTCTGGGCACTGAAATGATGCCGCTCTTGCGTCAGGTCAAGCAGATCTGGGATCCGAACGGCATTTTCAATCCGGGCAAAATTGTGGACCCCAAACCCATGGATGCCGACCTCCGGTTCTACCCTGAGGAGGAAATCCCAACGTTCAATACCGTGTTTCATTACCGGAACGAAGGGAATTTTATGGCGCTGGTGGATAAGTGCAACGGAGCGGGCGTGTGCCGGAAACTGGCTGAAAGCGGAGGCACCATGTGTCCGTCCTACATGGCCACACGCGACGAAAAAGACTCGACCCGCGGCAGGGCCAATGTGTTCCGCCAGGTTTTCCGCGGGGAACGTTACGATGCCTTCTCCAACGACGATCTGCATGATGCGCTTAGCCTTTGCCTGAGCTGCAAGGCCTGCAAAACCGAGTGCCCGGCCAATGTTGACATGGCCAAAATGAAGGCGGAGTTCACCCAGGGCCGGCACGACCGCGCCGGTGCACCGCTGAGCTACCATTTTTTCGGTCGACCCGAGCTTTTTTATCCGCTGGCCGCACCCTTCTCCGGCCTGGTAAACTGGATGAACCGGCTGAACCCGGTCAAGGAAATCTACAAAACCCTGTTCAACATCCATCCCGACCGAAATTTGCCGGAGTTTTCCGCACAGACGTTTCAGCAGTGGTTTCGCAAACGGCAACCCAAACCGGATTCCGGGTCGCAAAATCCGGGCGCCACATCACCAGGAGCACATACAAGCGGTTTCCAAACAGTCACTGAAGTCGGTAGCAGACACGTGACCGGATCACAGGCTGCCGGCAAACAGGCCCGTAAAGGCACCCCCATCCGCGGTAAAGTCCTCATTATGGTGGATGTTTTCATGAATTACAACGAACCGGAAGTAGGCAGGGCGATGGTACACGTGCTGGAACATCTGGGCTATGAGGTGCTGGTTACCCAACCGCTGGCAAGCGGCCGGACCCAGCTATCGAAAGGCTTTGTGCGGGATGCCCGGAGCATAGCCCATAAGAACATCGGTCTGCTCACGCCCTACGCTTCGGAAGGAATCCCGATTATCGGCCAGGAGCCCTCGGAAATCCTCTCCCTTCGCGATGAATATCTGGATTTATGCGATGACGACCGGTTGGATGGTGCCCGGAAAGTAGCCGCTTCGGCCTACCTGTTCGAGGAGTTTTTACAGAAACACTTTGCCGCATTCCCCGAAGATGCAAACCGTTTCGACGCGCGGGGGCGACAGGCCGTGGTGCACGGTCACTGCCATGCCAAGGCCCTGGTAGGCATGGAGCCGGTCATGGAAGTGCTGGAAAAGATTGGTTACCAAGCCGAAAATCTGCCCACCGGCTGCTGTGGAATGGCAGGTAGTTTCGGGTATGAAAACGAGCATTTTGAAATCTCTCAGCAGATTGGAGAAATGGTGCTGTTCCCACGGTTGCGAAGTACCCCGGAAGAGACCGAAATATGTGCTCACGGGTTTTCATGCAGGCATCAGATTGCCGATGGTGTTGATCGTACCGCACACCATACTGCCGTGCTGGTCCGAAATGCGATGAAGCCCGGCTAACACGGCTCCGTCCGCACCATATCACCTGTCAATCACAACGATATAGCGTTATACCGGGTTAATTTAAACGATAAAGCATCACATCGGGCCAACGAAAACGACATATCGGTATAATGCAACCCGAATTCCTTGTCAGGTCAACGCTATAGCGTCACCGTAAAAGCGGTACTTTTCAGTGCACCCATCCAGCCTGGCTCAGAACATACGCACCATTTTCCACTCGAAACAGCGATTCTGGTCGTGCAGGGGCTTCAACAGGGACGTCATTTCGAAACCAAGTCTCTTATACAGCCGGTGCGCACCCAGAAACTGGGTATCCGTCCACAGATGAACCTGATCAACGCCTTCTGACTCGGCCAAATCCAGGACGTGTTGAATCATCCATCGACCTACACCTTTCCCACGGACGTCCTCGTCGAGGTAAACCCGGCTCAGACAGGCTCCTTCATGGTTGTATTTCAGGGCGATGACACCGCAGATTCGCTCGCCATCCAGACGGATAGTGAACAAACGAGGCCGACCTGCCTTCATGGCATTCAGTCCGTAATATCCATGGAAGTTCACGAAATCAGGCAGCTCATCCTCCAGCCGAAAAACCCACCCGTACTCGTGAAAGACCCGCTCCACAATGTTGCCCAAGGCCGGTATCTCATCCGGTCGGGCCAGGTCCATGGATAAATTCCGGTAAAAAACGGGAAATTCAGCTGATTTTGACATATTTTGAATAATCAAGACGACCAAAGCTCACGATACTACCTGAAATTCTCAACTATGATTATCATCATTGGAGCCGGTCCGATAGGACTGGCCTGCGGCATCGCGCTGAAACGCAAAAATATCCCTTTCCGGATTATCGACAAAGGCTGTCTGACCAATTCGATTTACCATTATCCGGTTAACATGACCTTTTTTTCAACGTCAGACCGACTTGAAATCGGGGGCATACCGTTTATTTCCCATAACGTCAAACCCACCCGGAGGGAGGCCCTGGAATACTATCGGCGGGTAACCGAGCACTTCCAGCTTCCCGTGCATCTTTATGAAAAGGTGAGCTCCATCAGCGGTAATGACGGCAATTTCACGGTTACTACAGACAAGGCCACCTACCAGGCTCAAAAAGTGGTGATTGCATCCGGATTCTACAGTGATCCGCACCGGATGAACGTACCCGGGGAAGACCTGCCCAAAGTGAAACACTACTATGACGAGCCCCATCCCTATGCCTTTCAGAATGTGGTGGTCATCGGAGCCGGAAATTCCGGGGTTGACGTAGCACTGGAAACCTACCGGGCGGGCTCGAAGGTGACCATGGTTGTGCGTGCCCCTGAAATCAAAAGAACGGTCAAATACTGGGTCCGACCCGACATCGAGAACCGCATAAAAAATGGCGAAATTGCAGCCTATTTCAACACGGACATTGTGCGGATTAACGAGAAAACGGTAACGCTTCGGACTCCGGAGGGTGAAAAGACCATTGACAACGATTTCGTACTGGCAATGACCGGATACGAACCCGACTTTTCACTGCTGCGTGATGCCGGCGTTGCATTTCAGGAGGATGAAGCCCGTACCCCGGAATATGAGGAAGCCACGATGGAATCGAACAAAAAGGGGCTCTATCTGGCAGGGGTGGTTTGCGGGGGATTGAACACGAGTAAATGGTTCATCGAAAACGCACGCTACCATGCCGATCTGATTGCGAAGCACATTGCGGAGGTAATGGACTGAGTTGCTAAACCGAAGTTACCGGGCCGCTTAATGCGCGATAACCGGGTTTAGTCCAGCCAGGTACGCAGTTTATTGATCAGGTCTTCTTTTCGGACCGGCTTGGCGATGAGATCAACAAAACCGGCTCCTTCAATACGATCGTTTTCCAGCATGGCGTGTCCTGAAAGAGCAACAAGCGGGGCTGTGCAACCCAGATCACGTATTTTTCGGGCGGCTTCAAATCCGTCCATCACCGGCATTTTGATATCAAGCAGAACGATAGTTGCGTCGGGATTCGCCTGATAGGCCTCAACAGCCGCCTGCCCTGTTTCGGCAATAATCAATGTTACGTTCGTCTTTTTCAGCGCGATCTTCATGTACATAATGTTGACCGGCTCGTCTTCGGCCAGGATTATTTTTTTGCCGGACCAGTCGGGAGCCGGCAGTGATGTTGCACTCATGGATATAGTTTGAGGGGTTTCGTCGGGATCGGTAATTACGTGGGGTAATTTCAGAAAGAAGGTACTGCCTTTTCCGGGCAATGATGTTACGGTTAGTTCACCTCCCAAAAGATGCGCATAACCTCGGGATATGGCAAGTCCAAGTCCTGTACCTCTGGAGATATACTGATTATCCTGATCGAGCTGCTGAAAGCGGTCGAAGATGACATTCAGATGATCCGCCTCAATGCCTTTACCACTGTCTTTGATGGAAAAAACAAGCAGGCCGTCAATGATATTAGCACGGAGTGACACACTGCCTTCGGGAGTAAATTTCAGGGCATTATCGAGCAGATTGGTGAGGATTTGCCGGATTTTCAGCGGGTCAGATAAAACAAAATCCTCGTAATCTTCCAAAAACGAGTGTGTTGAGAAATAAAGTCCCCGGTGCGCTGCCTGGGGCTGCACACTTTTTTCCACGTTTGCCAACAAGTTCCGAACCGAGAATCCGCTCATGCGGACTTCTTCGTGTCCGGCTTCAATCTTTGATATGTCAATGATATCGTTGATGATGGCCAGGAGCTGCTCAGCATTGTCTTCAATGATTCCAAGGTACTCGTTGCGCTCGGTTTCAGGCAATTCATGATCTTTCAGGATACCGGCAAACCCGATAATACCGTTCATGGGATTGCGGATTTCGTGCGACATATTTGCCAGGAATGCGCTCTTTAAGCGATCGCTTTCCTCCGCTCTGATCCGCGCCATAACCAATTCCTGCTCGTTTTTTTTGCGTTCGGTGATATCGCGGAACAGCAGGAGTGTTCCGGCGGAGGCCCGGTCAACCGAGGAAAGTCTTGTGGCGGTAACCTCCACTGTAATTCGTGACGGTCTGTTTAGAACCAGCTCGATTTCCATCGAGGTGGCTTCCTCCTTGCCAAGTAACTTTCTGATGAGGATAAAATGAGCAGGTAGTTCTGCGAAATCCTTGCCGATGATATCAGAACCCGGCGGAAACAGATACTCCTGCATTTTGGTGTTGCAATAAACAACCCGCTGCAGGTTATCCAAAACCATAACGCCCTCGTTCAAACCCTCCACAACTTTGTCGCGCGCAACCGGAACAATATCAAAAAGTTTAAAGCGAAGCAGTCCAAGTCCGATAGCCAGTCCCGATGCGGTAAAGACCACCGGTGTCATATCCAGGTACTCATAAGGCCGGAATCCCAGATGATACAGGGCGTTTACGAACCAGGGGATCAGTACCCCGGCGAGTACTACGATGGTTTGTTTGCGATAGATGGGAGCGGCTATGTTGTAATAGCGCATGAGCAGCGCTACGCCGAGGATGAGAAGGATGTAGAAATAGTACAGATGCACCAGATACCACGGTCCGCGCGTAAAACTGAGCATAGGAAAGGGGGTATCAGGAGCAACCCCATAGGTGGCATAGTGAAGATGATGCCAGGGATTGGTCCAAACTATGAGAATAGTCAGCACCGGTATGGCAAAGATTATGGCAACATTACGTGGTGTGAGCCAGTGTTCCCTTCCGGTAAACGCGAAGGTGAAGGTAATCCAGAAGGCCGGAATCATGGCGATTCCGAGATATTCAATGTTTAACCAGAAAAGTATGGTTTCCAATTGGGTTGCGGTCAGCTCAAAGGCATATGCTGCCGCCCAGATTGAAAGGGAGTACATCATCCAGGCAAAATTCCTGCCTGCCAGTCCGGTGCGATTCAGCAGTAGCGTTGCCAGCACACCCGTGGCCAGGGCAGAAATAATCAGAAGAACGGAGAAAACATTGAACTGAAGCATAAATAGCTGTTGGCCGGTACTGCTTGTGCTGATGAACCTCTATGATTCCCGGTTAAGGTTGGCGATTGGATTAGGATTACCGACTTCCTATGCAATATATCATGAATTCATGAGTCAGAATAATTAAGATATGGAGCTCAGATTCGCACGGGCAGCCCACACAGCGTATATTACTGTATAAAAACTACCAACAAGTAAACAATATAACGGCGTATTGCGGCTACGCTGAATCAGTCCATACTCGTAAAAATCATCCATAAGCAACCTATGTGCGGACCCATACAGGAACAATCGTCCGTACCCGTCGTTCTAATACCTTATCTAACCATCACAAAATTACATTATGAAACTACACACGCTGCTATTTGCACTTTGTCTGATTACCTCTTCACTCGCATTCACTACACAAACACAGGCTCAAACCCAGAGCGGCGATTTCGGCCTGGGTGTCATCCTCGGGGAACCGACCGGCCTTTCCGCTAAAGTATTTCAGGGGAATAACCGCGCTTTTGCCCTGGGTGCTGCATGGTCCTTCGGTAATGAAGCAAGCCTGCACCTGCATGCCGACTACCTGATCCATCGCTTCGACCTGATTAGTGTCGATTCTGGCAGACTGCCTGTTTACTATGGCATTGGTGCACGGGCACGCCTGGCTGACGATCCGAATATTGGCGTGCGTATCCCCATCGGTGTGAGTTATTACTTCGCCAACGATCCCCTTGAACTGTTCTTCGAAATCGTGCCGATTCTGGATCTGGCTCCTGCCACTGAGTTTTCCGGAAACGGCGGATTCGGAATCCGCTACTATTTCGGCAAAATGTAACGCATCACCCCTGCATAGTGCCCTGTCTATGCTCCAACGGTGCATGACAGGTGTTCTCAGGCAAGCTGTAAATATCGTTCAGGCTGACCGCCCGGCAACTTCGTGAAATCAGAGGTTAAGCACGGATGCAGCCTGGATGATAATCAGGAATTTTCAGGCAGCATGGCTCAGGTGTACATCCTCAGTACAAAACCCTCCTGATTTTCATGCCGTCGCTCTCATACACCAGCGCTCCGTGTAAACTGGTAAATCCGACGTGACCGGCGTAACGGTGTAACTCACGGGCCGCTTCACGATGGGGATGCCGATAACGGTTACGATACCCCAGGGATACGGCAACCCAGTCCGGGTTTACCCGTTGCATAAACGACGGTGTTGAAGAGGTCCTGGATCCATGATGACCCGCCTTGTACCAGTCGGATTTCAGAAAATCATCAAAGCGTCCTGCCATGGCCTGTTCTGCATGGTGTTCGGCGTCGCCGGTGAGCAGCAGGGATGTCTGGCCGTAGATTACCTTGACTGAAACCGAATAGGCATTCGGGTCGGAGCCTGTGGGTTTACTGTCCGGATGTAAAACCAGGATACGAATCGCGGGATCAATATCCAGATAGTCGCCCATGCGAAGTTCTGCTACAGGAATTCCCTCCCGCGATGCAGCGGCCATATAACCGGTGAACACCGCTGAATGAAACTCCATGGGCGATTGGTAAATTACGTCGATGGGGAATTCCTCTATGAGGGAGAGCATACCTCCGATATGGTCGGCATGGGGGTGTGATAAAATAACGGCGTCCAGTTTCCGTATACCTCGTGCCCGCAGATCGGGCACGAGTACCGATCGACCGCTGTTCTGAAACGGGGTTAACACACCGGTATCGTATAAAATATTTTTGCCGGATGGAGTCTGCAGCAGCACAGCGTCACCCTGCCCTACATCGTAGACCACCACTCGAAGCAAATCGGTCCTGCGCTTTTCGACCAGTTCGCCAGCCTGCATCACGCATAAAACCATCAGAACGGCAATAAGCCATTTCATGCGCAGAGCGGGATTCTGCAATGTAGCCAGGCATCCGACCCCCGCAAACCAGAGCACCCCCGTTAAAGGCGACAGGGATGTTATCTGGATCCAGGACGCGTCCTGCGTGCCCACCACCTCCACCAACCACAGGAGTATCCGTGCCAGATACTCGCCCGGTACCATCACGTAGCCGGCAGAGACCGGCCATAGCGCAGACACAGGAAGGGCCAGCATCGACCATAAAAACAGCGCCTGGGTTACGGGAACACCGAGTGTATTGGCCAGCGGTCCGGCAATGGAGAACTCACCGAATGTTCCGGCCAGTATCGGAAACAACCCGGCCTGTACCACCACACTGATTCCTAAAAACAAGGTAAATGAGCCCGACCATTTAAATCGCCAGGCCGATGGTACCCCGTCACGGAGTACCGGTCCCAGAACAAGTATCAGAATCACCGCTACAAACGACATCTGAAACCCCACATCAAACAGGGAATCCGGATTCCAAAGGAGCAAGAGTATGGCCGCAACACCGGTTGTATTCAAAGAATCGCGGTTTCGCTGGAACAGTTTGCCAACAGCCAGCAGGCTGGCGGTTATTGACGCCCTGCTGACCGAGGACGAAAAACCCGTAATGCCGGCATAAAAAAGCAGAATTATAGCTATAATCGCCAACCCAAGGGCTTTACCCGACTCACGGACCCAGAACAGGGGAATAATCAGCCATACCGGCATAAGTACAAAGCCCACATGCATTCCGGAAACAGCCATTAAGTGCGACAGTCCCGCCCGGGAGAAAGCCGTACGCACCTCCCGGTCCATCTCCCCTTTATCGCCCAGCAAAATTGCCTTGAACAGTGGTCGCACATCCTCGCGAACACTGCGTTCAAGCAGGGCATTCATGGCCGCACGCCACCATAGCCAATCCAATCGGCTGGTGCGGGGTGTACTCGCCGAAACCGCGTCCAGCTGACCAACAACCTGAATCCCGTCAGATTTCAACCAGCGGGCTACGTCAAACGCAAGGGGATTCCGCCGCTGCGGGAAATCGCGTATCGTCACTTTCGCCTGCATATAATGGTTCTGACGGGTTTGCAGGGCGAGCATGGTATCCGGTCGAAAAGCGCGGACCTGCATCCGGGTCTCCAGATTGAGCCAATGACCGCGCACCAGCACCGAATCGACCTGCAGGACGGCACTCAGTGTACCGGCATCACTCAGCCGTGCTTCTCGAACTACACCGGCAACCTCCACCGTGGCCCCGGACAGCCCCTTGAGCAAGGCTACCGGCACCTCCGGCAGCTCCGATCTGAATCCGGTATGGAGAGCTCCCGCCAGAACCAGCAGCACGACGTACCCCCAGCGAACCGCAGCCGCCAGCGTCATCGATAGATTCCGGTAACTGACCAGCTCCATGATAACCTGTATCAGTACAAGCACGGCAAACAATACGGGCGAAAGGTGTAATCCCCGCTCTCCCGCCAGAATACCGGCAATCAGACATAGCGCTGCCCGCACAGCCGGATAGCGTGCATACGGAAAATGATAGGTAGCGGAATCGATGTTCATTGAAACGGTGTTCCATTGTTCACGTATCTTATATAGAGTGCAGATCGGCCCGATTATTTCATAAATCCGCACAAATTTCACACTAAAAGATTCCCATGCAGCCCATCATCCTGCGCTCTCCGCGCTTCGACGATCAAAAAATCAAGCTCCCCGGGGAGATAGCCCGGCTCTCCGTTCCATTCAACGGCTCGGTTGGTTCCCCGGCCGGCGACTCCTACCCGGTCAATCGTAATATCATTGAGCTGCTGACAGGCAACTACCCCAGAACCACCCTCGCTCAGGACAGCAATTTCATCCCGTTAACGGCGAAAGGCTACGAGGACTACTGGCGCAAAACCTCCATTAAGTCGATCAGCGGGCAGGACTTCTCGATGGCAGATGAACAAAATTTACTGTGCGACTGGCTGGATCCCCGTGCCGGTGATGTCATTGCCGACCTGGGAACCTCCACCGGATTATACCCCCGAACCCTGTATCGTCATCAGCCGGAATGCCACCCCATAGCTATCGATCTTTCCCTGCCTATGCTGCAGGAGGCGCGCCAACGGGCAATTAAAGAGGGGTGTGAGCTAACGCTGCTTCAGGCCAACGCCGAGGAGCTTCCATTTTTTGCCGGAAGTCTGGATGCTCTGAGCTGCGGAGGGTCGCTCAACGAGTTTTATGACCCCCAGAAAGCCCTGTACGAGGCGAGAAGGGTGCTGAAAAAAGATGGACGCTTTTTCATGATGTACCTGCTGGAAGCCGATACTCTGGCCGGTCGGCTGCTGCAGAAGGCCTCTTCGCTGGGCGGGATTAAATTCTGGTCCCGCGATGCCTCCTTTCAACTGATTACCCGGTCCGGATTCCATATCGAAAAAGAAAAGCAGCTGGGTATCGTGCAGTTTGTTTTATTGCGCGCCGGCGATTAAGCCTTGTCGGCTGGTACTTGTGCGCCTGCCTGGGTTGTTTATTGCGCGCCGGCGATTAAGCCTTGGGGTTCATCGCCGGAAAAGCACCGAAATCGGCATTCCCTTCTGGCCGCTGAGCAATTCCTCGGCGTTTCCACCGTTCACCGCGATCTCCAGGTGACCGCTGCCGCCCACCAACGCAGCCGGCGAACCAGCGTCCACATCGGCATAGGTTCGCACAATTTCCTTAAGGATGGTATTGCCAACATAAATTTTGACGCCGTTTTTCACCGGCATACCCTCCAGCATCTCGCGGGTTATGTTGGTGATAAGGTTGCCATAGCGATCGATGTGCATGACCCAGCCCTGAACTCCCTCACTGTCGGCCACGGGGAGGGCCCAACGGTAGGATATCAGCGTATCAATAGGCACCCCGAGGGTATCCAGTTCAACGCCTTTGCTCAGGTGCGCGGCGATGGGCGCGAAAATATCACGACCGTGGAAGGTGCTGGATCGCTCATTCGACCAAAAACTGGTATTGGTTAATTCGTAGGCATCGTGCGGGTGTTGATCGGCAATCAGGGAAAAAATCCCGTTGTCAGGCCCCACAAACAGCTGGTCTTTAATGCGAACGGCAACCGGTCGTCTGCTGGTACCCACTCCGGGATCAACCACCACGAGATGTATGGTACCGGATGGATAGAGAAAAGCTGAATTTCGGGTAATCCAGGCCCCCGCCATAATATCCTGCGGCGGAACCTCATGGGAAACATCAATAAGCCGGACGTCCCGGTTAATTCCCAGAATCACAGCTTTCATGGCACTCACATAGAAGTCCTGCATGCCAAAGTCTGTCGTCAGTGTGATAATAGGAGATCCCGTTTGCATAGGCCGGTTAGGATTCTGGATTACAAACGCCGGAATTAAAAGCCCGGCGCACGGTCGACATAGCCTGTTAACGTCATTGCCGCAACAGATTGCATCACCCGCTGGCTAGAAAAAACACAGCGTTAAAACTGCCTGCAGCCGGCATGAAAATCAGCCAGTGAAAACACACGCATCAGCTATCGGCAAATGCCGGATCAGTTATAGGTATTCAGCATGACCGGCATGACCAGCATGAGCATGTCTTCATCCTCATCCTGAACCGACGGTCGGACGATGCCGGCACGGTTGGGAGTAGAGAATTCGAAGAGTACTTCAGGGTCATCAATATTGCCGAGTACATCACTGAGATAGCGGGCATTAAACCCGATTTCCATCTCCGGATCGCTGTATTCACATCCTATAGCCTCCTTGGCTTCACTGCTCATATCGATGTCTTCAGCGGCAATGATGAGTTCATCCGGACGCATCTGCAGGCGAATCTGTCGGGTGGTGGAACTGGAGAAAATGGATACCCGCCGGACCGTTGCCAGCATCTGGTCACGATTCACCTTCATTTCCTTGTCGTTTTCACGGGGAATAACCGACTCATAATTGGGATAGGTTTCGCTGATCAGCCGGGTGATGACCATGGTGCTGCCGCTGCGGAAACGCACATGCTCACCGCTGATGGTCAGGTCACAGTCGGCTCCGTCCAGGGCTTTCTGCACCAGGTTCAGTGCTTTCTGAGGCACGATGAAACTGGCCGGGGCCTGCGCAACGAGATCCCGCTTGATCAACCTGACAAGACGGTGCCCATCGGTAGCCACAACACGGCTTTCCTCGGGTCCCAGCTGAAAATAAACCCCCATCATAGCCGGCCGGAGGTCGTCACTGGACACGGCAAAACTGGTTTTTTGAATAGCACGGATCAGCGATTCCGTGGATGTTTTGATCATCTGACCGCCATCCAGAGCAGGAATAGCAGGAAAATCAGCTGCCTTTTCACCAGCCAGCTTGTAATTCCCTTTGTCGGTCTTGAATTTCACATTCCCCTTGTCATCGGTTTCAAAAAGAACCGGGATGTCGGGCAACTGACGCAGCGTTTCCAGCAGACGGCGGGCGGGTACGGCAACCGAGCCCTCGGTCATAACGTCGGCATCCACATTCTCCACAATGGACACTTCCAGATCGGTGGCACTGAGGCGAACCTTGCCGTTATCGGTTTCAAACAACACCGTTTCCAGGATAGGCATGGTTGCTTTGGTGGGTACGGCTCCTACAACGGCCGACAAGCCCTGAACAAGATCTCCGCTGGATACACTAAATTTCATGCTGGGAATACTATGAAGGTTATCGTTTGACAGTGTGGGAATATACTAAATAAATGACGGATGTCATTGTGGTTTTGCGCTGTGCACGCCGCTTTCGCTTAGGTCCGGATAGCTGCCCAGCACCTCCATGAATTCGCAGTAACCGCGCACATGTTCCAGCACGGCTTTACCGTGATCACTGAACGCATCCAGCTCAACATCCGCAAAAAAATCGTACACCCAGGGTGAACCCACCCGGGGACGCGACTCCAGTTTGGTGATATTTACCTGTCGGGCGAGGAATTCCTGCAACAGCGTTACCAGTCCGCCGGGACGGTGCTGTACCCCGAAATACACACTGGTCTTTCGCGTCAGGGTCGGGTCCGTCTCGGGCAACGGCCGGGCAGACAGCAGCAGGAAGCGGGTGTAGTTATTCGGATCGGTTTCAATGTGAGGCTTCAGAATATTCATACCGTAAATCTGCGCAGACAAATCACTGGATATTACCGCCACATCCCGACGGGTGGAATCGCGCAGATCACGTACAGATCCGGCGGTATCTTCTTTCTCCATGATTTTCACATCCAGGGTATCCAGAAAATACCGGCACTGCTCAATCGCCATCGGATGCGACCACACCTCACGGATGCTGTCAAGGGTCACCCCGGGCCTGGCAATAAAATGCTGGCCGATACGCAGGTATACCTCGCCCACGATGGGAATTTTTCCGGCGGCCAGCAGGTCGTAATTATAGATGATACTGCCGGCAATAGAGTTTTCAATGGCCAGAAACAGATGGGTTGCCTTGCCGGTTTTGCCGTCATCAAAAACCTCCCTGAAGGAATCGCGGTACAGATAGGTGGCATCTCCGAAGAGCATTCGCGCGCCGATATGATGAAATGAACCCGGCTGACCCTGAATAGAAATGGTGGATGCAGCGGTTAATTGCGGGTAACGGGCCTGAACGGCAGCGGAATCGGTGTCGGAAATCGTCATGAAACAGATTGAATTATAGAGGTAAAGGTCAAAAACTATGAAACTTCCATAATAAAGTATTGCTTTACCACATTAGAATCTTAAATTGATGAATTACGCTTCAAATGAATGGAGCGGGCCGGCACTTGCGTGTGACAACCTCCTGCCGCATCTATGATAAGTAAGAAAATAAATACAGGTACACTATGTCATTCCGATGGGTTTTCACTCAACCGGAGAATGGCGATGCAGTGGAACACCTCGAACAGGCACTATTCCCGCGGAACGGAAGTGCCCGGGCCCGGAAATTGTCTGAGGCCTCGGCACGGACGCTGGCCCGGTTACTGGCACTTCGGGGCGTCACCACCTACGAGGATGCACGCCATTTTTTCCGCTCCGACTTAACCGCACTGCACGACCCCTTCCTCATGAAAGATATGGAAGAGGCGTCTACCCGGCTGGCACGTGCCGTCCGAAATCAGGAAAAAGTGGTTGTCTACGGTGATTACGACGTTGACGGCACCACGGCTACCGCTATTGTCTACGGTTTTCTCAAACGTTTCGGCGTGAATGTATCGCACTATATTCCACACCGTTTCAAAGAAGGCTACGGCATCAGTGAAGACGGCATTCAGTACGCCATTGACAGCCGGTCTGACCTGATTGTCTCGGTTGACTGTGGCATTACAGCTGTTGAAGAAGCAAAATTTGCCCGTGAAAAGGGCATCGACCTGGTCATCTGCGACCATCACACAGCCGGCGATGAAATCCCTGATGCCGTTGCCGTGCTGGATCCCAAACGGCCTGACTGCAGTTACCCGTTTGACGGACTGTCCGGTGCGGGGGTCGGTTTCAAACTCATTCAGGCCACCCTGACCAAACTGGGACTGCCACAGGATGTAGCCTTCGAATACCTGGATCTGCTGGCCATCTCCATCGCCTCAGACATTGTCCCCATCGTGGATGAAAACCGGATCATGATGCGGGCCGGACTGCAGATGCTCAATGAACGTCCGCGCATCGGCATCAAGGCACTGATGAACCTGATTAAAATGGACATCGGCAAGGTCAGCACCTCCAACATCGTTTTTTCGATTGGTCCCCGGATCAATGCGGCCGGTCGGATGGGCGATGCGGGTACGGCCATGCAGCTGCTTATTGCCGACTCGTACGAGGAAGCCTCGGCGTTTGCCCATGAGCTGGAGGAAATCAACAAACGCCGTCGGCGTACCGATACGAAAACCATGGAGCAGGCTATGCTTCAGATCGATGAGCACATCGACATGAACGCATGCTCGTCGGTCGTTCTGCATCACCCTGACTGGCACCTGGGGGTCATCGGCATTGTGGCATCGCGGCTGGTGGATCAGTATTGCAGACCGGCGGTGATGCTTAGTACGGTGGACGGCAAAATCAAAGGTTCGGCGCGCAGCGTAAAGGGGTTCAATATCTACAATGCGCTCAAAGAGTGCGAAGATTTGCTCATTCAGTTTGGTGGTCACGAATTTGCGGCCGGTCTTACCATGGAAGAAGACAAGCTGGATGCGTTTCGCGAGCGGTTTAATGGCATTGTACAGCAGCGCATGTGCGATGAGGACTTTCTGCCCGAGCTGGCTGTTGATGCCGAGATTGCCCTGGATCAGATTGATGTACATTTCTGGAAGGTGCTGAGTCAGTTTGAACCGTTTGGTCCGCTGAATCTCCGACCGGTATTTGTGAGTCGGGGCGTGCAGGTGGTTGGCAATCCGGTCATTGTAGGACGGAATCACCTAAAACTGCGCGTCATGCAGAACGGGTCGGGTGCATTTGACGCTATCGGATTCAATCTGGGTGAGCATCTGGAGGCAGTTCGCGCTTGTCAGAACGGGTGCCTCGACGTGGCCTTCTCCGTTGATGAAAACACCTGGCGGAATCGTACATCCCTGCAGCTGCAGGTGCTGGATTTGCAGGTCAATTCGGAAATGGGAACCGTCATGACATCCATCAATCGCGCTGATGCCTGAACTGTGACACAACCATTTGCATGAACAGGCAAATACATCGCTGTTCATTTTTCCAATTTTGAAAAAAAGTGTTTCATGCAGTTTCAAATACTGCTATATTTGGTGCTCTTGACGATTCAGTCAACGCCCTATGGGCTAGTCTGTTACGCTGGGGGACTGTAGCTCAGTTGGTAGAGCAATGGACTGAAAATCCATGTGTCGGCGGTTCGATTCCGCCCGGTCCCACATTTCAAAAAGCCTTTGACATACAAGCAGTTAGCTGGGTGTCAAAGGCTTTTTTTTGTGGGGTAAACTTAATCGTCATTTAGATTGTTTAGGATACCTGCAAGAATGCCACAGGCTTCGGTCTTATATGGGTGTAATACCTGTTAAAGCGAGCTGAGCGTACGACATCACGATCTAATTCCGTGTTAATTCAGGCATCATTAATCAGCCGGGGGTAACACGGGGGTAACAAAATCACGTGTCACTCCTTAATCGCTGCTAAGCTATTTAAACCCATCCTGGTATGCATTAAATTCCTGTGACAACCGGTAACCGTTGTTCGGACGCATCCCTTACGTACTTCAACCCTATAAAATGGATTTTTATCAGTTTCAGGCCCGCTCCATAAACGGCGAACGTGTTTCGATGGATTCCTACAGAAACAACGTTGTACTGGTTGTAAATACTGCCAGTCAATGTGGTCTTACCCCACAATATGAAGGGCTGGAAGCCCTGTACCATACCTGGAAAGACAAGGGTTTTGTGGTACTGGGTTTTCCTTGTAACCAGTTTGGAAAGCAGGAACCCGGATCTTCCGATGAGATTGCTGCATTCTGTCAGATGAATTACGGCGTTACCTTTCCGATGTTCGAGCGGGTAGAAGTGAATGGTGCCAACGCCCATCCCCTGTTTGTCTACCTGAAAGACAAACTGCCCGGCACCTTGGGGATCAGCACCATTAAGTGGAATTTTACCAAATTTCTGCTTGACGCTGAAGGCCGACCCGTTGAACGGTACGCGCCGGTTACACCACCCGACCGTATTGAGTCCCGGCTCAAAAAACTGCTGGGAGAGCGGGCATAAACTTAGCTCGTGTGTGTGCCAAATCGCAATCAAGCACGTTTATCCGCCTATTTGACCAGCAGCATGGTTTGGGTGTGCTGTGCATGCTCATCTACCATCAAACGTGAAATGTACACTCCGCCCGGAAGCTCACCGGCCTGGAATCGAACTTCATGTGCCCCTTCAGGCCATACGCCATCAGCCAGTAACGCTACGCGGCGGCCCAGCGCATCGAAAACCTCCAGTTTTATGACCGATGTCTGTTGAAGCTGAAAGGGAATCGTTGTGGAGGGATTGAACGGATTCGGATAATTTTGCAGCAGATGCGTGTCTTCAGGCAAACCGGCTAAAGGCTCGTCGCCAATATGGGTAACCGACCCGGTATTCCACGCAAGAGCGGCAATATTCAGCTGGGTAACCCTCCGAACAAGCTCGAAATTCATACGATCGGCGGTGTCGGTTACCTTGTGATAGTACGGGTTTGCCGTGTAGTAGGTGTTGGTATTCCACGGAGCTGCATTTTCGATAATCAGAATAGACGGGTATCCCTCGTCGGCAAACGACTGATGGTCGCTGTATACACCGTTGGCAAAGGGGAAGCCGTTCATAATCAACCGGGTGAAGAAGTTCTGATTGGCTTCCACATACCGGGCCCCCAGCGCCGCAGAAGCGGTTGCTGTTGCATTGTTGACTTTGACGATGGCAGTATATTCGTAACGCTCATTAAATCCAATCATATCGACAGAGACCATACCGCGAATCAGATTGTTGTTGGCCCGCGCTTGTCGTGCCATATGAATGCTGCCGAAATGGTTTCCCGTTCCCAGCGGAGCAGGTAAGCGTTCCTCAGCACCGAAGGCCACAAATTTTATGGTGTAGTCGGGCCGGAACGGGCTATCCGGGTCGCTCATAATGCGCGCCATTTCCAGCAAGGCAGCCACACCCGATCCGTTATCGTTGGCGCCGGGTGCCTGAATGGTTTGCCAGTTGGTCCCGTTGTTCCAGCCCGGATCCCGGTCGGAGGTGGCATCATAGTGAGAACCAATAACATAGTATTCATCCGGAAAAACAGCCCCTTCGATGGTTGCAACGATGTTGACCTGGGGATGTGTATTAAAGGGCGGGGCAGCCCCGGGAATAAAAAAGGTGTCGATTTCAACGGAGGTTAGTCCCGGCATTGCGTCAAAAACCTGACGAATGTAAACGGCTGCACTGTCCTTGCCCGGGGTAAATGTAATTCGACTGCGGGTCCCTCCGGCAAACTCAAGCTGTTGTACATGTTCCGTCAGACGCTCCGTTGAGACTTCCTCCAACATTGAGAACACCATTTCCTCGAGTGTTGACTGGGCTATAAGCGCACGTGGGTTCAGGAGGGCGACCGTTACAATTATAGCTGACAAAAGTAGATATCGGGGCATTTTTGCAGATGATTTTGGTACATATAGTCCGGTGAACGGGATGTGCAAGGACATCACCTGCCACCATTGAGCCTGTCGGTGCCATGTCAGACGGTGAGCGGGATACGCGAGGACATCCCACCCCGGGAGGAACAGTGAAGTTATAAAATCCAATATGACGCTTTGCTTTAAGAATTTTGATAAAATGATGCTATTTATTAATCTGTTCAAGCCTTTTACAACAAATACAACCATACGCCAGATGAGTTGCTATGGACAATAATCATCTAATTACATCATCCGGACCTATGAAATTACGAATACTGTTCTCCTACACACTGCTCATTATCCTTTGTTTGCCGCTCATGGTTTGGGCTCAGACAGAGGTTCGCACCTGGGATGATCTGAATGCCCTACGTACCAATCTGTCCGGTACGTACATCCTGATGAATAATCTGGATGAAAATTCAGCGGGTTATTCCAATTACGCATCCGGTGATGGCTGGCTCCCTATTGGTACCGCAGAAGCTCCGTTTACCGGCACCCTCGATGGCCAGGGTTACGTCATTGAAAACCTGCGCAGCAGCAGGGGCGTCGGGAATGTGGGGTTGTTTGGTGTGACCAGCGGTGCGACCGTTAAAAATCTCACCATAACTCAGGCAGAGATCACCGCAGCAGCGTCCAGTTCCGGTGTACTGATTGGAAACGCAACCGACACCCGTATCGAGAAAGTCCACGTATCGGGCTCATTCGACCAGGTTGACGACACCGGTGCCACAAGTTTTGGAGGTATTGTTGGCAGGATGGTCGGTGGAATCATCACCGAAAGTTCATCGGGAGTTACGATCACGACCGTTGGTCGGTTTGTTGGCGGACTTATCGGCACGGCCACCTCCGGTGTAACCATCGAAACCTCCTTCAACACCGGAAATATCAACTCCCAGTTCCGATGGATCGGTGGTCTGGTTGGGCAGTTTGGCGGGAGCTCCATTATCCGCGACTCCTACAGCACGGGAAATATCACAGGAACAACACAGGTCGGCGGACTGGTTGGTTTCCATTGGAGAGCTTCCGAAATCTATAACTCATACACTACCGGAACCGTTACCGGTGACGAAGAAGTTGGTGCCCTGTCAGGATTTATCGACCCGCCCCAGGGTGAGGCAATTGCTGTAATCGAACGTTCGTATTTCAACTCGGAAACATCGGGAGTATCCGTAGGCGCAAGTAACAATCCGGATTATAATGGTAACGGCAAATCATCTTCGGAACTCCGAACCGAGTCGACTTTCACAGACTGGGATTTTACAACGGTATGGACTTTTGTGCCGGAGGTGAACGATGGGTTCCCGGTACTTCAGCATCAAACTGCTACCTCTGTGGACGGATTGGATGCCATTCCGGTACAGGTTCAGTTATCTCAAAACTTCCCGAATCCATTCAATCCGACCACGACCATACGGTTCGAGCTGCCTGCCTCGCAACACGTTCAGCTGGCGGTATATTCGGTAGCAGGGCAGCTGATCGGCACCCTTGTAAACGAAATCCGACCTGCCGGCGTACATGAAGTCCGTTTTGATGCAGGGCAGCTGTCTTCGGGTGTTTATATTTACCAGCTGCGTGCCGGTGAAACGTCCGTCACCCGGCATATGACACTGATTAAGTAACTTTTATGGTGCTTCGGCACGACCAGCCGCAGCGCATTCGTTACAGCGCCATCCCAGAAATTAAAGGCCTCGCTTTGCGGGGCCTTTCGTATGTTTATCCACCAAATACCGTACCTTAAGTGCGGGTATACATGAACGGATGCGCAACGCAGCGTCCGGAAAACTACATTCAACCTGTTGTCAGCAGGTATTTCGTTAGGGAAATACAGATTACATGGAATTTTTAGCAGATTTCTTTCTTCGGTTTCTGGTTCAGTTTCAGTCGCCCACGCTGGGTTTTCTGATCGGGGGCATGGTGATTGCCGCCCTCGGCAGCAATCTGAAAATTCCCAGTGCCATTTATCAGTTCATCGTATTTATGCTCCTGATGAAAATCGGGCTGAACGGGGGTATTGAAATTCGCGAGGCCAATCTGATGGCCATGGCACTGCCCGCTGTGATTTCGATTATAATCGGGGTCGCCATCGTACGGCTGGGCATTTTCTTTTTCGGACTGCTTCCCGGCGTGAACAAGGCCGATGGTTTCGCCACGGCGGGACTATTCGGAGCGGTGAGTGCCTCCACCCTGGCCGTTGCCATTGTTATGCTGGAGGAGGAAGGCATTGGTTTTGAAGCCTGGGCTCCGGCCCTCTACCCGTTCATGGACATCCCCGCCCTGATCCTGGCCATCGTACTGGCCAATATCCACGAAAAGAAGCAAAGCGGCGGAAGCAAGGCTAAGGTGAATGTCTGGAAGATTGTTAAGGAAAGTCTCCGCGGCTCGGCATTATCGGCCTTGCTGCTGGGACTTGCCCTGGGGTTATTTACCAAATCGGAGCCCATACTCACCTCGTTCTACGAACCGCTGTTCCGGGGCTTTCTGTCCATACTTATGCTGATTATGGGTATGGAAGCCTACGACCGGATCAAGGAGCTGCGCAGCGTGGCCCACTGGTACGCCATTTACGCGGCCATCGCACCGCTGCTGCACGGACTCATCGCCTTTGGTCTGGGGTACATCGCCCATCTGCTGGTCGGGTTCAGTCCGGGCGGAGTCATCATTTTGGCGGTCATCGCCTCGTCCAACTCCGACATTTCCGGTCCGCCTACCTTGCGTGCCGGTATTCCATCGGCCAATCCTTCTGCCTATATTGGAGCATCCACCAGCGTGGGCACGCCGGTGGCTATTGCCGTGGGTATTCCGCTTTTTATTGCCCTCGGTCAACTTGTATTCGATCTGTAAATCGCCATGAACCATACCCGGGAGGATTCATCCATGACATTTCATAAAGCTAAGAAAGTGGTGATTGTTGCTGAGAAAATCATTGCATCCGGCATTATCGAGGTCATTGAGGCCAACGGCGCCCGCGGTTATACCGTAGTACACGCCGGCGGCAAGGGCGAACACGGCCGGCACTACACCTCCGAGAGGGCCTCGGTGGTTGACGACTTTTCAACGGTTCGGATTGAAGTGGTGGTAGCCAACCGCGAGGTGGCTGAGCGCATAGGCAAGAGCGTAGTTGAGCAATTTTTCGACACGTATTCCGGTATTGTCTACCTTACTGATGTTGAAGTACTTCGCACCACGAAGTTTACATCGGACAATCCCGCCGGCGGCCAATGAAGAATGTCTGAATGCCCATAGTTACTTCTTCAAGGGTGCGCAGCACTTTACAAGGTATTTATCAACCCGGATGGCTGTATCAGTAAATCTGTAAACACCATCCCTAAACACTGCTGCCCAACTTGTGCAGAAAATGTTATTCTTTCAATAATTTACTAACACTCCATGTTTGCACTAATTTCCTATCTGTTTCTTGCCCTCTTTGTGTCGTTTATGTGCTCCATAATGGAGTCCGTATTGCTGTCAACCCCACAGTCGTTTTTGGTTGTCAAACAGGGCAAGGGAGAGCGATGGGCCAGCTCCTACCTGAATTTAAAGCTGAACATCGACAAGCCTCTTTCGGCCATTCTTTCCCTTAATACGGTTGCCCATACGGTGGGTGCAGCCGGTGTGGGCGCTCAGGCGGTCAAGGTTTTTGGCGAGGCCTACTTTGGCGTGGTTTCGGTCGTGCTGACCCTGCTGATCCTGGTGCTTACGGAGATCATTCCGAAGACGATCGGGGCCCGGTACTGGCGCAATCTATCGTGGTTTTCGTATGTGACCATCCGATTCATGATTGTGATTACCTATCCACTGGTAGTGGTATCGGCCATCATAACACGCATGATCTCCCGCGACCACAAAGAACAGACTACCAGTCGGGAAGAGATTGCCGCCCTGGCCAGCATCGGAACTGATGAAGGACTTTTTACCGACAAGGAAAACCGAATCATTCAGAATATCCTCAGGCTCAAAAATATCCGGGTAACGGAGATATTAACACCCCGGGTAGTCATGGTTTCCGCTGACGAAAATCTCCCTCTGAAGGAGTTTTATCGCAACAAGGATTACCTGAAATTCTCACGCATTCCGGTGTACTCGGGCAATCCGGAGAATATTACCGGGTACGTTTTCCGGCAGCAGGTATTTGAAAATCTGGCCGAAGACCGCCACGACATATCGCTGAAGGTTTTGCGACGTGAAATCATGGTCTTTCCGGACTCCATTGTGCTATTTGCCCTGTGGGAAAAACTGCTCGAAAAGAAAGAGCACCTGGCGCTGATTGTAGACGAATACGGCGGTGTGGAGGGAATCGTGACGATGGAGGATGTGATTGAGACCCTGCTGGGACTGGAAATCATTGATGAGAAAGACACCGTAACCGACATGCAGAAATTTGCAAGGGAGCGTTGGAAATCGCGCCAGGCCAAGTACGCTATGCTGGACAAGCTGCGCTCGGGCGAGTCCTGAACAGACGGCGGCCATCTCCATCATTGGTCTCATCACCCTGGTTCACATCGGCCTGATACCAACTTCCCGCTACACCGGGCTGCTGTCCACACGTTTCCGACGGTGCTGCTGCACCACAAACCAGGTATACACCGAAGCGGTTGAGAAAAGCAGAATACAGACAGTGCCCGAAACGGCCAACAAGGCAAGATCCTGTATCCCGGGATAATCGATCCACAGAAATCCGAAAAACCCCATTGCCGTCGTCAGTGAAGCAGCAAAAACGTACAGCATCGTAGTCCGGGATACTTCCCGCCAGGATTGACCACGTTGCAGGGCGTACTCCGCGGCGTGCATCAGATGAATGGTACTGTCGATGCCGATTCCGATGAGCAGGGGCATGGCTACTACGTTATAAAGGTGCAGCTGAAATCCGAACGGTTGAAGCAGGGCGAAGGTGAGTGCAAAGCCGCCGAGGGTAGCCAGGGAAGTCCAAAGCGCCGTAGATAACTGTCCGAAAGCCATCCAGGTGCCGATAAACATACCCAGAATAGCCAGGCCCAATATGGCCGGAATCTCATCACGCAGCAGTGCAAGAACCTGCGAAGAAAGCAGGTAGGTCGACACAAAATGGTATTCAGTTCCGTCTTCCATGACCAGCCGGGATGCATCGGCCCGAAATTCAAGGGCATCAGGGGTATCGAGAATCGGGTTGTCAGGGTACAGCGCAATGAGGTTCAACGGGTTCCCGGAGCTGTCATACAGAAGCTGGCGAAACCGGTAGGGTAGCGAATCGGTGACAATACCATCATCAACCCGGAGCGATTGCCGGAGGATTTCCTGCTCAGCAGCGGGCCAGTCGGTGGCAAAGCGCAGGGCACCGGCATCATCGGTCCATACGTTTTCAAGCGCCCGGATGAGGGTCAGCCTTTCTGCAAGTTCATTGCTGTTGGCGGGGATGCGATGAACCAGCGATTCAATGCGATGTATTCGGGTAAAAGCCTGTCCTGAGTCGCGCTGCGACTCGATTTCCTGCAGGGCGAGGCGGGCTGTTTCCAGATCGGGGAGCAGCAGTACCGAGGGTTCCACCGCATCCAGAAAGTTAACCGCCTGTGAATAGCGGGAAGCGAACGCATCACTGAGCTGGTGACGGGGTTCAAGGTCGACCAGGCTGTAAGTGAATGTAACCTGACTGGCCGACCAAAGGCTGCCTGCCAGCACAAGGAGTAAAAAGACAAGCTGCCATCGGATGCGGGCTGTGGTGGGGTAGTGCCGGCCAACCCCGGGCGAACGGGTATCCGTTGAATTGCGCGCCTGTGCAGTCTGTAAGGTTAAGCCGGGTTCCG